>Ga0208864_1000661_pt1 | contig 11367 bp, 5 predicted proteins | sample CryBogmetaGMA05M_FD_184542 | JGI IMG/M metagenome (GOLD analysis project Ga0208864, IMG submission 184542) | Freshwater microbial communities from Crystal Bog, Wisconsin, USA - MA0.5M (SPAdes) | ecosystem: Environmental > Aquatic > Freshwater > Lake | place: Crystal Bog, Wisconsin, USA...
GGTAGGTGTCGCGGGTGCGGGTGACGACGTCGTCGGGCAGGGCGGGGGGCGGGCTCGCCTTGTCCCAGCCGCTGGCCTCGAGCCAGTCGCGCACGAACTGCTTGTCGAACGAGTCGGGCACGCGGCCGCTGCCGGCCGTCGCCGCCGGCCAGAACCGCGAACTGTCGGGCGTGAGCACCTCGTCCGCGAGGATCATGGTGCCGTCGGGAAGGCGGCCCCACTCGAACTTCGTGTCGGCCACGACGATCCCGCGCGACGCCGCGTGCTCGGCACCGCGTGCGTAGACGTCGAGGCTCTTCCGGCACAGCTCCGCGGCGAGGTCCGCGCCGATCGCCGCGGCCATCGTCTCGAAGGGAACGTTCTCGTCGTGGCCGCTCTCGGCCTTCGTGGCCGGCGTGAAGATCGGCGCGGGCAGCCGCGCTCCCGGCGCGAGGCCGGGCGGCAGCGGCACACCGCAGACGGTGCCCTTCGCGCGATACTCCGCGAGTCCCGAGCCCGCGAGCCAGCCGCGGACGACACACTCGAATGGAATCACCTTCGCGCGCTTCACGAGCATCGTGCGGCCACGGAGCGGTGTGAGGTCGATCGACTCAGGCAGGCCCATCGCATCGACGTCGGCGGTGATGAGGTGATGCGGCACGGGGCTCGGCCCGCGCGAGAGCAGGTCGAACCAGAAGGCCGAGATGGCGGTGAGCACGCGGCCCTTGTCGGGGATCGGCGTGGGCAGGATCCAGTCGAAGGCACTGATGCGATCGGTGCTCACGATGAGCATCGCGTCGCCGTGCCGGCCGCCGGAGAGGCGGTAGCAGTCGCGCACCTTCCCGCGAAGAGGCGTGCCGAGCGGCAGGTTCGTGGAGACGACGGGAGCGTGTGCAGACGTGGTCATGCGACTGTTCTACGAGCCGAGGCGGCGCGGAAAAAGGGTGTGAACAAAAACGAATGACGCGAGGGCTTGCCCGTGCCCCGAGAGCCGGCCTCGCTGGCAAGCGCAGCCAGGATGGCGAAGCGCAGCCAGCGCGGAGTGAGCGGAGGGCTGAGCCCGAAGCGAACGTCCGGCGATGGGGCATGGGCAAGCCCGACCCACGCAAACACGGCTGCAACCCCGCGCCGGCGGTCAGCAGAAATCCCGCGACATGCGCGGCAGCGAGGCCATCGCGGAGGCAGCGCCGCGACGGTTGTCATCGTGAACCCCCGTGCGGCCCGGAACGGCCGCCTCGAGCCGCGTCGCCAGCACGTGTACGACGGCGCCGCGCCGCTGGATCCGGCCGTGCACCACGATCACCGCCGCGCGACGCACCGGATGCGGCGCGGCCTCCCAGACATCCGGATAGACCACCACGTTGGCCGGGCCGGTCTCGTCTTCGATCGAGAGAAAGATGAGGCCCTTGGCCGTGGCGGGCCGCTGCCGCGTGAGCACGATGCCGGCGATCGTCACGCGGCGCCCCTCCGGCGCCGCGACTGCCGCGCCGATCGGTGACACGCCGAGCGACTCGAGCCATCCGCGCTCGAACTCGAGCGGATGGGCCGTGAGCGAGAGGCCGCCCGTGCGATAGTCGGCGATCACCTCCTCCTGCGGCGTCGTCGCCGGCAGGAGGCTGCCGTCGTCGTCGGCACCGTCGTCGAGGTCGGCCAGCAGCGGCCGGCGATCCGCCCGCTCGACGCACTGCATCGCCTCCCAGACGGCCCGCCGGCGGTCGAGGCCGAGCGAGAAAAGCGCTCCCGCCCGGGCCAGATGGAGGAGCGACTCCCGATCGACTCCGGCGCGGCGCACCAGGTCGCGGGGCAGCCGAAAGGGCCTGTCGCGGCGGGCCGCCTCGATCCGCATGCCCGTCGCCTCGCCGAGGCCATGCACCTGCTCGAGCCCGAGCCGGATCGCCGGCGCCGGCCCCGCGCCGTCGGACCGACCACCTTCCAGCGATGCGTGCCAGTTGCTCGCGTTCACGTCGACGCCGAGCACCCGCACGCCATGGGCTTTCGCATCACGCACCAGTTGCGCCGGCGCATAAAACCCCATCGGCTGGCTGCCGAGCAGGGCCGCGGTGAAGGCGGCCGGATGATGACGTTTCAGCCATGCCGAAACGTACACGAGCAGTGCGAAGCTCGCGGCATGCGACTCGGGGAAGCCGTATTCGCCGAAGCCGCGAATCTGGTTGAAGACCTGCTCCGCGAATGCCCGCGAGAGACCGCGGGCGAGCATGCCGTCGACGAGCTTGCGGTGAAACTCGTCGATCACGCCGGGCCGCCGCCAGGCGCCCATCGCCCGGCGCAACTGGTCGGCCTCGCCCGGCGTGAACCCCGCCGCCACCACCGCCAGCCGCATCGCCTGCTCCTGGAAGAGGGGCACGCCGAGCGTTTTCTCGAGCACCTCGCGGATCGCGTCGTTGGGATACGTGACCGGCTCCTCCCCCGCGCGACGCCTCAGATACGGATGCACCATGTCGCCCTGGATCGGCCCCGGACGCACGATCGCCACCTCGATCACGAGGTCGTAGAAGCAGGCGGGCTTGAGCCGGGGCAGCATGCTCATCTGCGCCCGGCTCTCGATCTGGAACACGCCCACGGTGTCGGCCTGCGAGATCATCTCGTAGACGGCCGGATCCTCAGGCGGCACGGTGGCGAGCGTGAGGCTGGGGCCGCCCGCGGCCTCCACGAGATCGAACGCCCGGTGGATCGCCGTGAGCATGCCGAGGGCGAGACAATCGACCTTCAGGATGCCGAGTTCGTCGAGGTCGTCCTTGTTCCACTGCACGATCGAGCGGCCCTCCATCGCGGCCGGCTGGATCGGCACGAGGTCGCAGAGATCGCCCCGCGTCATCACCATCCCGCCGACGTGCTGGCCGAGGTGGCGGGGGAAGCCGACGAGGCAGCCGACGAGCGTCGCGAGCCTCGTGCAGGCGTCGCTCGCGGGGTCGAGCCCCGCCTCGGCCAGCCTCGTCGGCAAGTCCTCCACGTGATCTCCCACGTCGATCACCCCGGCGATCGCCTCGACGCGATCGAGCGAGAAGCCGAGCGCCTTGGCGAGATCGCGGACCGCCGACCGCAGCCGGTAGGAGATCACCTCGGCGGTCATCGCGGCGCGGGAGCGGCCGTAGGTGTCGTAGATGTATTGCAGCACCTCCTCGCGGCGCTGATGCTCGAAGTCGATGTCGATGTCGGGCGCCTCCTTTCGCTCGCGGCTCACGAACCGCTCGAAGAGCACGTTCATCCGCGCCGGATCCACCGACGTGATCCCGAGGCAGTAGCAGATGCAGGAGTTGGCCGCCGAGCCGCGGCCCTGGCAGAGGATGCCGCGGCGGCGGGCGAACCGCACGATGTCGAACACCGTGAGGAAGTAGGCCTCGTAGCCCAGCTCCGCGACGAGCGCGAGCTCGTGGCGGAGCAGCCCCTGCACCTTCTCCGGCACGCCCTCGGGATACCGCTTCCGCGCCCCCTTCCAGGCGAGGCCGGCGAGATGCTCCGCCGCCGTGCGGCCGGCGGGGACGATGGCATCGGGGTATTCGTATTTCAGTTCGTCGAGTGAAAACGTGCAGCGGGCGGCGATCTCGGCCGACCGCTCCACGGCGGCCGGCCAGAGGAACCTGCGGCCCGACGCATCGACCGTGCCGCGGCCCGTGGGCAGCGCGGCGAACCGCTCCGCGATCCGCCGGCGCTCGTGGAGATGCCGCTCGCCGTTGGCGAGCAGCACATCGCGGATCGACTCGACCGTGCCGCCGTGCCGCACCGCGGAGAGCGCGTCGAAGAGCGGCAGCCGCGACCGCTCGTGGTAGCGGACGTCGCCCGCCGCCACGAGCGGCACGCCCGACCGCTCGGCCATCTGTTCCAGCCACACGAGCCGGTCGTCGTCGTTGCCCTCGAGCGCCACCTCGGCGAGCGCCCAGAGCCGGTCGCCGAACACGTCGCGCCACGCGGCCAGGCCGCGAACCGCGGCATCGTCATCGCCATGGCCCGTGCCGTGCGACACCGGCATCACCGCGCCGGCGAGCAGGCCCGCCGCATGCGCCGCGACGTCGGCGAGCGACACGGTGCAGCCGCCGGAACGGGCCGCGGCCTCGTCGGCACGCGCACCTGCGGGCGGAGCGGCCGCCTCGGCCTGCCTCATGTGGCCGAGCGTCAGCAGGCGGCAGAGGTTCGCATAGCCCGCGCGATCGCCGGTCCAGAGCACGATCGGCGGCGCATCGACCGGCTCGAGCATCGCGCCCACGATCAGCTTCAGGCCCACGTCCTTGGCGGCGGCATGCGCCCGCACGATGCCGGAGAGCGTGCCCCTGTCGGTGATCGCCAAGGCCTCGTAGCCGAGCGCGTGCGCCCGCCGTACGAGTTCCTCCGGATGCGACGCCCCCTCGAGAAACGAGAAGTTGCTCGTGCAGTGCAGCTCCGCGTACCGCGGTCCGATGTCGTCCATCTCGTGCATCGCCATGCTCCCCTCACGCGAACATTCCGTGCAGGAACCAACCGCCGTCTCTCAGCCGGCGGAACAGCCAGAACCGCTCCCCCGACTCCGTCTCCACGACGTAGTAGTCGCGGCGGACGGTCGGCCCCCGCCACCACGCCGTCTCGATGCGCTCGGGGCCGTGGGCCTGCACGACCCGGTGCACGCGGTCGCCGAGCCGAAACAGCGCCGGCGGCCCGTCTGGCGACACCGACACCACGCGACCGGAGGCCACGTCGAGCGGCAGCGGCCGGGGCGGCATCCAGATCGGCCGGCGGCCCGCCGGCACGGGCCGTGGAGACGAACGACCGCGAGTTCCCGACCTGCCGGCGCGATCGTAGACCGCGGGGCCATCCACCAGCGGTCGTGCCGGCGGCGATCGCCCCGACGACGACGGCCGCGGCCCCTGCCGGCACCGCGGCGGCGCCGCGATCCAGGCATGTTCGGGCTGCGCGTCGCCCACCGGCTGCGGCTCGAACACGGCCGCCCGCCCGAGCCGCCCCGAGAGCCGGTCGAGCAGCATGCCCACCTCCGCATCGACATCCGCCGCCTCCAGGCCACATTCGCCTCCCGCGTTGAACAGCAGCCGCTGTCGGCAGGGCAGCGGCCCCGCCGCCACCACCTCCACGGCGATGCCGTCGATCTCGGCGGACGGTCGGATGCGGCCCAGCCGCAGCCGCACGAGCTCCACGAGGTGCGTGCGCGACGCGCTCGGCCGGAACAGCCCCACGTCGATCACCGTCGGCGCAGCCGCCGCCGTCCGCGGGCCGTGCTCCAGCCGCACCTGAAGCGCGAGCACGCCCTCGCCACGGCCGATGAGCGGCGCGAGACAGCGGCCGACGAGCGGCTCGATCATCCCGATGAGCGGGCCCTCGTCGATGTCGGCTGCCTGCACGGGGAAGTCGAAGGCATGGGATTCCTGTGGCAGCGGCTCGCCGCCGGGAGGCGCGATCGGCTCGGCGAGCGTGCCGCGAAACTCCGCGATCCGCCGGGAGAGCAGGGGAGGGAACCGCGACGCCAGGCTCCTGCTGGAAAGCGCGAGCGCGCCGCCGACCGAGTCGATCCCCACTTCGCGCAGCGCAGTGGCCGTCGCCTCGTCGAGCCGAAGCGCCACCACCGGCAGCCCTGCGAGCAGCGTCGATGCCTCGCCCTTCGGCACCACGGCCCACCGTCTCCGTCGGCGCACGGCCGTCCGGCGCACGCCACCGGCCGGAGCGTCGGCCTGCCGCAGCGGCAGCACCATCATCATCGTGCCACCGGCCCCGGACGGCGCGAGCGCGTCGGTGTGATGTGCCGCGGCCCAGGCGGCGGCAGGCGTGTCGGCGATGGCGGCCCGCGCGTGCAGCGCGTGGGCCGCGAGCGTCCAGGCGACCGTGCGCACGAGCTTCGCCTCGCCGCCGAAGAAGCCAGCCGTGCCCGTCACGTCGAGGTGGAGGCACTCGGGGACGGAGGCCGCGACGGCCGTCTCGATGCCGACCGTCGGCGAAAACCGCCGGCACCAGCGGGCGAGCCGCTCGAGCGCCGCGCGATCGGCGACCGGATCGTCGTGATTCACTTCGGCGACGTGGCAGGCCCGTGACCCGTGCGCGACCGCCAGCACGGCCATCGCCTCCGCCAGCGACATCCCCGGGTGAATCGTCGCCGACTCCCTGCGGCCCGCGGCCGGAGAGGCAGGCCGTTCCACCCGTGGCGGCTCCGCCCACGCCCACGACACCACCGTCATCGCGCCCCGCCGCTCGCGGCGGCAGACGAAGACCGGCACCTTGCGCAGCTCCGGCCGCTCGACGAGCCGCCGCTGCACGGGCCACCGCGGCAGCCAGATGGTCATGAAGCGCGACATGCGGCACCCGCCTCCGGAAATGCATGCCGCTCACCCGTCCGCCCGCGCCACCGCGCCGGCCCCGCAGCCACAGCCTCGCGATCACGCACTGCCGCGGCGTGCCGCGCCGGCGCCTCCACGGCCCGCGCCAGGTCGAGCAGCACCTCGGCCGATCGCTCCGTTCCGGGATCGGCCGCCGACCACGCCCCCCCGGCGAGCGCGAGCTGCAGCCGGCGCTCCAGGAGCGAGCCGCCGGGACGCGGCGACACGGCGATTCGCGCCTCCGCCCACGAGGGCTCGCCCCGCGCCGCGGCGGAGCGCACGAGGAGCCCGACGGCGCCGCTCGATGCCGCGGCCAGCTGCCAGCGGCGCATGGCGGTGGACCACTGCTGCCAGGAGCCCGACGACCGTGCGCCGCCGCGGCGCGGCCCGCCGGCCGTGCCCCGCGGCCAGGCCAGCACCGCCGCCACGCCGGTGCAGCGAAGGGCCTGGTCGATCGCCCAGATCTCGTCGTCGTCGCGCGAGGGCCGCGCCACCACGAGCCGCCGCTCGTCGTCCAGCCAGGGCAGCACGGCCGGCGGATGGAACCAGCCGGTGCGATCGACCACCACGATCGTTCGCGGCCGACCTGTCCCGTCGCCGCCACCGCCGGCAGCCGCCAGCCGGCAGGCCACCGCGAATGCCAGCGACGCCGCCCCGCTTGCGAGCGCCACCGCATCGTCTGCCGGCGGTGCCGCTTCGTCTCGCACCGTCGCCGCGCCGCTCCCGGCGAACCACTCGATCAGGCTGCCGGGCCGTACGCCCCCGGCCGGCAGGAGGGTGTCGAGCCCGCGAAAGCCGCTCGACACGACCGGTCTGGCCGCCTCCCGCGAGAGCAACTGCCCGCCGCTCACGAGGCCACCGACCACCGACCCGCCCGGAAACGGCCCGCCGCCAGCCGCCAGTCGCACCGCATCGTGCCCGAACCCCACCATCGTTCGGCTCCTTGTATTGTTCGGCCTGCTCTTCCGGCCCCACTCTTCCGGACCGTCTTCCGGCCCGGGCCGTCTCCCGGGCCCCGCGTCATGAATGTACGCATGTACAGTACTCCGCCCGGCTCTGGTCGTCAACCATCCGGCGGTGCGATGATCCGCTTCGGGCGCCGCCTCGGGCGGACGTGCCCCCGATCCCCCCTCGCGATCGCCTCCACGGCAGCGATTCTTCCATGTCGGCCTCGGGCCCACCGCACCCCCGCCGCGCGTGCATCACGGCCGCGGCGCATGCGCTCGCGATCGCCGCGGCCGTCTCGTCGGCCGGCGCCGAGCCGCCCGAGTTCGAGCGCGTTTGTGACGCGCTGATGCGGCCGGCCGATGCCGCCGCCGCCGCGCCCATCCAGCGCACGGGCCTGCATGGCCGCGTGCTCTGCGGCTACCAGGGCTGGTTCACCGCCGCAGGCGACGGCGCCGACCTCGGCTGGCAGCACTGGCGCGTGCCCGATCCCGCCGCCGCCACGGGCTCGCGCCTCGCGGTCGATCTCCTGCCCGACGTGAGCGAACTGGCTGCCGAGGAACGGTTCGCCACCGACCTCACCGCCGCCGACGGCCGGCCCATCGAGGTCTTCAGCTCCCACCGCAAGCCGACCGTGCTCCGCCACTTCCGCTGGATGGAGGACCACGGCATCGACGGCGTGTTCGTGCAGCGGTTCGCCGTGAACCTGCGCGACCCGCGGCGGCTCGCCCACGCCACGACGGTGCTCGCCCACTGCCGCGAGGGCGCCCTGCGCCACGGCCGCGTGTACGCGGTGATGTACGACCTCACGGGGATGAAGCGCGGCACCCTCGGCACCGTTCTCGACGACTGGCGACTGCTCCGCGCCCGCATGGGCATCGGCCGCGACGCCGCCTCCCTCGAGCTCGAGGGCCGGCCGCTCGTCGCCGTGTGGGGCATCGGCTTCGCCGACGGCCGCGACTACACGCTCACCGAATGCCGTGCGCTCGTCGCGGCCCTGAAGGCCGACGGGTGCGCCGTCGTGTGCGGCGTGCCCACGGGCTGGCGGACGCTCGACCGCGACGCCGGCGCCGATCCCGCGCTCCACGACGTCGTCGCGCTCGCCGACGTCGTGAGCCCCTGGACCGTCGGCCGCTACGCGACCCCGGCCGCCGCCGCCCGGCATGCCGATCACGACTGGGCCGCCGACCTCGCCTGGTGCGCGGCCCGCGGCATCGACTACCTGCCGGTCATCTTCCCCGGCTTCAGCTGGCACAACCTCAAGGGCGGGCCGCTCGACGAGATTCCGCGGCGCCGCGGCACGTTCTTCTGGAGCCAGGCCGTCGAGGCCAGCCGCGTCGGGGCGACGAGCCTCTACGTGGCGATGTTCGACGAGGTGGACGAGGCGACGGCGGTCTTCAAGTGCGTCGATCCGCCGGCGGGCGACCTGTCCCATCGGTTCGTGGGGCTGGAGGGCCTGCCGAGCGATCATTACCTGCGGCTCACGGGCGCGGCCGGCAGGCTCCTGCGGGGCGAGCCGACGGACGCCGCGCGGAACGACCGCACGCCTCGGTAAACTGCCGGGGCGTCTTGCCGTCCGGCCCCACACTCGACGATCTCCCATGCCATCCCCGCACGATCCGGTCCGATTCCGTGCCGGTGCCGCCCTCGCCGCGGCGTTCGCCCTCGCGGCGGCCGCCGGCACCGCGTCGTCCAGGGCCGCCGACCATGCCGACACGATCTACACCGGCGGCGACATCCTCACCATGCGGGCCGCCGATCCTGAATACGTCGAGGCGCTGGCCGTCAAGGACGGCAGGATCCTCTTCGTCGGCCCGCGCGCCGGGGCGCAGGTCCTCATCGGCCCGGCGACGAACCTCGTCGATCTCGCCGGTCAGACGCTCCTCCCCGGCTTCATCGACACCCACGGCCACTTCGTCTACTTCGGCAAGAACCTCGTCGATGCCAACCTCTTCGGCTGCCGCGACATCGCCGACCTGCTCGCCCGGATGCAGCGGCAGGCCGAGCGGACTCCCGCCGGCGCGTGGATCGTCGGGTTCGGCTACCAGGCGCGGGAGATCGAGGAGCGGCGGCCGCCCACGATCGACGAGCTCGACCGGGTCTCCGCCGATCGCCCCGTGATGATCGTCGATTCGTCGGGCCATCTCGGGGCGGGCAACTCGCGGGTCTTCGCGGCGGCCGGCATCACCGCCGACACGCCCGACCCGGCCGGTGGCTCGTTCGCGCGCACGGCCGATGGTCGGTCGCTCGCCGGCCCGATGGAGGAGACCGCGCTCAACGCCGTCCGCAGCCGGCGGCCGCCGTTCACGGGGGAACTCGCCGACCGCGTGATCACCGGCGCCGCGGCCCTCTGGGCCGGTCATGGCCACACCACGGCGATGGAGGCGGGGCTCGGCCTCGGCAGCGACGACATCCAGCTCGTGCTGAACGCGATCGACCGCCGCCTGCTCCCGCTCGATCTCTACGTCGCCGCCAAGGACTCGGCCGTCGACGACACCCTCGCCGCCGCGTACGGCGTGGCCTCGGCCTACGACCCGAAGCCCGACGGCACGCTCGAGAAGATCCGGGCGGCACGCCCCGACCTCGACACCCGCTACGTCAACCGCGTCCGCCTCGGGGGCATCAAGCTCTGGCTCGACGGCAGCCTCGACACGGCCTGGTTCACGAAGCCCTACGCGGCGAACCCGCCCGGCAAGACCGGCGCCTATGCCGGCTTCCGCCAGATTCCCGACGAGGTGATCGCCGCCGCCGTCGACCGCTTCTGGCCCACCGCGATCCAGATCCACATGCACATGAACGGCGACGCCGCCGCCGACCAGGCGCTCGCCGCGATCGACGAGGCGGTGAGGAAGCACGGCCGGCGGGACGCCCGGCCGGTGTTCGTGCACGCCTCGTGGCTGCGGCCCGACCAGATCGAGCGGATGAAGGCCTGCGGCGCGATCCCGAGCTTCCTGCCATCGGGCATCGTGCCCGGGGGCGACGGCGTGGTGAGGCTCTGGGGCCCGGATCGGGCCGCCGGCGCGATGGCCGCGCGGACGTTCCTCCGGGCCGGGCTTCCGTTCACGTTCTCCCACGACGCGCCCGTCTCGCCCGTGCCCTCGATCCTCGCCCTCGTCGACGCCGGAACCAACCGCCGCAGTGCGAGCGGGAGGGTGATCGGCCCCGACGAACGGATATCGCCCTACGACGGCCTGCGCGCCGTCACGGCGCAGGCGGCGTACCAGCTCAAGGAGGAGACGGCGAAGGGCACGCTCGAGCCGGGCAAACTCGCCGATCTCGTGATCCTCGAGAAGAACCCCCTGAAGGTCGATCCGCTCACGATCAAGGACATCGTCGTGGTCGAGACGATCAAGGAAGGCACGACCATCCACCGGGTCCCGAAGTGATGCCCCACGCGTCGGCGCTCGCGCTCCTCGTCGCCGCGGCGGCCGCCACCTTCGTCGCGGGCCCGGCCGTCCGCGCCGCCGAGCCGGCCCCGGCGGGCGCCGCGATCCCGGCCGATCTCGCCGCGTTCGAGCGCGACGTCGCGCCGGCCGTGCTCGCGGCCCGGCCGTGCGACGCGAAGCACTGGCGGCAGATCGTGCCGGCCGTGCACCACCTCGCCCGCGCGCATGCCGAGCGGCTCGCCGCGCTGCCTCTCGACGCCCGGATCGAGGCGCTCGCGAAGCTCGCCGGCTTCATCGACGCGGCCCGGGCGCGATCCGCCGACCTGCCCGTGCTCGCCCCCGGCCGCGGCGTGATCGGCCTCCTCGATCCGGCCACCGGCCTCGGGCCGAAGGAGATCACCGCGATCGCCGAGGCCTACGGCGGCACGACCACGATCTTCAAGAAGGACGCAGGGTCGGGGTCGATCGCGGACGTGGCCGACGCCTTCCTCGCCGCGGTCCGCGCCGCCGCGGCCGGCGCGCGGCCGACCACGATCGTCGTCCTCGGCCACGGCCTCCCCACCGAGATCCAGAGCTACGGGATCCGCTTCGAACGGCTCGCCGACGCGCTCGTCGCCGGCGCCGCCGAGCGGGCGGGGCAGGGGGGCGCCCTCGACCTCGGCGGCCTCGTGCTCGTCTGCGACGACTGCTACAGCGCCGACTTCCTCGTGAACCTCCTCGCCGCGATCGAGGCGCGGTGCCGCGAC
>Ga0208864_1000664_pt1 | contig 11334 bp, 9 predicted proteins | sample CryBogmetaGMA05M_FD_184542 | JGI IMG/M metagenome (GOLD analysis project Ga0208864, IMG submission 184542) | Freshwater microbial communities from Crystal Bog, Wisconsin, USA - MA0.5M (SPAdes) | ecosystem: Environmental > Aquatic > Freshwater > Lake | place: Crystal Bog, Wisconsin, USA...
CGCCTCTACCGAGCAATAGCCCCTTGCGGGTCCCCCAGGGGGTAACGTCGGCGCGTTTGAGTAGCCACCAACTCAAGGCCACGCTCAACACACTGCGGGCCAGCACCACCTCCGCCGCGGGGATGTGGGCCCCCACCTTCTTCACGCACAGGCTCATCAGGCTGAAGCTCAGCGCGCTGGCCACCATGAACAGCGCTGGCCGATGCCGCCGGTCAGAATCAAATCTCGGATCGATGGATGCCCCCGCGTTGAGCCTGCCCCGCCTCCACCCCCGCACGATTGAGGCCGTTAAGGAACGCGCTGACATCGTTGATGTGGTGGGAGAGCACGTGGTGCTCAAGAAGAAGGGGCGTGAATACGTCGGGGTTTGTCCCTTCCACGACGACAAATCGCCGTCGATGACGGTGTCACCAGCCAAGCAGTTCTACTACTGCTTTTCCTGTGGTGCCGGCGGGAACGCCATCAAGTTTTTGATGGAGCTCCAGCGCAATAGCTTCAGCGATGTGGTGCTGGAACTGGCGCGCAAGTACCAACTGCCCATCGAAACCCTCGATGGCCCCCAGCAGGAGCGCCTGCGCAAGCAGCTCTCCCGCCGGGAGCAGCTCTACAAGGTGCTCTCCTTGGCCGCGGGCTGGTTTCGCAGCCAGCTGCGCAGTCCTGAAGGCGAGGGGGCGCTCACCTACCTCACCGCTGAGCGCGGGCTCAGTGAGGCCACCATCGATGGTTTTGAGCTGGGGTACGCCCCCCAGCAGTGGGATGGCTTGCTCAAGCATCTCCAGCAGGTGGAAGGGCTGGGGCCTGAGTTGCTCGAGGCCGCCGGGTTGGTGGTACCCCGTAAGGGGGGGGATGGCTTCTACGACCGTTTCCGCCATCGGGTGATGGTGCCCATCAAGGACCGCCAAGGACGGGTGATTGGTTTTGGCGGGCGCAGCCTCGATGGCGGCGAACCCAAATACCTCAATTCCCCGGAAACAGAGGTATTCGAGAAGGGCAAGAACCTCTTTGGCTTGGACCGGGCCGCCAGTGCCATCCGCAAGGACGACCGGGCGGTGGTGGTGGAGGGCTATTTCGATGTGATTGCCCTGCATGCGGCGGGCATCACCAATGCTGTGGCTTCCCTGGGTACGGCCCTCAGCAGCCAACAGATCACCCAGCTGTGCCGCTGCTGTGATGGTCGTCGGCTGATCCTCAACTTCGACAGTGACGGGGCTGGGGTGCGGGCGGCCCAGCGGGCGATCGGCGAGGTGGAGCAATTGGCCCTCCAGGGCCAGCTGGAGTTGCGGGTGTTGCATCTGCCCTCGGGCAAGGACCCCGATGAATTCCTCAAGGACCACGGCGCTTGCGACTACCGCGCCCTTTTGGATCAAGCCCCCCTTTGGCTGGATTGGCAGATCGAGCAGGTTTTGGCGGATCGGGATTTGGGTAAGGCCGACCAGTTCCAGCAGGTCGTCTCCAACCTGGTGGCCCTACTGGGCAAACTTCCCCAGAGTGCCGTTCGCAGCCACTACCTGCAGCGGGTGGCCGAGCGGCTGTCGGGGGGACAGGCCCGCATGGCGATCCAGCTGGAGGACGACCTCCGCCAGCAGGTCAAGGGCCAGCGCTGGCACGGCCGCTCCCAGAAGTGGGAGCAGCCTGGGGAGGCTGGCCTGAGGGAGCGGGCCGAGGCTGAGTTGTTGCGCTTGTATCTCCACTGCCCCCCCTACCGGTCTTCGATCCGGCGGGAGTTGCGCCAGCGCGATCTCGAAGACTTCGCGTTGCAGCATCACCGACTGCTCTGGGCTGCCATCAGCGGGTTGGAAGAGGACAACCTCGGTGTGGGCCGGATGGAGGCCATCAACCGCGGCAACGACCCTGGTGATGATTTAGGTGATCTGGATCTACCGCGGCTGCTGAGCGACCAATTACTTGTGGAGCAAAGCGCCCTGCTCACCCGCCTTACGCCGCTGCTGGAACCCAACGAGCTCCAGCTGATGGGTTTGGCCCAGCCCTTGCTGCAGCTTCGGGGTGCCACCGCGGCCCTCGAGCGCCAGCGCAGTCTCAAGCGCTGCCGCCACTTGCTGGATGCCTGGAGCAGCCAGCGGCTGGAAACCCTCGAGCGTTGCATTGCGCTGCTGCTGGAAGAGGAGCGCCGCGAGGCCGATGCCTCTGCGTCAGGCCTGGCACCGGTGAGTGATATGGAAAGCCGGATTGAAAGCCTGTTTACTGACCTCAACGGCGATGCCCTGCGCTTCCAGGATCTCTATTACAACGAGCGCCGCTATCTCACCGAACTCGACAGCCGGCGCTGTGCTGGCTACGAAGAAGTAGTGCAACAACCCAATCCTGACGCTGTCTCAGCCTGAGTCTCTGAACCGTCTCTGTCTTGTTTTAATCGCTGCGATACACCACAATTTGAGTAAAGCGGGCGAGCAAAACTTTCAAGGCGTCTTAACCAGTAATCAATGTTGCCAGTGCGTGAATTGTGCCAGGTATTCGAGGTCCTTTTAGAGGTTTCTGCGACTTTGGTCGGCAGGAGCCATTATTGCTAGTACGCGGAGGCGCCATCCCTTGGGTTGGCTGTGCTGTTAGCTACCCGCACATCCCTATTCGTTGGCGTAGCAGTCAGTGCCTGAACGACAGAAGACATGGTTAATTGCTGGGAGTTCTTACCGCTGCTGCCAGTGCCAAAACGGAACTTGAGGTCGCCAGTCCCCCTGGATTGGAAGTTGTTGTCATGGGAGTAGTGCACACCTGCTTGCAGTTGATTGGTGAGGTCATAGGCAAGCCGTAGTCGAACATCTGAACCATCAGTAGTGGTTTGGTAGATTGGTACTTCCTTCTCGTCGTGTTGGTAGTAGTAGCCAACAGATGCCTTGAGGGCAGGAGTAATGGAGTACCCAGCATCAAGACCAATGGTCGTCAGGGCTTTCGGCGTATCCACACCCATTGCTGTTCCTTTCGATTCAGTGCTGCTCTGCCCCATGGTGAGGCCTGCCCCAGGAGGGCCAGGCCTCACAGTTTTATCGGTGTTACAGTTTTAACGGTATTTTAGATCGCGATGAACGATTTTTCGCTCAGCGATGAGGCTAGGCCTTCTGCAGCTTTATTGACCGGACCCCAGGATGGCAGGTTGCGCATGGTATTCGTCCAACGCGAGACATTCGGATAGTCTTGATATTTGCAGCGAATGAGGTCACCAAGAGATATGATCTCAGAGCCCTGATAATCTGCTAGTGAAATTTTTTCACCGCAAAGATAGGTTTTGTGGGGGCCTATAAGGCGTTCGTCGAGTATCTTTAGCCAATTTCGAGTCTTCTGTATTGCCCACTCAATGACGCGGGCACGCGATTCTGCAGGTCTTTGGGATAGGCTTCAGATCCGGTTTTATCGGCAATACTTGCTATTAATTCTTCCGGTCAAAAGTGTACCCAAGGTCCAACAGGTGCAACACCTGATTCAGGCCAGTAATTTAAATTTCCAAAAGCTCCATACAAGATTTGCCAGAGGTTGGGCTGTTTGGCCAACTCAACATCAGCCTCTTGCTCGATAATCTTAATCGTAGCGGGAGGAAGACCCAGGTTTTCTATTAGCTGGGAATAGACATCGCTTTCAGTAGGATTAATCACATTTTCATCGTCTGAATTTTTCGAAACAGCGGCGACCATGTAGGCGAGTTTTGCGGCAAGACGGCGATCTTCATTCGTAAGAATTGAAGCTGCAAGTTCAGCAACATCATTCGAATTTTCGAAGTCGGATTCCCACGACGAAAGCTTATTGTGGAGCTTGTAACGTTCGATTAGAATATCAAGCATGTTTTCTTCTTCTGGCGACACCGAGCCATCTGCTAGGGCCATGAGATTTAGAATCCGCAAAAGAATTCCTGAGGTTTTGTTTTCCACTTGCATTGATTCGATCCCTCCAATGATCGCATGCCTACCTCTGATCAGGCTCTAGCTTTGAGAGTTCGATTTTTTAAGGTCTCTGTTGGCTGCGAGGGTATGAAGCTCGCCGCAGCATACAAATCTGAGGTTGTGCAATTTTGGGGTTATTCGCCTGTTTAGGGCTCTTGCCCAACCGGTGACCTACGCCGCTCACCATTGCTACAGGCAGGCAGCCAGGAGAAATCAATCCCCATCCAGGGGCAGTTTCCCGTGAAGCGAAAGCCAATTTGGGTTGCCTGCTCAGCCACCATTGGCACTGGGTAGCCCTAATGGTTGCCCGTCCATGGCGACAGAAGCATCCTTTTCGAGCCCTGCCCGTGAATGCTCTGGCGTGGCTGATGCCGAACAGACCACAGACGACTTTCCACCCACTGGAGTTTTGCCCCCAGACCAGTTAGGAAGACCTTGAACCCCTACTGATGGAGTGTATAAGCCATTGGTGCTGCTCACTTGTCTCAGCCCTCCAAGGCCGTTAATAGCTTGAGCCCATTGACCGAACGCCTTGCTTGAGTAGGGGTAAGGTCGTCTAATGGTAATCGCCAGCTGCGGGCAGTCCTTGTCACTCTGATGATAGAAGCTGCTCGATTTATCAACTGGCCGAACATGGTGAATGAGTTATTAATTGTTCACATTAATGGCCAAAAGAAAGCCCCGCTATTGGCAGGGCTTGAGGTTGTGTTGAGTCATTAGCTAAGAACCACCCTCCGAGCCCTGCTCAGAAGTGGTTCTTAAGCCTATTGGCTTACAATGTTAAATATTTCGGCGCTACGCTCCTCCGGCTTGCCGGCTAGACCACCCGGCTTATCAACATTGGGCATCAGCACATCGGCTACGAAGCGCTCACATGACTCCTTCGAGTCCCAGATAGCCACAATTAACAGTCCACCATCTGTGTTTCCTGCTGCGTGGTAAACCTGCCCCTTCGGCAACCCACCTTCTGGATGAACAGCAGCGATTTCCTCCCTGTACTGCTCTTCAGTGGCGCCTGGCCAAAAATGCGTAATTGCGTAAGCCATTAATTAATAAAAAATTGAACATCTGAATCCTAGACCCCGAGCCAAGAAATTAGCCATCTTGTGGTGAAAGTTTTTGCGCTTGGTTCAAGAGCGGCTCTGGAGCAGTGCACCTGTTTGCCGTAAGGACTTTACCCAGCCCCTAGATGAATGAGAAGGGCACAACTGATGCTCAAGCTCCTGACTTCACTACAGGGTCTCCCCACTTACTAAACTTCACTAGGGAAGAATGGATGGCAGGGCGATTCTTTTGGAATTGGCAAGAGCTATTATCGAGAATAGTTATCTAGACTATGAGTAGAGGGATTTTATTTTTAGGGCTACCGGACAGTATAAGTTCATAGATACTTTTTCTTGATCCAAGGACTTCTTTGCCTACGGCTGATTTTCTAATTCAAAAAAAAGGTGCAGGACCCTTTGAGTCCCGCACCGCATCAGAAAGCTATGTTTTAATAAAATCAGCCTAACCCATGGATCAAACTTGAATCGACTTGCCGATAAAGTTACAAAAGTTTTCCACTCCTGCTGAGGTTGTGATTAGCTCAAATCCTTTCACATCCTGAATTGGGCCATTTGAATTACCATTAAGGCTAATATGGTAATAGCCAGTGATGGAGTCAAAAGGACTTATGTCATAGGTTATTGGTGAATTCTTGGTCGTATTGTTGAGTGTAATTAGGTCCTTATCTCCTCCTTCCCCATCAAACTTGCCACAGCCAAAACCTTTAAGTGTATCGTTCCCTGAACCGAGGTAAACGGTGCCAGTACCAAAGAATCCTCCCGTCAAGGCGTCAACGGTATCGTTTCCATCACCGGTAGTGATCAACCCGAAATTGGCAATGCCTGCGAACAGATCAAGCCCATTGTTGTTGGTGATGCTGCCGAAGCCGATGCCAGAAATAATGTCATCACCAGCGCCAGTGGTGATCGTGCCAAGATTTAAAATTCCCGCTGCCAAGCCTATACCTATCAACGGAGAGTTGACCTTGTCGGCAGTGGCCGTGGCTGTTCCTGTGATTATTGCCTTGCCACTTAGAAGACTGATTGTGGAATCGAGACCGTTGGCAATACCGACTGCGGCGGCACCAGAGACCAGGCTTGAAGGTAAGTCAGAACAAATGCTTACTTCAGTGAGGGTCACTTTGGCCGAACCTTCTAGGGTCTGAGTTCCTGTCCCCACAGAGGTGATTACCGCGCCAGGAATTTTGGGGTCAAGCAGCCTTAGGGGATTGGAGTTCGTGATACCAACAGCGAGGCCTGCATCAATGAAGCTGAATGATTGTTTCTGGGAAGAGCTCGCCACTGCTTCACCAACGATTTTATTGCTCCCACTACCAAGATCTATGCTACCTGAATTTAGAACTCCAGCAGCAATCGCGGCATTAATCAAGCTAACAGAACCACCATTCTTGAGAATTGCGACCCCTTTCCCCTTGATGTTATCTACATCGTCTCCAGTATTAATATTGCCAGCATTTAGGATTCCGACTCCGATAGCACCGTTGATGAACGAAAGCGGTGTAGTGTTTTCACCTGAGATAGTATCCTTAATTGAAGAAATTATATCAGTTCCGGTTATTTTCGACTCTCCAAGTCCGCTCTCAACAGAAGCTGATCCGATACCCTCTATCTTATCCTCGCCCGTTCCCGTGTCAATTAAACCAAAATTAACCAATCCCAGGGCAGTACTAATGTTGGCTAATGCACCACCAGCCTGTTCAACTTCGGCCTCTGCTTTACCGCTGACCGTATCATAACCGGAACAAGTTTTTATAGTCCCAGTATTAACTAAGCCAAGTGCTATGCTAACGTTCAATTGACTTCCGCTGACATGATCGATTTCAGCATTTGCTGAACCTGAAATATTGTCGTTGCCCGCGCCTGTATCAATTGGACCTCCAAGATTGATCAGCCCAACGCTTCCGCTGAGGTTGACCAAACCACCGGAAATGTACTTGATCTGAGCGTTGCCAACTCCTATCATTGAGTCATTACTATTGCCAGCAATAATTCCACCTAAATTTGCAAAACCAACTGCAGCAACCAAATTAATATCTTTCGTTGCCTGCAGCTTGGCTGTAGCTTTGCCAGAAATAGTATTAGAGCCGTTGCCTAGATCAATACTAGAACCGTTGACGATTCCGTCCAAAGCGTCTACTTTGTTTGACTTCGTTTTACTCCAAGTCTTAATCAATACTTGACCGTTGTAATACCCATCACTTTTAAGCGTTGTACCAGCTACCGCAAAGTCAAAAGCAAAGGTTGGGTTGGTCATAACTGCCTTGTCGAGTACTGACCTAACTTACTCCCCCGTAACCCGGTGGGCGTGTCAGGAGATACATTGACTGATTATGCCTGCCCTATTGAACTTGGTTTTCCTCGCCTCGCAACTACCCAGTGAAATGCCTGAAAAGCATTAGCCCCTCTTGGGGAGCAATGGCTGTGGTGTAACAAGAGCTGTCACCAGAGTTGAATAGTCCGTAAAATTTGTGCGCAACAAAAGTCACCAGAAATTAGTAGGATGAAAATGCGATGTGAAACTCTTAATCTCAAAAGAGGAATTGTGTAATAAAAAGTCTACCAAAACCGCCAATTTATAGACAGGTGTAATCTATCCGATGGCAGCAAGATTTCTAATCAATTAGGGAAATTCAGGATGGCAAAAAAATTAGGATACTAATACACTACTGCGCTGTGATGAGAGATCAAATAAGCCGATGATGACATAACTATGAACTCATTGGAATTTATGAAATGGCCTAGTGGCTATAATTTAAAACTAACACAAGCGCAAGATATGCCGGCGCTAGCCGGAACTAGGCATACCCTACTTCCATCAGATATAAGGCCAAGTTTTTTTGCCTGATGCAAACCAGCAGGTATACTGGAAGAAACGATATTACCAAAATCTTCAAAGATCTTAAGGAAAAACTTGTTTTCGGGGATCCCAATCGTCTTAAGTCGATCAGCATAAGCCGTTTTGGAAGCGGCATGGGGAAAGTATAAATCAACTTCATCAGGTCTTGGCCCTTTTTTCTTTACAAGATTTAGTAATAGAGGTGTTGCATTTCCAAACAATTCCTTCCCAAAAGAAGTAAATTTTCCAATACCGTTGATCCCAACTTTTTTGTTGGGCCGCAGATAAGTGTCGTAGCCATTTAAAGGTATAGTACACAGATCAAAGTGTTCCGGACGTGAAACGAAGTTAAAGTTCCATGGCTCTGAACCCTGCTGAAGAAGAGTTGCAGTTGCTGCTTCTCCAATTGTATAAACAGGAAAATTATAGCGGAGTGAATTGAAACTTGTTATATTGTCGGGTGACCTGATGTTTAAGTGAAATTCACCTGTTATCACGAGAACATTGGAGGCTCTTGAAGAGGATAGATAAAGTTGAGCGATTTCCATAGCCCTAACCCAGCTCATACAAGCATCTGCAATATCAAAACATTCAGCTGTTTCCATGCCCAATTCAGATGCATAATAATAGGCATTGGATGGCTCAATAACACCTTTTCCAACACCGCAATAGATTACTAGGTCAACCTCTGATGATTTAATACTGGCATCAACAAGAGCACTACGTGCAGCCGTAAGAATATGTTGGTAAGCCGATTCCCCCCTTTCTATATCTCTTACGTGTCGATATTTAGCCCCTGCTTGCTCAAGCAGTTTTGATACGGCTGAATAATACCTATTCGACTCTGCTTGATTAAGGGAAGATTTAGTAGTTTTGAAGAGCTCGATCAGCTCATCATTATTTATTTTCTTCGAAGGAACACTTAAGCCTATCGATTTAATCTTCATCTTTAAAACAACGTTTCCAGAATTCTACCATAGGAAACGTCAATGTCAATCGATATTTGAGATTTCCTTCAAGGAAACGATTGGGCAAATCCTTCAGGACGGAACAAACATGTTAGTAGCTAAAACAGGAAAATAATGATGAAATCAGAACACATACTTTCAAATGATAATTCTGCAACTTAAAAAGTAGAATCCTTGGTGTTTTTGTGGTCTAGTAAGTACAGTAGGACTGTCATTAAATAGCTAAAATGGATTTAGATGGGATTTACAATTTAATCAGAAACAATACGGCCATCATCAATTCGGATAACTCGATCCGCCATGTCCATCACTTTTGGGTCATGTGTAGCCATAAAAATTGTAATAGTTTTTGCTTTGGCAATTGTTCTTAATGTCTCGATAACTTTTCGTCCAGTCTTAACATCAAGAGCAGCAGTTGGCTCATCTGCAAGAATTAATTCTGGACTACCAGCTAGTGCTCTGGCAAAGGCCACTCTTTGTTTTTGGCCACCAGAAAGCATTGATGGATAATTATTCTCCTTGCCACGGAGACCAACTGAATCAAGTAGTTCGAGACTAATACGCTTCCTCATTGAGTAAGAATGAGTCACTGCTGCTTCCATTGCTACTTGTATGTTTTGTGTTGCAGTTAAAAACTCCATCAAGTGATGGGACTGAAATACCATTCCTAAACTATTCCTAACAATATTCAATGTATGTAGAGAACAACCCTGCAAGGCATGTCCCAAGATATCCAATCGTCCTACTTGAACAGATTTAAGACCACCAGCAAGCGTCAGCAATGTCGATTTTCCGCACCCTGATGTACCGGCAAGTGCTACAAACTCACCACGCTTTACTTCGAGAGAAATATCCTTTAGTACATGAATTGAGTCACTACCATCACCATAGTAATGATTTAAACCTTCCGCAAAGATTGTCAAATTTTCCATAGTTTCAGTAGAGATTTTAAGGATTAAGCTAAAAGAGATCGGAGGGGTCTGCATCCTTAATTTTGGCCATGGCGAGTAGAGCGGAGGCACTACACATCAACACTAGCAAGGTATATGTAGATGCCAACATATTAAAGTTAAGATCAAGATCCATCAGTGTGAATGCTGATACAATCCGGCAAAGAAAAAGACTTGTTAACCAAGCCACAGGAAATCCAAAAGAGGATAAAATTATTCCTTCAGCAAACACAATTGATTCCAGCTTTCCTCTTTTGTAACCAATTGACATTAATACTGCATAGGAAGATAGATGAAATGTGACATCCATGTGTAAAAGTTGGTAAACCATTGTACCGCCTACAACTAATGATGTTATTGTCATAAAAGAAAAAACAAAACCAATTGGTTTGCTTTTGTCCCAATAGACTTTTTCATTTGATTCGTATTGGGATTTTGTCATAATATCCACATCTGGGGGAAGAGTTTTTGATATTGCTTTTGATACTACCTGTGGATTAACTCCATTTCTAAGTTTTATTACACCCATTTCTATTGGTTGATTGATAGCTAAGTCATTTGCAGTATTAAACTCAGAGACTGTTGAAATTGTAGTTAAAATCGATGCATCATACCCAAAAGAGGGGCCAAATGTTATTAAGCCAACTACTTTTAGGCGCTGTTTTCCAGCAAAAGCGGTGATTGATTTACCATCGACATAGTCAATCGCAACGCTACCGAACTCAGGGCGGGAAAGTCGATCAAACAGGACATCATTACGATTAACCAGCTTCAGCTGCTGCGAGCTTATATCTGTATCATTAAATACTGCCTGATGCGGGTTAATACCTACGGCAAGTGCGAGCCTAGATTTATTTTCCCCGGCTAGTCGCCAACTTAAAAACCTGAACCTTACAGGATAAGCTTCTTTCACATCTGGACTTCGTAGTACAGTACTTAATCGCTCTTCTGGAAAACTCATGAAGCTAATCAATGATGCTGACTGCTTACTTATAAGCAATAGATCCGCATCGGTTTTGTTGACTATGCTTACGCTAGATTGGAACAAAGAGTCCTGAAGTACCAGTTGCATTAATATTAGCGCTCCAGATGCAGCTACTCCTAAAAAGGCTGTGATGAGCTTTGCTGGATGTCTTCGGAGCATTAACCAAGCAAGTGGCAATCTTCGGTAAAGGAAAAATTGAGTTATCTTTGCGAGGAACATTATTTTAATTCAGAAATTTAGCTGTAATTTTAACCCCGGTAAGATTTTTGACATAGTCAGAATCATCTGGTCTAATTCTTACCCTCACATCTATTGATCTGGTATCGTTGTCGGCGTCCGCTCCAGGATTTAGTGTCAATGACTTCTTGCTTGTCACTCCTGGCGAGATTCGAAGAACAGTACCGCTTAATTTCCTGTCGAAACCACCATTTTGACTGGACAATTCGACTGCTTGCCCTATATGTACAGATCTAATATCATTTTCGTTGACTTGGACAACTGCTTCCATGATCTGGATTTGTCCAATTCTCATGACTCCTTCTGCCCCAACTCTTTCACCGGGGCGTCTATAAATTTGAATGACGCTTCCATCAATAGGTGAATAGAGCGTGCTGTAATTTTGTTCTGTTTTATTTTGATCT
>Ga0208864_1000671_pt1 | contig 11291 bp, 9 predicted proteins | sample CryBogmetaGMA05M_FD_184542 | JGI IMG/M metagenome (GOLD analysis project Ga0208864, IMG submission 184542) | Freshwater microbial communities from Crystal Bog, Wisconsin, USA - MA0.5M (SPAdes) | ecosystem: Environmental > Aquatic > Freshwater > Lake | place: Crystal Bog, Wisconsin, USA...
TCCCTAGCCGGTTCAGCACTGGTGTGTGCCGCCTTGGATGGTTGATCCAGCGGCTCCCGTTCCAGGTCGGCGCGAATCGGCTGGGCCTCGGTTCCGAACTTCAGCCTCAGACTTTGCAACCCCGTACCGGGAAAGCTGCGGAGCTCGAAACCCTGGCCCAATTGCACAAAGGTGGGCAACTGCAAGCTCAGTAGCCGCTGGGTAATCCCATAGCCCAAGCCAAAGCACAGCCCAGCCACCAAGGGGCCCTGCCAACGGGACTTGGGAATCGACTGGATCTTGGCCCCGGACCGAGCTGGGCCCGGAGGCTTGGGTTGGGATTTGGCCATCGCTCTGGAGGCTACGTCGTGTAATCGGCCCTCGAGCCGACGTAACCCGAAAACCCTTGCCGTGCCTCAACCACCGTAGGCGTTCCGTAGGCAAACGGGACCATTTGGCACCTTGCCTGGAGCAGGAGACGCCCCGCTGACCAAGGTGCTCAACAAGCGACCCGTCGCCCACAACTGAATCGGCGCCAAGCGATACCCGCTGATGGAGCACCACGCCCGCTGGCTTATGCAATACGCAGGGCAGAACCTGCACCCCGTCCACAAGATGCCCAGGAACTGCTTTGTCAACTACGAAACCTGGCGCAAAGAAGCAGCACAACAGGAAGGCAAGGAGACGCCAAGGCAAACCACCATCAATGCTGAGATGTCATCTTTCGACTACTCATCCAGTTGATTGGACTGAACGTTCTTGCTTTTAACTCTATACCCTCACGAATTCTTCTGATATCGGAAGTTTTATTCTTCTTGCTTATTAACTCCTGATTTGGAGTTGGGATCATTGGAGACTGGATAAAATTGCTAGGGAAAGAAATCGACCCTTATTACGTTCTGATTGCGAAGGCATCACGCCACCACGACCCATAAACTATTGTGTCGATTCATTTTCTTCTGATTTTTCCGCTACAATCAACGCAAAAAGGGAGGTCTGCGCGAGCAAGAATACTGATTCTTTCCACGGATTTTTGATGTTATGGGGATAGCTCTTTCCAGGGCGGTTGCCCTCATCCAGTCCAAGCAATATTTGAAATTCTGAAAGTTTCGTTGGCGATAATTTGTCGTGATCATCACTGGACCTGGCATCAAAGACCATGCCTGTTCACGATTAAGGGATTGAGGATCTGCTGGTAGCAGATGATACAATTTGAATTAAGCAAATCTACCCATTTGATCAGTATTGTGCCTGCATTAGCGTTTAGGGAAGTCTTGAACCTCAGACTTCTTCGTGGTTGACCTCGATGCGCTGACTGCGCTCGACGCCCTTCAGTGGTTAAGAACGGGCGACGAAGTCTTTCGGCGATACGGGTTCAGTTCACCAACGGTTAGCAGGCAGTCAAGAAAGTGTTTAGAAATATTTGATATTGAATTACAGCGGGTCCAGGGGGAATGGGAGATTTTAGGAGATCCAACCATGCTCCTTCTCGAACGCAATGTTCACCAGACCGCACGATTTTGGGGACTCCGACCACTCCGATTAGAAGCAACTTATTGGTCTGCTCCATTGCTTTGTACTCCTTCTCCAGAAAGGTGGATACTAGGATTATCGAACATTGTCGGAATACGCAGAAATTTCCAACTTGTAAGAGAAAGAGTTATCGATGCTTGCATTACTGGACTACCGGATGTGCCGCTAGATGATGACAAGGATCTTCTGGCGATGAATCTGTCTTCCATGCCAGTCTTTTTTGTGTGCAGTCCTGATCATCCAGTGCTCAGAGAATCAGAGCTTACATTTGAGCACATTGCTCGATATCCAACATTGGGATTGCCAGCGGGATCGTATCCAAAGGTGGAAGAATCTCTGAGGTCTATTGGCTTGTGGAATGATTATGTTCGCATGTCACGCTACAAGCGTGATTTATGGGAGGGAAAGAGTGAGGCGGAACTTACAATTGGATATGGCACTGTTTTGAGCATGGAAATCAGTGGTGGCAGTCTCGTTAGACTTCCATTAGAACTCCCATTCCTATCGGGAGAAGCGCTTGTCATTCGCAGAGAATTTGCCGAGCATCCAGAGATGTATTCTTTGCGTGAATTGATCATGTCTAGACTGGAATTCTTCGCTGCGCATTATCCTGAAATCCAACTCAGTCGGCATTGATTTGTCGAAAATTGATCAACATTATGCATGTAGTGAAATTTCTTGAATATATCTTTACCTCTGCTGCCCCCCCCATTTTTATTTTTTAGGTTATTATCAATAAAATTATTCGAAAGAGTGGTCAGGGTTGAATTACTTGAGGCGCTTGATGCTCTCATTTGGTTGAGGACGGGACATCAAGTTGCGTCTCGATTCAACATCAATCAATCCTCCGCAAGCAGGAATAGCAAGAAGTGCGCTCAGGAATTCCTTGTATCACTAGTTAGGCGTAACTCAGAGTGGTCTGTAGAAGGAGATCCTACACTGCTTAATCTCGAGCGGTATGTGCATCAAGTTTCAAGATGGCGTGACAATAAACCTCTTAGGTTGGAAGCACAGCATTGGTCTGCTCCTCTGCTATGTACGCCGACCCCAAGTGGTTGGATCGCTGGAAATTTTAACTTTCTGGAGTATGACAGACCTCTTCAGTTATTAAAAGAGCGAATAATTGATGCCTGGATCGCATCTTATCCAGATGCAATCAATGACGATGATACAGAATTTACTGCTATCCGTCTCAGCAGAATGCCCTTGCAAATGGTAGTTATGAAAGGACATCCTCTTCTTGAACTTGGCAATCAAATTACTTTCGATGATATCGCTAAATTTCCATCTCTTCCCCTGCCTTCAGGTTCTTTCCCGAGGGTTCAGAAGGTCCTTCAGGAAATTGGTCTCTGGCAAAATACTTCGGTGCCTACCGAATTTGACTGGCGGGGTAGCAGTGATATTGAGGATTTAATGGTCGGCTTTTCTACTCCGTTGACCTTGCCACTGTATGGAGATTCGTACAAGGTACTTCCCCTCCAGGTTCCTGTGGTGGTCGGTGATGCACTTGTTGTTGCACGGGAGTGGGCAAATTCTACTCAGGTCCATACTCTAGTTTCGCTTCTCAGAAGTCGACTTGAAACCCTTGCCAATGCATTAAGCGGGGTTGAAGTTCTTTATGAATCTCACCTAAACGAATCATTCAATGATCCACCCAGCATTTCCATTGCGGGCATTAAGTGAACACCTCATTAGTCAAATTTGCTCGGCCAAATGATCCAACTAGACTCACCGAATGGGGCACAAAAACTGATTTTGATATTTTGCTAGATCAAGCTAAAATTCATAAAGATATTTCTCTTTATTCGTCACAGCAAAAAGCAGTAAGTTCTGACGAAGTAGATCCAATGCTTGTTGATCTTGCCTCAGTTTCTGACCTGCACGGGTACCGCGAAAAAATTCGGAATGATCTCAAGAAAAAATTGAGCACGAAATAAATCAAAGGCACGGACTCAGTGACTGCTTTACCCCATCACCCCACATCTTCGAATTACTGATGCAAATAAGTTATCTTTTTCCAATTGCAGTCTTTTCCAAGAATTAGATTGCTGCCTTTCCATTCAAATACTTTTTTCAACTTAAGGTTGAATGGGTGTTGAGTCGGGTCAAGAGTTCTATAGTCTCCTGTCTTTATTTCTCTGTTAACTACGGGCGAATATAGACTCCGCAACTTTAGAAGAGTTTCCCCAAAAGTGGGCACGCAAGGGACGTCGTTTGTGATTAATGCATATTTGAAGTTTCGAAGAATTGATAAAACATCTTTAACTTCCTTCGTGCTTAAATGCATCAGCTCATCTTTGCAGACTAACAAGTCGGCGGAAGGGAGTTCATTGTAATCCTTTGGAAGATTGGCAAAGGAAACTCCTGATCGCGAAAATGACTGCTGATTATTTTTGATTACACTTTTACATGCATCGATGCCAATATATGTTGCGCCGCCAAAGTCTAGAAATTGAGAAAACTGCCAGTCGCCGCATCCCAGGTCAACGACTGATTTAATATCGTGTTGACGAATAAAATTTTCAAGGAATATCTTGTAAGGTTGAGTTGCTTCAGGGGAACTTCCGCCCCCAGAACCATTGCCCCAATACGAATTCTCATAAATCTTATCAAAAATATCTGAATCGCCAAATTCAAAACTCACAGAAAGCCTGTAGATTGGGAATGCTTAATTTAGCACTTAAGAAAATTTAATATCGGTAAATTATAGCATTTGCGGTGTTTTTTGGCAAAAGTTTATTTAGTTTTCACCATTTTCTCCTAACCTAAGACCCTCCCAGTCGCCAGGTCCCCCGTCGCCATGTTCGCGTTGTAGTGGGAGTAGTGCTTTTGGGGTTGGCATCTTCCTTGATACGCAACCCTTGCGCCGCTACCTCTGCCGCTGTTCCTTCCTCCAGATCCGCTCCAGTCCCTGCCTGAAGCGTTCTGTTCGAGATGGGATACCAAATAGGTGCTTTCGGAACAGGGAGGTCAGTCGCCAGAACTTCAATCCAGCAGCGAGCGCAAAGACTGCCCAGGGCACAAGCATCCAGAGGGGGTTGTCCATCACGCTGCCTTCTCCCTTAATGCCTGACAACGCTAGGACTGATGCTGCTGCATGAAGGATACAAATTTGCTTGGGGGCAAAAGGGTCGTAGTTCTCCTGAATCGTACCCAAGATTTCTGGATGCTTGTAATATCAAAACATATAGTTTGGCTTGAGTGAACTGGAGTTCTGTTGGTGTTCACTATGGACTGCGACAATGAGACCAACCAGATCTTTGCCGCCCTTCAGAAGATCTCTGCAAAATCTCTTTATGAAAAGAAGAATTGGTATTCTTCTGTTGCTCGAGAATATGAGGCGACGAGACCTGCTTACCCCAGGAAACTGATCGACTAAATCATTGAATATTGTCGTATTAGCACCTCTTCAAAACTTGTTGAGATTGGTGCTGGTCCTGCCACCGCCACTGTTTCTTTTGCGGAATCTGGTTGCGACATCCTGTGCTTAGAACCAAATTCCGATTTCTGTGTCATTGCCCGTGAGAAGTTGCTTTCATATCCACGGGTAGAAGTCTTATGCAGTTCCCTTGAGGACTCGACTCTGGGATCTGGAGCATTCGATGCCGTCCTAGCGGCAAACTCCATGCACTGTATATCGCCTAAAATTGGCTTCCACAAAGTCTATTCTGCCTTGAAGTAAGGTGGTTTTCTGATTAATTTTTGGAATAAGGAGTTGTTCCCATTGGCCCCCATGAGGGATCCCTTGTCGCCACTTCTACGGTGGAAGGATTTTGCGAATATACCCCCTCTTTATTGCGCTTGAAGCTGAGTTGCGAAGGAATCTTTTTGATGCGATCTGCGCCTGCATTCTTGACTCAGGTTCGACAATTCGACTGTCCTATCTCCCCGCATAGCACATAGGCGTAAAGACTACTGATTAGGATGTATTTGCTGGCTTAGTATTTCAAGCAACCTTTTGTCTAATTGCCAGGCACTGCCTCACCACGCTCACCTGCCCGATTCATCAGGGTCTGATTCCCCAAGGAGAGCACCTGACCCGGCGGCGTTCTGGGTGGGTTACCAGGCGCGAGGCAGCAATGGGGTGGTGTCCAGAGGTGGCATAAAACTACTTTGCTTACGGCAAAATCTTCTGCCCTAAAGGGGATTTGGGCAGAAAACCTCAGCTTGAACCTAATGGCTTCCATTTCAGTACTGGGATTTACGTCTGTCTTCTTCGTAAGCGTTGCGTAAGCGTTGAACGAGCACCCCTAAAAACTATTGCAGCAGAAGGGATCTAGGGCTACGTCGTGTAATCGGCGTTAATGCGGATGTATTGATCCGAGAGATCACACCCCCAGGCGCGGCCATGGCCCGGGCCTGCGCCCACCACCAGATGAATCGCCACGGTGTCGTCCTGGAGATAGGCCCCCGCCTGACGCCCCCGCAGATAGCTGGATGCGCCGGCGCGATCAAAGGCCAGGGGTTGGCCGCCTTGCATCAACTGGAAACCACCGAGCCAAAGGGCCAGGGCTTCTGGATCAAACGCCACCTCCGCCCGGCCCGCCGCCGCCACAATCCGACCCCAGTTGGGATCACAGCCATGGATGGCACATTTCACCAGGGACGAGCCGCAGATGGTGCGGGCGATGGTGATCGCTTCCGCATCGCCCGCTGCGCCCTCCACCTGCACCTCGATCAGGCAGGTGGCTCCCTCGCCATCGCGGGCGATCGCCTTGGCCAGATGTTGCGACACCGCCGTTAGGCCGAGCTCTAACACCTCAAAGTGCTCGGGGCCTAGGGGCTCGCCGGCTGCAAAGGCCAGATAGCAGTCGTTGGTGCTGGTGTCGCCGTCCACCGTGATCGCATTGAAGGAGCGCTGCACCGCCCGCCGCACCATGGCCTGCCACAGATCAGCCGGCACCCCGGCATCACAGCTCAAGTAGCCGAGCATCGTGGCCATGTTCGGGTGGATCATTCCTGATCCCTTGGCCATGCCGCCAATCCGCACCCGGCGGCCGCCCAGCTCCGCTTCCAGAGCGATTTGTTTGTCGACCAGGTCGGTGGTAAGGATGGCGGTGGCAGCCGCCTGCCCCCCTTGGGCACTCAGGGATGCCACCAACGGATCCAACCCCCCAATCAGGGTGTCCATGGGGATGGGCACGCCAATGACGCCGGTGGAGCAAATCAGCACCTCCTCGGCCGCCAGCCCCAGTAAATCCGCCACAGCCTGGGTGGCCCGCAGGCTATCGATCAGGCCCCGATCACCCGTGCAGGCATTGGCCTGGCCCGAATTGGTGAGCACCGCCCGGGCCTGGCCGCCCCTCGATTGCAGCCGCTCGGCACAGAGATCCACGCAGGCGGCCCGCACCACCGAGGTGGTGAACGTGCCGGCGCACACCGCCCCTTCCGGAGCCACGATCAACGCCAAATCCGGCTTACCTGAAGCCTTAAGGCCTGCCGTGGTGCCAGCGGCGAGGAACCCCTTTGGGGCACTCACCCCACCGGAAATTGGAAGCCAGGGATGGGTCACAGGGCGCACATGCTGCGAACCTGAGCATCGGATAACGCCTGCCCCCCAGACCACACCCCATGGCTGAGTCGCCCCACTGCCAAGGGTCCCGCTGGAAAGGGTCCCAACGGCGCATTGGCCTGACCGGCGGCATTGCCACAGGCAAAAGCACGGTGGGGCAGCTGCTGGAAGAGCACCATGGTTTGGCGGTGCTGGATGCGGATCTGTTTGCCCGCCAGGCCCTGGCCCCAGGCACTGAAGCGGCCCGGGCCGTGCTGGAGCGTTATGGCACCCTCGATCGCCCCGCCCTGGGGGACATCGTGTTTGGCGATCCAGCCGAACGCCACTGGCTCGAGCAGCTGGTGCATCCGCTGGTGCGCCATCGCTTTGACCAAGAGCTCACAACCCTGGCCCAAGAGCCGGTGGGGGCCGGCCGGCCAGCGGTGGTCCTGATGATTCCGCTGCTGTTTGAGGCAGGCCTTGAAGGCCTCTGCAGCGAGGTGTGGCTCGTCGACTGCGACGAAGATCAACAGCTGGCGCGGCTGATGGCCCGCAATGGGCTCAACCAAGTCGAGGCCCAAGGCCGCATCAACGCCCAGTGGCCCTTGGAGCGCAAACGGCTGCTGGCTGATCGAACGATCAGCAACCGGGGCAATCCTGAAGAGCTCGCCCGCGTTGTCGCAGGAGCCGTTGCGGCAGCCGTGACAGCGGCCGCACCCCAGTAAGCCCCTAGCCGTTGAGCTTCTGGATCAGGATTTGATTGGCCAATTTGGGGTCGGCCTTGCCACCGGTTTGCTTCATCAGCTGGCCCACGAAGAAGCCCTGCAGCTTGGTTTTGCCGCCCCGGAAGGCTTCCACCTCCTCGGGGTGGGCAGCAAGCAATGCATCCACGATGGCGGTGATCGCGGCTGGATCGCTGATCATGCCCAGGCCCTTGGCCTCCACGATCGCTGCGGGTGAACCGCCCTGCTCCAGCAGCTCAGGCAGGATCTCCTTGGCGATCTTGCCGCTGATCTTGCCGCCTTCAATCAGCTGCACCATCTCGGCGAGCTGGGTGGGCTTAAACGGCAAGTCTGCGATCGACAGCCTGTTGGCATTCACATAGGCGGCGATATCGCCTTGCACCCAGTTGGCAACTGCCTTGGCATCGGCGCCGGCGGCAATCGCGGCTTCGAAATACTCGGCCATGGCCCGCTCATCGGTGAGCACCCGGGCGTCGTAGATCGACAGGCCCAGCTCCTCGGCATAGCGGTGCCGCTTGGCGGCGGGCAACTCGGGCAGCTGGGCGCGCCAGCCCTCCCGCTGGGCCTCGCCCACCTCAATGGGGCCCAAATCGGGATCGGGGAAATAGCGGTAATCGCTGGCCCCCTCTTTGCTGCGCATGCTCTTGGTGAGCTGCTTGCCCTCATCCCAGAGGCGGGTTTCTTGAACAATCGGCTCGCCGGCCTCATAGGCCTTGATTTGGCGCTGGATTTCGTAGTCACACGCCTTCTGGATCGCCGAGAAGGAGTTCATGTTCTTGATCTCCACCTTGGTGCCGAAGGGGGCATCGGGGCCCCGGCGCACGGAGATGTTCACGTCGCAGCGCAGGGAACCCTCCTGCATGTTTCCGTCGCTCACCCCCAGATACCGCATGATCCGGCGAATCTCTGAGGCGTACTCGGCCGCTTCACGGCCGGTGCGCAAATCAGGCTTGGACACGATCTCGGCCAGGGCCACGCCGGCGCGGTTGTAATCCACGAGCGAGTGGGTGGAGCCCGCCAGGCGATCGCTGCCGGCATGCACAAGCTTGCCGGCGTCCTCCTCCATATGAAGCCGCTCGATGCCAATGGTTTTGAGGTAGGTGTCCTTGCCTTTTTCGGCCACCTCCACCTCAATCCAGCCGTCCTCGGCGATCGGTTCGTCGTACTGGGAGATCTGGTAGTTCTTGGGCAGGTCGGGATAGAAATACTGCTTGCGGTCGAACTTGCTGTGCTCGGCAACCTTCAAGTTCAAGGCCATGGCGGCCTTCACCGCATACTCGAGCACCTTTTGGTTCAGCACCGGCAAGGTCCCAGGCAACCCGCACACCACCGGGTCGATGTGGGTGTTGGGCTGGTCACCAAAGGTGGTGGACGCGTTGGTAAAAATTTTGCTGTCGGTGCCCAGCTGCACGTGGGTTTCCAGGCCAATCACGGCCTCCCATGCCGCCTGAGCTGCTGCTGCGCCCGCCATTTGAGATCTCCAATCGCCGTTGCGTGGCCTGATCCTATGGACAAGGGCCCGCACCTCTGAGCCAAAACGGCGACTCCCGGGCTGAAACACTGAGTGATTGACGCGGCAATCCCCCCGGGCCATGGCGGCAACAGCCACCCAACCTGTCTTCATCCTGGGTGGCGGGCTAATGGGCCTGGCGATCGCCCACCAGCTGGCGCGGCGCGGCGAAGCGGTGACGGTGCTCAGCCGGCGCCGCAATGAAGCCGCCGGGTTTGTGGCCGCCGGCATGCTCGCCCCCCACGCGGAAGGGCTCAGCGGCAACCTGCTGCACCTGGGGCAGCGCAGCCTGGAGCGCATCCCCGCCTGGGTGGGGCAAATCGAAGCCGACAGCGGCTTGAGCTGTGGCCTCAGGGCCTGCGGCATCGTTGTGCCTTTCGCCTCAGCAGCCGATCGGGATGCCTATCCCACCGCCGGCTTTGGCGATCGGCTCGATCGGAGGGGCCTGGAGCGGGAGGTGCCCGGCCTTGGTCCGACCTGGACCGCCGGGCTGCTGTTTCGCCAGGACGGCCAAATCGACAACCGGCGGCAATTGATGCGCGCCCTGGAGCGGGCCTGCACCGCCCTGGGGGTGCAATTCCAAGAGGGAACCGAGGTGCAATCCCTGGGGCGCGCCGCCGATGGCGCCCTCAGCGGCGTGCGGCTGCAGACGGCGGAGGGCGAGGAGCACCTGCTCGACTGCCAACGGGCCGTGCTCACCTGTGGCGCCTGGAGCAGCCAATTGATGCCCGAGCTGCCCATCAAACCGGTGAAGGGCCAGATGCTCTCCCTGCAAGGGCCCAGGCAGGCCCTCCAACGGGTGATCTTTGGCCCCGGCACCTACCTCGTGCCCCGGGAAGACGGGCTCCTGGTGGTCGGGGCCACCAGTGAGGCCCACGCGGGCTTTGCCGAGGGCCTCACCCCCGACGGCCAACGCCAATTGCAAGCCGGCATCGCTGCCCTGTTGCCAGAGGCGAGCCACTGGCCCCCCATGGAGCGCTGGTGGGGCTTTCGGCCCTGCACCCCCGACGAAGGACCCCTGCTCGGGCCCGGGCCGATCCCAGGGCTATGGCTGGCCTGCGGCCACCACCGCAATGGGGTGCTGCTCGCCGCCATCACCGCCGATCTGGTGGCCGATGCCATCACGATCGACAAGCCACAGGGGAACAATCCACCGGGGAAGAATCCACAAAAAAGCCTCCCCTTGGGGGAGGCGGAGCGATGGCTGAACGCCTTTTGCTGGAGCAGGTTTGGCGCTGGCTAGGCCGTAGCAACTCAGCCTTCGCTGCGCCAGGCCTGGTCGGCAGGGGCCCAATCGCTGAGCTCGGAGGGCTGGAACCAGAGGCCGATCTCGAACTCGGCCGTTTCAGGGGCATCGGAGCCGTGGATCACGTTGCGGCCGATATTCACCGCCAAGTCACCACGGATCGTGCCGGGTTCAGCTTCCAGGGGCTTGGTGGCACCGATCAGCTTGCGGGCGCTGGCAATCACGCCATCCCCTTCCCACACCATGGCCACCACCGGGCCACTGGTAATGAAATCCACCAGGCCGGCAAAGAAGGGACGCTCGCGGTGCACGCCGTAGTGGTTTTCGGCCAGCTCCCGGCTGGGGGTCAGCTGCTTGAGGCCCACGAGCTTGAAGCCCTTGCGCTCAAACCGGCCAAGGATTTCTCCCACCAAACCGCGCTGAACACCGTCGGGCTTGATGGCAATAAACGAGCGTTCAGTAGCCATGAAGAGAAAGCAACAAACAGTTCATCTTGCCCATCGTCTGCGGCGGCCCTGCCGGTTGGCAAGCACAGCCGCCGGCTAACAGGCCAGGCTTCCTTAGATTCACCCTTGTTCCAGCCAGGCCCGATGGTGCTCGCCCAACCCGCCACCCGGGACCCCTGGAGCGTGGCCGACAGTGCGGCCCTCTACGGACTGGACCGCTGGGGCGATCCCTATTTCACGGTGAACGGGCGCGGCCATGTGGTTGTGCACCCCCAGGGCAAACAGGGCGGCAGCCTCGATCTGGTGGAGCTGGTGCAGGGCCTGCAGGGGCGGAACCTCGGCC
>Ga0208864_1000674_pt1 | contig 11276 bp, 7 predicted proteins | sample CryBogmetaGMA05M_FD_184542 | JGI IMG/M metagenome (GOLD analysis project Ga0208864, IMG submission 184542) | Freshwater microbial communities from Crystal Bog, Wisconsin, USA - MA0.5M (SPAdes) | ecosystem: Environmental > Aquatic > Freshwater > Lake | place: Crystal Bog, Wisconsin, USA...
CAATCTCGGCGTGGTGAACTCGACCGTCGACGGGGGCCTTTACGGGACGCTCCTCGGCATGCTCGCCGGCCGTGGCATGCGGATGTCAGAGATCATCGCCGATCCACGGCTGTCGTCGTCGACCGACATCGAGATCGCCAAGGCCGTCGATGCAGGGGTCGGGATGCAGTTGTTCGAGGTTTTGTCCGGACCATCACTCGAAATCGACCGCACCGTCGCGGCGACACAGATCGCCATGCCGTCAGCCTTCAACCGGGCGATTCTGGCCGGGGAAATGTTCGGTGGTCGTGGCGTTCCGCTGGCCAGCGCCACGAGTGGGTCGGCGATCACGATCGGGGATCTCGACGCCGCGATTCTCACCACCTGGCTCGACGGAGGCTCCGACGACCTCGCGGCAGGGGTCGATGCGCTGATGACCAAGCACGAGCGCGTGATCAATCACGAGGGGAAACCGATCACCGATCCCGCTGAACGGCGCAGCCGGCTCGCCGCGGCCTGTGAGGGCTTCCGATCAAACGTCCTCCCGATCCTCGAGGAGCAGGGAATCGTCATCCGGGAGGGATGATTCCCCAGTCGCCCCAGAACACCTCTCCGTCCCCGCTGGCCCGATGTTCGGCCGCGAAAACCTCGCAGCTTCGGCAGCCTGCCGGCCGGAGGGATGTTTGATCGCGATTCTCATGCCCTGCGTGGAGTGTGCCGAATAGACCGGAGACGCGGGTCGTTCCGGATCCACCGATCGCGACGGACATTCGATGCGCACACCCTCTTCCGTGACACGCGGTACGCTCCCGAGGGGTTTTTTCCTCTCGATGATGGCCTGCCTTTGCCTCCACGCCATCCAGGCGGCAGGTGCGGGCCCGGAAAGCGGCCCCGATTCTCTCGGCGACGTTCCACCGGTGCCGGCCGACATCGAGCCTGCTGCTGCTGCGGCGACGAAGCCCCGAACACAACCCACTGCCAATGCGGTGACCGAACTCTTCTCGGGCCCGCTGGTCGGCGCTGCCACCGATCCCCAGCGCTATCTTGTCTTCGACGCCCTGGCCATGCAGCGCAATAACGCCCTCAAGGATGGCCCGCTCGTCGTCGAAAACGTCACTCCTCAGTTCACGGCCCTGCAGACCAACATGCTCCAAAGCACGGTCGCCCCCGGCGCCCGCCTCCTCTACGGCGACTACGGCTGCGACGGCATCGGCTGGGAGACCGGCTACCTCGGCCTTTGGAACATGTACTCACGGGCCCGCATGGAGAGCCCCAACAGCCTCCTCCAGGCTCCGGGTGGCCTCGGCTTCGCCTCGACAGCGATGCGGAACGGTTCCCAGGCGGATTTCACCGGAATCACCTCGCTGCAGTCGTTCGATGCGAATGTCGTCTTCCACCAGTTCGACGGCGGCTGGAATCCCCGCTCCCAACGCCCCTCTCAGCGGGTGAATTGGTATGACGGTGGCCACCTCGACTGGATCACCGGCTTCCGCTGGGCGGGGCTCGACGACGTGGGCGTCCTCGGGTTCACGCCCGCCGGAGGGGCAGCACCCAACACGTACACGGCCCACACCTCCTCAAACCTGTTCGCCGGTCAGGTCGGCGTCCGAGGGAGGATGGAGTTCCAAGAGTGGGCTCTCGAAAGCTGGATCAAGGTTGGCCTCGCCGGAACGTCGCTCTCCCAGACCCAGTCGTTCCAGGATCAGCTCGCTCCGCTCGATCCCTATCGCCCCACCGGCTCTTCCTGGAAGGGGGGGATGGGCATGATCGCCGATGCCAACCTGTCGGGCATCTGGCGGATCGACGACACGTGGGGATTCCGGTTCGGCTACAACCTCCTCTGGCTCACAGGCGTGGCGTTGGCCCCCGACCAATACAACTTCTCGGCGAGCAGGTCCCCGTCGACCACCATCGACAATACCGGCAGCCTTTTCTTGTCGGGTGCCAGTGCAGGCCTCGAAGCCCGCTGGTAGTTGCTGTTTCAAGCGATAGGGCCAACCAAGCCGTCATCGGGCCAGGTTGCCGAAGGCATTCGCTGTTCAGGTCGTCGAGAGCAGCTCGACGTCGAACACGAGCGTCGCCCCGCCGGGAATCGACGGCGGGCTACCGGCGGCACCGTAGCCGAGGTTTGCCGGGATGACCAGGAGCCGACGGCCGCCGACGTTCATCGTCGACAGCCCTTCCGTCCAACCGGCAATCACCTGGTTGAGGTTGAACGAGACGCCGCTGTTGCCATCGAACCGGGTACCGTCGAGAAGCCAGCCGGTGTAGTTCACCCCGACCTTCGCGGTCGAGGATGAGGGGCTCGGCCCGGTGCCGGCGACCAGATCGCGGTAGAGCAGCCCGCTGGCCGTCATCACCATGCTGGCGTAGGGCAGGGCGACCGACGCCGCCGAGGTCATCGGCGATCCTGAAACGGCGGTGTTTTCCGCAGATTTTTCCCAGACTTTCTTCACCAAATCGTAGTTGTAGACCCGCGCCGTCCCCACGTGAAGCCGATCCTGATTGGCGATGACCTGATCGACAAGCCCGTCGCCATCAGTGTCGGTAGCCGCGATCAACACCCCCACCGGCTTCGAAGACAAGTCGCCGAAGACAGCGATCTCGGAAAGCGGTGTCGTGGCGGCTCCCACCTTTCCATCAATCACCTCGATCTTCGACTGTCCTCCACCATGCGGCGCGATGAACAGATCGGCCACAGCATCGGCATTGAACCGTCCAGCCACGATATTCACCCCCCCCTTGAACGCCGCGGGGAACGGGGAAACGGACTTTACAACCTTCTCGGCGGTGCCGGAAAGATCGAGCACCTGCACCACCGCCGTGGCGCCAGGCCCACTTCCAACGACGAGTTCATCTCGTCCATCGGCCTTGGTTGCGTCGACGGTGGTCCCGGAAGTGAACGTGCCGAAATCTCCCGCAGCCAGTCGGACACCGGCGATTGAACCAGGGATCGCCGCGGTAAACGAACGGTAGAGAGCCCACGGCTGGGTCGTTTTGAGCGTCGAGGTGTAGACCTTCACCTCTCCCTTCCCGATGTCCTTGGAGAACGCGACATCTTCGGTGCCGTTACCATCGAAATCCCCGACGGCAACGTGCAAACCGCTGCGGTATCCCGCACCGAACGGCTGGAGGGTGTACTTGGAATCCTTGACGAGCGTCACCTTGCCGGCATCGTCGATCTGCTGAACGTACACGACCGCTTCCCCGGTCCGACCGTACCCGGGAACCGCGATGACCTCAGCCTTGCCATCGGCATCGAGATCGCCCAACACCGCCCGCACCCCCCCCTTGAACTTCGCCTCGAACACGTCGACCGAGGCGACCTCCGCGGCAGTCGCCGGGATCACCAAGCGGAGCTTCGACGTACTCGCCCAGCCGATGTCGTTCGTCATCACAACCGAGGTGGGAGCGAACTTGAGCGATGAGGTGGCGATGTCGTTGGTGGCGTTTGTGTCGCCCGCCGCCGAAATGGTGGCCTTGGAGACAAGGGCACCGGTCTCGTCAGCCGCGATATTCGCGATCACGGTGAAGGTGACATTCGACCCAGCCGGCAACGTGATCTTGGCCACCGGGGCACCGGCACCGGACAACGGTCCACTGGCTCCGCCGAGGTAGTTCGCCGACCAAACCGCCCCGGAGACTTGGCTCCCCAATGACGTCGTGAGGTCGGCATTCTGGGCCGGGTCGGATCCGATGTTCGACACCGTCAGGGTGTAGACCGTCTGCGAGGCCTCGGTGTAGTAGGCATGGGGATTCAGCAGCGACACGAGGCAGTCGGCGGCGAGCATCATCCTCGGCTCGAGCATCTCCGTGCCATGCATCCCTACGCCCAGGGTCTCCCAGTGCCCCGGACGCTTCCGCAAGCCGTGCCTCGACATTCGGGCCCGTCGCGCCGCTGACGGACGCCTGGAAAGATAACGCCGAAGGGCGAGGGGAAAGCTGGCAAACATGAGAATGGCCTCCGGCGGGTGGAAGATCCTACGTTGAGAACTACCCCGGGGTTCGGTGGCGGTCAACTTTTCGGTGGATTCGATTGCGGTCATCCCCCAAAAAGCCCCTTCGGCCCCACCGCCCGGCTGCTTGCATCCTTGCAAGGGTGAATCAGACTCGACTCGCGTCCTCTTTCCCAGGATCTTTTCCAGGAGCCTCAACCGATGCCCTTCCCCCGCCTCGTTGCCCCCCTGGTTGTGGCACTCTTCCTCACCGTCGCCGGCCCGGCCCACGCGGTCGACCTGTCGGGATCATGGACGGGAAGCTGGGAAAGCACGTCCACCGGTCACACGGGCCCCCTCCGGGCCACGTTCCGGCCCTGTGGCGAGGGACGCTGGGCGGTTGATTTCGCCGGTCGCTTCTTCAAGATCCTTCCCTTCAAGTACTCCGTCACCCTCCGGGTCATCGAGGACGGAGGCGACGAGGTGATCTTGGCAGGAAGCTCATGGCTCGGCCGGATGTTCGGGACATTCTGCTACCGGGCCGAAGCCGACGCCTGCCGGTTCGAGGCCCGCTATACCTCGAAGAAGGACAACGGGATCTTCCGGCTCGAGCGTGCCAACTGATCTGCAATCGCAGCGATCCTTGCCGACGCCCGGCACGTCGCTCCCGCAGGCCCGCTCAGTCCTGAAATCATCGAGACTTCACAGCGGCTCCGCGCGGGCCTGGTTGCCCCCCTTCGGCGCCAGCGACTTTCCTTCCAGCAGAGCGTCGAGTTGCTTGCGGAGCTTCGCTTCCATCCCCTCGTCCGCGCCGACGTGGACGGCCTGGACGATCCCGTCGCGACCAATGATCACCGTATGGGGGATCGCCTCGACCCGATACGCCGCCGAAGCCGTGCCTTCGGTGTCCATGACCACCGGGGCTTCGATCGGCTCCTCGGCGAGGAACTGGCGAATCGTCTCCGGATCTTCCTTGACGTTGACGGCGCGGAACACGACCCCCTTGTCGGCGTACCCCTTGCACACCTGGACGACGACCGGGAGCGTGGCGCGGCACGGGCCGCACCAGGAAGCCCAGAAGTCGAGCACGACGATCTTGTCCTTCTGCATGGCGGGATCGAAACGGGAACCATCCGCCCCGACCAGCGAGAGCGGCGTGCCGGGAAAACCGACGGTGGGGTGGAGCGATGGCCGGGCGGCGGCAAGTCGGTCGCGACGGGCCTGATCGGCGAAGCCGGAGAGCGATTCGACCTTTTCCCAGCCCTCCTCGGGCACGAAGGCGAAGTCGGCAGTCTCGAAGACCGGATCGAACCGCCACTCGTCGAACATCACCGTCGATGAGAGGTCGACGTTTTTGCCACCGAAGAAAAGCTGACCGATGGCAGGCACGAACTTCACCGGCACCGGCTCATCGCCGGTCGCCACCCACAAATCCCAATTTCCCGCCTCAGTCTGGGCCACGAGGTGCGTGCACGGCCGCCCATCGACCTCCTCGGAGCCGGCCACCGTGAACTCCTGCACCCCGTCGAGCAAGACGGCGGCCGGATCCTCGGCGAGCACAGCCTTCGTGATCACGTCGGCCCCGCCGACGGCGAGCATGGTACGGAGATACGGATTGTCGACGAGTTCGGAAAGGGTCGCGGGAGCGGGCGACGACTCGTAACGGTTGGCGTCCTTCTGTTGCTGATGGATCACGAGCGTCTCACCGTCGCTGATCACCGTGCCGCCCCCCGGCTGGTCGCCGTTGAGGGCCACGGTCAGTCGATTCGGACGTTCCACGCGCACCACATGCGTCATCGCTCCGGCGAGCTTCTTGGCGGCCTCGTCAGAAGCTGTCGTGGCACTCACCTGTCGCAGCGCGAAACCCTTCCTGGCACTGAAGAACTTCGCCATCCGGTCGACCACCTCGCGCGCCTCCGGCGCGATCGACACCGGACGCGGCTCGACGGGCGCCTGGGCAGCCGGCGTAGCCGCCCCGGGGGGCGCGGTCGCTCCACAGCCGGCTGACAGGATGAGCACCGTTGCCACCCCAGCGTGCGACCACCACCCCATGCCCGTATTCAAACAATCGGTTCGAGTTCCCATCATTCCCATGGCACCTTCTCCGCGCGTCGAGATTCCTTCGAAGGGGATCACTCCCCCGGCCTGCGGTCACACGGTCGAGCAGGCGCGTCCTCTCCAGAATACTCCCGACGGGCCGTTCTGCCGCCGGGAGGATCGTCGCCTCAATCGATAGACTTCGTCGGAGGGGGGAATCTTTCCGGGTGGAGGGCAACCACGTGTCGGAAGCTGATCTCCCCGTTTCCCACTCATCCCACCACGACGCTCGGCCCCGCTCCGGCGGCGGTGAGAAACCAGGCGGCATCGATGCCGGTGGCGTTGCGGTAGGCGTCGTGGAGGACGCGCCCCGTCTCCTCAGCCCCGTCCGCTTCCACCAGCGCTACGGTACTGCCCCCGAAGCCCCCGCCGGTCATCCGGCAGCCGAGGATCCCGGGGACTTCCGCCGCGAGCTCCACGATCCGGTCGAGCTCCCCACAAGAGACGGCGTAATCAACCGACAGCGACCGGTGGCTCTCGCCCATCAGCCTGCCGGCACTCTCCCAATCGCGATCGGCAAGCGCTCCGACGAACTTCGGCACGCGGGCGATCTCACCGACGACATGCCGCGCCCTGGCAAGCTCGGTGGCCGGGAGCCGCCCCGCGGCAGCCTCGAGATCGGCTGCCGTGACGTCGCGAAGCGAAACGACGCCGAGAAATCGGGCTGCGGAAGCGCACTCGGCCCGGCGCTTGGCGTATTCCCCATCAGCCAGGGAGTGCTTCACGCCGCTGTCGAAGACGAGGACGCGGACGGCGGCATCGATCGGCACTGCCACCGCCTCGCGTGATCGGCAGTCGAGCTGGAGCGCGTGGCCAGCCTTCCCGAAGCAGACGGCGAATTGATCCATGATCCCGCAGGGGACACCGGCGAACTCGTGTTCGGCCTGCTGGCAGAGGAGCGCCTTCTCCGCCCGGGGCAGGCTCCGGCCACAGAGCGTCTCCACGACGGTCGCCATCGCCACCTCGATCGCCGCGCTCGAGCTCAACCCGGCCCCGGCCGGGAGAGTGGCACTGATCTCGGCGTCAAATCCGGGGATCGCGAACCCGATCCGTCGGTAGCCCTCGATCACCCCCCGGACGTAATTCGACCAACTCCGCCCCACGGGATGGATCGTTTCGGCGAGGTCGATCGTCACCGGCCGCCTGTCCCGTTGGGTGCGCAGCACGGCCAACCGGTCTCCCCGTGGGCGGACGCGGATCGTCACGTGGCGATCGATCGCCATCGGGAGGACGAAGCCGTCGTTGTAGTCGGTGTGTTCGCCGATGAGGTTCACACGGCCGGGGGCGCTTGCGGCAAACGAAACGGTGACCGGTTCGGACGGGCTCGACATCGGTGGCATCTCCTGTTCGCACGCAGCATACCTGCGGCCGGGAGGGAGAGTGCTGCCTGTTCGACAGGCACTGCCGCGCAGGAGTGCACGGGGCTCGCACGAGAAGCGAGCCCTCGCCGCGATCGGCCCGGCGAGAGCACCCCCGGTCGGAACAAAAAAAGAAGCGGCCCGATCCTTTCGGACCGGGCCGCTCCCGTTCCCAATCGTCTCGCCCTTTCCGCCCCCGGCCTGTCAGGGCCGGAGGCGTTCAGGACTTGCTTCGCTCGATCACTCGCAGAGGGGGACCTCGCGGCAGATCGTCGTCGGCACGCAGCGGGTCACCGTGTAGGGGACCCGCGTCGGCACATAGCGGACCACATCGATGGACTTGGTGTAGTGCACGGGGAAGGTCTTGCAGACCGGCACCTGACGGGTGCGGCACTCCTTGACCAGCGTGCAGACCTTGTACTGCACTTCCTTCGAGCACTCCTCCGTGACCGTCCGGCAGACCTTGTAGCAGCAGGTCTTCACGCGCTGCTCAGGGACCATCCGGCAGACCTGATACGTCCGCACGCGCTGTTCCGGCACCATCCGGCAAACCTTGTAGCAGCAAGTCTTGACACGCTGCTCACGCACCATCCGGCAGACCTGGTAGCTGCAGGTCTTCACGCGCTGTTCCGGCACCATCCGGCAAACCTGGTATGTCCGGACACGCTGCTCCGGCACCATCCGGCAGACCTGGTAGCTGCAGGTCTTCACACGCTGTTCCGGCACCATCCGGCAAACTTGGTACGTCCGAACACGCTGCTCCGGCACCATCCGGCAGACCTGGTAGCTGCACGTCTTCACACGCTGCTCGGGCACCATCCGGCAAACTTGGTACGTCCGAACACGCTGTTCCGGCACCATCCGGCAAACCTGGTAGCTGCAGGTCTTCACACGCTGTTCCGGCACCATCCGGCAAACTTGGTACGTCCGAACACGCTGCTCGGGCACCATCCGGCAAACCTGATAGTTGCAGGTCCGCACGCGCTGTTCCGGCACCATCCGGCAAACCTGATACGTGCGGACACGCTGCTCGGGCACCATCCGACAGACCTGATAGTTGCAGGTCCGCACGCGCTGTTCCGGCACCATCCGGCAAACCTGATACGTGCGGACACGCTGCTCAGGCACCATCCGGCAGACGGTGTAGTTGCAGGTCTTCACCCGCGTCTCCGACACCATCCGGCAGACCTTGTAGCACTGCTTCTCGACGATCGTCTCCCGCTCGTAGCGGACGCAGGCGATCTCCTTCTCGATCGTCTCCGGCACCCACTTCTTCTTCGTGATGGTGCGCGGCGGGCACTGCTCCTCGACCTTCGTGACCTTGCCCGGGTGGTAGACGCACTTGCACTGGCACTCGTCCCACACCCAGCAACCGGGCTCACGGACGCAGCGGGTGATCACCGGGCCGGGCACTTCGCAGCACTCGGTCTCCCAGCGGCCGCTGCAGACCTGGATCGTCTTCGTGTAGTGGACCGGCTTGCAGACCGTCCGGCAGACGTCACGCTCGCGGGTCTCGTACACCGGCTTGCAGACCGTGTACGGGATCTCCTTGACAAGAGTCTCACGAACCGGCTTGCAGACGGTGTAGGTCTGCTCGCGGGTCTCGTACACCGGCTTGCAGACCGTGTACGGGATCTCTTTCGTCAGCGTTTCATAGACCGGCTTGCAGATCGTATAGGTCTGCTCGCGGGTCTCGTACACCGGCCGGCAGACCGTGTACGGGATCTCCTTCGTCATCGTCTCATAGACCGGCTTGCAGACGGTGTAGGCCTGCTCGCGGGTCTCGTACACCGGCTTGCAGACCGTGTACGGGATTTCCTTGGTCAGCGTCTCGTACACCGGCTTGCAGACCGTGTAGGTCTGCTCGCGGGTCTCGTACACCGGCCGGCAGACCGTGTACGGGATCTCCTTCGTCAGCGTCTCATAGACCGGCTTGCAGACCGTGTAGGTCTGCTCGCGGGTCTCGTACACCGGCCGGCAGACCGTGTAAGGGATCTCCTTCGTCAGCGTCTCGTAGACCGGCTTGCAGACCGTGTAGGTCTGCTCGCGGGTCTCGTACACCGGCCGGCAGACCGTGTACGGGATCTCCTTCGTCAGCGTCTCGTAGACCGGCTTGCAGACCGTGTACGGAATCTCCTTCGTCAGCGTCTCGTAGACCGGCTTGCAGACGGTGTAGGTCTGCTCACGGGCCTCGTACACCGGCTTGCAGACGGTGTACGGGATCTCCTTCGTGACGGTCTCCCACACCGGCTTGGAGACGGTGTAGTTGACGATCTTCGAGCGGGTCTCCCACACCGGCTTGGTGACGGTGTACTCGACTTCCTTGAAGGATCGCTCCGTCTCGTAGCGGACGCAGTCGATCTCTTTCTGCTCGACGATGCGTTCGCACATCGTCTTGTAGCAGGTGATTTCCTGGCGCTCCCAGACGGTCTCGCGCACCGTTCGGGTCGGACCGCAGGGCCCAGAGCCCCCGTCAACAAAACCATCCTCGACGATCCGACCGTCCGCCGAATCGCCGACGTCAGGGGCCTGACCGGCATCGCCGGCCAGGACGCTCTGCGCGGCGTCGGGACAGTCCTCACCGGCCAGCCCGATCGCGTCGTCGGCGCGGAGCACCGGGGACACGATCCAGGCGACAGCCAGCAGCCAACTCAGCCACGTGGTCTTCATGCATGCCGCCCCTCACGGGGCGACTCCTGAAAAAGGGGAACGAAACTCTTGGGTGGGCGTGGGGGCAGGGTTTCCCACGCTCTTCAACCATCGACCACAAATCCCCCGCAGGTTGACCAATCAACGCAGTCGATCCTGCTTTTCCAGACCACCAGCGCCGCTACATCCGTTACAGATTCACCGAACCAACGGCTCGGGTCGCCCCGGTACCCCCCGGTTCGATGCCTTCCGTCCACGCGGATGACCATGGCCGGCAACGGTTTGCAGCCGATCCTGGGCCCCCGCGGGGGGGTCGCGTTGCGGGGACGCTGGTTTGGGGGGTACAGTTTTCTCGCGGACCGTCCCACTTCACGGCGTCGACGCCCCATGCCCGACTCGCGAGTCACGTCCGGCGACCTCCCGTCCGACCATTCGGTCCCGAAGGTCGTTGTCAGCCGGCTGAGCCTCTACCTCCGTGAGCTCCAGCGGCTCCAAGGGGCTGGGCAGCAGACGATCTCGTCGAGCCAACTCGGCGCCCTGCTCGGCTTCAGCGACGCCCAGGTGCGCAAGGATCTGGGCTTCTTCGGGCAGTTCGGCTACCCCGGTGTCGGCTACCGCTGCGATGAACTCATCCACGCCATGCGCGACATTCTCGGCACCAACCACCGCTGGCCGGTGGTGATGGTCGGGGTGGGTAACCTCGGCCAGGCGCTCCTCGGCTACCGCGGCTTCGGGCGGCAGAACTTCACGATCGAAGCCGCCTTCGACGCCGATGCGGCGAAAGTCGGCGGGACGGTGCGGGGGCTCGTCGTTCACCACATCGACGACCTCCCGCAGGTTGTCAGCAAGAAGGGGATCCGGCTGGGGATGATCGTCGTCCCAGCGGAGCGGGCTCAGGAGGTCGCCGAGCGGATGGTCGCGGCGGGGATCGAGGGGATCGTCAACTTCGCCCCGGTCACTCTCACCCTCCCCCCCCACGTCCAGACCGTGGCGGTGGACTTGGCGATCGAGCTGGAGCAGCTCTCCTTTGCCGTCACCAACAAGCTCGCCAAGGGGGGATCCGAGCCGGTCCCCCCGGCGGACCCGGGATCCGCCTGACGCCCATCCCTCCCACTCCCCGCGATGGGGTATGATTCGGGGGGTCCACTACTCGGTGGTGTAACGGTAGCACAAGGGATTTTGGTTCCCTTTGTCTAGGTTCGAATCCTAGCCGAGTAACTCACTCTGCCCCTCGTCAGCACGCCGCTGCTGACGCTCC
>Ga0208864_1000681_pt1 | contig 11209 bp, 14 predicted proteins | sample CryBogmetaGMA05M_FD_184542 | JGI IMG/M metagenome (GOLD analysis project Ga0208864, IMG submission 184542) | Freshwater microbial communities from Crystal Bog, Wisconsin, USA - MA0.5M (SPAdes) | ecosystem: Environmental > Aquatic > Freshwater > Lake | place: Crystal Bog, Wisconsin, USA...
ATAATAGCCTGTGAATTACAAAAAAAATACTTATTTACCCGTAGAGATTGAAAGAGACCGGTTGCAATAAAATTGCGGCATGACCCGCAACTTGGCACCCACTCTGCAAGACCTGGCGCAGCATTTGGGCGTTCACAAGTCGACCGTGTCGCGTGCCATGGACCCGGCCCGCCGGCATTTGGTCAAGGCTGAGCTGCTGCAACGGGTAGAGACGGCAGCCCGCGATGTGGGCTACCGGCCCAACCATGCGGCGGCGGCGCTGAGTCGGGGACGCTCCAAAACCATCGGCGTGCTGTTGCCCGACATCACCAACCCGGTGTTTCCACCGATCTTGCGTGGCATTGAAGATGCCCTGGAGGAAGAAGGCTATTTCGCCCTGCTGGCGAACACCTCACGCCCTGAAAACAGCGCCCGTGCCGTGGAGGTCGCGGTGGACCGCATGCAGGCGCAACGCGTCGAGGGATTCCTGGTTGCCACGGCGACCCGGGATGACGTGTGGCTCGATAGCCTGCGCCAAAGCGGTGCCCGGATTGTGCTGATCAACCGCACCGATGGCCGGGGACTGATGCCTGCGGTAATCAGTGATGACATGCTGGGCATGCGTTTGGCAGTGGACCACCTGGTGGGTTTGGGGCACCGGCATATCGCGCATCTGGCCGGGCCCGAGAGTTTTTCCACGGGCATGGCCCGGCGGCTGGGCTTTGAGCAAGCCATGCGCACCCATGGACTGGCTGCGCCGCACATCGTCACGGCCAGTGCGTATGCCATTGAAAGTGGCGATGCGGCCATGCAACAACTCTTGTCCTTGCGCCAGGGGCACGCCTTGACCGCCATCGTCGCCGCCAATGACCTGATTGCGCTGGGTGCATTGCAAGCCCTGCGGCGAGCCGGTGTGGCTGTGCCAGCCGACGTGTCGATCGTGGGGCACAACGACATGCCCTTGCTTGACCAGGTGAACCCGCCACTGACCTCGGTGCGCATCCAGCACTACGAGATGGGTTTCAAGTCCGCACGTTTGTTGCTCGATGCCCTGCGCGAACGCCCGGGTAGTCAGGACGCCACGGTGCTCTTGCCCCCCAAACTGATGGTCCGGGCCTCCACCGCCCCTCCGTCATAGCGTGGGCTGCCTGCCACGCGACCAGGAATAGTCAATCGCGAACGGATAATCGGCCCCGTTCGGATGATTCAATCCAATCCCTGAAGAAGGAACATGATGCACACATCGCCAGAATCGGCAGCCCAGACCTCCACCACACCCCTTACCGTCACCACGCAGGCAATGCAGAGCTTTGCGCAGGCGGCCGATCCGCGTCTGGGTGAGGTCATGGCTTTGTTGGTGAAGCATTTGCATGCGTTTGTGGCCGAGTCCAGGCTCACCAAAGAGGAATGGTTACGCGGCCTGGAGTTTTTGACGGCCAGTGCGGCCATCACCTCCGAGGAGCGCAACGAGTTCAGTTTGTTTTCCGACATCATGGGCATTTCCTCCATGGTGGATGTGGTCTCCCAACCCGCAGGCGGCACGCCCAGCAGTGTGCTGGGTCCGTTCCACAACCATGACTCCTTGCAACGCCCCAACGGCAGCGACCTCACCGACGGCCAAGCCGGCGAGCGCGTCTGGTTCCATGGTCGCGTGCTGGACGTCAACGGTCAGCCGATAGCCCATGCGCAACTTGACTTCTGGCAAAACGCGGACAACGGCCTGTACCCGGCGCAAGATCCGGCGCAAGATCCGCACAATCTGCGTTGCAAGATGGTGTGCGAGGCAGATGGCAGCTTCCATTTGTTGACGATCCATCCACACCCCTATACGGTCCCTACCGACGGGCCCGTGGGCGCCCTGCTGGCGGCGAGCCGGCGCAATATCTGGCGGCCAGCGCACTACCACGTGATCGTCAGTGCCCCTGGCTACGTTGGCTTGGTTACCGAGCTGTTTCCGGCCGGGTCAGAGTACCTCGACGATGACACCGTCTTTGGTGTGCGCCCCGGTCTGATCGTGCCCTTTGAGCCCTGCCTGGACGCTGCCGTGGCGCAACGCTTCGGCCTGGACAAGCCGTTTTGCGAAGTCCGTTTTGATTTCTGCCTGACTCAAGAGCACTGAGCCAACGCAAAGGGTATGGGGGCCCATGCCGCATGTTGCGATGCGGCGCCTTCCATTGAGGGCGAATGGCCCGAAATAGGCGAGATAGAAAGAATTTTTCTTAACTGCCTGACGGGATACACCATGCTTCTTGATCGCTACACCGTTGGCAGTCTTGCCCTCTCCAACCGCATCGCCATGTCCCCCATGACCCGCGCCGTTTTGTACTGGAAGGTGGCTGCCATCGGCGCGCACCGGGTCGGCATGCGGCTCTCGCCTCACGGCGTGTTCAACGGAACCGGCGGATTTGCGGGTGTCGACGCGCAGTGCGAGACACTGGCGCAAGACCTCGCTGCCATGGGGCTGATGTACCTGTACGTGCTGGACCATTCCGCCATGCGGACGCCTGCCCTTCCTGCAGAATTGAAGGCCAGACTGCGCACAGCTTTCGCACGCTCTACACGCCCGGCGAAAAGGGCTAGACCGACTACGCCGCCATGAGCTGCCAGGCATCGCGAGGCTCCGCTAGGCGCCATGTTGCCGTGCCAGAAGCACAGCGCGCACCGAATGCACGAACACCGGGACGGCGTCACTTTTGCGAAACCGCAGGGTCATTTCGATCTGGGCGCCGGAAGGCGATGATGTTCGGTTGCAAATGTTGTTGGGGTGTTTGCCGGGGTAGGCATGCCCTTCCAGCTCGGTACGGATACCTACCTGGTGTAGCGCATGCGCGAGGTCTTCAACGAGTTGCTGGTCTCGACCACCCATAAAAACGCGCTCTCCGAATGCTGCACAACCGTGCAGGGCGACGGCCCATCGGTGCCTGGCGAGCAGAGAGACGCAGTCCGGGTCGTCAAAATGGTGGCTGGTGATATGCAGGTTCGCCTGGCCTCTGCCCAGTTTTGATCGGAAGCAGTAAAGGCTGAAGTCTGAACCAGCGACGCTTTCGGCAATCGTGTCCGTATGGTTCTCCAGTCTCCCACCGTGGGGCGCCAGCAGTGCCACCTTGGCCCCGTCCCGTGGAATCAGGGTTCTGTCGAAGTCCGCACCCTCCCGGTGGTTGGCAAGGAGCTCGGCATATGAACCGTATGCATCGCGCATCGTCAAGTTCTAAGCGGTGCGGCCGAGCATGCGCAGGGCGTTTCGGCTTTCAATCGCGGTGAGGTCGTTCATGGAAAAGCCCATGGCCATCAAACCTTTCACATGCTCCAATGACATGCGGTAGGGGAAGTCGGTACCAAACACCACCTGCGACACATCCACCAGGTTGAGCAGGGACAGCATAGCGCCGGGGTGCGATGCCTGCGCCGTGGTTGGCAATGGTTGCAAGCCGCGTCAGATGGGGTGTGAAACATCGAAACCTCCGGTGTGTGGGGTGAACTCAATCATGCAAGGGTCCTGGTGGGATCGGAAATGCTTAATGCTCGTCGACGATGGGGTTGGACAAGGTGCCGATGCCTTCAATTTCAATGTCGCACACGTCCCCCGGCGCCATCCATACCGGCGGTGTGCGGGCGTAGCCCACGCCAGCCGGTGTACCGGTGATGACCACATCGCCGGGCTCCAGTGTCATGCACTCCGTGATGATGCGCAGCGATTCCACCACGTTCCACAAAAAGTCCCGCGTGTTGGCGTCCTGCATCACCTTGCCGTTCAATCGCGATTGAATGCGCAGGCCCTCGGCGCCCGGGGGCAATTCATCCGGCGTTACCAGCCACGGACCAAAGGGGCCGGTGCTATCGAAGTTTTTGCCAATCGTCCATTGCGACGACTTTCGCTGGTAGTTGCGCACGCTGGCGTCGTTGAAGCACGAATAGCCGGCAATGCAATCCAGCGCGTTGGCGGCAGTCAGGTGGCGCGCCCGCTGGCCAATGACCAGGGCCAGTTCGGCCTCGTAGTCGAGCTGGGTGGACGCCGTGGGCCGCACGATCGGGCTGTGGTGGCCGACCATCGAGGTGGCACCCCGCAAGAAAAAGCTCGGGTAATCGGGCCGCGCGTTGCCGCCTTCTTTGGCATGGTCGGCATAGTTCAGGCCCATGCAAACGATCTTGCCCGGATGGGGGATCAGCGGCAACAGCCGTACCGACGCCAGTTCACGGGTGGCCGAAGCTGGCGCCTGCAGCGCAGCTGCGTGGGCGGCTGCTATGCCGCCGGGTGAAGCAATCAGGGCTTTCAGGTCGGTTGGCAAAGGCAGGCCGAGCAGGCTGAGATCCACGAAGTCCGTGGCCTGGGCATCTTTGATCCAGCCCACACCGGGCTGTCCATGGGAGTCAAAACTCAAAAATCGCATGTGTGTCTTTGATTGGAAAGGCTCATTTTCGGTATGCATAGTATCGAGCTTCGTGGTGCCCACGCCGCTCTGTCGATGAATACTTTTTCTTGTGGCCACGAGTGACGTGGCGTGCGCCTGCCGGGCGCGGACCAGGCGTTGCGGAAAGAATGCGCAAAGCATTTTGGAGAGTGCAGTCCCGGCACATTTCCGAAGGGAGCGGAAAGCGCCTCTGCTCGGGTGGCGGTGCTCGCCGGCTCAAGAAAGTTGAGGGGTTGAGGGATTCGGGCAGTTCCCGGTATCCAGCAGCCTCTGGTTTAGCTTCTGCCGTACATCACATTGATGCGCGCCACGTATTTGGATACGGTGCCCATCACGCGGCAACCCTCGTGCACCACTGAGTCGGCGCCAAAGCCGTGGCGAAAGAAGAGGGCAGCGCCCTTGACCGGTGCCACGTCTACCCGCACACCATGCAGCCCAAACAGGCGGGTGCTGCCACCTTGCACCCCGTCTGCCGGACCGTTGAGATAGAGCAGCATGGTCAGGCCTGAGCGCAAGGCTGGATTCCACTCCACCATGCTGTTCCGGTCGGCGCTCAGGCCATAGCCTGGCCAGTTGCCATCGGTATGCCGGTTGAACACGTCGTTGGCGTCGTAGCGGTACATGTTCAGGCGCCGGCTGAACGCCGGAAACAGTGGCTCGCCCTCGATGCTGGCCGGCAGCAGGTGCGCTATGCGCGTAAACATCGGGCTGGTCAGGGCCTCATCCGTCACCCAGTGCACCGACTTGTTCATGCGCATGCCAGGCGGCGTGGCGATGCCGGGGGCCTCGTCACGGTAGCCAAACCGCTCGGTGGCGGCCACGATGGCGTCGGCCTCTGCCGGTGTGACGACATCCTCGATGACAAAGGCCAGCAAGCCGCCCAGATCGATGTCATGGCGCGCAGGCATCAGTGTGGGCTCATCGCCCAGGGCCAGCGCAATCGGCGGTGTGTCAAAGGCATGCACCGGGGTCATAGGTACGACGCCGCCCATGGGCAGCGAGCCCGGTAAGTGCGCGACTGCGTGGTGCCCGGGCCAGACTGCCACAGGGCTCGAGGGTGTGAGGCTCACCATGCGCCGATATTGGGCATGGAAACCCACGGTTGCGCCGCAGGCAGGGGCGCGCCGCGCTGCAGCAGCTCAATGGAAATATGGTCGGGCGAGCGCACAAAGGCCATGTATCCGTCGCGCGGCGGTCGTACGATGACAACGCCGTGTGATTGCAGGCGTTCGCAAGTGGCGTAAATGTCGTCTACCGCATAGGCGAGGTGGCCGAAGTTGCGTCCGCCCGTGTAGTTTTCCGGATCCCAGTTGTAGGTCAGTTCCACCTGCGCACTGTGGTTGCCCGGTGCTGCCAGAAAGGCCAGCGTGAAGCGGCCTTGCGGCACCTCGCGCACGCTGAGCACCTCAAGACCCAGTGCGTCGCGGTAGAAGCGCAGCGACGCCTCCAGGTCGGTTACCCGGACCATGGTGTGTAAGTACTGCATACGGGCGTGTTACTTCAGGCTCAGTATCCAGGCAGCCAGCTTCTTGGCGTCGGCTTCCGAGAGCTTGGGGTGCGCGGGCATGGGCAGTTCGCCCCACTTGCCTACGCTGCCGTTGCGGATGCTTTGCGCCAGCATGGCCTGTGCGTCGGCCTGTGCGGCGTATTTGGTAGCCACGTCCTTGTAGGCGGGGCCTACGAGTTTGGTGCCCACGGCGTGACAGCCCAGGCAGTCGTTCTTGCGGGCCAGTGCCTCGTTGGCATGTGCCTGCAATACCAGCAAGCCTGCGCCTATGGCCAGTGCACTTTTGCACAGCGCGCCAGCGCGTGTGAAATTCAGCATGCGCATGGCCTTAGCGTCCCAGGTTTTTCAGACGCGCTGGCTCGACGATCTCGATCCAGTAGCCGTCCGGGTCTTTGATGAAGGCCACTTCTTTCATCTTGCCCTGGTCGGGGCGTTTGACAAAAGAGACCTGGTTTTGGTCAAACCAGGCGGTGGCGGCGTCCAGGTCGGGCACGGAGAAGCAGATGTGGCCAAAGCCCTGGGGCTGCGCGTTACCGTCGTGGTACTTGAAGTCAGGGTCGGTCTCGGTGCCCCAGTTGTGGGTCAATTCCAGAATACCCCGCTGGGCAAAGGTCCAGGCGGTGCGCTCGCCTATGTCGACCGGCGCACTTTCACCACCCGTTGCGCGGTGCAGAAAGTAGAGCGAGAACTTCATCTCGGGGAAGTCGAGCTTGCGCAGCACCCGCATGCCCATGACGCCGGTGTAGAAGGCCAGCGAAACCGCCGGGTCCTTGATGCGCAACATGGAATGGTTGAACTCAAAACCAAGGGTTGCATCGGGAACCGAGGGGCTGACGCCGGGGTGGCTCTCAGTGGAAAAGCTCATGAAAAAAAGTTCTTTCGCGTTGAAAAAATGGCTCACGGGTACCCCATCCGCTGCGTGGGTGAGCAGCGGATGGGTTGCGATGGGAAATGAAATTACCTGCCCACCGCCACCACGGCCTTTGGGGCCGTGTCAAGCGCTTGTGCGCGGCTGGGAATGCTCATGACGTTGGCGGCCGGCAGCGCCTGCATCTGCTGACGCTCGACATTGATCACGCAGCGGCGCAGGTAGCGCATGCTGGTGACCCGCAGGAAGGATGCGAAGTTGGGCACCTCGCCACGGTGCGCCAGGATTTCGTCATGGAACTTCGCAATCAGCGCATTGGTCGTGCAGCCCTCGGCGGCGGCCATTTCGGCCAGGATGTCCCACACCATGTTTTCCAGGCGCAAGCTGGTCAGCACGTTTTTGATGCGCACCGTGCGTGAGCGCTGCTCGTACTGTATGGGATCAGCCTTGACGAAATATTCACACATGGGGTGCTCCAGCAGCAGAAAACGACATCTTAAATCGCCCGCTCGGTCATTTGCTGGGCGATGTAATCCGCCTGGCGAATGGCCAAAGTCACGATGGTCAGCGTGGGGTTCTCGGCGCCACCAGTGGTGAACTGGCTGCCGTCGCTGATGAACAGGTTGGGGATGTCGTGCGTCTGGCCCCATTTGTTGACCACGCCGTCCTGGGGGCGCGCGCTCATGCGGCTGGTTCCCATGTTGTGGGTGGACGGGTAGGGCGGCGTGCGGAAGGTCTTGATGGCACCGGCCGCCTGGTAAATGCGCTCGCCCTGGGTGAATGCATGGTTGCGCATGGCGATGTCGTTGTCATGGTCGTCAAAGTGCACATTGGGAATGTAGTTGCCCCATTGGTCTTTGGCGTCGGTGTTGAGGGTCACACGGTTGCCTTCGCGCGGCATGTCCTCGCCCACCAGCCACATGCCGGCGAGGTTGGTGTAATGGTCCATCCACCATGAAAACTCCGAACCCCAGCCGCCCGGATTCAGGAACGCGGCCATAAAGGGCACGCCCAAGCTCAGGGTCTCGAGCTCGTAGCCACCGACAAAGCCACGGCTTGGGTTGTGGGCGGCTTCGTCGCGCACGATACCGGCCATGGTGGTGCCCCTGTACATGTGCACGGGGTTTTTGAAGGCCGCGTAGACCGAACCGGTCATGTGGCGCATGTAGTTGCGTCCGACTTGGCCAGAGGAGTTGGCCAGGCCGTCCTTGAACATGTTCGACGCCGAGAGCAGCAAGAGGCGCGGTGTCTCGATCGAGTTGCCGGCTACGCAGACGATGCGGGCTTTTTGGCGCCGTTCTTTGCCGTCCTTGTCAAAGTACACCACACCCGTGACCTTGCCCGAGGTGTTGTGTTCAATCCGGGTGACATGGGATGAGGGGCGAATTTCGAAGTTGCCGGTGGCTTCGGCCTTGGGAATTTCGGTGTACAGCGTGGACCATTTGGCGCCGCTCTTGCAGCCCTGGAAGCAAAAGCCCAGTTGCATGCAGCGTCCGCGTCCGTCGCGTGGCTGGCTGTTGATCGCCATGTTGCCGGTGTGCACTTCCTTGTAGCCGAGCTTGGTGGCGCCGGCATGCAGGACCTTGAAGTTGTTGTTGCCGGGCAGGCCAGGGATGCCGTTGGTGCGCGTCACACCCATTTTGTACTCGGCTTTGGCGTAGTAGGGCTCCAGGTCCTTGAGGGTGATGGGCCAGTCCAGCAGGTTGGCGCCCTTGACTTCACCGTAGACCGATTTGGTGCGGAACTCGTGTTCCTGGAAGCGCAGCGAGGCGCCTGCCCAGTGGGTGGTGGTGCCACCCACGGTTTTGCAAATCCAGGCGGGCAGGCCGGCAAAGTCTTTGGCCACGCGCCAGGAGCCCGAGGTAGAACGCTTGTCCAGCCACGCGAGTTGGCTGAAGGACTTCCACTCGTCGTTGATGAAGGTGGCCTGCGACTGCAGTGCGCCAGCCTCGAGCACCACGACCTTGATGCCTTTTTGGCACAGCTCATTGGCCAAGGTTCCACCGCCGGCACCAGAGCCGATGATGAGGACGACCGAGTCGTCAGAAAAATCAAATTTCGCCATGTTGTATCTCCGGAATTTTTATGAAACGACTCAGCCCAGGAAAGGCTTGGGGCTGGCTTCGAGGGAGGGCGTGGGCAGCCATTTCAGGTCCTGGAAGCCACGGGTGATGTAGCCACCCTTCTCCCAGGCCGAGCCGGGGTACCCAAAAACGGCATAAGCCATGTCGTTGTCGTACAGCGAGGTAATGCACTGGCCGCGCACCGTGCCAAAGAAGGCCGTGCCTTCCATGCCGCGCACGATCTCTTCGCGCTTCTTGGCATTGGCCTTGGCGAAGTCGCCACCGGCGGATTTGTTGAGCCAGGCAATTCCGTCCCGCAGCATTTTGGCCGTGTCGGCGCTGCCGGCAGCGGCGCCGTCAAGGTCTTTCGCCAGAAGGGCGTAGACCGCGTCTGGCAGCTTTTCATGCGGGTACAAGGTGCGGCCCATGGCCATCAGGGTCTGGCCTTCGGCGGTAGAGAGTTTTTTCAGCTCCAGCGCCCATGCGCTGGACGGTGCCAGACCGGCCAGCAACGTGCCGGTGGCCAGCGAGCCAAACAGCAGGCCGGAACCTTTGAGGAACTCACGCCGCGCCAGCGGCAGGTTGACTTTGCGGACCACGCCGCTGTCTTCGTCGCAACCCGACACTTCGGGGCTTTCTTGGGCTATCGAAATGACACGCATATTTTTATCTCCGGTGGGTTAGTCGTATCTGCGCGGTGTCGTGCAGTTACAGAGCCAAGTATCTGATCGGATTGGCGTGCGTGGGTGATATCCGCCTACCTACAGGGAAAACCCTTATTTTGTTTTGGCTGCCGAGTCAAATGCGAAAAGCCGTCATTGGCCTGACCCCGGACTTGCACTCGATGCCACGCTCAGGGTCACGCGCATGGCTCGGCAGGAGGTGTCTTGTCAGCAGCTACCATGCTCTCAACTTGGTACGTGAACTTGGAGGTATTGATGACAACCGATTTGGTTATTTGTAGTCATACGGCAGGCGTCGCAACCCTGACGCTCAACCGCCCTGACAAGCTCAATGCCCTCACACCCGCTGTCTTTGTTGCATTGCGTGCGCATCTCGACGCCATTGCAACAGACCCGGCTATTGGGTGTGTCGTACTCGCTGGTTCGGGGCGCTCGTTCTGTGCGGGCCATGATCTGGCGGCTATTGCCGATCACGCGCTGTCGCCAAGCGCGCACTTCGAAGCAGAAACCATTGACGCACTGGAGGCCCTGCCGCAGCCGACCATTGGGCGCCTGCATGGCCATTGCCTCACCGGGGGGCTGGAGCTGGCACTTGGCTGTGACATTCTGATTGCAGCAGAGTCGACCCGCCTGGGGGACACCCACGGAAAATGGGGGCTGGCTCCCATTTGGGGCATGTCGGTGCGGCTGCCGCGCCGCGTTGGTGTGTCGCGTGCCAAGGAGTTGATGTTTACCAGTCGCAGTATCAGTGGCAGTAGGGCAGCGGCCATTGGCCTGGTGGACTACTGCGTGGCAGAAGACGAACTCGATGCCGCCGTGGCGCGCCTTGCGGCAGAGGTGTTGGCCAATTCCCGCGGGGGCAACCGCATTTCAAAGGCCTTAGTGGCAGCGGCAGGAGAGCGCAGTTACCAGGACGCTTTGCACTTTGAGCGGCAGATGCCGTTTGGAATGCCTGAAGACATGGAGCAAAGAATGGGCGCAGCCAAACGATAGGGTATGTTGGAACCCGTATGAAATAAGGGGTTCTGGCGGAAGCGGTGTCCGTAGAACCGTTAGTATTCATGCGGGTTTGCGGGGCACTTTTTAATTTTCCCCTCATCCATACCCCCATCCGGAAAAGTGTACCCCTCTATTCTGCCGCAGGACCAGCGCCAGCACCAGCTCAATGACCAACGCCAGGCCGGGCGCAGCCGCGCAGCGGCGGAGCCCGCATTGTGGAGCCCGGCGACTGCGCGGCTGCGCACTGGCTGGGCACATGAGGCGGTGCGCCAGCAGCTCGACGGCGGCCACTTTGCACAACGTGTGTTGCCTCCACCCGTAGGGCGGCGCAGCCGGTGGTGGGCACAAAGCGCCATGCGCGACTGCCGGCCACTGGGGGCAATAGCACGTTATGTAACCCGTCAGGGCGCGGCAGCGAGTGGGCGGCGGCGCCGGGGTGTGGGGCTGGCCGATGACAGCGCGACAGCTTGGTGGGGCTTGTGCCGGGCGTCAGCCGGGCGCACGGCTGGCTGTGGCCTGCGCCATTTGCGTGAGGCAAGCGGCGGTGCGGCCAGCCGCACGGCTGCGGTGCCAATGTTTGCAGGGCTGCGCCGTAAGGCGATGGCTGGATCGGCTCCCCACTGCGGGGGGCCGATTTCACATCACCGCCGCTTGCCGTAGCGGCCCGAGCCAATTCCCGCAGCAGTTCGCCAACACGACGC
>Ga0208864_1000682_pt1 | contig 11196 bp, 15 predicted proteins | sample CryBogmetaGMA05M_FD_184542 | JGI IMG/M metagenome (GOLD analysis project Ga0208864, IMG submission 184542) | Freshwater microbial communities from Crystal Bog, Wisconsin, USA - MA0.5M (SPAdes) | ecosystem: Environmental > Aquatic > Freshwater > Lake | place: Crystal Bog, Wisconsin, USA...
CGTGCGGGAACGGGTCTCCGAGACCGTCTGCTCCCCCAGGGCCAGGATGTTGATGCCGGTCATCTCGCAAATGGTCCGGTACAGGGGCACCAGGCCATAGCCGAAAGCAAACATCGCCAGCGTCACGACGACGAGTTTGCCAAACATGCTGCGATTGAGCCGGCCCGACGCCATATTCAGCGCCCCAGCAGGACCATCTTGGCCATGAAACCGATGAAGAACACCGCCGCCACCGACGCCAGGATGAGCCCCATCCTGAGGTTCGATTTGCGCTGCTCGGGCGACTGCGCCATATCAGCCAATCACTTTGGTGGCTGCGGCATTGAGCTTGGGCGGTGTCTCGAAGGTGTGGAAGGGCGCCGGTGACGGCACTTCCCACTCCAGGCCTTCGGCCGCTTCCCAAGGCTTCTGGGACGCTTTTGCGCCCTTGCCCATCATGGTCGGGATGACGATGAAGACGATGAAATAGACCTGTGCCAGACCGAAGGCAAACGCGCCCACCGAGGCCAGCGCATTGAAATCGGCAAACTGCATCGGGTAGTCCGCATAGCGGCGCGGCATGCCGGCCAGACCGAGAAAGTGCATCGGGAAGAAGGTGACGTTGAAGGCGATTAGCGACCACCAGAAGTGGATTTTGCCGCGGGTCTCGTCGTACATGACACCGGTCCACTTCGGGCTCCAGAAGTAGTAGCCGGCGAACATGGCGTAGAGCGAACCCGCCACCAGCACATAGTGGAAGTGCGCCACCACGTAGTAGGTGTCATGGAGCTGGATGTCGATAGGCGCCATCGCCAGGATCAGACCGGTAAAGCCGCCCATGGTGAACACGAAGATGAAGCCCACGGCAAACAGCATCGGCGTCTCAAAGGTCATGGATCCCTGCCACATGGTGGCGATCCAGTTGAAGATCTTGACCGCGGTGGGCACGGCAATCAACATGGTGGCGTACATGAAAAACAGCTGGCCGGTGACCGGCATGCCGGACGTGAACATGTGGTGCGCCCAGACGATGAACGACAGGATCGCAATAGAAGAGGTGGCATACACCATGGAGGCATAACCAAACAGGCGTTTGCGCGCGAAAGTGGGCACAACCTGGCTGATGATGCCGAAAGCCGGCAGGATCATGATGTACACCTCGGGATGGCCGAAGAACCAGAAGATATGCTGGTACATCACCGGGTCACCGCCACCGGCGGGGTTGAAGAAGCTGGTGCCGAAGTGGCGGTCCGTCAGCGTCATGGTGATCGCACCGGCAAGCACGGGCATGACGGCAATCAGCAGATAGGCCGTGATCAGCCAGGTCCAGGCAAACATCGGCATCTTCATGAGCGTCATGCCCGGGGCGCGCATGTTGAGGACGGTGACGATGATGTTGATCGAACCCATGATGGACGATGCGCCCAGGATGTGCAGGGCAAAAATGCCGGCGTCCATGCTGGGGCCCATTTGCAGGGTCAGCGGCGCGTACAGGGTCCAGCCGGCTGCGGGTGCGCCACCGGGCATGAAAAACGAACCGGCCAGCATCAGCGCAGCCGGAATCATCAGCCAGAAGCTGAAGTTGTTCATCCGGGCGAACGCCATATCGGAAGCGCCGATCTGCAGCGGGATCATCCAGTTCGCAAAGCCGACGAAGCCGGGCATGATGGCGCCGAACACCATGATCAGGCCGTGCATCGTGGTGAGCTGGTTGAACAGCTCCGGGTTGACGAACTGCAGACCGGGCTGGAACAGCTCGGCCCGGATCAGCAATGCCAGCACGCCACCGATCATCAGCATGGTCAGGCTGAAAATCATGTAGAGGGTGCCAATGTCCTTGTGGTTGGTGGCAAACACCCAGCGCTGCCAGCCCGTGGGGGCATGGTGGTGGTCGTCATGGGCGTGACCGTGGTGATCCAAAACTGCGCTCATCGTGGTTTCCTTCTCAATTCAATGGTCGTTGTCGGCTGGCTTGCGTGGGACCTGCTACTTGCGCAGTGCCAATACCTCGGCGGGCTGCACCACCTGGCCGGTCTTGTTGGACCAGTTGTTCTTGGTGTAGCTGATGACCGCGGCAATGTCGGTATCGCTCAAGGCCTTCCATGATGGCATGGACTGGTTGTTCTGGCCGTTGAGCAGCACCATGATCTGCTTGGCTTTGTCGGCATCGAGCACCACCGCAGCGCCATCGAGCGGCTTGATCGCGCCTCCACCCTTGCCATTGGCCTGGTGGCAGGCGACACAGTTTGCCGCATAGACTTTTTCGCCGCGCTTGATCATGTCGTCGAGCGCCCACACCTTGGCCGGGTCATCGGCCAGGGCCGCCATTTTCTTGCGTTCCTGCGCGACCCATTGCGTGTAATCCTGCGCCGACAGCACCTTCACCTGGATGGGCATGTAGGAGTGCTCCTTGCCGCACAGCTGCGAACACTGGCCGTAGTAGACACCCACCTTTTCTGCGGTGAACCAGGTGTCGCGCACGAAGCCGGGTATGGCTGCCTGCTGGATGCCCAGCGCCGGCACCATCAGCCCATGGATCACGTCGTTGGCGGTGGTAATCAGGCGGACCTTTTTACCCACCGGCACCACCAGGGCGTTGTCCACCTTGAGCAGGTAATCATCCACCTGCTCACCTTTTTTGGGGCCGCCATTGTTGGACATCTGGCGCTGCGCGGTGTCAATGGTCGATACAAAACCGATGCCCTCACCCTCGCCCTTGAGGTAGTCGTAACCCCATTTCCACTGCATGCCGGTGACTTTGATGGTGAGGTCGGAACTGGTGGTGTCCTTCATGGCTACCACCGTGCGCGTGGCCATCAGGCCCATCACGATCACGATCAGGAACGGAATCAGGGTCCAGAGGATCTCGACCGTCACGCTCTCGTGAAAGGTGGCCGGCTCGTAGCCCACCGACTTGCGGTGCTTCCAGATGGAATAGAACATGACGGCAAATACCGCCACAAAGATGACGAAGCAAACGATCAGCATGAACCAGTGCAGCCAGGCCTGATCCTGCGCAATCTTGGTCACCGCCGGCACCAGGTTCAGCTGGTTGACAGCCGGCCCGCCAGGCAGGTCATTGACAGCCTGCGCCGGCGAAAACGCCGCAGTACCGCTCCACGCGGCGGCCCCCAGCAGCACGCAAGCCAGCCCATTGAAAACGCTCTTCATCGTTCTTACCTTTAGTTTGCTTCAGCGGTTATTTTTCCGGAGCGGGCCCGCGCGCTGCAGACCGTTTGCCGGAGAGTCGGGTAAACCCCAACGGAAGTGAGAGAGATTGTAGCCGAGTGACGGCAGCGATTTGGCCCGGGCGCCGCATCTGCCGGAGTACAGCCACGAGAAATTTGCTACCGGCTTTTGCCCTGCTGCAGCGCCTGGCGCATGGCGTCGAGGGTCAGCACGGTCTGGGCCTGGAGCGGCAACCTGGGCCGCGGCTTGAACGCATGGCCGTAATTGACCTCAAAGTCGAGTTCCAGCCGGCCGGGCTGCCCGGGACTGGCCAGCTCGCGCGCCACGGCGGCGCGCAGGGCACGGTACCAGCCACGCCCACGCAGCCCCGGAAAGCGCAAGGGATGCAGGTTGCGCCCCAGCCCGCGCAACTCCGCCAGCAGGGTGTCGGCAGAAGTGAACGTCAGGGTAATGCGCTCCATGTCCATCACCGGCTCGGCAAAGCCACAGCGCACCAGCATGTCACCCCAATCGTGCATGTCGATAAATTCATGGCTGGGCGCAGGCCAGCCCAGGGCAGCATAGACACGGCGCAGCTGACGCAGCGTGTCGGGCCCGAGGCAGGAAAACATCAGGAACCCATCCACATCGAGCATGTCATGCCAGCGCTGCAGCAAGGCCTGGGGGTCGGCCTGCATGTGCAAGGCCATGTTGGCCCACAGCATTTGCACCGGCTGTTGCGGCGCAGAAAACTGCACCGGCCGGTTGCGCCAGCGGGCTGCAGTCCACCACGCTGGCGCTATCATTTTGCGAGCAGCAAGCTCTTGCTCCGCCTGGTCTTGCACCACAAAACAGTTGGCATCCGGGTAGCGCCGGGTCAGCAGTTGGTGCGCCTGCAGACCGCCCTGAAGCGGCTCCCAATGGACCCAGTTGGCCGGGCGGGCGACGATCCACTGCAGCCGGTCCTCCATGCGCCGCGCAACCTCCTCGTGCAACCAGGCCGAGGCCCGGGGCGGCGTGCGGGCCCAGCGGGCGGCGGCGACCGGGTCAATGGTGGGAGGGCACTCGGCGGTCATGGGTGCATGGGATTCGGGGCGAGTATATTGGCCGGATGTTTCGTGCGCTGCTGGCGGGACTCCCGCGCCGTATCCCCAGCCAATGCGCGGTCTGCCATGCCTGGCCGGCGCAGCCGGTCTGCGAGGACTGCGTGGAGCAGTTCGGCCAGCCGGTGGCGCGCTGCGGCAGCTGCGCCCTGGCCGTGCCGGCAGGCATGCGCCAGTGCGGTGCCTGCATGGCCCAGCCGGGTGCGCTGGATGCAGCGCTGGCTGCAGTGTCCTACCAGTACCCGTGGTCTGGGCTGGTGCAGGGCTTCAAGTTCCGGCAACAAACCGGCTGGGCACGCAGCGTCGCCGCCCTGATGCGCAGCGCGCCCTGGGTTGAACCGGCGCTGGATGCGGCGGATCTGCTGCTGCCCATGCCGCTGGCGCCGCAACGGCTGCGCCAGCGTGGCTTCAACCAGACACTGCTTTTGGCGCGGGCGCTGGAGCCGGCCAAGGTGCGCAGCGATCTGTTGCTGCGCATCCGGGACACGCCGGCGCAAAGCGGGCTGCCCCGGGCGGCACGGCTGGAGAGCGTCAAAAACGCGTTCGCCGTCGACCCGCTGCTGGCACACCGAGTCCAGGGTCGCCGGGTGGTGGTGCTCGACGATGTCATGACCAGCGGCGCTTCGCTGCAGGCCGCAGCCCGGGCGCTGCGCCAGGCCGGTGCGGCCCACATCACCGGGCTGGTGTTTGCCCGCACCGAGCGCCCGTGAATAATCGGGCATGTTCCACATCTTTCTGGTCGAGCCCGAAATTCCACCCAATACGGGCAATGTCATCCGGTTGGCGGCCAACACCGGCTGCAGCCTGCACCTGGTCGAGCCCCTGGCTTTTTCGATGGACGACAAACACATGCGCCGCGCCGGGCTGGACTACCACGAGTACGCCACACTCAGCCGGCACGCCAACTGGCAGGCCTTCCTGGACACGGCCCGGCCCGACCCACTGCGGCTGTTCGCCCTCACCACCCGCGGCAACCGCAGTCCCTATGCGGTAGCGTTTCAGGCCGGCGACTGGCTGGTGTTTGGTTCCGAAACCCGGGGGATTCCGGATTCGGTGCGCGCCGCCATCGGCCCCGAACAGGGCCTGCGGCTGCCCATGCGCCCGGGCCAGCGCAGCCTGAACTTGTCCAATGCGGTGGCGGTCACCGTGTTCGAGGCCTGGCGCCAGAACGGCTTTGCCTGAAGCAGGCGGGTGCCGGTCAGGCGTACTGGCGCACCAGCGATTCGGCCACGCAGACCGGCTTGGTCGCGCCTTCGCGCTCAACCGTCATCTCCCAGCGCAATTGCACGCCCTGGTTGTCAATCGGCTCGCTGCCCAGGAGTTTGAGATGCGCCCGCAAGCGGCTGTTGACGGGCACCGGTGCAATGAAGCGTACCTTGTTGAGCCCGTAATTCACCCCCATGCGCAAACCCCGGATCACCAGCGCGGTGGCAAAAAAATGGGGGAGCAGGGACAGTGTGAGAAACCCGTGGGCAATCGGTGTGCCAAAGGGCCCGGCTGCGGCGCGCTCCTCGTCCACATGGATCCACTGGTGGTCGCCGGTGGCCTGGGCAAACAGATTGATCTGTTCCTGGGTGATGGTGGTCCACTCGCTGGTGGCCACGTGCTCACCGACCAGGGCGCTGAGTTCCGCAAGGGTGTCGAAATTTCTCATCAAGACACTGTAGCCGGTGCAGCCATGCCGGCTTGTCGGGAACGTGACAGCGCTTTCCGACGCAGCCTCCCGGCGGCATCCCCGGTCAGGGGGCGTCGAGCCATTCGGCAATCGGCTGCCACAACGCCAGGTCGCGCTGGACCCGGGCGGGGGCAATGTCAAACAGCGTCAGCCCATGCGCTGCCAGGTGAACAAAGTTTTGCGTGTCACGCAGGTAACCGACCATCGGCAGGCCCATGGAATCGACAAAGGCATGGAGTTGCTCGCTGGCCAGGGTGCGGGCGTCGACCCGCATGCCCACAATGCCCACCTGGGTCCTGGACGCATGGGCACTCGCCGCCAGGGTCTCCAAAAAGGTACGGGTCGCAAAAATGTCAAAAATACTGGGCTGCAAGGGCACCAATACCTTGTCGGCGAGCTTCATCAGATCGCGAAATCGCCAGCCGTGCAGGCCTGCCGGGGTATCGAGCACCACATGGGTGGTGCCCTTGGGCGGCTTGGCGATCTGGAATTCCCCCATCTCCCAGCTGCCCACCGGGCGTGCCTGGGCCGGACGCAGTCCCAGCCAGAGGCGTGCCGACTGCTGCTTGTCCACGTCGCCCAGCATCACAGCGTGGCCCTGCGCGGCAAAGTAACCGGCAACCTGGGTCGAAAGGGTGGATTTACCCACACCTCCCTTGGGATTGGCGACGACGACCACCGGCATGGACGACTCCTTGAGGGCTGGATATACCGCCCCGGCGACAAAGCGCCGGCGCAGCCTAACTACATTTGGGAGAGCAAACCGCCTGCGACTTTCCCAGCAGTTTGCGGGTGAACAACTGCGCCCGCGGCCGGTGCTTGCCGCACAGGAAGCAGGACATGGTCGACGCCCCCAAATAAGGGGTGGAGACGAAGGGCGACCCGGAAACCTTCGACTTGTAGCGGAGTCCATCGTCCAGGATGGCGGACTTGGTGACAGGTTTCTTCATGGGGTGATTTTACCGCGCCAGCGCCAAACGTGCCCGCTACTGTCCAAGAAACCCGTCCCAGACCAGTTTCAGGCCGGTCAGCAGCATGCCGCCGTAGATAAAACGGTAGAACAACTGCTGGCTGATGCGCCGCGCCCAATACGACCCGATCCACACGCCAAAGGGGGCGATGGGCAGCAACACCAGCGATGTGCTCATATTGGGCAGGCTCAGCAGGCCCAGGCCGTAATAGGCCGGCCATTTGCTCAGGTTCACGACAAAGAAAAAGAAGGCCATGGTGGCCGTGAACCCTACCGGCGAAAGCCGCAGCGGAATCACGTAGGCGTTGATGGGCGGGTCGCCAGCGTGGGCCACGAAACTGGTAAAGCCCGAGGCGGCGGTCAGGAGGGCTCCGAGCCAGCGCGGTGGCGGCGGGCTGTCGGACCGGGGCACAAACAGCAGGCGCTGGGCCAGAAACAGCAGGGTGAACACCCCCACCAGGCCGGCGACCGTGTGGCTATCGAGCAGCTTGAAGAGCAAGGCGCCGATCGCCACCCCCAGCATGCCAAAAGGCACTAAAAACCGCAGCAGTCGGGCATCAAAGTCGCGGCGGAATGCGGCCATGCCCAGCAGATCAAGCAACAACAGCACCGGCATCATGATGGCGGCGGCCTGCGGCACCGTGACCGCCAGCGCCATCAGGGGCACCGCCAGCGATCCGAACCCCGCGCCGAAGCCGCTCTTGCTGATGCCCATGAGCAGCACCGCCGGCACAGTAACCGCGTAGAAAAAGGGATCGGTGATGATCGGTAGCATTACAAGCTTTCCAGGAAAAAATGGCTGCAGTCCTTGAAAATACTGGGCCTGCTGCTACTGAATCGATAGCGCTCAGATTTCCGCCCACAGCGGCGTGCTAACCTCGGCCTATGTTCAATCCATCGCAGGCGGACGTCCGCCGTTTCTTCTGCACGGTGCATGCCAAATCGCAGGCCGGCGAGCCGCTGGAAGCGCTCGAGACGATTGCCGCGCACTGGATCATGGAACACCCCGAGTACCACCCCGACCTTGCCGATGTCGAAGCCGCGCTCGCGACAATGGCGCGCGCGCAAGACGCCAGCAGCAACCCGTTCCTGCATTTGTCGATGCATCTCTCGATCAGCGAACAGTGCAGCATTGACCAGCCCCGGGGGATTCGCCAGGCGGTCGAGTTGCTGGCGCACCAGGCCAGTTCCCTGCACCAGGCGCACCATGCGGCAATGGAGTGCCTGGGCACTATGTTGTGGGAGAGCCAGCGTGCCGGACGCCCGCCCGACGGGCAGGCCTACGTGGCCTGCGTGCAGCGCCACGCCACGCGCCGCTGAACGCAGACTAGCGGAAACGGCTTTCCGGCACCGTCTTGAGTTCACCCGGCAGGCTGCTGACGTAGCCGGCGAGTTCCTTGAGTTCGCTGACAGAAAACTGCTTGGCGATTCCGCCCATGACGGCATTGCCCCGGCCGATTTGCGGGTTGCCTTCGGTCTTGTAGGCCTTGAGCGCCACATACAGGTAATCGCCGTACTGGCCGGCAATCTTGGGGTAGGCCGGGTTGATGGGGGCACTCAGGCTGGCGCCGTGGCAGGACGCGCAGTTGCCCTTGGCCAGCAGTTCGGCGGCTTTGCCGGTGGCCGCAGGAGCCGCCGCCAGCGCGGGGGCACCAGCGACCGCACCGCTGGCGGAATAGTAAGCCGCCAGATCGGCCATATCCTGCGCCGACAGCGAGGCGGATATGCCGCGCATGCTGGCGTGCTTGCGCTCGCCCTTCTGGTAGGCGTTCAGGGCCGACACAATGTAGGCGGCGCTCTGGCCGGCAATTTTCGGGACCTTGTGGATTTCAGGGAAACTGGCCTGGTAACCGACGATGCCGTGGCAGCCGATGCACATGGCGTTTTTCTTTTCACCGGCCTTGGCGTCACCCGCGATATCCTGCCCGATGGCAGACAGTGAGGTCACACAAGCGACAAGCGTGACGGATAGGGACAGGAGCCATTTGTTCATTTTGCGCAGACAATCCAGCGATGGTGGGATGAAGTTCAGTGCGGCATTATATGGGCTGCCCTGGCGGCTTCCGCCCGGAAAACACCCGATCAACCTTGTTGCACCCAGCCACCCCATGAAATTCAGCGGAACCAAAAACTACGTCGCCACCCAGGACCTGCTCCTGTCGGTCAATGCCGCCATCACCCTGCAACGCCCGCTGCTGGTCAAGGGCGAGCCCGGCACCGGCAAGACCATGCTGGCCGAGGAGGTGTCGGCTGCGCTGGACATGCCGCTGCTGCAGTGGCATATCAAGTCCACCACCAAGGCCCAGCAGGGCCTGTACGAATATGACGCCGTGAGCCGCCTGCGCGACTCCCAACTCTCCGACCTCGATGGCGGTGAGCGTGTCAAGAACATCCACAACTACATCGTCAGGGGCGTGCTCTGGCAGGCATTCACGGCAGACAAGCCGGTGGCCCTGCTGATTGATGAAATCGACAAGGCGGACATCGAGTTTCCCAACGACCTGCTGCGCGAAATCGACCGCATGGAGTTTTACTGCTATGAAACCCGGGAACTGATCAAGGCCCGGCACCGTCCCTTGGTGTTCATCACCTCCAACAACGAGAAAGAACTGCCAGACGCCTTCCTGCGGCGCTGCTTTTTCCACTACATCAAGTTTCCAGACCCGGCGACCATGCAGAACATCGTCGATGTGCACTTCCCCGGCCTGAAGAAGGAACTGGTCAGTGCCGCCATGAAGACCTTCTTTGAAGTGCGTGGTCTGCCGGGCCTGAAGAAGAAGCCCTCGACCAGCGAACTGCTGGATTGGCTCAAACTGCTGCTGGCCGAGGACATTCCGCTCTCGGCCCTGCAGAGCAAGGACGACAAGGTCGGACTGCCGCCGCTGATCGGCGCCTTGCTGAAAAACGAACAGGACGTGACGCTGTTCGAAAAGCTGATGTTCATGCAGCGCAACAACCGCTGAACGCCATGACCCACCCCCTGCTGGTCGAAGGACTGAGCGACGCGATTGGCTTCGTCGGCGGAGCGCTCGCCGGCTTCTGGCTCGGCCGGCTGCTGGGCCTGGATCTGTTCGCGGCGGGCTATGGCAACGCCAGCGTCGGCGCCATCGTGCTGGTGGGTCTGGGTGGGGGTGCTGGCCTGCAACTGGCACGCCGCTGGCGGGCACATGGGCGCGAGGAGTAATGGTGGCATTTGTTGAACCGGTTTCCCTGAGCGAGCGTGGTGTCACCCTCGTCCCACTGGCGCTCGTGCACGAGGCCGGGCTGCGCGCCGCGGCGGCCGACGGGGCTCTCTGGAACATCCGCGTGACCTCGGTGCCCGAGCCCGAACAAACGCGCAAATACATCGAAGACGCGCTGGCCATGCGCCAGGCCGGCAACCGGTTTGCGTTTGCCGTCCTGGATGCCGACAGCGGAAAGGTGCTGGGCAGCAGCAGCTACCACGACATCGTTCCGGCAATCCGGCGGCTCGAGATCGGCTACACCTGGTACGCACGCAGTGTGCAGCGCACCCATGTCAACACCACCTGCAAGCTGCTGCTGATGACGCACGCCTTCGAGACCCTGGGCTGCGCGGTGGTTGGGTGGCGCACTGACAACTTCAATTTTGCCTCTCAGGCCGCCATCGAGCGGCTCGGTGCGCGCAAGGATGGCGTGCTGCGCGGCCACGCCCTGCGCCGTGACGGCACCATCCGCGATACCGTGATGTACAGCCTGCGCAACGGCGAGTGGCCCGAAGTCAAGGCGCAGTTGGTCCATTCCCTGAACAAGCCGCGAGGCTGAAACCCACAGGCCCACCACCATGCTGCTCGACTTTTTCTACACCCTGCGCACGGCCAAGCTGCCGGTGTCCGTCAAGGAATACCTCACCCTGCTCGAGGCCCTGCAAAAAGGCGTAGTCGGGCCGCATGCGGACGCACCGCGTGGCGAAGCCACCGGTGCGGCTGGCTACCACATCGACGATTTTTACTACCTCAGCCGCACCGCTCTGGTGAAGGACGAGAAGCACTATGACAAGTTCGACCGCGCCTTTGGTGCCTATTTCCATGGCGTCGAACTGCTGACCGACTTCACCCGTGAGGTCCCCCTGGAATGGCTGCGCAAGAACCTGGAACTCAACCTCAGCCCCGAAGAGCTGGCCAAAATCGAGAAGATGGGCTGGGACGAACTGATGGAAACGCTGAAAAAGCGCTTCGAGGAACAAAAGGAACGCCACGAAGGCGGCAGCAAATGGATAGGCACCGGCGGCACTTCGCCCTTTGGCGCGTATGGCCAGAACCCGCAGGGCATCCGTATCGGGC
>Ga0208864_1000686_pt1 | contig 11168 bp, 9 predicted proteins | sample CryBogmetaGMA05M_FD_184542 | JGI IMG/M metagenome (GOLD analysis project Ga0208864, IMG submission 184542) | Freshwater microbial communities from Crystal Bog, Wisconsin, USA - MA0.5M (SPAdes) | ecosystem: Environmental > Aquatic > Freshwater > Lake | place: Crystal Bog, Wisconsin, USA...
GGATCCCGAGCTGCGGTACATCTCGAGCGGCACCGCGGTCACGGAGATCGGGCTGGCGGTGAACGACCGTCGCAAGACGCCTTCGGGCGAATGGGTCGAGGAGACCACGTTCGTCGACGTCACGCTCTGGGGGCGGACGGCCGAGGTGGCGGGCGAATACGTCACCAAGGGGTCGCCGCTCCTCATCGAGGGCCGTCTGAAACTCGAGACGTGGGAGAAGGACGGCAAGAAGAACTCGAAACTCAAGGTGGTCGGCGAGCGGATGCAACTGCTCGGCTCTCGCGGCGATGGTCCCCGCGGCGAGGGCCGGCCGGCGAAGGCCCGAACGGCAGGCGGGCGCAGCCCCGCCCCGGCCGGCGAAGACTACGGCCAGTCCGAGCCCGACTATGATGGGCCCCAAGGGGCGGTCGGCGGCGGCGGCGGCGTCGGCGCCGACGACGACATCCCGTTCTGAGCGACGACCTCTCCTTCCAGCAAGTCCTCACACCTCGTTCCCATCGCGAACCAGCATTTCCGTCAGCATCAGGAGTTGAGCCATGCCCACCCAGGAAGCCCCCCTTGTCGAAGCGATCGGCCGCCGCCTGCCCAAGGGCAAGCGGGGTGGCATCGAACTGCTTCTCGTCCACAACGTCGAGCACCTCGGCACGCAGGGCGAGGTGGTCGAGGTGAAGCGTGGCTACGCGTTCAACTACCTCCTTCCCCAGGGGCTGGCGACGATCGCCACCGACCACCACAAGCGGATGGTTGAGAAGCACCGGGCCAAACTCGAGGAGATCGCACGGGAGCGGTTGGCTGGGCTGCGGAGCGTGCTCCAGGAACTCGTCCGGACGAGCGTCACGATCGAGGCCAACGCCAACGACGAGGGACACCTCTACGGGTCCGTCGGTGCGGCGGAAATCTCGCGGTCGCTCAAGCAGCAGGATCTCATGGTGGCCGCCGACCAGATCATCCTCCAGGGTCCGCTGAAGGAGGTCGGTCTGTACACGGTGAAGGTGAAGCTTGCGCCGGAGGTGGAAGGCGACCTCAAGGTGTGGGTCGTTCCGAGCAGCAGCGAGGCCGGCGCCAAGTAGGCGGGCCGATGCAAGGGCCGCACCACGGGCGGCCGACGGATGATGACGGAATGGCGGCGGGCCGGCCGGCAGTCCGCCAGATGGTGGGTGGCCTGATCCGATTCGTTCGCTGGGCACGGAGGCTCGAGCATGGCTTCATCCCGTGACGGCGGTCGCGATGGCGTGACCCGCGACTCCCGACGGCGGCCGCGGCCCGAGCCTGCGGGCGGCCCCGCCGCCACCCTCGACGCACGCGACCGCCCCGCGAACGTGGATGCCGAGCGAGCCGTGCTTGGCAGCATTCTCATGAAGCCCGACGTCTGCGACGACGTCGCCCTCGTCATCCGTGCCGAGGACTTCTCCGACGAGTCCCACCAACTGCTCTATCGGCACCTCCTCGAACTCCACACGTCGGGCAAGCGGATCGACGCCACGATCGTCATCGAGCGGCTTCGCACGGAGGGCGACTTCGACCGCATCGGCGGCGCGGCGACGCTGGCTGACGTCGTGCAGGCGGTGCCCCACGCCGCCCACGCGACGCACTACGCCTCGATCGTCCGCGACAAGTCGCTCCTGCGGTCGCTGATCGACGCGGGCACCGACATCCTGCGGGAGGCGTACGACGCCGCCGACGAGCCGCGGCAACTGCTCGCGCGGGCGGAGGAACGGATCTTCGCGATCCTCGAGGAGCGGAGTTCCGCCGACGCCAAGCCGATCCTCGAGGTGCTCGACGATGTCATGGCGCGCATGGACGCGCGCATGAAGCATGAGCACACGATCGGTGGCGTGGAGACGGGCTTCACCGAGCTCGACTCCCTCTGCGGCGGGCTTCACAACTCCGAGCTCGTGATCCTCGCCGCCCGTCCCAGCATGGGCAAGACCGCGCTCGCGATGAACATCGCCGAGCACGTGGCGATCGACCTGCGCCAGCCCGTGCTCTTCGTGAGCCTGGAAATGGCCGGCCTCGAACTCGCGGACCGCCTCCTCTGCTCGTCGGCCCAGGTGAATGGCCACCGCCTCCGCAATGGCACGATCTCCCAGGAGGACCGGCGGCGGCTCGTGCAAAAGGCGTCGGAGATCGGCAACGCGCCGCTGTTCATCGACGACAGCCCCAGCCGCACGCTCACCGAGATCGCGGCGGTGGCCCGTCGGAGGAAGCGCAAGCAGGGGCTGTCGCTCATCGTGATCGACTACCTCCAGCTCATCGAGCCCGACAATCCGCGTGATCCGCGGCAGGAGCAGGTGGCCCGCATCGCACGGCGGCTCAAGGCGATGTCACGCGAACTCGACATCCCGGTGCTCTGCCTCGCCCAGCTCAACCGGCAGGCGGAGGTGTCTCGCGACAACCGGCCGCGGCTCAACCACCTCCGCGAATCGGGCGCCATCGAGCAGGACGCCGACGTGGTGATGTTCGTCCATCGCGAGGAGTACTACCAGACGAACGACGAGGATCGCGAGCGGGTTCGCGGCCAGGCGGAGATCATCATCGCCAAGCAGCGAAACGGCCCGATCGGCGACGTGAAGCTCCTGTGGCAGCACGACTTCACGCGGTTCGTGAACCTCGAGCACCGTCCCTACGACGAGTTCGAGCAGTTCAACGCGGGCGGCTTCTGAATACACGGCTGCCGGGCCATCGTGGCCCCGGCAGCCTGAGCGCGAGGGCTCGCCATCCGGGCGAGCGGGCTGGTTCACGGCTGCCGGGCCATCGTGGCCCCGGCAGCCTGAGCGTCGGATCATTCAACGACTTGCTCGCACCAGCTGTCAAACGACAGCCGGCAGGTTTTCAGAAAATCAAGGACTCTCGCCCGGGTGACACCGCCGTCGAGATCAAGGTCGAGTTCGAGGTGCGGATCTCCTTCTTCGTCGAGGTAGGTCCTGGAGAACCTCTTGGTGCGATTCCATTCGTTAGTCTTTTTCAGGGTCGCATTCCCGTCGCCGAACGAGCTGTGAAACTGGATCGCACCACCGTCGCTGGCGACGAACACGTGAGTCCGGAATCCATTCAGTTTCCAGATCACGACATCGTCCTCGTCCACCGTGACCGCATAGCCTTCGGCCTCCATCAATGTCTCGAGGTCTCCGGCGTCGATTCGCGAGATGATGGTATTCGCCTCCTGCGCGACGGCGGCCGGGCGGGCCGCGGCCGAGGCCCCCGCCTCCAACAGGCATCCTCCCAGCAGGCAAAGGACCGTCACACCACCCGTTCGCCACTTCGCACGGCCGCCGTGAAAGCATCGCACAGTGAGGTGGTTCGACAAAGCAATGTGCTCACGCATGGGAACCTCCACATCGGGGCTGAGAACGTTCGATCATCCCACCCATCGCCGGGGGCCACCCACCCGGCACATCTGTGGTTTGATAACACCCGGCCACACCGGCCGCAATTGGCCCGGCGACGGCGGCCGCGCGGGCGAGAATGCCCGCAGCGATTTCTCGTCGACATCACCGGCGATTGGCGGCGGCGCGGTCGGTGCCGGCGGTGACGTCGAGCTCGAGGCCGTCGTCGAAGCCCGCCTCGAGACGCTCCCACGCGATCGCGCCCATCGCCGCGTTGTCGGTGCACAGGTTCCGCGGCGGAATGAACACAGCCACGCCCCGACGCCGGCCGAGGGCTTCGAGCGACTCCCGCAGGAGCGTGTTGGCGGCCACGCCACCGCCCGCGAGCAGCGCCGTGCACCCCGTGCGCTCGATGGCGAGTTCCACCTTCGCGAGAATCGCGTCCACGACCGCCTGCTGGAACGACGCCGCGAGGTCGGCGCGGGCACGGCCCGTGGGCGGGGGCGCTTCCGCGGCGCCGGGCGGCCGCACGAGATAGCGCACGGCGGTCTTGAGGCCGCTGAAGCTCAGGTCGAGGCGGTCGCGGTCGGAGGCGAGCGGTCGCGGCAGCCGATGGGCCCGGGGATCACCGCCCGCCGCCGCCCGTTCGATTTCGGGACCACCCGGATAGCCGAGCCCCAGCAACGCGGCGGCCTTGTCGAAGGCCTCGCCGGCGGCGTCGTCGATGGTGCCGCCGAGGCGATCGGCGTCGAGCGGCCCGCGGAGGTGAAAGAGCGACGTGTGGCCACCGCTCGCCACGAGGCCGACGCACGGGTAGGGAAGCGGCGCGCCGTGGGAGAGCCGGCAGGCGTAGAGATGGGCGAGGACGTGGTCGTAGCCCACGATCGGGACGCCCAACGCCGCCGCCACCGCCTTGCCGGCCGCGAGGCCGACGAGGAGCGAGCCGACGAGCCCGGGACGCACCGCCACCGCGACGGCGGCCAGGTCGCGCGGGGCCACGCCCGCCCGCGCGAGCGCCTCGTCGAGGACCGGGATGATCCGCTCGACGTGTGCCCGCGACGCGACCTCCGGCACCACGCCCCGCCAGCGCGCGTGCAGCGCCTCCTGCGACGCGACCACGCTCGACAGCACCTCGCGCCGCCGGGTGATCACCGCGGCGGCGGTCTCGTCGCAGGTGCTTTCGATCGCGAGGAGCGGCATGACACGGAGCGGCCCTGAGTCGGCCCGTCATCGTGACGAGCGTGGTAGGCCCGCACGAAGCGGGCCGGCGGGCAGGCGACACCTCCGGCTGTCCCCTCGACCGCCCCGGCAGAACGGGGGCATGGATGCCCCGCCCTGCCTGCATTCAGAAGTCATACCACATGCCGACGCCCGCCCGGTTCTGGTTGTAGAACACGAACTCGTACTGCGGATCGGAACCGTAGAGGTACTCGAAGCCGATGCGCAGGAGCTTTTCGCTCCGCCGTCCGCGCCACGCCCAGCCGGTCTGCACGCAGACATTGCCCCCCCAGTCGAGTTCCTGACGCGACATTCCGTTGACCGCGAGGAACGGCGCTCCGCGTCCACCGGTCGGACGGGCCTGGATCAGTTCGGTGCCGCACTGGAACTCCCACGGCTTCGATCCCCCGGCGTTGAAGAAGGCGTAGCCCACCTCGCCGTAGAGCCGCAGCCAGTCGAAGAAGTAGTAGGAGTTGCCCCACACGATGCAGTCGCGGACGTAGTTCACTCGCGGAAACGTGGGATGCTTGAGCATGAACTCGTCACCGAGATGCGCGCTGTTGTGGTAGTAGGCGAGCTTCGTCTGCCAGCGCCCCACGCCGTAGACGAGCGGCACGCCGAACCGATAGTCGGCCGAGCGGAGATCTCGATCGTCCTGGGGATCGAGTCGCACGAAGGCGGCGCCCTCGATCTGCACCTCGAAGCCCTGTGGATGGAGCACCGGATCGGAGCCGTAACGGAGGATCGACGCGCGCCCTCCGAGCGTCGTATCCCAGAGCCAGCCGTTCGACACGAAGGGGTTGGCGGGGTCCGGGGCGGTGTCGTCGTACCACACGGTGCCGATCCGCGGTTCCTTCGGACCGGCGAGGTAGCTCGTGTAGATGAGGTTGTTGGGCATGAGCTGCCATGACCACGGCCGCGCAGCCCAGAGGTCGTCGAAGCACTCGGGGTAGGCGGCGTGCGGCGGCACGCACTGGTCGTCGGGACAATACGGCCCAGGGTCGTACCCGCCGTCGAGCAGCACCGGCCCCTGCGGCCGCGTCGGCGGCAGCGCTTGGATGGACGGCGGATCGGCCGTCCCCCCGGGAGCCCCGACCAGCGGCGGCAGTGTCTCGGCCGGCCACGCCTCCTGAGACCACGCGCGGGGCGCGGCCCAGCATGCGGCCGCCACCGCGAGCCAGAGGCCGGCGGCGCGTACGGCGGTCTCACACCGCAGCCGGGCGACGAACTCGCGATCGGGAATGGAAGGCATGGAAGGGTCGCGGACGGGGGAACGCCCTCGGGGAATCGGACTCGCGGCCACGGCTTGCGGCCCCGCGTCGCCGCGGCGACACTCTAGGGTTCTGCGACGGGGCGTCCCCAGAGTGATCGGCACCAACGCAACGTTTCCCCAAGCGGCGATCCGCAGGTGAGACGGGAGTCCGACCATCGGGGAAAGCCGCACAGGATCGCGAAGACGGAAATCCGCCAATCCCCCGCAGCCACGCCGTCGGCCAGATCCACGCACATGCAGCCGACTCCCCAAAGTGACGCGATGCCCACGGTGAACGACACCGCCCCCGGAGTTGCGGCGGCACTCGGGCGCATTCCCAGCGGCCTCTTCATCGTCGGCTGGCGCGAGGCCGACGCCGACCGCGCGATGCTCGCGAGCTGGCTGATGCAGGCCGGCTTCGCGCCTCCGCTCGTGAGCGTCGCGGTGGCGAAGTCGCGCGACCTCTTCGCCGCGATCGAACGCGGGGCGTCGTTCGCCGTCAGCGTGCTCGCCGAGACGCAGCGGCCCCTCCTCGCCCGATTCGGCAAACCGTCCGACGACCCGTTCGCAGGGCTGGCCGTGCAGCGAACCACGAGCGGATCCGCGGCCCTGGCCGACGCGGCGGCGTGGCTCGAATGCCGGCCGGTCGCCCGGACGGATCATGGCGACCATGTCGTCGTGCTGGCCGAAGTGACGGCCGCGGGGGGCGCCGGCAGCGAGCCGCTGGTGCACGTGCGGCGAAACGGTTTACGCTACTGATCCTCTTCGGAGTGCCGCGTCGATGACCCATGGCAGCCCCGTCGTCATGATGGCACGGTTCCTGATCCCGGCGCTCGTCGCATGCCTGCTCTCGGGCTGCTCCGGCAGCAAGCCCACCGCGAAGACCTCCGAGGCCTCGGCGCCGGCGGCCGCAAAACCACCGGCCGCCATGAAGCGGTTCATCTTCATCACCAACGGCGACGATCCCTTCTGGGATGCGCTCCTGAGCGGCCTCAAGGAGGGGGAGAAGCGGTTCGACTGTGCCGCGGCCGGCATCACGGTCTCCCGCGACGTGAACAACGCCACCGCCGAGGGGCAGATCGAGCGGCTCCGGCAATACGCCACGCAGGACGACGTCGCCGGGATCGCGATCAGCGTCATCCAGGCCGAAAACCAGTCGATCGTCGAGGAACTGAAGAGGCTGCGGGCGAAGGGGGTGAAGGTGATCACGGTCGACGCCGACGTGAATCGCGACACGTACCGCGACGCCCGGCCGTGGTACATCGGCACCGACAACGTCGTCGGCGGCCGCGTGCTCGGCACCGCCACGCGGGCCCTGCTCGAGGCCAAGGGGCTGAAGGAGGGGGGCTACGTGCAGTTCGCGGGCTTCACCGACAACGACAACGCCCGCTTCCGCATGAACGGCGTGCGCGACATGCTCGGCCCCGACTTCGTCGAGCGCGACCGGATGGCCGACGAGATGGACCTGCCCCGCGCCCGCGACAACGTCCGCAACGCGACCCAGAACCACAAGGACCTCGCGGCCCTCGTCGGCATCTGGGCCTACAACGCGCCCGCGATCGCCGACGTGGTCACCGGGAGCGGCACACGGGACAAGTACGTGGTGGCCACATTCGACGCGACCGACCTCGCGATCGCCCACATGGAGAAGGGCAACATCGACGCGATGGTCGTTCAGAACCCCTTCGAGATGGGCGTGCGGACGGTGCGGCTGCTCAAGGCGATGGTGGAGAACGACGAGGCCACGATCAAGGAGATGTATCCGCGGGCGGGCGAGCCCGACGGCGACATCCACACCACCGGGCTGCGGGTGGTGGTGCCCGACGCGTCGTCGCCGGTGAAGGCCGACCTCTTCGACCCGAAGGTGGTCGAGTTCATGACGCTGCCCGAGTTCAAGGCATGGCTGGCGAAGTACAACCTCACCAGCTCGTGACCATGAACCCCACCGGCACCCCGTCCCGCGGCTGGCGTCTGCCGCGGCACGAGCTCGCCCTCGTGGCGGCGATCGTGGCGGTGTTCGTGGCCACCGGGTGGCTCGACCCGAACCACACCTACTTCGCCAACTGGGCGGAGAGCCGCGACATCATCCTGCGGAACGCGTCGCTGCTGGGCATCATCGCCCTCGGTGCCGCGGTGGTGATCATCGCGGGCGGCATCGACCTCTCCGCCGGTTCCATGGTGGCCTTCAGTGCCACGACCTGCGCCCTGCTGCTCGCCGTGTTCTCAAACGTCGACGACCGGCGGCTCGTCTCGGTGAGCGGCCTGGGCATCGCGGTGGCCGTCGGCGGTGCCCTCCTCTCGGGGCTGCTCGTCGGCACGCTCCACACCTGGCTGATCACCGCGATCCGGCTGCCACCGTTCGTGGCCACGCTCGCCACCCTCGTGGGCCTGCGGAGCTTCGCCCGGGCGATGTGCCTGTTCGTGACGAAGGAGCGCTGGGGAACGGAGTCGCAGCAGATCAACGTCAACACGCCGTTCTTCGCCTGGATCAAGGAGCACAACGTCTGGCTCTCGACGGGCACGTTCCTCGTGCTCGCGTTCCTCACGTGGGTCGTGCTCACGCGCACGGTGCTCGGCCGCCACCTCTACGCCCTCGGCGGCAACGAGCGGGCCGCGCGGCTGAGCGGCATCCGCACCGAGAACGTGAAGTGGTTCGCCTACTGCTTCGGGAGCCTCACCGCGGCGCTCGCCGGCATCTTCCTCATGGCCGACAGCAGCGTGGCCCAGCCCGGCAACCTCGCCCGCGGCTACGAGCTCAACGCCATCGCCGCGGCGGTCGTGGGCGGCTGCAGCCTGCAGGGGGGCGTCGGCACGGTCACCGGCACGGTGCTCGGGGCGGTGTTCCTGCGGCTCGTGATCGACGCCGTCTCGAAACTCATCAAGGCGAGCGCCGACGTCTACGAGGGAATGATCGTGGGGATCATCGTGGCGCTCGCGGTCACCTTCACCCAGGTCGGCCAGTTCGCCAAGGCCGGGCACGCGCTCTTCCCGGGCGCCCGCGGCCTCGCGGCCATCCCCACGATCGCGGTCTTCGCCGGCCTGCTGGCCATGATGGCCGCCGCGAACGTCGACGCCTTCGGCGGCCGCACGCCGCTGTTCGGGGCCGTCGTGGGGGGCGGCGTGTTCCTCGCCCTCGCGGCCGTGCGCTGGGCGCAGGGCCGCCGCGCCGCATGACACCGATCGTCGCCTTTCGCGCAGTCGGCAAGCGATTCCCGGGGGTCGTGGCCCTCGAAGGCGTGACGTTCGACCTCGTGCCCGGGGAATGTCACGCCGTCTGCGGCGAGAACGGAGCGGGCAAGAGCACGCTCATGAAGATCCTCTCGGGCGTGATCGCCGACTACGACGGCGAGATCCTCGTGCGCGGCGTGCCGGCGCGGTTCCGGGGCACCCGCGACGCCGAAGCGGAGGGAATCGCCATCATCCACCAGGAACTGAACCTCGTCGAACAGCTCTCGGCGGCCGCGAACATCTTCCTCGGACGCGAGAAACGGACGCCGCTCGGCCTCCTCGACGACGCCACGATGGAGCGTGAGGCGGCCGCCCTTCTCGCCGCGCTCGAGTGCCCGATCGACCCGCGGGCGGAGGCTGGGACGCTCCGCATCGGCGACCAACAGCTCCTCGAGATCGCCAAGGCCCTGTCGCTCGAGAGCGACGTGCTCATCATGGACGAGCCCACGAGCGCCCTCACCGAGACGGAGGTGGCCAGGCTCGAGCGGGTGATCGCGCGGCTGCGGGCCCGGGGTGTGACGATCGTCGCCATCTCGCACAAGATGGACGAGGTCTTCCGGCTCGCCGACCGGATCACGGTGCTCCGCGACGGTCGGCACGTGCGCACGGTCGACCGTGCCGCCACGAACCCGCGCGAGATCACCGGCTGGATGGTGGGCCGCGAGATCGCCGGCCATCGCTTCCACGAGACGCGCGACCGCGGGCCCCGCCGACTCGAGGTGCGCGGCCTCACGCTCCCCTGGCCCGGGCACCCGCGGGGCTACCGCCTCGAGGACGTGTCGCTCGACCTGCACGCCGGGGAGATCCTCGGCGTGGCGGGCCTGATGGGGGCCGGCCGCACGGAGCTCCTCGAAACCATCTTCGGAGCGGCGGAGCCGACGTGGACGGGCGAAATCCGCGTGGACGGCCGGGCGGTGCGGTTCACGCATCCCGCCGACGCCTGCGCCGCGGGGATCGCGATGGTGACCGAGGACCGCAAGCGGCTCGGGCTCTTCCCCGACCTCGACGTGGCCGCGAACGTGAGCCTCTGTGGCCTGCGGGGCGCCGTGCGCGGCGGGCTCGTCTCGCGCCGCCGCGAGGAGACGCTCGTCGCCGAGCCGGTCCGCGCCACCGGCGTAAAGACCGCCGGGCTGCATGCGGCGATCACGGGCCTCTCGGGAGGAAACCAGCAGAAGTGCATCATCGGCCGCTGGCTCGTCGTGCAGCCGCGGATCCTCCTCCTCGACGACCCCACACGCGGCATCGACGTCGGGGCGAAGGCCGAGCTCTACGAGCTCATCGACCGCCTCTGCCGCGACGGCATGGCGGTGATCCTCACGTCGAGCGAGCTGCCCGAACTGCTCACGCTCTCCGACCGGATCCTGGTGCTCACGGAGGGACGGCTGACGGCCGAGTTCTCCCGCGACGAGGCGACCGAACAGAAGATCATGGAAGCCGCGACGGGGAGCTACGCTCCGAGGTAGCGGGCCACGATCGCGCGGGCTCTCGCCTCCTCGCGCGTGCCCGAGACGATGGCGCGACCGTCCGCGAAGACGGCGAGCTGGATTCCCTCCTCCACGTCGGCCCGCACGATCCAGCGGTTGGCGACGACCGGGCCCACGGTCGCGAGGCGGCTGGCCAGCGCGGCGAGATCGACCACGCCGCCGGCCGACGGCACCTGCACGGCATCGCGGCCGCACAACGCCGTCGGTCGGCCGCCGAGCCGACCTTCGAGCCACGGGTAGTCGGCGGCGCGACACGTGCCACAGCCCGCGGCGGCGAGCGCCGAGAGGTCGATCGTCCGCCACGTCTGCTCCCAGAGGTCGCACACGAGAAGCCGGTTGCCCGCCTTGTCGGTGGCGCCGACGAGGAGCTTGATCGCCTCGGCCGCTTCGACGGCCCCCACCACGAGCGCTGCCGGGCCGATGATGCCGGCGGTGTCGCAGGTCGGCAGCACCCCCGGCACCGGCGGCTCGGGGATCAGGCAGCGGAGGCACGCGGTGCGGCCGGGGATGATCGTCATCACGCGGCCCTCCGCGCCGATCGCCCCGCCGTGGACCCACGGGATCGCGTGGCGGCAGGCAAACTCGTTGACCAGGAACCGGGCCTCGAAGTTGTCGGTGCCGTCCACGATCACGTCGACGCCGCCGAGGAGTTCCGTGGCG
>Ga0208864_1000692_pt1 | contig 11138 bp, 4 predicted proteins | sample CryBogmetaGMA05M_FD_184542 | JGI IMG/M metagenome (GOLD analysis project Ga0208864, IMG submission 184542) | Freshwater microbial communities from Crystal Bog, Wisconsin, USA - MA0.5M (SPAdes) | ecosystem: Environmental > Aquatic > Freshwater > Lake | place: Crystal Bog, Wisconsin, USA...
GCCACGCCGGCGAGCCATACGACGCGGTCGTCGTCGCCCTGCCGCTGCAGCACCTCGCGGCTGTACGGTTCGCGGGGGACTCACTCGCCGCTGCGGTTCGGCGGCACGTCGCACGGTTCGATCATCCGGCGCACTACCTGCGGGTCACGGCGCTGTTCGACGAGCCGTTCTGGCACGGTCGGATCGACGGAGGCTACCTCATGCTCGACGCCTTCGGCGGCTGCTGTCTCTACGACGAGTCGGCCCGCGAACCCGAGCCACGATCCGGCGTGCTCGGCTGGCTCCTCGGCGGCGCTCATGCGGAAGACTGGGCCGACCGCGACGACGACGCCCTCGTGGCGGCCGCGCTCGAGTCGCTCCCGGCGTGGCTCGGCGACCCCCGCCCTCACCTCCTCGAAGCCCGGGTGCACCGCTGGACCGGGGCGGTCAGCGCGCTGCCCGGCGGCTGGCGACCGCCCGGGATCGACCGCCGGCACCAGCCCGATCCGGCCGGGCATCCCCGCTGCTTCGTCGTCGGAGACTATCTTTACGACAGCACGCTCAACGGAGTCCTTGACTCCGCGGACCACGTGGCGGGCTGGCTGGCGGCGGATCTCGGCTGACGGCCGCGGACAAGGACTCGCATGATCACCACGCACGAGAAACTCACCGAGGCCGGCACGATCCCCGTGGTCGGACTCCCTCCCGACACGGTCGTGGAACGGATGCCGCTCGCCGATGGCGGTGTCGTCGAGGTCGCGCTCGTGGCCATCCCGGCGGCCGAGCCGGCGGCGCACGACGCGGTGATCGCGGAGCTGGTCGGCCGGGCCGGCTCCTGGGTCACGGCCGCCACGCCCGGCGGCGATCCCCCGCTCGTGGTGCCGCTCTACGGCACCTCCGTGGTCTGGAGTCCGCGCCGCGCGGCGGCAGTCGGCCCCGCCGACCGGCTCGCGGCGATGCGGTCGGCCCTCGTCGAGTTCGCCGACCGGGAGGCCGAACTCCGCGACATCGAATGGCGGATCGCCGCGGCGCTCGAGCACGTGGATCACGACGCGGCCGTGGCCTTCGAGGCCGACGAGCAGGCTCTCCCGCGGCGGAAGGAGCTCGCCGCCCGGTTCACCGCGGCCATCTCCCTCCGCCGCCGGCTCGCCGTGCTCGCGCCGCTGCTGCAGCGGCCGGCCCCCCAGCCGCCCACGCTCGCCGGCCAACTCGGCGAACGGCTCCGCGACCGCACCCGCGTGGTGGAGCGGCTCGAGCACGCGGTCGAGCAGGCCGACCTCCTGGAGCGGGTCTATGCCGGCTGCGGCGACCGCGTGGCGGAGTTCGTTTCGTCGCGGCGGCACCTGACGCTCGAGTGGGTGATCATCCTCCTGCTCGCGGCCGAGGTGGTGCTGATCACGATCGACCTGCTCGCGGCCCACACGCCATGACCGGCCGGCGTTCCGCGACGCGGCTGGCGTCGATCGACCTGCTCCGGACGCTCGCCATCGTCCTGATGACGCTCGTCCACTTCGTCGAGAACCTCGCCGGCTCCTTCGACGTCGAGAGCGGTCCGTTCATCGGCGCCAACCGCTATTGGTGGATGCCGACCGGCTTCGCAGCGCCCCTGTTCACGTTTCTCTCGGGCGTGAGCTATCGCCTCTGGGCCGACGCCCAGACGGCGCGGGGCCGCGACACGGAGGAGCTCTCGAAGATCACCGTCCGCCGCGGCCTGTTCCTGATCCTCTTCGGCCTTGCGTTCAACGTGCTCGTCTGGATGCCGGAAGACATCTTCAACTGGGACATTCTCACGCTGATCGGCTCGGCGATGCTGGCCCTCGACGTGGCCCGCCGCGCGCCGCCGGCGGTCACGATCGTCGCCTGCGGCCTGCTCGTCGGCCTCGCACCGGTGCTCCGCTCCGTGGCCGACTATCGCGCCTTCTGGGAAGCGGGCTACTTCGACTACGACTTCACGCTCGCCGACGTCGTCACCGGCTACCTCGCGACCGGCTACTTCCCCGTGTTCCCCTGGCTGGCCCTGCCGCTCGCCGGCTTCGCGGCGGCGCCCTGGATCTACGGCCCGGCGGGCGACCGCAGGCCCCGTGCCCCCCTCGTGATCGGCGGCCTGCTGCTCGGGGCGGCGGCCGTGGTGATGGCGGCGCGGCCGCTGGTGCCGGCCCGGCTGGTCACGCACGACCGGCTCTGGGCGATGTTTCCCCCGACCACCGCCTACGTGCTCGGCACGATCGGCGGCGGCATCCTGCTGGCCACGATCCTGCACCGGGCGATCGACGACCGTACCGGCGGCCCCGGCTGGCTCGAGCGGATCGCCGGCGCGATGAGCCGCCACTCGCTCTCGCTCTACGTGCTCCACCACGTGGCCCACGTCTGGCCCCTGTGGATCGCGGGCTTCATCGCGGCCGGCGATCCCGACGCGCTCTGGCAGGTGGCCACCCCCGTGTCCACGGCGCTCGCCTGGGCCGTCGCGTTTCTCTGCCTGGCCGCGTGGCTCGCGGAACGAATGGACCGGCCGGGCGTCCCGTCGGCAGAATCGCTGCTCCGCTGGCTGTGCGAGTCGTAGACCGGCCCCCATCGCTCACGCGATCGGGCTTCCTGAGACTGCGGGAAGCGTCACCGCGTGAGCGGTACGATCGCGCCTCCGCCTGATCACCACGCCTGAAACGCCCATGACGCTCGATGCCCATCCGGATCAGGATCCGCAGAGTCCCGGAACCCGGTTCGCCCGCGGCGCCTGGATCCTGCTCGACTGGGCCGCCAGCGCGTTTTCCACGGTGCTGATCACGCTCGTCGTGGCCTACGTGGAGAAGGTGGTGTTTCCGAACGGCGGCTGGGGCATGCCGGCCGGCGTGGTCTGGGCCTGGACGCTCGCGGTCGCCATGCTTGCCTCGGCGGTGCTCACGCCGTGGGCCGCGGCCTGGGCCGACCGCCGCCACGCCCACCAGCGGGCCCTCGTGGCGAGCACCGTCTTCGGAGCAGGGGGGCTCGTGGCGCTCGCCATCGCGCCACCGGCGGCACGGCCCGCGGTGGTGGCGGCGATCATCGCGGCGACCGTGGGCTTCGACCTCGCGCAGGTGTTCACCGGCAGCCTTCTGACGCGAATCGCCGGCGACGGCGACGCCGACCGGCTCTCGGCCTGGGGTTTCGCGGCGGGCTACGCCGGCGGAGCGATCGCCCTTGTCGCCGCCACCGCGCTCGTCGCCGCCCACGACCGCCTCGGGCTCACGGCATCCGGCGGCCTGCGGCTCGCGTTCGCCGTCACCGCGGTGTGGTGGCTCGCGTTCTCGATCCCGGCCGCGGTGGCCAGGTTCGGCAACGGCGCGGCCGAGCACCACGCGGCTTCGTCGGGCCGCGAGCTCGTGGACTTCGCCCGCAGCCTCGTGGGGCCGGCGGCCAGCGACGCCGCCCGGCGGCTGGCTGCGGTGTTGGCCGGATCGATGCTCGCGATCGGCGCGGTGCAGACGGCGATCACTCAGTTTTCGAGCCTGGCGCTCGAGCGGTTCGCCCTCGACGGGCCGGCCCTCGTCCGGCTCGTGCTCCTGGTGCAGGCGGTGGCCCTCCCGGGAGCCCTGGGCATCGGCTGGGTCGCGACCCGCTACGGCCGACGGCCGGCGACGGCGGTCTGCATCGCCGGCTGGATCGCCGTGCTCGTGCTCGCCTGGTTCATCCGCACCGTGGCGGAGCTGCATGGCCTCGCGGCGCTCCTCGCCCTCGTGCTCGGCGGCATCCAGAGCGTGGTCCGCGCCTCCGTCGCGGCGCTCGCACCACCGGGCAGGGCCGGAGTGACGTTCGGCCTCATGCAGGTGGGCACGAAACTCGCCGGCTGCGCGGCCAGCCTCGCCTTCGGTGCGGTGCACCTCGCCGCCGGCGACGCACGGGCCGGGCTCGTCGCCCTGCTCGTGCAGCTCGCCGCCGGCGGCTGGTTTCTGCTCGGCCCGATCAGGCGTTGCGACGACGACGCAGGAACAGGGCCAGGGCCGCGGCACACCCCAGCGTCGAAATCGTCGTCGGCTCCGGCACCGGGACGAGGGCGATGAAGTTGCCGAGGTAGGCGTAGTTGATGGTGTATCCGGTCGGCAGGTTGCTGACGGTGCCGAACGTGCCATTGAGGGCGCCGTAGCTGGCGAACACGTAGGCCGGGTCGTCGAGCGCCCCGAGCACGCTGAAGTCCACCGCCGAGGTGCCGGCCGAGAGGTCGAGCGTTCCGGCGACGCTGAACAGGTCACTGACGCCCGAGCCGATCGTGTCCACCCCGATCGACAGCGTGCCACCGAGCGTGACGCCGCCGGCCACGTTGAAGTTCCCGATCCCACCGATGCCCGGAGCCAGCGAGGCCCCGTTCGCGACCACCACGCTGCTGGCGAGCGAGCCGGTGCCGCTGAGGATGCCGGCCGCCACCTGCGTGACACCCGTGAACGTGCTCGACCCGGTGAGCGTCAACTCGCCGAGGCCGTTCTTCACGAACGTCTGCGTGCCGGTGTTGCCCGCGGAGGCGATCACGCCACCGTAGGTGACCGTCACGCCCGGATCGACGGTGATCGTGCCCGTGCCGCCGGTGGAGCCTTCCGTCGGTCCCAGACCGATGCCCCGCTTCGAGTTGAGCACGAAGTTGGCGGTGGTCGTGGCCTGGAGGGCACCGCCATTGAGGATCACGTTGTTGGGGAAGGCCGAGATCGGGGCCAGCGGCGACCCCGCGGAGCCGGCGGTGCCGGTGAGCGAACCGATCTGGCCGAGCTTCGAGTCCGACGAGATCCGGAACACGCCCCCCTCGATCACCGTGCCGCCGGAGTAGTTGACGACCGCACCGGTGGGCTCGAACGTGCCCGAGCCGATCTTGCGGAGGCTGAAGAGGTTCTGCGTGCTGCCGGTGGTCACGATGTCGGCCCCGAGGTTGCCCGAGTAGACGTCGTTCGTGCCGGCCGGGATGTTCAGCGTGAGCTGGCTGACGTTGGCGCCCGAGTTCTGCACCCACGCCGTGCCGCTGCCGATCGCGTAGAGCCCTGCGATCTCCATCCGCGTCGGACCGTCGGTGCTACCGTTGCCGTCACCCATGGTGAGGAAGGCACTGGTGGCCGAGGTCAGGCTGCCGATCGTCACGACCGTGGTGGACGGCAGCTTGCCGCCGCGGGCCATGTTGAGCACGCCGGACCGGATGAACGTGTTGCCCGTGTAGGTGTTCGCGTTGGCGAGCGACTGCGTGTTGCTCGCCCCCTTGTCCACCACGAGATTCAGGTTGCCCGAGATCACGCCAAAGAAGGGCTGCGACGCGGCTCCGCCACTGCCGGCCAGCACGAGATCGACCGTCGTCGAGCCGGAGTTCGTGACCGTGCCGGCCACCGGCATGTAGCCGGCCGCGGCACCGCTCGCCTGCCAGTCGGGGGCGATGTCGGAGAAGCGGTTGGTGCTCCCCGTGGCGGTGACGTTGTTGAGGTCGAAGGTCGCCCCACCGGCCACCTGGAGCCGCGGCGTGTTGGTCCACGTGGCGCCGGTGTCGAGCTTCACGGTGCCCTGGTTCACGAACATGTTGGAACTGCTGACGATCGCCGCGGCGATCGTGGTCGTGCCGGTGCCGTTGAACGAGATCCCGCCGAAGAAGGTGCCCGACCCGGCGACCGACTGGCCGAGCGTCTGCGTGCCCTCCAGGCGAATGTTGCCCGGGCCGTTGTAAACGATCCAGCCGGGGCGGCTCGGCGTGTTGGTGCCGGTGTTCGTCACCGGGGTCTGGATCGTGACGCCGGCCGTGTTGATCGAGTGGATCACGATATCTTCGCCGTTCGTGCCCGCCACGCCGGTGATCGCACCGCCCGTGAGCACGATCGGGTTGGCACCGCTGAAGAGGAGCCCGTTGGCGGCGTAGAGGCCGCTGCCCGAGTTGGTCACCGTTCGCGACGAACCGCTTGAGTTGGCGATCTGGAGCGTGTTGCTCGAGTGGCCGGTGATCGCCTCGTCGGCGGCCAAATCAACGCGGATGTTGTCGTTCGTGGAAGCCGAGTTGTAGCTGGCCCCCGTGGTGACGGCCGTCTGCTCCGTCGTCGGGTTCAGCAGCCGCACGCCGGTCGAGGCCTGATAGGTGGCGAAGCCCGCCCCCTGGCCCGTGGCGGACGTGTCAGCCAGCGCGCCCTTGAGAACCGGGGCCTGGGCCGTGCCGAGCGCCGCGGTGCTGCCGCTGACGGCGTTCAGGTAGCCGGCCGTGCCGGTGGCCGGGGCGGTCGTGAACACGATCGAGGCCACGCCGGCGAGTCCAGTGCCGCTGCCGAGGTTGGTGCCGCGGTAGAGCATCGTGGCCCCGTTGAGGTTCGGCGTCGTGCTGCTCACCGCGACAAAGTTGCGATTGCGGACCGAACCGAAGGTGAGCGTGGCGGGCTGGGCCGGATCAGCCTCGACGGTGAAGGTCGAGAGACCGCTGCTGCGGGTCGTCTGGTTGGCGTCGGGTGAACCCGTGTTCGGCGCGATCACGCCGAACACCATCGTGCCCGAGAAGGTCTGGGCCCGCGGGGCGGCGACGCCAACCCCCGACAGCGCGAACTCGCCGTTCTTCGCGGCGAAGGCGGCGTTGGTGTTCGTCGTGTAAACCCCGCCGACGAGCGAGCCCATCTGGCCCGTCGTGCCGAGCGACAGCTTGCCGCCGTTCATGCCCACGAGCACGATGTTGGGCCCGAACGCGTCCATCTGGCTGGTGCCGGTGAGGAACTGCGTGCCGGGGCCGTCCTTGTAGACCGAGACGGAGTTCGACGCCGTCGTGCCAGAGAGCCCGATGTTGCCGGCGAACGTGTAGACGTCCGAAGCCTGACCGTAGGAGCCGAGTTCGATCGGCTGCGAGGTCGTGCCCGTGGTCTGCACGATCGACGCATTCGGGCTCGTGCTCTCGAGGCCGCGGATCACGGGCCGACCGGCGGAGTTCGCGAACTCGATCCTGGCCACGTTCGTGCCGGTGCCGAGGATCACCTTGTTGTTCATCGGCAGGGCGCTGACGTTGTTGTTGAGCGAGCCGCCCGCGAGCGGCTCGAACACGCCGCGCTGGAGCGTGAGGTCGCCGCTGAACTGCGTCCAGTCGAGGCCGAAGCCGAATCGCACGGCCCCCGGGGCGTAGACGGTGCCGGTCGAGACCACGATCGGGGCCTGCACGGTGTTTTGGTTGTCGATCACGAGCCCCTGGGTGCCGGCAATGACGAGTTTGCCGCTGGAGTTGCCCGGCGTGGGCTGAGTGAGGGTCGCCTCGCTGAACGACAGGCTGTTGCCGCCGACGACCGTGACCGTGGGCGTGCCGGCGGTGGTGGCGAATGTCAGCTTCGACACCGGCGTGGCGTTGCGGGTGGTCGCCAGGAGGGAGAGGCCGGGCTGGGTGAACGGAATCGGCGTGGTACCGGAGACGTTGGCGATCGAGCTCACGACCGACGTATCCACGGTGAGCGAGCCGAGCGTCACGTTGCGGTCGAGGGCGACGGCCCAGGTGGAGGTGTTGGTGACGATCGTGGCCTGGGCATCGATGCCGCTGGGCACGCCGCCAGCCCAGTTACCCGACGTGTACCACGTGGGCATCTTGACGGCCGGCACCGGGTTGTTGGCGGAGGCACTCGGCGTGAATGTGGTCGCTCCCGGCGACTGCGAGAACCGCGAGAAGGTGCCCGACGTGGCGCCATCACCGACAGCGTAGTAGTAGGTGTTGGCTGAGCCGAGATTGGCACCACCCCACGTGCCGGTGATGCGGATCATGTCGCCATCGACGAGCGGTTGCGATGTGGTCCAGTTGGAACCCGAGCCGAGCACGGAGACGAGCACGCCCTGATCGGCAGGGTTGCTCGTCCAGGTGGACGCCGCGTGAGCGGGCGAGTGTGCCACGAGGCCGATCACCGCGGCCGCCGCGAGGGCTGTGAGGAACTTCGTCATCGCATCGTCTCCTGAAAAAAGGTCGGCGATCGAACCGCGGTCACTGGGATCATCCCCACCCACGCTCGACTCGAATCTCGCACCACTGAACCATACGGATTCAGCGCCGAAAAAAAATCCGATGCGCACTTTGGGACCAATCGGGTCCAGGCAGGGACGAATCGGGCGCGCGCGGGACGAATCGGCGGCAGACAGGGACGAATCCGCGGCGCGGAAAGTGGGGGCAGGTTTTCAACCTGCCCGGGCAGGAGCACCGGCGCAGGGTTCCGCAGGTTGAAAACCTGCGGCCACTTCAGAACCTGCGGCCACGTGAAAACCCGGGGCCACCTGCAAGCCTGCGGCCACTGCAGACGTGTGAATCAGATCACTCCACCCACGCCGAGACCGGCACGCAGCTGCAGAAGAGATTGCGGTCGCCGTGCACGTTGTCCACGCGGCCCACCGGCGGCCAGTACTTCTGCCGCACGAGCGCGGGCACCGGAAACGCTCCCTGCTCGCGGGTGTAGGGCCGCTGCCAGCCGCTCGCCACGACGTCGTCGGCCGTGTGCGGCGCGTGCTTGAGCGGGTTGTCGTCCTGCGGCCAGCTGCCGTTCTCCACGCGCCGGATCTCCTCGCGGATCGCGATCATCGCCTCCACGAAGCGATCGAGTTCGGCGAGCGGCTCGCTCTCCGTGGGCTCCACCATCAGCGTGCCCGGCACCGGGAAGCTGAGCGTGGGCGCGTGGAAGCCGTAGTCGATCAGCCGCTTGGCCACGTCTTCGGCCGTCACGCCGCTCGTCTCCTTCAGCGGCCGCAGGTCGAGGATGCACTCGTGGGCCACGCGGCCGTTCGTGCCCGCGTAGAGCGTGGGATAGTGGCCGCGGAGCCGGGCGCTCACGTAGTTGGCCGCGAGGATCGCCACCGACGTCGCCTGCCGCAGGCCGTCGCCCCCCATCATCCGGCAGTACATCCAGCTGATCGGCAGCACCGCCGCGTTGCCCAAGGGCGCGGCCGACACCGCCCCCACGTCGTTCACCGGCACGCCGCCCGTCGCATGGCCGGGCAAGTGCGGCACGAGATCCTCGACCACGCAGACCGGCCCCACGCCCGGGCCGCCGCCGCCGTGCGGGATGCAGAAGGTCTTGTGGAGGTTGAGGTGGCTGACGTCACCGCCGAAGCGGCCGGGTGCCGCGGTGCCGACCAGGGCGTTCATGTTGGCGCCGTCCACGTAGACGCGGCCGCCGTGCTGGTGCACGATCTCGCAGAGCCGCTTCACGTCGGCCTCGAACACGCCGTGCGTGCTCGGGTAGGTGATCATCACCGCCGCGAGCCGATCGGAATACTGCACGCACTTCGCCTCGAGCTCGGCGAGATCGACGTTGCCCCGCTCGTCGCAGCCGGTGACCACCACCTCCATGCCCACCATCTGGGCGCTGGCCGGGTTGGTGCCGTGGGCGCTCGACGGAATCAGGCACACCGTCCGCTGCCCCTGGCCCCGGGCCCGCTGCCAGGCCCGGATCACGAGCAGGCCGGCATACTCCCCCTGGGAGCCGGCGTTGGGCTGCAGGCTGATCCCCGCGTAGCCCGTCGCCGCGCAGAGCCAACCGCGGAGCTGGCGGTCGAGGATCGCGTAGCCCTCCCGCTGGTCGGCGGGTGCGAAGGGATGCACGTGCGCGAACTCGGGCCACGTGATCGGGATCATCTCGCTCGTGGCGTTGAGCTTCATCGTGCAGCTGCCGAGCGGGATCATGCCGCGGTCGAGAGCCAGGTCCTTGTCGGAGAGCGAGCGGATGTAGCGGAGCATCGCCGTCTCGCTCGAGTGGCTCGTGAACACCGGGTGCGTGAGGAACGGGCTCGTGCGGGCGAGGCCGACAGGCAGCCGCGGCGCAACCGTCTCGAGCGCCTCGACCGTGGGCACGGTCGCCCCCGGCGCCGCGAACACCTTCCAGAGCCGCGCGAGGTCGTGCCGCGTGGTCGTCTCGTCGAGGGCGATGCCGACGGTGGCGTCGTCGAGCCGGCGGAGGTTCATGCCGGCGTCGCGGGCGCGGGCGAGCACGGCGTCGGTGGCCGCGGCGGTCTGAACGGCGAGCGTGTCGAACGCGGCCGCATGCCGGAGCGTGAAGCCGAGCCGCTCGAGGCCCGCGGCGAGGATGCCCGCGTAGGTGGCCACGCGGCGGGCGATTCGCGTGAGCCCCTCGGGGCCGTGGTAGACGGCGTACATGCTCGCCACGACGGCCGGCAGCACCTGGGCCGTGCAGATGTTGGAGGTGGCCTTCTCGCGGCGGATGTGCTGCTCGCGGGTCTGGAGCGCGAGCCGGTACGCGGGTCGGCCGTGCGTGTCGATGCTCACGCCCACGAGCCGGCCGGGCAGCGACCGCTTGAACTCGTCGCGGCAGGCGAGATAGGCGGCGTGGGGGCCGCCGTTGCCCATCGGCATCCCGAACCGCTGCGTGGTGCCGACCACGATGTCGGCGCCCCAGTCGCCGGGCGGGGCGAGGAGCGTGAGCGCCAGGAGGTCGGCCGCCACCACCACCGCGGCCTTGCGGGCGTGGGCCTGCTCCGTGAAGGCCCGCCAGTCCCCCACGCGGCCGTCGGTGGCGGGAACTTGCACGAGCACGCCGAAGCAGTCGGTGCGGTCGAGGAGGGCCGCCGCGTCGCCGACCACCACCTCGATGCCCAGCGGCTCGGCGCGGGTGCGAAGCACCTCGATCGTCTGCGGATGGCACCCGTGGTCCACGAGGAACGCGTGGCTCGCCGAGCCGCTCGTTCGCTTCGCCAGCGTCATCGCCTCGGCGGCGGCGGTCGCCTCGTCGAGCAGCGAGGCGGTGGCGATCGGCATGCCGGTCAGGTCGCAGACCATCGTCTGGAAGTTGACGAGCGCCTCCATGCGACCCTGGCTGATCTCCGCCTGGTAGGGCGTGTAGGCCGTGTACCAGGCGGGGTTTTCCAGGATGGTGCGGAGGATCACCGTGGGCGTGTGGCAGGCGTGATAGCCCTGGCCGATGAAGCTCGTCAGCAGCCGGTTCTTCGCGGCGATGCCCTTGAGCTCGGCGAGGGCCGCGGCCTCCGTCACCGCGGGAGGGAGGTCGAGCGGATCGTGCCTGGCGATGGTGGCCGGCACGATCTCGTCGAGCAGGGCATCGAGCGACGCCGCGCCCACGGCGGCGAGCATCGCAGCCTGATCGGCCGGCGTGGGGCCGATGTGACGGCCTTGAAACTCGGACGGCTGTTCGAGACGCTCGAGCGGCGACGCGGCGGCGGGATCGGAAGAGGCACGGGCGGGGGCAGAGGGGGCG
>Ga0208864_1000698_pt1 | contig 11099 bp, 11 predicted proteins | sample CryBogmetaGMA05M_FD_184542 | JGI IMG/M metagenome (GOLD analysis project Ga0208864, IMG submission 184542) | Freshwater microbial communities from Crystal Bog, Wisconsin, USA - MA0.5M (SPAdes) | ecosystem: Environmental > Aquatic > Freshwater > Lake | place: Crystal Bog, Wisconsin, USA...
CCCCGATCCGAAGCAGATTTCCCAGGTTTTCCCGCCGGCCGTGGCGACCGTTCCGGTTGCGCAAGGCCAGCCCCACCCCGACCGCCCCCCTGAAGAAGCCTTCAGCTTGGCGTCGATCCCTTTTCGGAAGGGTGGCGACTCAGGGGAAGCGTCCGCCGAATCTCCCAGGGACAAGGCCGGGGATGCTCTACAGCCGCACGCACAACATTGCCTTCGCCCACTACCCGAAGACGGCCGGCCATTCGATGGTGAAGTGGTTCCGGGCGACTTTTTCCGACGCCGCCTTCGTCAAACCCGACCCGATCCACCCCGTCAGTCATCTTTCCGTCCGCGAGTCGCTCGACCGGCTCGGCATTGCCCCGCAACCGCTGCGATTTCTGGGGCGATCGGGCCGCAACGCCGTCGGCAGCCTCGCCCGCCACATCCTTCCCTTCCCACGGCCACAGTGTCGGATCATCGGTGTCGTCCGCGAGCCGATGGCGATGCTCGTGTCGCTGTTCGAGTATTGGAAGAGCTTCGACTTCGGCGCCGAGCCGATCACGCCGCTGATCGCCGCCGCGAAGACCGGATCGTTTGCCACCTTTCTCCACCGAGCGATCGTCCGTCGCGAGCTTCCCAAGTACGACAACTTCTTCGATGTCGGCGGTGAGCTGTGGACCAACACCCGGCTGCTCGACCTCGAATCGCTCGACGACGACCTCAACGCCTTGACCGAAGCGTGGGGTATCAAGTCGCCGGTGCCCCGGCTCGATCGCTGCAACGTCGGCCGCCGCCAGGTGCGCGATCTCTCGCCCTATGTCGATGAAGCGGGGGCGCTCGTCGACGCGGCCAAAAGCTACTTCGGCTGGTACTATCGGCGCCAGACCGCCGCGGCCTCTGCCACCCGTCGGGTGGCCTGACGCCCAGCGATTGGAAACGCCCTTGAAAATCGGCCGGAGCTTTCCCGGTCATCAACCGTCGCGGGTCGAGCAGCTCATGGTCGAGCCCGACGGCGGATCGCGATCGAACGGTTTTCGAGGGACGGCGGCATCAGCCCCAGCCGCCGCTGGGACGGCGGCCTTCGCCATCAGCCGTAGAGGTCGATCGCCTGGACGATCTCGTCGAGCCGGTTGCCGACGGTCACCGCCCGGTTGGCGAAGCTCGCCCGGCTCACGCCGCGGCTGCCGAGGACCTCGTTGAAGAGCTTCTGGTCGGTGGTGTGGTAGGCCACCGTCGCCGTCGGATCCTTGAGCTGGTGGCCGGTGAGGATGCAGACGACGCGGTCGTCCCTCCCGATCACCCCCTCGGCGACGAGTTGCTTCGCCCCTGCCACGCTCGCGGCACTGGCCGGCTCGCACCCCAAGCCGCCCGCCCCGACTTGGGCCTTGGCGTCGAGGATCTCCTGCTCGCTCACCTCGCGGACCACCCCGTCACACACCTCGAGCGCCCGCAGGCACTTGTTGAGATTCACGGGACGGTTGATCTCGATGGCGCTGGCGATCGTGTCGGCGCGGCGCTTGTCTCGGTCGAGCTCGTCGTAGTAGTGGCAGGCAGGGGAGAGGTCGGCCCGGCCACCGTTCCAGCGGAGGCCGCGGCGGTGGTAGAGCTCGTAGAGGGTGTTGGCGCCGGCGGCGTTGATGACGGCGAGGCGCGGCACCCGGTCGATGAGCCCGAGAGCCCGCAGCTCGGCAAAGGCCTTGCCGAAGGCGCTCGAGTTGCCGAGGTTGCCGCCGGGGACGACGATCCAGTCGGGCACCTCCCAGCCGAGCGATTCGAGCACCCGGTACATGACCGTCTTTTGCCCCTCGAGGCGGAAGGGATTGACGCTGTTGACCAGGTAGATGCCGAGCTTCCCCGACACCTCCTTGACCCGCGCCATCGCATCGTCGAAGTCGCCGGCGATCTGGATCGTGAGGGCCCCGTAGTCGAGCGCCTGCGAGAGCTTGCCGTACGAGATCTTCCCGGAGCCGATGAAAATGATCCCGCGCATGAGGCGCGTGACAGCGCAGTAGACGGCCAGCGACGCGGAGGTGTTGCCGGTGGAGGCACAGGCGGCGCGACGGGCGCCGATCATCCGGGCGTGCGTGAACGCCGCGCACATCCCGTTGTCCTTGAACGAACCCGACGGATTGAGCCCCTCGTACTGGAGGTGGAGCCGACCGGGATTGACCCCGACAAAAGCCCCGACGCCATCAGAGACCGGGCACATCGTCTGCCCTTCGCCGATCGTGACGACCGACTCCCGCGGGGCGTAGGGGAGGAGTTCGTGGAATCGCCACACGCCGGAAAAGGCGAGCGGGTCGCTGCGTCGCATCCACTTCCGCTCGAAGACCTCAAACGACGTGGGGGGCCGGAGCCGATTCCAGTCGTAGACGACGTCGAGGAGGTTGCCGCAGGTCGGGCAGGCGGTGTGGACCTCGTCGACGGAGAACGTCGCCCCGCAGGCGGGGTCGATGCACTGCTGATAGGCGAGATCGGTACGGGCAGCGGTGGCCAAGGGACTCTCCTCCGGGTTCTCTCCAGTTTCGGCAGCGGATCGGCTGCCGCTGTGGAAAGATTTTCCGGTCCTCCGACAAGACAGTTCTCCGACAAGGCGGTTCTCCGACAGAGTAGGTCGGCATTTTACTGCCGGCAAGGAAACCCCGGGGATTTTACCTGCCAGTTTGACAGTCGATTCCCCCGAGCCTAGGATTTTCGCGCCGTGGATCGCCCCCTCGGGGGGCTCTTCCGGTGGGGCTCTCCCGGGTCGGAGCGTCTCGGTTCGATTCGTCGGTCGGGGGATGCGCTCGCCCCGGGGAGACTCACGGCATGAAAGCAACCATGAAAGTCGCCGAGATGAAGCCCTTCAAGGTCGCTCTCGAGGCGATGCGGGCCCGGTTGCGCGGCGATGTGACCACGATGGCCGATGCCGCCCTGCGGCAGACCCGCTCCGAGGCCAACGGCGATCTTTCCAGCATGCCGATCCACATGGCCGACATCGGCACCGATGCCTACGAGCAGGAGTTCACCCTCTCGCTGATGGCGAGCGAAGAGGGGACCCTCGAGCAGGTCGAAGAGGCCCTGGGGCGGATTCGCTCCAAGACCTACGGCATCTGCGAGGAATGCGAAGGGGTGATCGCCAAGAAGCGGCTCGAGGCGATTCCGTTCGCGTCGATGTGCATCCGCTGCGCCGAGAAGATGGAGGATGGCAACGGCGGCCGCCCGCGGTATCCTCGCTGACGCGAAGGCCCGCGATCGCTTCCGATCCGTCCCTCCGCCACCGGATTCCCCACCAACCGGTGCCCGATCCTCTTTTTAAGCCACCGGAACGGATTCCCGATGGATATTTCTCCCCCTGCACCCGCCCCCTCCGCGCGGGGCGGTGCCGCCGGGTGGGCCGTGGGATGGGGATGGTACCTCGGGCTCGCCGTCCTGGCGGCGGTCATCGATCTGGTCTCCAAGGCTGTCCTCTTTGCCCGCCTCGGCATGCCGGGGGAACAAGCCCCGATCGTCCTCGTCCCGGGGATGCTCACCTTCGAGACCAACCTCAATGAAGGGGCTCTGTTTGGGATGGGGCAGGGGATGGGGATGGTGTTTGCCGCCGTGTCGTGCGCGGCGATCGCCGGCATCCTCTGGATGGTGTCGCGGGGGGAGACCCGCGCCGATCGCTGGCTGCTGACGGCGCTGGCCCTGATCACCGGCGGCATCATCGGCAATCTCTGGGACCGGCTCGGTATCCCCGCGCTCCGCTGGCATGCCCCGCCGGAGCGGCTCGGCAGCCCGGTCCTTGCCGTCCGTGACTGGATCCACTTCAAACTCGACGGCGTCATCGACTGGCCGATCTTCAACCTTGCCGATACCTGGCTCGTCATCGGCGCAGGGGTGCTCCTCTTGGTCACCTGGCGGTCCCCTTCCGCCCCCGCGGCCCCGGACGATCCTCTCCGCCACGATTGACTCAAAGACCACCATGACCGGAGCCGCTCCCGTGAATTCCAGCGCCACCGCCGACCGCCTCGCCCGGGCGCTCGCGGCCGTCCGGGCGAGGCGGTCGGCGGTGGCGCTAGAATTCAACGATCCGTCTCTTACCGTGATGACGAAGTCGGACCGGTCGCCCGTGACCCAGGCAGACATTGCCGCCGAGGGAATCCTCCGTCAGGAACTCCTCGGGGCCTTCCCCGACGATGGCTTTCTCGGCGAAGAGACGGGAGGCACGGCGGGATCTTCGGGATACGAGTGGGTCGTCGATCCGATCGACGGCACGAAGAGTTTCATCCGCGGCGTCCCGCTGTGGGCCACGCTCGTCGGCTGCCGCCGGGGAGACGAGGGGATCCTCGGAGTGATCGCCGTCCCGGCCCTCGATGAGGTGGTCTACGCGGCCGTCGGTGGCGGCGCTTGGCATGTCCGTGGCGGCGCGGCCCCGACGCCGGCCCGCGTCTCAAAGCGCAACTCGCTCGGCGAAGCGCTCGTCTGCTCGAGCGCCTTCACGTCGTTTGATCACCGTCCCACGACCATGGGGGGCCCGGAACGGGGCCGGGCGGCCCGCGACGGTCTCGAGGAGGCCTGCCTCCTCTCCCGAACCTGGGGCGACGGCTACGGCTACCTCCTCGTCGCCACCGGGCGGGCCGACCTGATGGTCGATCCCCTCATGAATGCCTGGGACGCCGCAGCCGTAGAGACGGTGATCCGCGAGGCCGGCGGCCGGTTTACCGACTGGCAGGGGCGGGAGCGGATCGATTCCGGTGAGGGGATCGCGAGCAACGGCCTCGTGCACGAGGCCGCCCTCGAGATTCTCCGCCGCGGCCGTTCGGGAGGGTGAACGAGCCCCACCGCCTCGGCTCGCGGCTCACTCAGCGGCCGCCGACTGGAGGAGCAAGGCGACGTTACCGCCGGCAAGCACGCCGAGACGGCTGCGGAGGAGCGGGCCGGGAAAGATCGACGCGTCGAGAAGTCGGCGGACGACTCGATCGCCGGCATTGATGGCGCCGCCGGGGTCGAACCTTCCCCGATAGAGCCTCAGCCAAGCCTGGGACGCCTGCGACGGGGGCAATCCGCTGAGAGCGGCGGAGAACTGCCGTGCCGCCACCACTCCGCCCCGTTCCCACGACCGCATGCTCCAGCGCTGCGGATGGGTCACATGCCAAAGCGATCCCTGCGCGACCATCCGCGGCGCGACGCCAAGCAAGAGGAGCGACAGCGGCAGGTAATGATCCCACCAAGGCCGGCCGAAACGGAGGATTGGGGGCAGGATCCGCACGAGTGCGGGGATGACCGCGGACGGGAACGCCACGAAATCGGCGCCGTGGAGATCCATGATCCCATCGGGAACGGTGTCCTCATGCGGGATCTCCTTGACGTCGAGCCGCTGCCCGAGAAACGATCGGCCTCCCGCCACGACTGCGGCGATCGACTCTGCCGAGAGCTGGCGCGACCGGCCGATATCGGCGTTGACGATTCCAACGACGCCGTTCGGAACGTGACGATGCATCGCCCCGAGAAGCTCCGACATGGTGCACAGCGGATCCCGATCCACGACCGATCGCCCGGCCGCCGCATCGGGCCGGTCGACGACGACGGCCGCCATCGCCGAGTCGGCGATGACGCGACGAAGGTCGGGCCGAAGCCGGTGCTCCAGGCTCGTGTTCACCGACACGGCCGAGAATCCCGCGTCGCGCCACGATTCCCGGATCCCCCGCAGCAGCGCAGGCTCTCGAGCGCTGGCTCCTTCGACGCGGGGAGGGAGTGACGTGAACAGCGTGACGGCGGATGAAAGCAGGGCCATGCCGCGTTCCTTGCCTCCTCATCCGGCGGCGATCGCCGCATCGATCGTCCGCAGCACGCGTCCCACGGGGATGCCGGTGAGGCATTCGACGGATGGGCGGCGACAGTACCACGAGCATCCCTGGCAGGCAACCGGCTCGGACACCCAGTGCTGCCGTCGTGAGCGTGCCCAGGGAGCGAACCAACCGATGTGCCCGCCCCCCAGGAACGCCACGAGCGGTGCATCGAGCGCCGTCGCCAGGTGCGCCGTCCCTGTCTCGGCAGAGAGCACGAGACGGCTCCCGCACAGCGCTGTTCGGAGACTCTCGGTCGTTTCGCAACACGCGATCCGCACATCGGGGCACCCCTCGAGGAACAGCCATGCGGCAAGTTCGGTAAACCGCTCCACCGGCCCGGGAGGGCAGAGCAGATCGAGGCCCAAGCCGTGCACCACGCGGAGATGCCGGGCCGCCGCAGCAAGGAGGGGCCGCGGGATATCGCGGATCGAGTCGCTCCCGAAAGGGGTTGCCACCGCGCGGGAACCGACGGGAGACCATCCGGGTTCGAGGACGGGATCGATATCGCCCGGCTCCACGGCGACCCCGAGGTACGCCGACAGCACCGCGCGGTGACGGGCGAGTTCCAGACACTCGCCCGGCGCGGCAGGGAACGGATCGACGCGTTGATCGAGCGGCCAGTCGGCAAGTCGCGACTCCCGGCCCGCCAGCAGCGAGTTGACGGCCCCCCAAGACCGCTCTGCCGGGATCCCGCCAGCGATCACCGACTCGGCCGGGAGGCGATGGTGCCGCAGACAAACGAGCTGCTCCACGCCGGCTTGAAAGAGCGGTTCCCGTCGCCGGCGCCACAATTCGACCGCCGCGGCCCCGACTCCGCTGCGCGTCGGATCGACGATCACTCGCGACACGCCGGGAAACTCGCGCGCTGCGAGAGCCTCGGCGTGGCGGGTCAGCACGAGAACAGTCCGCTCCGCCCCGACCAACGCCACCAGCCGTCGGATCACGCCGAGCGCGAGGACGAAATCCCCGAGCCGGTCGGCCTTATAGATGCCGAGCGTCCAGTGCGGCTTACCCCGGGGACGCCGGTGCCTGCCGAGGAGCCAGCGGGAGAGCACGGCGGTCCGTCGATCGGCAATGCCCATCACCGCGATCCATTCTCGATCGCGCCGCGCAGAAGGATCTCGTACCTGGCAGCGGCATCCCGCTTGAGAGCGGCGATCGTGGCCGCGAATTGACCGTCGTCGGCCGCAAGGCGCCGGGCCGTGTCGGCGAGCCAACGCTCGTCTGCCGCGTCGACATAGACCGACTCGAGCCCGACGAGCGGGCCCATCCGCGCCCGGCTGTCGACGCCGACGATGGCTGCCGGTTTTCCCAGGCTCGCCAAAGCGAATCCGGCGTGCACGCGGTTGACAATGCCCCACCGCGCCCGGGCGTAGACGCGGAGGTAGTCGGCGTGATGGGGCGAATGGAATCGTCTCACGCCGGGGAGCAACCGACGGGCTGCGGCGAGTTCACCCCGATCATGACAGACCATGACACAGGGCGTCGTGGACGCCAGCCGTGTCGCGAACGTGACGAAACGACGTTCCCACGCATCGGCATCGACCCTAACTCCGAACGTATCGCGAACCGTCGGACGGCGATAATTGAGAACGACGTGATCGCCACGCTCCGATGCGATCGCCAATCGATCGACCGCAAACAGCGACGTGCACGGAACCAGCTCGGCCGATCTTCCGGCGAGTGAGAGGACGTGCATGCCGAGCCGATCGCGCACGGTGGTGAGTGCCGCAAGATCGTGGAATCGACGCACGTAGTCGAGCATGTCCCGACGGCCCACGAACTCGCTCCCGTCGCTCCCCCACGTCTGGCACGTCCCGGCGGCCAGGTTGAGGAGCACTTTCCCGGCGGAGGATGGAATCCAACGTCGCTCGAGCAGCGGCCCCCACCATTCGTTTTCCTGGCACTCGTTGCCGGCGTGGCTCCAGTAGACCGGTGCCCCCGATTGCACGAGCACATCGCACCCGAGAACCGAATCGGTGCGGGCCGACAGCGGCAGTATCTCGTCGATCCTGCCGAAGAGGCGTCGGGGAAGCTCCCGCTGAACCGCCGCGAGGCCCCGATCGAGACCCGTCGAACGGAGAACACGGCCGAGGGGGCGAGCGGTGAGCGGAAGGTGCTTGTGAACGCACGAGACCTGCATCTCCCCCACGACCGGCCCGAGGAGGTGCAAGATCCCCTCGCGCACGAAGTCGTCGCCGATATTGTGGCGAAGCGTGGTGATAAAGCAGACGCGTTTCATGCCTGCCCCATGAAGCGCGTCGGATAGCCGAGCCCGCGGAGCACACCTGCGAGCGTCTGCTCGAGATCGGCGAACAGCCCCGGGTCGAACCACCGAAAACGATTCAAATCACGTCGACTCTGAACGCCACGCCCGGCCACGAACACCGCTTGGCCCTCGTGCACTTCGAGCGCCGACACGCCCTCGATACAGGCACCGAGCCGTTCCCCGTCGGGCGGTTTCGACGGATCGATCCACCCCACCAACCCGCCCAGGACACCAGAAGGACTCGCCGTGAGATCCTCGTAACGGATCAGTCGGCGATGCTCGCCGTCGCCGCCGGACGCCCACTTCGAGACAAACCGGCGGTAGTACCTCGTTCTTTCCCACGCGAAACGCTTCCAGGACGCCGCCGTGTCCGGGAGTTGTGGCGCGTCCCGACGGGTCATCTCGTATTCGGACACCGCGGCGTCGAGGAAACTCCGCACGAGAACGAGACAGCGTGTCGAGCATGGCGGGCGGACCCCCCGGCCAAACAGTCCACACAGCCCGAAGTCGTGGCACTTGCTCATCGTCACGGTCGGATCACGACAGGGAAATGACTTGCAGCACTCGCCGGGCGACGTTCGGTAAAACTCGCAGTGCCGGAAGGTCTCCCCGAAATACGCCGCGAGCACTCGTTGGGTGACGTGATGCCCGCTCCGCGGGTAACTGACGCACGCGACGTAGCCCAGTCTCGTGTCGCGTCCACCGGGCTCTTCGCTTCCCATGCCAGGTTCCCATGGATCGCCGAAGTCAGACTTTTTCCAGCGACTTCCAGCGACTCTTGGCCCAGTATAAAGCTCGGTCCACAGGCCAGCCGGCTCCGGGCGGGGTGACCGTCGGACCGGCCGCAAGACAGGCCGCCAGACCGGCGGGAAAGCCACCAAGCGGGGGGGCTCCCCGAAAGGTGGGCTTCCGAGGGCCTGCGGGAGGCCTCGACGGAGCGGAATCCCCGGGGCGGCCGCCCCCCGCAGCCGTTCGTCTTGCGGGATCGGCCCGAATGGCTATCCTCAAGGGCTTCCCATGGCTTTCGTAGAGGGCCGTGGAGTTGTTCCGTTCACGCGATGAAAGAAAAGTACCGTGGCACGTTCCTGTCAGGTCTGCGGCAAGGGTTTCTCGATGGGCAACACCGTCACCCTGCGCGGTAAGGCCAAGTACCTCGGCGGCGTCGGCACCAAGGTGACCGGCATCTCGCGGAGGAAGTTCAAGCCGAATCTTCAGCGTCTCCGGGTGACCGTGGGCCGCGGCACCGCCAAGACGCTCCTTGTCTGCACGCAGTGCATCAAGGGGGGTGCCGTCACGAAACTCGTGCGCCAGCAACCCTTCCGCCTGCCGAGCGTGGAAAAGGCCAAGCCGACCACGCCGGAAGTGGTGCCGTCCGGCCCCCGCGCCCGCCCCTGACCGTTCCCTGCCGACCGTCACGCCGACCGTCACGCTCGGTGTCCCTCGGCTCAGGGCGGTTCGTCAGCGAGGATCGGGCCCGTGGTGCTGCGAACCGGGAACCGATCCCTTGGTTCCACGACGGCCCGGAGTCGACACGATCGGCCCCGGCGGGGCGGCATGGTAGCTTTGGAGCCCCGGCCGGTCGGCCGAGGTTTGCCATTCCCCATCTGCGAGGTCGACGATGTCCCTCTCCCGCAACGACGTCGCCAAGGTCGGGCTTCTCGCCCGTTTGGCGCTTTCCGACGCCGACCTCGACACGATGACTCGCGAGCTCTCGTCGATTGTTGGCTTCGTCGGCCAGCTCGAGAAGATCGACACCGCGGACGTCGCGCCATTGGCTCATCCGCTCGACACGCAAAACGTCTTCCGTGCGGATGTCCCCAAGCCGTCCCTGACCACCGCGGAAGCGCTGCAGTCGGCGCCCCGCCACGACGGAGAGTGTTTCCTCGTCCCGGCCGTCCTCGGAGACACCGGCGCTGCGTGACAGCGACGTCTCGTCCCTTGAAGCCCCGGTTGATCGGCTGATTCCGTGATACCCGCAGACTTCCCCCGAGCCTCGGGCTCCCCCGCCTCCCTGAGCCGCGCACTGCCATGCAACCCTCTGACATGTCCGCCGTCGACCTCGTCACCGCCGTCCGCCAGGGTGACCTGACGGCCCTGCGGGCCACCGAGGCGTTCCTCGAACGGATCGAACGGCTCGACGGCCAGATCAACGCCTTCCTCGCGGTCGACAGGGAAGGGGCCCTTCGCACCGCCGCCGCGGTCGACGCCAAGCGGAAGGCCGGTAAGCCGCTCGGCCCCTTGGCCGGGCTCCCGGTGGCGGTCAAGGACGCCCTGTGCACGTCCGATCTGCCGACGACCTGCGCTTCGAAGATGCTCGCCGGCTTCCGTCCCCCGTACGACGCCGAGGTGGTGGCGCGCCTCCGCGCCGCCGACGCCGTCATCGTCGGCAAGACGAACATGGACGAGTTTGCCATGGGGGGATCGAACGAGAACTCCGCCTTCGGGCCGGTCCACAACCCGTGGGATCTGACCCGCGCGCCGGGCGGCTCCAGCGGCGGGTCGGCGGCGTGCGTGGCTGCCGACATGGCGCCGGTGGCGATCGGCTCCGACACCGGCGGCTCGATCCGGCAGCCGGCAGGGCTGTGCGGGATCACAGGCCTGAAGCCGACCTACGGCCGGGTGAGCCGGCGCGGACTGGTGGCCTTCGCGTCGAGCCTCGATCAAATCGGCCCGATGGCCCGTTCCGCCGCCGACTGCGCGCTGATGCTCGAGACGATCGCCGGCCACGATCCCGGCGACGCGACCTCGCTCGACCTCCCCGTCCCCGCCTACGGCACCGATCTCGAGCGACCGCTGGAAGGGGTGCGGATCGGCCGAGTGCCGGCGCACTTCGGGGCCGGTCTCGACCCGGAAGTGGCCCATGCCGTCGAGGAGGCGTTTGCCGCCTTCCGGGCAGCCGGGGCGACGATCATCGACATCGACATGCCGCACGCCGATGCCGGCGTCGCCACCTACTACCTCGTCGCCCCCTGCGAGGCGTCGAGCAATCTGGCTCGCTACGACGGAGCTCACTATGGCCACCGGGCCGAGCCCGGCAG
>Ga0208864_1000702_pt1 | contig 11069 bp, 10 predicted proteins | sample CryBogmetaGMA05M_FD_184542 | JGI IMG/M metagenome (GOLD analysis project Ga0208864, IMG submission 184542) | Freshwater microbial communities from Crystal Bog, Wisconsin, USA - MA0.5M (SPAdes) | ecosystem: Environmental > Aquatic > Freshwater > Lake | place: Crystal Bog, Wisconsin, USA...
CGCTGCTACTGGCACATACTGTCCACCAATTAAATCAAGGTGATTACGGGCAACTTCGACCATATCGTTGTAAACGCAGACCGCACCCACGCTTGGAACAGTTGAATCCGTTGGATCTGGTCGAACAGCCTTTGTGCACAAAGCCTTTACCTTGCCAGGTGTATCTGCTCCTTCAAGAGTTGTTAAATCCACCATTGTGATTGCGGTATCGATCGCCCAACGCTTAGAGGTTGTTTTGATGCTTCTAGTAGCAAGCATAGCTGCGCGTGCATCAGCGCCAACCTGGTCTACACCTGAAAGGTTTTTGAGGTAACTCTTTAGCGAGGCTTCAGTGCCATCGACTAAACCATAAAAACTCACGATAACAATTCCTTTAGCGGTGGACGTAGTTGATCTAAAACCACCTGTGCGGTCTTTGAATCTTTTTCAATCGCCTCAATGTAACACTTCATCTTTGCCTCAGTACCGCTTGGACGAATGATGATGCGGACTCCGCCATCTAGCCAGATTCGCAAACCATCGGTTGGAGGAAGCCCATCTGTTGGAGCAGCTAAATCATCAATTGATGTAACAGCACGACCTGCGATCTGCTGTGGAGGGTTATTGCGCAATCCACCAAGGATTACACCAACCTTTGATAAATCACTTAAACGAATTGAAATCTGCTCAGTTGCATGGAAACCATGAAGAGCCCAAACCTCATCAAGTAAATCAAGAACCGTTTTTCCTTCTGCTGCTAAATCAGTTGCAATCTGTGCCAAGGTAATCGCTGCAGAAATGCCATCCTTATCATTAACTGTAATTGCATCAACGGCATAGCCCAAAGCCTCTTCATAACCAAAGGTCAGGCCCTTAATCTTTGCGAGCCATTTGAAACCAGTAAGCGTCTCTTTAAATTCAAGGTTGTAATGGCCAGCGATCTTCTTCAAAATAGATGAGGAAACAATTGAGTTTGCGAGGATTCCATGGCTTGTTTTCCGAGCGATAGATTCGCCGAATATCGCTCCTAATTCATCTCCGCGAAGCATTCTCCAGCCAACAGCTGGGTCATTTACTGCGGCTGCACAACGATCAGCATCGGGATCATTAGCGATAACTAGGTGAGCATCAAAACTTTTGGCGGTAGCAAGAGCTAGATCAATTGCGCCTGGCTCTTCAGGGTTTGGAAATGCAACAGTTGGAAAATCTGGATCTGGAGCGGCTTGGGCATCAACCAAGATCGGAGATGGAAATCCAGCTTTGTGAAAGACGCGCTGGATTGTTTCCGTTCCAACACCATGCATTGCGGTGTAAACGATTCGAAGATCACCCGGATTGGTTGCAAGAGATGCTGTGCGGTTGATGTACTTTTCAATGACATCTTCACCCAGCACCGTCCACTCTTTTCCACGTGGTTGAGCCTTTAGAGATGTGATCGCATCAATTTTCTGTGCGATAGAAACATCAGTTGGTGAAACAATTTGTGAACCTCGGTACTCAATTCCATCAACCGTGCCACCTAAGTAAACCTTGTATCCATTGTCCTGAGGTGGGTTGTGACTTGCGGTCACCATAATTCCGACATCACACGACAAATCATTTGTTGCAAAAGCCAATACCGGTGTTGGCAACGGACGAGGTAATACATAAACCTTCATTCCTGCACCGCTCATAATTTCAGCTGTTTCAAAGGTGTAATCCTCTGATCCATAACGAGCATCTCGTCCGATAACGACCGAGCTGAGATTTCGCTCCTTCATATAAGCAACGATTCCTGCTGCTGCACGACCGACAACTGCCCGGTTCATTCCAGATGGGCCGGGACGAATTGGTCCGCGCAAGCCTGCAGTTCCAAATTGGAGGAAACCATTAAATGATGCGCGTAGCTCGGTTTCATTACTTGTATCGAGCCATTGGCGAAGTTGAGCAGCTGTCACTGGGTCTGGATCATCTGCGATCCAAGCCTCAACCTCTGCAATTAATGATTGATCCATGTTCCTAGAGTAACTTCGGAACAACTACTTGAAAAGTCTACTTATGCATCGATAATGTCACAGAGATTTGTTCCACTTGAAACAGTGGCACCAATTACTGCAGTCAGATTAGAGATAACGCCAGCTTTATGTGCAGTCAGCGGTTGCTCCATCTTCATAGCTTCCAAAACGATGATCAGATCGCCAACAGCAACAGTTGCGCCTTCTTCAACAGCGATCTTCACAACTGTTCCTTGCATAGGACTGACTAATCCGGCTCCGCTTGATCCACCTGCCATTGTTTGCTTTGCGCGGTGACGCTTTACAACAGGCTTTGGTGCATGCACCAAGATTTCAAATCGCTTTCCATTTACTTCTGTAACAAGATGCTCTGGAGCCATATGAGTTTCAACAGGCGGTTCTGTCATTGCAAACGCAGGAATCTCATTCTTAAATTCATTTTCAATGTAACTTGTATAAACCTTGAAATCCTTTGTGTAGGCAGGATCTTCAAGAATGGCACGGTGAAAGGGAAGTGCTGTCGCTAATCCACCAACAACAAATTCAGACAATGCACGACGTGCTCGCTCAATAGCCTGTTCGCGAGTTGCACCTGAAACAATTAACTTCGCAAGCAGAGAATCAAAGTTTCCGCCAATAGTGTCGCCGCCTTTAAAGCCAGCATCTACACGCACACCTGGACCGGTTGGAATCTCCCATTCAGTGATACGGCCTGGTGCAGGTAGGAATGAACGACCCGGATCCTCGCCATTAATACGAAACTCGATTGAGTGACCCCGAATTACAGGATCATCAAATCCAAGAGCTTCGCCATCTGCAATTCTGAACTGCTCGCGAACTAAATCAAGACCTGTTACCTCTTCGCTAACTGGGTGCTCAACCTGCAAGCGGGTATTAACCTCAAGGAAAGAAATGGTTCCATCCAAACCAATCAGAAACTCGCATGTTCCGGCACCAATGTAGCCAGCCTCTTTCATGATTGCTTTACTTGAACGGTATAGCTCCTCATTTTGGGCAGCTGTTAAGAATGGTGCCGGTGCTTCTTCTACAAGCTTTTGGTGGCGACGTTGTAATGAACAATCACGGGTACTAACAACAACCGCATGTCCATGCTTATCTACTAACACCTGTGTTTCAACATGTCGCGGCTTATCCAAGTAGCGCTCAACGAAACATTCCCCGCGACCAAAACCTGAAATTGCTTCACGGACTGCTGATGCAAAAAGCTCTGGAATCTCTTCCATTGTGCGAGCAACCTTCAGCCCGCGTCCTCCGCCACCATGTGCAGCTTTAATAGCAACTGGCAAACCATGCTCCTTAGCAAAAGCTGTTACCTCTTCATGACCTGCAACTGGATCTTTTGTTCCAGCAACAAGCGGTGCTCCGGCTTTTGCTGCGATCTTTCGCGCGGAAACCTTGTCACCTAATGCTCGAATTGCTTCAGGTGGTGGTCCGATCCAAGTTAATCCTGCATCGATTACCGCTTGAGCAAAGTTTGCGTTTTCTGAAAGAAATCCATATCCAGGGTGGACCGCATCTGCGCCTGATTCTTTTGCAACGGCAATCAACTTTTCAATATCTAAATAAGTTTGTGTAGCGGTTGTGCCATGTAATGAATAGGCAGCATCTGCCATTTGGGCATGAAGGGCGGTGCGGTCTTCATCTGAATACACAGCGACACTTTCGATTCCATGATCTTTACAGGCACGAATCACACGCAGTGCGATTTCACCGCGATTAGCAATAAGGACGCGCTTCATTTCATCACCTTTACTTCTGGCCATGTGTATCCAAGTTGTGCAAAAGCTTTACGAACAAATGGCATAGAAATTCCAACCACATTTGTGTAATCGCCCTCAATGGAAGGGATGAATGGAGAACTAAATCCATCTAATGTAAATCCACCGGCAACATGAAGTGGTTCTTCTGTTGAAACATAATCTGCGATTTCTTCATCGGTCATATCATCGAAGGTTACGCGCGTTGTCACACGATCTGAGATCTCAACATCTTTAACGGTGTCGATAATGCAATGACCAGTGTGTAGCAGGCCTGAATTTCCACGAACTCGCTTTGCGCGCTCCGTTGCAACATCTGCTGTTCCTGGCTTACCCAATGAAGCCCCATCAAACTCAAATGTTGAGTCACAACCAATAATGATCGCTGGAAAATCTAGTTGTTCACGCACGGTATGGGCCTTAGTAATTGCAAGGGCAATAACCATGTCAGCTGGAGCCATTGAATTAAAGAACTCAGTTTCTTCATCAACATGGCTCACAATAATCTTTGGTTGTATGCCAGCAGACTCCAGTAATCGACGACGGCTAGATGATTGTGATGCAAGCACAATTGTTGGCATTTTTACTCAAACCTTCTTGCACCAAAAGTGATTTGATGGGGAAGTGGCTGGCGAAGCTGCGGCAAGCCATACACGCTTCGGCGAATTACAGGCTTAAGTTCTTCACGTTTATGTTGTGCCATCGCAGCATGGATCGCCGCCAACTCTTCTGGAGTCGGATTGCCTTTGGTGATTTCAAACTGCATTACAGCGGCATGTTTCCGTGTTTGCGAGCAGGCAATACATCGCGCTTTGTTTTTAGCGTTCTAAAGGCCTTTGTTATATAAGCACGAGATTGACTTGGTTCAATCACGGTATCGATTGTTCCGCGCTCTGCAGCCAAATATGGGTTCGCTAATGATTCGTTGTAATCATTAACAAGTTCTGCTCGCTTTGCCTCAGGATTTTTTGCATCGCTTAATTCTTTGCGGTACAAAATATTTACCGCACCTTGGGCACCCATTACCGCAATCTCGGCACTTGGCCATGCGAAGTTAATATCGCTTCCAAGATACTTAGAACCCATAACGATGAATGCACCGCCATACGCTTTGCGAGTAATCAAAGTTACAAGTGGAACTGATGCCTCTGCGTATGCATATAGAAGCTTTGCACCACGTCGAATGATTCCATCCCATTCTTGTTCTGTTCCGGGCAAGAAGCCAGGTACATCTACTAGGGTCAAAATTGGAATATTGAAGGCATCACAGAAGCGTAAGAAACGTGCTGCTTTTTCACTCGAATTGATATCAAGAGTGCCGGCCAATTGATTTGGCTGATTCGCAATGATTCCAACGGAGTCACCTTCGATTCGCGCAAAGCCCACAACAATGTTTGGCGCGTAAAGAGCGTGAACTTCAAGGAACTCGCCCTCGTCAACTAATGCCTGAATCAAAACCTTCATGTCATATGGCTGATTTGGACTGTCAGGAATCAAGGTATCCAAAGCGATATCTGATGCCTTCTTTTCTAAAGTCTCAGTAGGTGGCAAATGAGGAGTTGCATCCATATTGTTTGAAGGAAGATATGAAAGAAGTGCCTTCACATAATCAATGGCATCCTCTTCATTTTCAGCTAAGTAATGTGAGTTACCTGTGCGAGTGTTATGTGTACGAGCACCACCAAGCTCTTCCATGCCAACTTCTTCACCAGTAACGGTCTTAATTACATCTGGACCGGTGATAAACATGTGTGATGTCTCATTCACCATGACAGTGAAATCCGTAAGAGCTGGTGAGTAAGCAGAACCACCAGCACAAGGGCCAAGAATTAAAGAAATCTGCGGAATTACACCTGAAGAACGGGTATTGAGTCGGAAAATTTTGCCGTAACCATTGAGAGATGCAACACCTTCTTGAATTCGTGCTCCACCTGAATCATTAATTCCAATTAGTGGAATCCCAGATTTCAAAGCAAACTCCGCGATCTTTACGATCTTTTCTGCGTGAACTTCACCGAGTGATCCACCCATGACTGTGAAATCCTGTGAGTACAAAGCAATTGGCCGTCCATCAACGGTAGCTGTTCCGATTACAACACCATCACCATATGGACGGTTCTTTTCCATGCCAAATTGCGTCGAGCGGTGACGAGCGAACTCATCGATCTCAGTAAATGAATCGGGATCAACTAGAAGGTCAATTCTTTCTCGGGCTGATTTCTTACCCTTTGAGTGTTGCTTTTCAACGGCTCGTTCGGAGCCGGAATGAACGGCCTCCTCGACACGATCACGAAGGTCTTCAATTTTTCCGGCAGTTGTATGCAGATCACGGCTCATACGCGTACGGTACTAGTCGTGGGCAAAGAATTGTTAAGAGCAGCGCTTGATCAAGCCGAGATCAATCGATTAGTCACGCAGTACTGGCGAGTAAGCGTGGTTGAACTCACGAGTACAACTCAAGGCGATCTTGTTCAGCTTGCGCGTGATGGAAAAGCGAAAGTTGGCGATGTCATCGTTGCTGAATTTCAAAGTGCAGGTCGTGGAAGATTAGATAGAAGTTTTGAAGCTGCAAAGGGAAGTGCGCTTTTATTTTCTTTTTATATTGAACCGAAGAGAAATCGAGATGACTGGGGTTGGATTCCGCTAATCGCAGGTTATAGCGTTGCTCAATCACTACATGCATTTCATGCAAAAATTAAATGGCCAAACGATATTTTGATCAATGGCAAGAAGGTTTCTGGGTTAATCGCTGAAGTTACAGGCGATGGAGTTGTTGTAGGAATTGGCGTCAATGTTGGAATGCAAGAGAGTGAACTTCCAGTCGATACCGCCACTTCGCTGCTACTTGAAGGCGGAGTTGATTTAACTCGTGACCAACTGCTGTGCGAAATCCTTGAAGAGTTTGAAGCTCATTTCTTGCAATGGGATCAAGGAATAGATGATATTCAACCGCTTTATGCGCACATGAGCGCAACGTTGGGCAAAGAGGTGCGTGTTGAATATCCAGGGGGAGCAACCCATTTAGCTACCGCAGAATCCATATCCGACACCGGCGCGTTGGTTTTAGATGATGGAACTCATGTTCAGTCGGCGGATGTAATTCATCTACGATAGGTAAGTGAGCAAAGCCTTTCCTACAGTCGGAGTCATCGGCGCGGGCCAACTTGCTCGAATGAGTATTGCACCAGCTACTGCGCTCGGAGTAGATCTACTTTTATTAGCTTCCGATAGCAATGATTCTGGGGCGCAGATCACTAATCACATTATTGGCGACTACAAAGATTTAGAAACGGTAAAAGCCTTTGCAAAGAAGTGCGATGTAATCACCTTTGAACATGAACTTATTCCGCTGAGTATCATCAAATCCCTTGAAGCAGATGGAGTGGTTGTTCGCCCTTCATCAGCCTCTTTTGTTTATTCACAAGACAAGGCCGCGATGCGCGAAAAGCTTGCTTCATTTCCTGCCCCAAAGTTTCAGGTAGTTACCGATGCAACTCAGGTCTCTGAATTTCCGGTAATTGCAAAGGCGATTTCCGGAGGCTATGACGGACGCGGTGTCTGGAAAGTTAATTCAGTTAGCGAACTTGCCGAAGTTATCAAAGAGACTGGCAAGGTTTTGGTTGAAGAGTTAATTGATTTTGATTATGAGATTGCAGTTATGGTTGCTCGATCTCCCCATGGGCAAGCAACTACATGGGCGCCAACGCAAACAGTTCAAAAAGATGGAATATGCGTCTTGACGGTTTCACCTGCTCCGCTTTTATCAGTTGAACTCAGCGAAAAGGCTCAAAAGCTCGCGCTAGATGTTGCCGCTGTTGTTGGTGTTGTTGGTGTTATGGCGGTTGAAATGTTTGTCAAAGGTGACCAACTATTCATCAATGAGTTGGCAATGCGACCACATAACTCAGGTCACTGGACAATTGAAGGTTCGCGAACAAGTCAGTTTGAACAACACTTACGCGCCGTCCTGGATCTGCCACTTGGTGATCCAGCAATGACTGCACCTATTGCTGTCATGGGAAATGTTCTAGGTGGCGACAAAGAGGATATGTATCGCCCATACCTTCATTTGATGGCCCGCACTCCTGCGCTTAATTTCCATCATTACAAGAAGCAGGTACGCCCAGGTCGCAAAATTGGCCATGTAACTTTGTTGGGCGAAGATCTCGTAGAATTAACCAACGAAGTTCAACACGCGTTGCATTACATGAGCGGAGAAATTGATGAGTGATGTAGCGATCATCATGGGGTCAGACTCTGATTGGCCAACGATGGAGGAGGCTGCAAAGCTTCTAGATGGACTTGGAATTTCGTACACTGCAGATGTTGTGTCTGCGCACCGTATGCCACTTGAAATGGTTGAGTTTTCTCAGACCGCACAAGCAAAGGGTTACAAAGTAATTATTGCTGGCGCTGGAGGTGCTGCACATTTACCGGGAATGGTTGCTTCACTTACAACCCTTCCAGTGATCGGCGTTCCGGTAGCACTTAAAAATCTTGATGGAATGGATTCACTTCTCTCAATAGTTCAAATGCCAGCAGGTGTTCCTGTTGCAACAGTCGGAGTTGGAAATGCTAAGAATGCCGCATTACTTGCTGCTCGCATACTTGGAGTATCTGATGCTGCAATTTCTGCCAAGGTTGCAGAAGGCTTAAAGGAAATAAACGCCAGTGCAAAGGAAAAGGGCGAGAACTTAAAATCTCGCCGCAATCAAAAAACTGGGTTTTAAGCTCTAGCTCGATATTCAATCGCAGGACAACGATCCATCACAGTTAATAAGCCTGCAGCTTGTGCACGAGCAACAGCCTCTTCATCAATTACATCTAACTGAAGCCAAACCGCCTTTGCACCTATTGCGATCGCCTCATCTACAACCTTGCCAACCAACTTTGAGTTAACAAAGCAATCAACTACATCGATCTGTTCTGGAATTTCAGCAAGTGTTTTGTATCCAACCTCGCCATGAACCTCTTCGGCGCGCGGGTAGACAGGAATAATTCTGTGCCCTTTATCTTGCAAAAGTTTCGCTACTCCAAAAGCTGCACGTTCAGGATTATTACCAAGACCAACAACAGCCCAGGTTTTTAAGGCCAGGACCGCATCGATTGTTTCTTGAGTATTAATCGGTGCGACCTAATGCGTGGAACTTCCACCCTGCGTTACGCCACAAGGTGCGATCCAACATATTGCGACCATCAATAATGATCTTGCCCTTAACTAATGAGCCAAGTACCGTAGGATCAATCTGGCGGTACTCCTTCCATTCAGTTAAATGCAGGATTAAATCAGCATCTTTTACAGCCTCATTTACAACTTCTGCATACTTAAGGGTTGGAAAACGCTTGCGTGCAGGTTCAATTCCTTGAGGATCGTGAACAACGATCTCAGCTCCTGCAGCATGTAGCTGTGCTGCGATATCCAAAGCTGGGGAGTCGCGCACATCATCACTGTCCGGCTTGAATGTTGCACCTAAAACAGCAATCTTGTACTTAGTTAAATCCTCAGATAATTCGCCGCGAACTACATCGATAACACGTTGACGAGCACGAAGATTGATCGCATCGATCTCACGCAAGAACTCAAGTGCCTGCTTTGCGCCAAGCTCTTCGGCACGTGCCATGAATGCGCGAATATCCTTAGGAAGACATCCGCCACCAAAACCAATACCTGCTTGTAAGAAGCGATTACCGATGCGAGGGTCGTAACCAATAGCTTTTGCTAAAACAGTTACATCTCCACCAGCTGCTTCGCAAACTTCAGCCATTGCGTTAATAAATGAAATCTTTGTCGCCAAGAAAGAGTTTGCCGCAACCTTTACCAATTCAGAGGTTGGAAGATCTGCGCGAATCCACGGTGTCCCTAAAGCAATAACAGGTTCATAGACCTCTTTTAGAATTTCCTCTGCGCGATCATTAGCAACGCCCACCACTAAACGGTTTGGTGTCAATGTGTCTTCGACTGCAAATCCTTCACGCAAAAATTCAGGGTTCCACGCAAGGTCGGCTTGAGGAGCGATCTTTGCAAGTTCGGCACGTAGCCCTTGCGCAGTGCCTACTGGAACTGTTGATTTACCAACTACTAGCGAGCCCTCTTTCAAATGAGGAGCGATTGCAGCGACGGCAGATTTCACATAAGTCAGATCTGCAGCTAACCCATCTTTGCTCTGTGGAGTTCCAACACAGACAAAGTGAACATCTGCATTCTTAACCGCAGAAAAATCAGTTGTAAATGAGAGTCGACCCGTCTTCATCTCTTGCTCAAGAAGAGTGTCTAACCCTGGTTCGTAGAAAGGAAGTTTTCCGCTCTGTAGAAGCGCCACTTTTTCTGGATCGGTATCTACTCCTACAACTGTGAAACCAAGTGAGGACATACAAGCTGCATGGGTGGCTCCGAGATATCCGCAGCCAACTACCGAAAGAGTTAAAGTCATGTGGTGGAGTTTACTTCAGAGCCCCGCAAGGGTTTTCATCAGCGGTACGAGTCTTAAATTTATCGATCACAGTTGGCTTTGCTGATGTGCTGGAAGATGCTGAAGGAGAAGGGGTTACCTCATCTGTAAGTGGCAGATCTTCTCGCAAACGGTTAAATAGTTCAGGCGCTAATACTGAATCCCAGGTTACAACCGATCCAAGTCCGGGGACACGAGCGTTTGCATTGCCCAAAGGGATAGTAAGTGTGCGCATCTTACTTGGTGAAAGATTCTTCATTTGCTTTGCAAGTGTGAGCAGGTCGCTCTGATTGAGTTCAGAATCTGTTTTTACTGTTGCGATTGCAGCATTAAAGAAATTAACTAACTTTATTGGATTCAGTAGAACACCAGTACTTGTTACCTTGCGAAGAACAGCGCTCATAAATTGTTGTTGACGTTGCATGCGACCAAGATCGCCCATTCCATCAAAATCACGGGTTCGCACATACTTAAGAGATTCAACACCGTCGAGAATGTGGATTCCGGCAGGAAGTACTAAGTGGCTACCTGGGTCATTAATATCTCGCTTAGTACAAACTTCGATGCCACCAAGTGCATCAACCATTCCTGCAAACCCTGCAAATCCAATTTCGATGTAATGATCGATTCGTACACCAGATTCATTTTCAATTGTTTGAATCAGAAGTGGTGCACCACCCCAGGCAAATGCAGCGTTGATCTTTCCTTGCGCCGCCGGAACAGTTCGAGTTTTATCAACTGAAGAAACATGCTCTGGAATAGTGACAAGTGAATCGCGCGGAATTGAAATAATCGTGGCCTTGTCACGGGACTTTGAAATATGAACTAAAAGCATCGTGTCTGAACGTGAGCCGGCTGCAGTCTTAGTG
>Ga0208864_1000706_pt1 | contig 11033 bp, 6 predicted proteins | sample CryBogmetaGMA05M_FD_184542 | JGI IMG/M metagenome (GOLD analysis project Ga0208864, IMG submission 184542) | Freshwater microbial communities from Crystal Bog, Wisconsin, USA - MA0.5M (SPAdes) | ecosystem: Environmental > Aquatic > Freshwater > Lake | place: Crystal Bog, Wisconsin, USA...
AGCCGGCGACGTGTGCGGGCACGAGCAGGCCGCCGCGAGACCAGTGACGGATCGCGGCCGGTGGCACGGCGAGCACGTCGGCCATCATTGCGGCAGTGTGGAGCCGGTGAACTCCTGGCGAATCGGACGAGTGCTCATCGAGCAGCAGAGGCTGCCGCGGGCCGCGTCGCCGCGGAGCGGCTTCCGCTGTTGGCCGCCGCCCGAGTTCCCGTGTGTCGTCGTCCGTAAACTCGGGGGGCATGCGCGAATCCTGCAAGGATCGCAGGAATGTACTCCGCGCGTCGGCGGCTGCCAATCGGTGAGCGTTATCCCGCGACGGCATGATCGGACCGCCTGCCCAGCACAGTCGCCGCGGTTCTGGCCTTCGAAGGACTCAGGCTCCCCGGCGCGACCGGCGAATCCGAACCAGCAGGCTCGCCAACGCCACGCCCGACAGAAGCGACAGCGTGGCGGGTTCCGGCACGACCACCACGTTCAGGCCGCCAGACGACTGGAAGTAGGCGGTCTTTCCGCTCCCCAGGCTGTAGGCGTTGCTCGACCCCAGATTGGCGAGGTTGGTTGTATCGACCGTGCCGGCCAGGAGCGAGTAGGTGCCGTCCGCCACGTTCGAATCGAGGCCCACGATGTCGTCGATGCCAAAGCTCGATGCGTCGGTAAACGACACGCTACCAGGAACCGTCAGCGGCCCAGCTGCGTTGAAGAGGAACTGCGACCCCGCAGCGAAGGTGATGGCGCCAGCGAGGCTTCCGGTGCCACCGAGAATCGCGTTGAGGGCGACTGCCGTCGCGCCGGCGCCCGAGTTGGTTCCATTGATGACCAGCGTGCCGGCCTCCACGGTCGTGGCGCCGGCGTAGGTGTTGGCCCCGGAGAGCGTCTGCTTCGCGGACGTACACGAGATGACCAGGGCACCGGCTCCGGCGATCGGGCCCGCAAACGTGCCGTCGACCGGATTGATGAACCGGAGAGTCGCCCCGGCGCTGATTCCCGGGGTTAGAGAGCCGAGTGCTGCCGAATAGACCTCCGTGGTCCCCGACCCGCCGATAGCCAGCGTGCCGCTGAGCGTGCTGGCCACGCCCTTCAGCCGAACTTGGCCGGTCGTACTGCAGTTTGTTGTGATCCCCCCGGAGCCCGACATGGTGCCGGTCATCTCGAGCGAGGAACCGGCAGAAGCGGTAAGCGTGGTTGGGGAGTTCACGACCGTACGATTAGCGATCGTCGAACGCCCAAAGTTGAGCCGTGAAGAAATGGTGGTGGCACCATCGATCGACACCGTGCCGCTGCCGGTCACCGTGCCGGCATGAAGCATCACGGTGCCGCCGGTCATTGAAACGCTACCGTCCCAGGTCATCGCCCCGCCGAGGTTCTTCTGGGTGGCGCCGGAGAGTGTGAGCGAGCCGTCGGTCACGCCCAGCGTGAAAGCCCCGCCCGACGTGTTCTTGGTCATCTGCGTGCCGAGCGTCTTGTCGATGGTCAACGCACCGGCGCCAGCCTTCGTGAGCGCGTACGAGGTGTTGGCCGCGGCACTGACGGTGTTGATCACGCCGGTAAAGGCGGCGGTGCCTCCCACGCTCAGCGTGGCGCCACCGGAGGCGACATTGATCGCGTTCGCTACCGTGGTCACGGCCGAGGTCGTCGTCAGTTGCGTGCCATCGAGGCCCACGCCGTTGGAGCCGAGTGAGCCATTCGCCGCAATCTGGATCGCCCCCGACGTCGCTGACACGCTCGTGAAGGTGTTGGATACCGTCAGTTCGAGCGTCCCCGCGCCTGTCTTCGTCAGCGCACCGGCGTTGAGAGAACCGCCCTGAAAGACCACTGATCCTGAGGTGTTTGACACAGCGACAGTTCCCGCGTTGATGCCGCCTCCGGCCACGTTGGCCGTTGTGGCTCCGGTGAACACTGCGTTGTCGCTATCGTTGAACCACGTCGACGTGCCGCCCACGGTCCACACGAGGTTGCTGGTCGTCGTGTTCCAAGCGGAGCCAGACGTCCCGCTCCAGGTGAGCGTCCGCACCGGGGCTGAGGCGACCGCACCCAGCAGGGAGAAGTCATTGGACGTCGATGCGGAGCCAGTCCAGATGGCACCGCTCGTCGTCGTCGTTGCACCCCAGTAGGCAAGTCGGAAATAGCCGGTGCTCGCGGGAGCCAGAACAATCGGATTCGACGACAGGTCACCCGTAAGGCCAGAGGAAATGTCGGTTGAGGCGGATTGAATGGTCGTCGTACCGCTCACTACTCGGTATGAGCTAAAGCCTGAGTCGGTGCTATAGAGAAGCCCGAGGGAGGTTGGTGCCGTGGAGCCCCTGGAGAACGACGTAGCACCGAGACCGTTGATCGTGCCTGTCGTGACACCGTTGGTCGTGACGCTCCACGAGAAGTAGTTTGTGCTCGAGATCGCCGTGGTGAGATCAGTCGCCGGCGACGATCCGTCATACCACCTCCATCCCGAAGAAGATGTGGTGCCCGCGATCGAGCCGTTGAGTGTGATCTGGCTGCCACTGACGCCGCTTCCACCCGCACCGTTCGTCGGCGATGACCCATTGGTCGTGCCAGCCGCACCAGATGCTGAGACAGGGATATCCCACTGCAGGAGCGTGGCCGCCGGCACAGGCGACGAGGCCAGCAGCACGCAGGCAGCCACGGCCGATCGGACCAGGACCGCCCCACCACTGCTCGACCGACCACTCGCGTTCGTGCCTGCCATGACCGTGTCCTCGGTTTGAGTCCTTGGCGGGAGAGTCCTTCGCGGAACCGCCAATCGGCGGCCCCGAGGCCCCACCCCACCGACAAAAGATGTATGCAAATCGCGCGCCAAAACACGCGCAAACGTGCCTTGCGCACCCAGAATGCCACAGGGTGTATTAATTCGACGCCAAGAACCGCTTGAAATTACGAACAAAGTCATTTCCTTGCGATCACGTAAGGAAAATCGCGGGGTTCCGACAGTGGCCGCCAGGTGGAGCGAATCGCTCCAGTGCCACGCCCAAAGTGGGGCGAATTGCGCCACCACTAACGAGGGGGTCGTGTTGATGCTTCCTGCAAGAACCGATCTGGCTCTCTAAGTGAAACGTGTCGCGTTGATCGCCGCGACGAGTGTACGAAACCTAATTTTTCGTATACATTTTTCGGGATACTGGAGCCGTGGCATGATTTCGACTCGTCTGCTTTCCCCGCCCCGAGTCATTTCCGGATCTCCCGCCATGCGCACCCCTGCCACACCGCCGAAACGCTCGCTTGCCGTCCGCGAAATGATCGAGGAACGGATCGTTGATGGCCGCTACCCGCCCGGGATGCGGCTCGACGAAGTGGCCCTGGCGAAGGAGTTTGGCGTGTCCCGAACGCCAATCCGAGAAACACTCATCCAGCTCAGTTCGTCGGGCATGGTGGAACTCCGCCCGCGGCGAGGGGCGGTGGTGGCCGACGCCAGTCCGCACCGCATCTGCGAGATGTTCGAGGTGATGGCCGAACTCGAGGCCATGTGCGCCCGGCTCGCCGCCCGCCGGATTACCGACGAGGAGCAGGCTGATCTCGTGGCCGCCCATCACGCCTGCGAACTGGCTCGCGACACTGGTTCTACGGATGGCTATTTCGTGGAGAACGAGGCGTTTCACCAGGTGATCTACGGGGCCGCGCACAACGCCTTTCTCGCCGAGCAGGCACTGCAGTTGCAGCGGCGGTTACGGCCCTTTCGACGGCTTCAACTCCGGATCCGCAATCGCGTGGGCACGTCGTTTGCTGAGCATCAGTCGATCGTCGACGCGCTGGTCGCGGGAGATGGCGACAAGGCCGCCCAGGTGCTGCGCGACCATGTGATCGTGCAGGGCGAACGATACGGCGACCTCGTGGCGTCGATCAGCCACATGAAATCCGCCACCGCGGAGTCCGCCAAGGCGCAGCGAGCGAAGGCCGTGAAGCGGCCGGCGGCAGGCCGGCGTGTCCGGAAGTAATCGGTTCGGGAGAGAACACTATGGCGATTGCCGTGCCGGGCGGACCATGGATCGTCATCATGGTGGTCATGCCAGTCGCGTGGTCGGCGGCCACCTGCGCCGCCGCGACCCCGGCGGGAGGGCGTGTGATCGAGGCGGCGGTCAAGCCGGGCAAGCCCTTCACGGAGCATGCCACCACCACGCTTGGCGACCTGCCGCCGCTGCCGACCGACGCCCCGCTCGACCGCTTCAGTGGTCTCGATTCCCGCCGTGAGACCGCTTCGGGCTTCTTTCGCACCGAACGGATCGACGACCGCTGGTGGCTCATCGATCCCGATGGCGCGGTTTTCATCAGCCGCGGCATGAACTCGATCTCCCCGGTGCGAACCGATGGTGGCCGAGAGGCTCTTGAGCGGCTGTTCGGCTCCGAAAGCCGCTGGGCGGCCGCGGCCACGACCCAACTCCGCGCGGCGGGCTTCAACACCGCCGGCGCCTGGTCGGCGCACGACCTTCTCGACGAGGTCGCCGAGCCGTTGGCCGCCACACGACTCTGGGGCTTCATGGCGGGCTACGGCAAGAAGCGGGGGGGCACGTTCATGCAGGCCGGACACCTCGGCTATCCCGGCGACTGCCCGTTCATCTTCGATCCGGAGTTCCCCGAGTTTTGTGCCGAGCATGCGGGGCAACTTGCTGAGCATCGCGACGATCAGCTGCTGCTCGGGCACTTCTCCGACAACGAGATGCCCTGGAGCCGGGCGATGCTCGAGAACTACCTCCGCCTGCCGGCCGATGATCCGGGCCACGCCGCTGCCCGCGACTGGCTCGCCGCGCGGCGGGGCGGCGCCGCGCCGGTCGAGGGCGGCGAGATCACCGATGCCGACCGCTCGGCGTTCCTCGAGTTTGCGGTCGATCACTACCTTTCGATCGTAGCGGCCGCCATCCGCGGGGTTGATCCAAACCACCTCTTCCTCGGCGTGCGACTCCACGAACCAGTATTCGATCTGCCCGAGGTGTTCCGTGCCGCCGGCCGGCACTGTGACGTGATCTGCGTGAACTACTACCGCGTCTGGACGCCCGACGAAGAGCAGATGGCGATGTGGGCCCGCGAATCAGGCCGGCCGTTCATGGTCACCGAGCATTACGCCAAGGGAGCCGACAGCGGCATGGGCAACACCGGCGGCGCGGGGTGGCTCGTCCGCGGCCAGCGTGACCGTGGCCTCTTCTATCAGAACTTCGCGATCGGTCTCCTGCGGACGCGGAACTGCGTCGGCTGGCACTGGCATCGCTACGCCGACAACGATCCTGACGACAAGAAGGTCGATCCGTCGAACCGCGACTCGAACAAGGGCATCGTCTCGTCGCGGTACGAGCCCTGGTCGCCGGTGATCGAGGAGATGAGGGCTCTCAACCAGCGAGTGTACGGGATCGCCGACACGTTCGACGGGAGGGTCTCAACCGGGGATCGCGCTGCCGCGCAGAAGCCTGCCGCCCACAAGTTCACGGCGGAGAAGGCCGTCGCGGAGACAGCATCAGAGCAGACAGCATCAGAGCAGACAGCATCAGAGCAGACAGCATCAGAGCAGACCGCATCAGATCAGACGCCAGCGGTGAAGAAGAAGGAGCGGGTCGTCGTGTTTCCAAACGACGTCCGCGTGGAGCGAGACGTGGCCTACCTGCCGGCCGACCGCAAGCAGAAGGCCGACCTCTACTTTCCTTTGGAGATGCCGAAGGATCGCCGGCTACCGGCCGTGATCATCATCCACGGCGGTGGATTCAACGACGGCGACAAGGACCGCCGCCGCGAGATCAACATCGGCTCCCACCTGGCCCGCAATGGCTACGTGGGCATGAGCATCGACTACCTGCTCTGGTCGAAAGGCATCCAGAAATCCACCTGGCCGCGCAACCTCCAGGATGCCAAGACGGCCGTCCGCTGGCTCCGGAAAAATGCTGATCGTCTGGGCATCGACCCAGACCAGATCGGAGTGATCGGCGGCTCGGCGGGGGGCAATCTCGCCACGATGCTGGCGGTGACGGGTCCCAAGGACGGCCTCGAGCCGCCAGAGGGCGACGACACGCCTACGAGCGTGAGGTGCGCGGTGAATCTCTACGGCGCGGTCGACCTGATGAACTACCACGACATGAAGATGTTTCTGAAGACGCGGGAGGAGGATCCCGAGAGCTATCGCCGGGCATCTCCAATCAGCTACTGCGACTCGGGCGACGCGCCCGTGCTCATGATCCACGGCACCGGAGACGAGGTGGTGGACGTCTCTCAGAGCAAGACCCTCGCCGCAGCGCTCGCCGCGGGGGGCGTGGAGCACGAACTGATCGTGATTCCCGACGCACCACACACCTTCGATCTCGATTACGAACCGTTTGACGTGAAGGGGGCCGTCTTTCGGTTCCTGGACGAGCACCTCAAGGGCAGCAAGGCCACCCGCTGAGGGCGGCCCGCGGAGACCACGCCACGATGTCCACGAAGCCTCTTGCCGGTATCCGGGTTCTTGACCTCACGCGGGTCTTGGCCGGCCCGTTCTGCACCATGGTGCTCTCCGATCTGGGGGCCGAGGTGGTGAAGATCGAGCGGCCCGATGGCGGTGACGACGCCCGGCAGTACGGCCCCTTTCTGCCCAGCGGAGAGAGCGGTTACTTCGCCAGCGTGAACCGCGGCAAGAAGAGCGTGGAGCTCGATCTCAAGGACCCGAAAGACCGGGAAACCTTCCTCGCTCTCGTCGATCGGGCCGACGTGCTGGTGGAGAACTTCAGGCCGGGCACGATGGAGCGGCTCGGCTTCGGCAGCGACGTGCTGCGGGCCCGCAACCCACGGCTCGTCTACGCCTCGGCCACCGGATTCGGTCGCTCGGGCCCCGATGCTGGCAAGGCAGCCTACGACGTGATCGTGCAGGCTCGCAGCGGCCTGATGAGCCTCACGGGCCATGATGCTGACGAGCCCGCCCGCGTCGGCTCATCGATCAGCGATATCCTCGCCGGCCTCTACACGGCGACCGGCGTCTGCGCCGCCCTGCGGGAGCGGGAGAGGACCGGGGTGGGCTGCGACCTCGATCTGGCGATGCTCGACTGCTCGGTGAGCGTGCTCGAGAACGCCGTGGCGAGATTCGCCCTGTCTGGGGAGCCGCCCGTGCCGCTGGGCACCCGCCATCCCTCGATCTCGCCGTTCCAGGCGTTTCGGGCGGCCGATGGGCAGTTCGTGATCGCCGCGGGCAACGATCAGCTCTGGCGGACGCTGTGCAGGGCGCTGGGCGACGATTTGCTTGCCGACGATCCGCTCTTGGCCACAAACAGTGATCGCTGCGCCAATGCCGAGCATCTTGAGTCGCAGGTCAACGCCCGGCTCGCCGCCCGGCCGGTCGCCGAGTGGCTTGTGATCTGTGAGCAGGCCGGTGTGCCGGCGTCGGCGATCAACGATATGTCGCACGTGCTCGCCGATCCCCAGCTTGAGGCCCGCGGGATGTGGCATCCGCTCGTCGATCGCGACGGCCGCGAACTCCTCACGGCCGGCACGCCGTTTCGGATCGATGGTGAGAAGCCGGCCCTCCAGGCCAGCTGGCCGCGACTCGGCGAGCACACGGCGGAGGTTTGCAAAGCATGGCTCGTTCCCGCCCGCGGCGCTCCTGGGCCGGTCCTGCCCGCCAATGGGGTCGCTGGAGGCCCTGTGGCCCCGGCCGCGGGCCGTTCCTGAGCGGAAATCACGTTGAAAAAACCACTCCCGCCGGGCCGCGATCTTCTGTATACTTTCGTTGGTCTTTGGCATACATGGTGTTCGCGCCGGCTTTTCTGCCAGCGTGCTGGAGGGTTTTCACGATGTTCACGCTTCGCTTCCGTCATCCTGTTGTTTCCCAACGACACCAGCAAGGCTTCAGCTATGTAGGGGTTTGTCAACCCGCGTCGCTTTACTTTGTCATCGCGCACCTCCTCGGGAGCCGGCGGGCTCGTGGAGCGCAGGCCCTTCCACAGCCGGAGCGGAGCGAGTCCGCCGGCGGGTCAACGCTCAGTGGTCTGAAGTTGGTTTTGACCTCGAGGCGCCCTCGTGGGGGCCATTCAGCTATTCGGGATCGCGGAGACATGCTCCGGTCCCATGAGATCGCGTACGGGAGGATCGGCGCCCATTCACACTCACGGGATCTGGCCGTTGAGGCCGTGTCCCAAAAGGCGGGTCGAGCTACCGAGCCCCGTGTCTCACCCCGAGGTCCCGTCATCACTCACTCGTCAGGCCGCGACTGGATCGCGGCTCTTGTACGGCTCGTCCTTTCGTTGAAGGGTCCACATCAGGACCAGGATCTTTCGAGCAATGGCCACGGCGGCGGCCTTCTTGCCGGCGGTCTTGGCGATCCTCAGCCAGGTCTTCTTGAAGCCGGCGTCGCAGCGGATGGCCGTCCAGGCAGCCTGCTGCAAGACCCAGCGAAGGTCGGGAGCCCCGGTCTTCGAGATGTGGCCCAGCCGGCTGGAGTTGCCGGAGGCATACACAGTCGGGGCAAGTCCGGCGTAGCGGCCGATCGCCTTGGAGTCGGCGAAGCGACTGAAGTCGCCGATCTCAGCGATCACGGTGGCCGAGGTCACGAGCCCGACTCCAGGAACAGACTCAAGGATCGTTCGGAGGCGGGAGAACTCCGGGGCACGCATCAACTCGCTGAGTCGGCGCTCGCTCTGGGCCCGATCCTGCTCGATCTCGATGAGTCTCCGCTGGTGCTGCCAGAGCATCGTGAGGTCGTCGGTCGAGAACCGCTCGACGCCGGCCAGCAGATACCGCTGCAGAGCAGCTGCGTCGAGACGGACCGGCCCAGGGAAGTTCAGCCTGTTGAGGGTGGACTTCACATGATGCAGCACCTTGGCGTGCTGCCTGGTGAGGCCATTGCGATGTCGGGTCCAGTTGCGGAGCAACTGGACGTTCTCCGGGGGCGCCCAGGCCAGCGGCAGCCTGCCATCGGCCAGCAAGAGCGCGACGTTCAGGGCATCCTCCCGGTCCGTCTTGATCCGGCGGCCGGCCAGGGCCCGGGCGCCTCGGGCGTCACAGAGCACGAGCTGTCCGGCCAGCGGCTCGAGCTCCGTCCACAGCCAGCGGTAGAAGCCAACCGTCTCGATCGCTATCGCGCTCGGCTGCGGCAGCGAAGCGAAGAACGATCGGATCTGGTCCCGGCACTTGCAGGCGAGCTTCACGTACGACACCTCACGGTCTCTCCCGCGAAGCACGCACGCGGTCAGCGTGTCCTTGTGAAGGTCGATGCCAACGAAACAGGCCGCGTCAGGTCGAGCGATCATCGTGAACTCCATGTCAGGGGGAAACGGTCTCAGCAACCAATGAGAGGGTATGCGAACGCATGCCCTCGCCCCCTACATGGTTTCACGCTCGTGGAACTGCTCGTGGTGATCGCCATCATCGCCACGCTCATCGGCCTGCTCCTGCCCGCGGTGCAATCCAGCCGCGAGGCCGCAAGGCGCAGCGAATGTCTCAACAAGGCACGGCAACTCGGACTGGCAGTTCACGGCTACATAGGCGCCAAGAAGAAGCTTCCGCGTAGCTACTTTCTTGAGTCCCTGCCAACTACCACAAGGCAAACGACCCTCTACTGGGACCTAATGCCGTTCACTGAGAACGCAACACTCTATGAAACCGCTGGCGGTTCACTCGTGGGCTATGTCGGCACCGGCAGGCCATACCAGCAGGTCATCCCGCTCTTTCTGTGCCCGTCGGACCCCACCGGCGAGTCCCGATTCGTTGATTGGGGCACGACGAACTTTGCGGGGAACTTCCAGGTCTTCGGTGATCCCGACAAGGGCAACGACGCGAACGTGAACATGTCGCCTAACAACACCTGGAAACTGTTCTCGGACGGCACGTCGAAAACGGTCATGTTCGGGGAAAAGTATCGGCTGTTCGAATCCACGACCAGTTGGGGTGGTCTCTGGGCCCACGGCGCCTGGCAGGTGACCTACATGCCGCTCTTCGCCTACGGGAGCCGGGATGGCGTAACCGCCTTCACGTCACAGGCCATTCGAGGCGGCAAGGTCGGCCCAGCCTCAAAGCCGCAGAGCAACCCGAAGTGGGATTCGATGGCCTGCGACATCACCGTCACTCAGAGCGGGCATCCGGGCCAGATCGTCGTGGGTATGGCTGACGGCCGAGCCCGAACGATCGATGCAGGCATCGACGGCGACACTTGGTGGGCTCTGTGCACACCGAATCGAGGGGACACCGTCGGTGACTACTAGCAATCACTGGATCGCCGCTTCGAGCCGTCTTACTTCCCTGGTTCTCCTGCTCCCGCTCTTCATGGGCTGCGGCGATCAGATCGGCGGCGTCGCGGGGACGGTTAGCTACGGCGGCAAGCCGCTGCCAGAAGGCCGGATCACGTTCCTCTGCGACGGTGGGAAGCGGCCAGCGGTCTCGGCGGAGATCACTCAGGGCCGATACGCGGCCGAGGACCTACCGGCGGGCCGGGCGCGGATCATGGTCGAGACGTTTCCGCCTCCTTCTGCCGCCCCCAAGCAAACGGCTCCCGGGGGGCTGCCGACACTCGATGTGCCGGATGATCCGCAGTCACATGGGGCGTTTGTCCGGATTCCCGAACGCTACAAGCGGCCCGATGCGTCGGGGCTCAGCATCGAGATCCGTACCGGCCCTCAGGTGCACGACATTGATCTCGTGCCTTAGGACGCTCGCGACCAGCGGCCTCGAGCGGCCATCAGGCCGATGGTCGCGGCGATGAGCGGCCACATGGTTGGCTCAGGTACCGCGGCCACCGAACCGGCAGCGACCACGACGTCATACGGCCCCGAGTCGTAAAGCCCGGTGCCCATAAACTCGGATGCGTCGAGGATGTCCACGATCCCGTCGTAGGTCGCGTCCCCGAGCGACCAGTCGGCCGGCAATCCGGTGTCGTACTTGCCACCAGCCAGCAGGTTGGCGGCATCGAGCAAGTCCACGACGCCATCGAGGTTGAGGTCACCGGGAGCTGCCGCGGCAATCCTCAAGGAGCCATCGTCAAGGGCGAGCCAGCCGATGGTCCGCGGACGACTCGCCGCGAGGGCAGACGCAACTGCCGTCGAGACGATGCCCCCGACACCGTCCCACGAGCCGCCGTTACGACC
>Ga0208864_1000707_pt1 | contig 11032 bp, 10 predicted proteins | sample CryBogmetaGMA05M_FD_184542 | JGI IMG/M metagenome (GOLD analysis project Ga0208864, IMG submission 184542) | Freshwater microbial communities from Crystal Bog, Wisconsin, USA - MA0.5M (SPAdes) | ecosystem: Environmental > Aquatic > Freshwater > Lake | place: Crystal Bog, Wisconsin, USA...
GCGCCCGCCCGCTCGTGGTGCTCGGCCTGGTGATGGTGGCCAGCGGGATCGCGCATCTGCCCGTGTGGGCGGTGCCTGGCGGACCGTGGGAAGGGCCCGTGACCTGGCGGAAGCCGATCCTGTTCGGGATCTCCGGCGGCCTGACGGCGCTCTCGCTCGGCTGGGTCTGGTCGGCGCTCGGCTGGCGGCGGGGCGATGTGCCGCTCGCCGCGGCCACGGCCTGGGCGCTGTTCGTGGAGGTGGCGCTCATCGACCTCCAGCGGTGGCGTGGCGTGGGCAGCCACTTCAACCGCGACACGCCGCTCGACTCGTTTCTGTTCGACGCGATGGGCGTGCTGATCGTGGCGGTGACACTCGTGATCGCCGACCTCACCTGCCGACTCGTCGTGCGGCGGCCGCCGCTGGCGGCCGACATGCTGCTCGCCGCGCGGGTGGGCATGGGGCTCCTGCTCGTGTCGTGCCTGCTCGGCATCTGGGTGGGCATTCACGGGGAGACGCGGCTCGCCGAGGGGCTCGAGCCCACGCGGCTCGGGGCGGCCGGCGTGCCGAAGTTTCCGCATGGGATCGTGATCCACGCAGTGCAGTGGCTGCCGGCACTCGCCTGGCTCGCGCGGCGGGCGGGGATCGCGGAGCCAGCGAGGTGGCGGCTCGTGGCTCTGGCGTGCGGCGGCTCCACGCTGCTGCTCGTCTACGCCCTCGCGCAGACCGCGCTCGGGCGAGCCCGATTCGACGTGGTGCCACTGACGGCGGTGCTGCTCGGAATGGCGCTCGCGGGGCTCGCCGTGCCCGTCGCGGTGACCGCGTGGTCGTGGCTGCGGGGCGGTCGGGGCGAGACCGCGAGATAGGTCGCACACCAACGCGGCAGGCGACATCCCCGATGCGGTCCCCCGAAGCGGCCAGCGCCCCCTGCGATGCACGGCCGGCGTGATGACCGAGTTGGATTTCCGGCACCAGGCAACATGACGGTTCCGGCGGGTTCTTCCCAGGGCAGAAAGAAGCGCGTGCGGCTGGAGCTTCCGCCTTGGCCGGGCCGCAAGCCGCACACGCGACGATCAATCGCTGTCGGCGCCTGCGTCAGATTCGTCGAGCCTTTCGGGAGCATCGAGCACGACGGCGGTACGTGGCTCCTCATCAGCCCACTCGATGTAGCGACGATTGCGGATGCCGTACTCCTTGACGATCTCGAAGACCATTTGGTCGAGGTTCAGAAGCCTGCCGCCCCGACGTGCTTCCTCGGCCTCATCGTGCCAGGGCACGCGGCCCTGTCTCGGAGGCGGGGAAACCACGTCGAAAAAACCGACCGCGTCGTCGCCTGTCTTGCCGCGGTCGTAGAGCCCGATGAAAAGTCGCTCGAACTGGGATGGTGGATCGCTCACGTCTCTGCGACCCGTTCGGGGTCGGAACGTGATGACCGCATGTGCGAAAGAGGATTTTCCGTTGCTGGCATCGTCACACGCATCAACGGGCACGAAAAACAGGCCGATGAGAACCGCGTACGGAAACCGCTCGTGATGATCCATGGCTTCAGCGCGGAGCTCGTGGTCGTTTCGCACCATGTTCTTGGTGTATCGGCCAATCGCGAAGCCGCCCGGGGCCTTGCCATCCTTCTTGACGTCGCGGAAGTTCAACGTCTTCACCGACACGAGGAGCTCGAGCCCCGTGTCCTGGGTCGCGAATCGCACGTCTGTCTTTTTGAGCTTCTTGTGGGCGCCGCTGGCGCTTCCCGTTTCCCGGCCAAGCCCATCGGGGTTGGGAAGAATCGACTTGAAGTTCCCGGCCTTTCGCAGCCTGGATGCCAGGAGCACGGCGATTGAGTTGGACAACCGCTCTGAATAGTTCTTTTTCTGCTCGCGCGTCGCCGAATCGCGTGGCTTTTCACCGGCATGAGCCAAGGCATCGGCGAACGAGCTGATGCCCAAGTCGACTCTGGCGGTGATTTTCTTGGCTGCCTTTTTCTTGGCCATGTCGGCCCCTTTCCCGGAGCGTGTATCAGCCTCGTTTCCGGCGGCCGGCAGCAATCATCGCCCGCGTGCCGTCCTCGAAAGCCGCAGCCAAGGCTCGCTGCTCGATTGCCCGCCTCAGATCACGATCGAATTCCGCAGGGCGTTTGAGATTCCCTCGAGCAAGCCGCGAAGAAAAGCCTTCCAGCGCACGTGCGGAAAGCGGCTTCGTCGGATACGCGAGGAACTCGCTGAGTGGCTTGGCTGCGCGACTGGTTGGCCAGCTCGACACCTCCACCTGCATCGCTTCTCCGTCCTGGCTGAATGCCGCTCGAGGCCAAGCGGCTTCCGTATTGAACGGCACCGCGATCCGCAGTTTCGATGCGACTTCACGCCCCAATCGCGAACCGACCCATTCAGCCACGGGCACAGAAACCGCATTTCCCACGAGTTTCCAGCGATGGCTCCCGCGAGTGACGGTCGCGGCAGGGAGCGACCAATCGGCCTCGAAGCCCTGGAGGCGTTCGGCGTCACGGATATCGGGCGTTACGAAGCTGCCATCCGGTAGCCAAATCGCCGGAGGCGACGGAATGCCTATCGTTGATCCCCCCTTGAGGGTCGGCACGGCGTTGACCGCCCACCCCAGGCCTCGCACGCCCTCCGTCCAAAAAAAGCCGCAGGCGACATCCGGATCACGGGCAGACTCCCTCGGCGCCTTGCTGGTCTCGAAGAGCGCCGCAGCAGGAGAGACCTCCTTCGATCCGACTATGAAAACCCGCTCGCGGCGTTGGGGGATGCCAAAGGCCCTCGTGTCCAAGACCCGGTAGGCCCAGTGGTACCCGAGGCGCTCGAGGCCCTTTGTCACGTGGCGAATGGCGTTGCCCCGACCGAGTTGGAGCATGAACGGGACGTTTTCGAGGACAACCCACGGCACATCGCTGGCCTTCAAGAGCCGAAAGACATGATCGACGAGGCTCGATTGCGTACCGGCCAAACCCTTCGTCAGTCCGGCTTGCGAGAGATCCTGGCACGGAAACCCTCCGACCACCACGTCGATCGACTTCGGGAGTCGGCGGAGAGTCGTGACATCCTCGTGCAGTTGAGTTTCGGGGAAGCGGTGGCGGAGCACGGCTACTGCGGCCGGCTCGATCTCACAGAGAAGGTCCGTTCGATGGCCGGCTCGGGCCATTCCGAGTTCGAGCCCGCCAATCCCGGCGAACAGTCCCGCCACGCGGAGAGGTGTGCAACCCATGAATTCCGTCCTCCGTGCGTAGTTTCCAGGTTCAGATGCAGCGGGCGAAAAACCGTACCAACTTCCGGGTGAGCCGGGGTTTGTCGCGCACCTCGCACTCCCAAACCGTCAACAACCTGAAGCCGCTCGTTCGGAGTGCCGTCGCCTTGATGGCGTCACGACTCCGATTTCCGGCGATCTTGGCAGCCCAGAAACGACGGTTCGAGGCCGGGATTCTACCGGACTTCCCGCCTTTGGTTTTTGGGCAATCGGCATGGCCGTGCCAAAAGCAGCCGTGGATGAAAATCGCCCATTTCCCTCTCTGATTCGAGAGGTCGGGCCGCCCGGCAAGTGTCGAAGCATTGGCTTTCGCCCTATGCCCGAGGCTCCTGACGATCCTCGCGACTTTCAACTCGATGCCGGTCTGCTTTTGCCGCACCGCTTGCATCATCGACCGTCGTTTTTCGGGGCTGACGATGTCGGTGAGCATAGAATCGCTGCCGAGATGACTGGGTTTTCCGGAACGCGCACGCCGGAACACCACAGTACATGAACGTCTGTTCACTTTCAAGCCGGCTCTGCATGGCAGACGCCCGCGCGGCGCTGCGCGAAAAAATACTCTCCAACGCACAATCCCGCCCCCTCTGAAGAATGCCGCCGCAGAGATCTGCCACGGTATTTTTCTTTGACCTTCAAGGGATTGCCAGGCCAATGCTGCATCCGTAACCGGCTTTCGCTCGGCGAACTGCTTGCGAGGCCTGGCTCGTGCCTGGCGGGCCGGGCAGCGCGGGGAATCCCACCCAGCCAGGGCATCGCTTACGAATCGCGGTTTTCGGCCTGCGGATGAATTGCCATTGGCCGGGCTGTCCTTCTCGGCGGCGGAGCGTTCCTGCCGCGCGACGGACTGCTCGGCCTCTCGCCGCTGATTCGTCCCAGTCCGCGGCGGATTCATCCCTGCCCGTGCCCGATTCGTCACTTTTGAATCTGGTTTCGTCCGGATTCAGGCGTCAGTTCCGCCTTTCCTGATGGAGTCCGAAGGGCCGGTCACGCGGCTTGCCTCCAATTCGAATCTGGTTGCCGCTACCCCTAGTGTGGAGAACCGCGGATGCACAAAACGACTTACCGCTCACACCTTCTCCTCATGCTTGTTGAGCGGACGGCAGCGACGATCTGCCTCGTCCTGATGGCGATTCACAAGTCGCTGGTTCTTGTTTTTGAGAGCCCTCGAATCTGGCAGCTCGAGAGGGGTTCTTGTCGGTATGGCGATCCCTGCCTGTTCGATGTCGTATGGTCGCAAGCGGGGTTCATCTGGGCCGGCCCAACGTTTCGGCGGCACGAACAACGCCGCATGTGCTTGCGAACGACGGCGGGGATGAATAAACGTCTCGAAGGCGAAGCGGCGGGTGGCCATTTGAAACGATATGGTCGCATCCTGTTTGGGCCGAGCATGATGACCGCGACTCAAGTCAAGTTGTTCGCGACACGTAGGCTTCATCTGAGGCTTGCGCCGGCCTTCGGGCTTGTTCTCCTGATGACAGGTTTCTGCCACGCGCAATCTGGCACAGGGAGCGGTACAGGGGCATACGTGGTGAACACGGGCGTCAGCGCAAACGGGACTCTACTGTCGGGCGGTTCGAGTGATTCGCACTGGCTCATTATCGGTGGAAATGGCATCACCAAGCCCACCCCCGCTGTCGTCCTTACGAATCAGCTGCCAGGCCCATACGCGCAGTCATCTGACTCAAGATGGATCTGGGCAAACGCAAGTGGTGTCGCAGCGTTTGGACCGCCGTACACGTTTCGCACGACGATTGACTTGACGGACTTCAATCCCAGCGGCGTAACGGTGACCGGAAGATGGGGCGTCGATAACGACGGGTACATTCTCGTCAATGGCACGACGCCAATTGGGTCTGGAGAATTTATTCTCGACGGCGGAATCGAAGAGAGCAACTTCAGGCTCTTTCATGGGTTTCAGATTACCGGCGGGTTTGTGTCGGGGATCAACACGCTGGACTTTGTTGCGGTCGATCTCGGGTACTCTGGGGGACTGAATGTTGCGAGCCTTGTTGCGACGGGACTCCAGCCGTCGCGCGTGGTGATCAACGTCGCAAGCGGCACTCAGACGCAGGCGCAAGCCGGTTATTCCACGCTCGCTGGTTCAGCTCCGCTTGTTAAGGCCGGGCTCGGCACCCTTGTGTTGAATAGCGCGAATACATTGACGGGTTCGACGGCCGTCCAGCAGGGCGACCTTCGACTTGCCGACCCGTCCGCGCTTGGTGGCAGCCGTCTCGTACCATTGTCCGGTGGCACGGTCACACTAACGCCTGGACTACAGACGACGTTGGGTGGCCTGGCGCCCAACGCTGGCGGCCTGTTAGACTTGGGGAACGGCATGGTTTCGGTTGCGGCGGGACTTTCGGCCACCGACCTCGTGGCTGCGCTTGTCAGTGGCCTCGGTGATGGCGGTTGGAGCGGCACTAGCGGGATCGTCTCTACTGCCGCTGCGAGTAGCGGCGGGTCTCGTACGGTCGGCTGGCTGGATCTTGGGGGCGGGTCTCTCCAGGTCGGATTTGCAGCGCCCGGCGACACTAATCTCGACTGGATTGTTGACTCACTTGACCTCGCAAACTTTCTGTCTAGCGGCAAACTTGATTCCGGACTGCCGGCGACCTGGAGCGAGGGTGACTTCAACTACGATCAACTCGTGGATATCCTTGACGCGGCGAGTTTCCTATCAAGCGGTGTGCTTGACGCCGGCTCGTACAACCCACCCGCCGGGAGCATCGCAGCCGTGCCCGAGCCATCGACGTGGGTGATGGGACTGGCGGGAATTGCCTGTGGAGGTTGGCAGATGTTTCGGCGTCGGCGGGCACGGTAACCTCCGCCCTTTGGCCTTTGTCCCTTTATCCCTTTGAATGCGGGATAGCAGCGGCACTGGCGTTAGCCCCGGCAGGAAAGGAAGGATAGCCCGGTCAATGGCACCTCCGCCAGCGTTGCCCGACTGATGAGCGGCTCTTGAACGGGCGGCTCCCGCATCGCGAGGCTGCCCCGGCCCGGAAAGCGGCTCCCTAGATGGGCCCCGCTCCCCCCGGAGCGGCGTTTTTCTCGTGTCGGCGCGGAGTCTCTCAGAGTCCGGCCGCCTCGCGGCTTCGTGGTGCCCTCCGTTCGGCGGCGGTCAGAGGCTGTGGATGTCGATCGCGGTGAGTTCGTCTATCTGTCCCCGGAAGACGTCGCGGTCGTCATGCACCTGGACGAGCTCGCCCCAGTCGGTGGGCGGCCCGCGAGCGGGCGAGATCGGCGGCGGTTCGAGCGGTTCGCCGAGGTGCGTCAGAATCTTCCGGATCGGACCGGACTCGGTGATGGAGGAGATGAGCCGGATGTCGCCGCCGCACACCGGGCACTCGAGCCGAAACTCCTCCCCGACCCGCGCCATCAGTTTTGCTCAGGCAATCCGCGAGGTGTCGTGGGAACGGGACGTTGCATGTGAGTCGCCGTAATCGCCTGCGGCGTGCACGGCCTCGGCGTGCCCACTGGTCGCGGCATCTCGCTGCTTCCCGGAACTTTATCGTGTGCGTTCGGTTATCCGCATCTTTGACTTCATCCATCGCCCTCGACATCCCGAACACTTGAGCGAACGCTTCGACTTCGCCAGGCGCGGGCTAGCCACGGCGAGGCGATTACCACAAGGCCCTGTGCCACCAGACCACGCCCGCCGCAGCGGGCCGGATTGAGCCGTGTGCTAGGCTCCGCTCGACGCCCGCGTTGGAAGGTCAGCAAGTTCAAGCAACTCATCGCGGTCCTGGTTGGCCATCCAAATCAGGAAACCTCGGTCCACTACGTTCAGCTTGGTTTTTGTCTGATCGTAGTCCAGGACAATAGGCTTGATCTCCTTCTTTACTTGCAATGACGCTGTCGATTGAAGCGCCTGAGTCAGATTGCCGACGTTCAGCTTTGCGCCCTCCGGGTGGTGACGCCTCAGAATGTCCCGCATTTGGCGATAGGTGAGGCCTGCCTCTAACTCAGGGATACTGGACGTAAGTATCGGATAGAGAAGCCACTTAAACATCTGAAGACTTGTCTCTTGAAAGCCGCCAGCGAACAGCGTGATGAAGGAGCGGTATCGTCCGGTTTGCTGGTTAACAACCTCTCGAATCAGTTCTCGCACGTCAACGCCTGTGAGGTGGACCCCAATTGTTGGACAGTCGGGGGCCTTGTTTAAGGTGTAGCGCCACTGGGCGGTGGCCCGCGAGACCCCTACCAAGGGTCTCGCGCGGCCACGAGGCGGTTTACGGGTTGTGTTCCGTTTGATGTTCCTTTGTTCTGAGTCCGTCTCAACGGAAATTTGAGCGCGAACGCTTTTGTTGCGTCAGCCCTCCGCGTAGACCTCCGACGGGGTTCGGTAGCCAAGGGCTTGGTGAGGCCGCTCGTTGCGGTAGAAGTCGAAGTACTTCCCCAACGACTTCTCGGCCTGCCAGCCATCGACGTAGTCCCGTAGGTAGACCTCCTCGTACTTGACCGTGCGCCAGAGCCTTTCGACGAACACGTTGTCGAGGGCTCGGCCGCGACCATCCATCGAGATGGCCACGCCACTCTTCTGCAATCGGCTCGTGAAGGCCGTCGCCGTGAACTGAGCTCCCTGATCCGTGTTGAAGATCTCTGGGCGAGCTTTGACCAATGCCGCGTCGAGTGCCTCCAGGCAGAAGTCGCCCGTCAGCGTGTTGGAGAGCCGCCACGACAGCACGTTGCGGCTGTAGAGGTCCATCACGGCCGTCAGGTAGAGGAAGCCGTGCTGCAGCGGGATGTAGGTGATGTCGCTCGCCCAGACCTGGTCGGGCTTCGTAATCGCCATATTCCGCAGTAAATACGGGTAAATCTTGTGGCCAGGAGCCGGGCGGCTGGTCGATCGCTTCGGACAGACGGCCTCGAGGCCGAGCAGACGCATGAGCCGCTGAGCCCTCTTCCGATTGATGCCGAAGTGTTCCCGGACCTTCCGCGTTCCGAAGAACGGCCGCTTGATGTACAGGCGGTCGATCTCCCGCATCAGGACCAGGTTCTCGGCCGACTCCCCGAGTGGCTCGTAGTACCAACTGCTTCGCGCCAAGCCGATCAGCTGGCACTGCCGGGCTACACTCAGGTGCTTGTGGTTTGGGTCGATGCATTGCCGCTTGACCTCAGCCGACCTCGGCAGCTTTTTTTTTCAACCATTCGACCTCCATCTTCAGGCGGCCGATCTGCTCGTAGAGTTCCTGCTCGTCAGTCGCCTGGTCGGCACGCCGCTGCCGCCCGTCAGCGAACAGCTCCGCCACTTGGGCCATGAGTTGCTTCTTCCACGCCGTCACCTGGCTTGTGTGGATGCCGAACTGGCTCGCCAGTTGAGCCGTCGTCCGGTCACCCTTGGCGGCCGCCAGAGCCACCTTCGCCTTGAATGCCGGCCCAAATACTCGTCGCTTCCCAGCCATCGTCCTGCTCCTGATAGGGTGCCTCCCACCCACGGAGCTCCACCTTATCAAGGCGCCCGAAAACCGGGGTCCACCTCACTGAGCCAACAGATGCAACGTGGGTCGCCTGCGCGGAGAAGATCTTCACGGACTGGCACGCTTGATAGCAGGCCTCCTGAACGATGTAGACGCTATCTAAGCAGTCGGCAACCACCGCATCCTTGAACTCAGGTGCGAAGGAAATGTTGAGCAATGCCTCGCCGGCAGCGATCACTTCGCGAAGTTCCTCTTTCGTCCAGCGATCGGCATTAATGTCCACCACTCGACCCGTTAGGTCGCCGTTGTAGACAGTGAGCCGACCTTCCTCCAGCCAAACACCAACGATTATGAAGCAGAGTTTCGACTGCTCATGAAAGGCCTTCAGGGCGACTGAGAAGTCCTTCTGCGTTTCGATAGGCAGGTAGTGGAAATCCTCAAGGACTATGAACTTCTCGAAGCCTTTCAAGGCAGTGATGACGTCGTTCACGTCCTCCGGATCGAGCTCTAAGGGAGCCGTCGTAGTGGATGACGATTTTGCCTCCTCCTTTTCGCCGCCGCCCTTCGCGACGTAGCCGAAGAACGCGACCTTGAGCGATGCGATGATCTTATACCTACCGGAGGTGGATTTCGTAGAAGCCTGCGTGACCTCATAGCCAGCACGCTTCAAGATTGCGGCATGAAGATCGCCGATTGCCCACTTGTTGGAACAGTGAACGACGATGTAGTCATCGTCCTCTAGGCAACTCTTCCGCAACGATGTCTTTCCTTGCTTCGAGCTGCCATAGATGATCACATGCTTATTCCTCGTCAGATTGGCGACGAAGCAGTCGTCAACCTCCTTCCGAGCCACGTAGTTCAGTGGCAGATCTCGCCCGATTCCATAGACGTCCGATGCGTGGTGAATACCTTCTGTCGCCACAGATTGCCGCCTCCATCTACGTGAAGAGAGATCCCGACAGACGTATTGTTCCGCCGCGTTCGTCGACGTCGTGAGCCACGGCGACGGCCTGAAGTGATTCCTGGGAGAAACGATCCAAACCGGCCGACATCTTCTCGATCGATCCTCAGCGATGCAACCGCGTCACGGAGTTTTGCACGAATCAGGTGTCCCCATGCTCCCTTGGCCTGCCTTGGAAATCCTGATCCAGTCGATCTGAAGGTCTACTGCCCAACGGGCAAGGAGACTTTCGATGACGAGAAGACGGAAGAAGCACCGTCCCGAGGAGATCGTTGCGAAGCTGCGTGACGCAGACGCGATGCTCAACGCGGGCAAGGATCTGGCTGCAACTCTTCAGGCCCTAGAGGTCAGCGAGTCGACGCTCGACCGCTGGCGTGCCCAGTACGGCGGGATGAAGTGTGAGGAAGCCAAGAGGCTGAAGCACTTGGAGGACGAGAACCGGCGGCTGAAGCAGCTGGTCGCCGACCAGGCGTTGGACATCCAGATGCTCAAGCACCTCTCGGAGGAAACTGGTAAGCCCTTCCCGGAAGCGAGCGGCGGTCGTCGAGCTTCGCATGAAGTTCGGCGGCTCCGAGCGAAGGGCATGCACGGTGGTCGATCAGCCGCGGAGCAGTCAGCGATTCGAGGCCAAGCCCCGCACGGACAAGGCGCCGCTGGTGAAGCGGATGCTGCAGTTGGCGAGGGCGAAGCCGCGGTATGGGTATCGACGGATTGGCTGGTTGCTTCGAGAAGAGGGATGGCGTGCCGGGCTGTCTCGAGTGTTTCGCCTGTGGCAGCGGGAGGGGCTGAAAGTGCCTGTAAAGAAGCGAAAAGGCGTCGTCTGGGCTCGGGCATCAACGGATGCCATCGGCGACGGGCCGACGCTCCGAACGACGTGCGGTGCTGGGACTTCGTGTTCGACCGGACGGCGAACGGTAGTCAGCTGAAGTGGCTATCGGTTGTGGACGAGTACACCCGCGAGTGCTTGGGACTGAAGGTTGACCGCGGCATCACAAGCGAGGACGTGATCGACACGCTCTCCGAGCTATTCGCGATACGTGGTGTGCCCGGGCACATCCGCAGCGACAACGGGCCACGAGTTTATCGCTCAGACCCTACGTCGCTGGCTCAAACAGGCGGGTGTTGGCACGCTGTACATCGAGCCGGGGAGCCCCTGGGAGAACGGCTACGCGGAGAGCTTCCACGGGCGGCTGCGGGATGAGTTCCTGGTGATGGAGATCTTCGAGGGCGTCCGTGATGCCCGGTCGCTCACGGCCTCGTGGAGAGATGAATACAACCCCGAACGCCCTCACAGCTCGTTGGGTTATCGGACCCCGGCCGGGTTCGCCGCCGCGTGTGCGGCTTCCGCCTCGGCCAAGGCCTCGGCTCCAGCCGCACACGCTGGTTGCCTGGGTAAACCCTGTTCCTGAACCCTCATATCGCC
>Ga0208864_1000708_pt1 | contig 11022 bp, 8 predicted proteins | sample CryBogmetaGMA05M_FD_184542 | JGI IMG/M metagenome (GOLD analysis project Ga0208864, IMG submission 184542) | Freshwater microbial communities from Crystal Bog, Wisconsin, USA - MA0.5M (SPAdes) | ecosystem: Environmental > Aquatic > Freshwater > Lake | place: Crystal Bog, Wisconsin, USA...
GGGTGGATGGCGTGGTCGGCGGCGATCTCCTGGATCGTCTTGCGGCCACTGATCGCTTCCATGGCGACCCTGGCCTTGAACTCGGGACTGTGGGTGCGGCGCTTGCTCATCGGTGGGAGCCCCTTTCAGGGGCGGTGCCCCGCCTCAGAGGTTAACGATGGGGGCTGTCCAGAAAAGCCAGACCACCTCACACGTCACCACATGGAGCATGGCCGGGTACGCAAGGAGCGAGGTCAAGAGCTGACCTTGTCGTCGTAAATGGACTCACTCAAGCCCAAGCGAAGGCGCAGGTCTCCTTGCAGGGTTACTTGTCCGCAGTCATCGAGGTGAAGCGAGCTTCTGCACCAAGAGCGCAAATTGATCAAGACCTAAAGAGGCTCGCAATCATCAAGCATGCAAACCCAACAGTCAGGGCCCTGCTCTTTGTAGTCGCAGAAGCCCATCGCCCAAAGCGGTTCGTCGCTCCTGAAGGTAAAGCCATCCTTGGCAAGAATGACATCCCCGGTCAAGATGCACATTATCGCGTACGACGCGCTTGCAAGGCAGCTGCAGCCTTTAGCGGCAAGGGATCGGCACACTATGCATGCATCATTGAGGTTTTTCCGGGGGCGCACCCATAACTATTCATCATGAACTTCATCAATTACACCCAATGGTGGTCGAACAAATCTGGGATCCAATTCGATTGAATCTGGGAAATCGAATTCAAGCAACTCATTGTCATCAAGTTCCAGTCCGCAGACTGAGCATTCAAAGGCAAAAGGCCATGCGATTTGGCGAACTATCCAACATTCCCCATCTTCACTGTCTTGTTCGGGCTTCTCTTTGTCAACACCACAGAGAAGCCATGCTTCTTGGCTGCATACTGGACAGACTATTGGCTCCTCGTGGTCAGTAGAGGAAAGGCGCCTAGATAGCTGACCCAACACAGCAGAAGCTAAATCCGGAGACAGAGAAGAAGTTATCTTGGAAATCCTCGACCTGGCAGCCTCTAACTTTGCTATTACGATGCCAGCAACCTGTACTTGATGCTCGCTAATGATTTGGTCGACATGACCAAGGTGATCCTTCCAGAAAGAACTTCGATCTACTCCTATGCCAGTCGCAAGCTGATCAACAATCCGAATGCTATCGACTGTAGCAGTGCGGAGATCATCGCGATGCACCAAAGCAGCGTGTAGCGCGGCATGCCTTACTCTTAAGGCACGGTTTACGCTCTCCTCGCTTATTCCGGATACTTGCTTTAGTAGGCGCTTGCACAGCCGAACTGCTTCGAGGCCGCTGATAGTCTTTATATCCATTGCTGAGGCGTCTGCCATCTCACCCTTGCCGGAGAGATGAAGCAAACTGTCAGCATGTGAGCGATCGCAGATCAAGGGAGGAGCAATCTGCACCAAAACAGCCTTGGCAGCATGTTCGACAGCCGTTCCACCTGCTACCGCGGCTTGGAGCATTACAAGCCGATCATTGGAAACATACTTATTCAATGCGCGCGTGGCATTGTCTTGGGCTGAACTGAATAGAAGATGGCAGAGATCTTCGTGCCTACAAGAATATTCTCCAGCCGGCCAGTATGGCCCACTTTTCTCAAGGCCAAAATATCTACCTGAATGAGGAACCCCCTTGATTGACATTGAGACAGCCATGCCTATGGGCGAAATCCTATCGTATCGCTGATGTTGATGATTTCCCCCTTGACAACCCAACAGGCCTCGCGAGTGGACAGGTCACCTCTGGATCTCGGCTCGGCCCGCCAAGCGCCTTGCCTGTCACTCAGAGGCAGCGATAGACGCACCGATGATTCATGCACTATTGCGCTCTCAAGGCCAGCGTAAACCACTGTCAATGATTTCCTAGCCGTTACTCAGCAACTTCACAGGAGGCCTTTATCTGTTTGAGGCTTTGTAGAAGCGACGGCAATGCCTCTTGTGTGATCCAGAGAACCTGACGCGGGTCTATGTTAAAATATTGATGGGCCAGTATATCCCGGAAGCCCATGATCCCTTTCCAGTCTTGCTCCGGGACTTGTTCTTGCAATGTAAAGCCAGTGAGTTTGTCGAGCTGTTTCACGGCTTCACCCAGAGCGAGATACTGCATACAGACGGCATCCAGGAGCAGACGGCCTGAGTCTGTTGCGGAGAGATCGGCTGCAGACTGGACGGGCTCCATGCGCTGAATGAGTGTTTCGATCAGCACGATCATCTGGCTGATGACCTTGATCGCCAGCTGCTGATCCCGTTCAGATCTGAATTGCATCACGCTCAATCTCCTGCTTCAGGGCCGGATTCATGCCTGGCCAGCGCGTCACCACATCCACGCGCACACCCAACAGCTGCTGCACAGCCTGCTGAAAGTGAACCAGCGAGAACGGATTGGGGGGCTCAAGGATCACACAGAGATCCACATCACTGCCCGGGTTCACTTCGTTGCGGGCCAGGGAGCCAAACAGAGACAATTCCTGGATGCCATAGAGCCTTTGCCATTCCAGCTTGTGCTGGCTGAGCAAGTCGATGACCTGTTGCTGGTTCCTGGAAAGCCCTGGATCGATTGGGGTCATGGCTTGTTGCCTTCCTGCTTCTCAAAGTAATCCCAAACCATCCGGTAATCCGCCACCCGATCACACCGATCAAACGGCGCCTCATAGGTGATGATCCGCTCCACCGGCCCCCCAGGCAGGGTGTCATCCACGATCGTGCGGGAGACGCTGCCGGAAGTCATGTCGGCGATATCTTCCCAGCCGGTGGTCTTGTTGGCGCCACGCCCTGAGCCCTTCCGCGGGAAGCCAACCCCGGTGAGGCCCTTGCTGGCGGTGAAGACGATGCGGCCGTTTTGGTCGTAATGGGTGTCGCGTTCGTATTGCTGCATCACCGGGAACTGCACGCGGTAGATGGTGATCAGTTCATCGAGGGTGAGCTTGAGGGCCTGGGCCACCAGCACATCGATCTCCACCAGGGCCTGGCGGCGGGCGTAATCGGTGCGCAGGGCGCAGTCGCGCTGCCAGGTGGGGGTGAGGTTGGTGAAGAAGTCGTTGGGGAGGCGGGGATCCTGTTTGGCCCAGCGTTGCTGGCGGAAGGCTTCATCCCAGCACTCGCTCCAGAGATCGGCGTAGTGGGTGGTGAGGCAGTTGAGGCTTAATACCCTGGTCAATAAAGGCGCCTCGGCTGACCCTTCGATTAAAGGCAGCTTCCTTGCAGTCGACTCATAAAGATCGTATTTACCCTGGGTCTTAATGAAGTAGTCAAATGGGATAGATGAAGACGCCGCTGCAAAACAAGCCAACCTTCTGGTGTCCGAAAATGTAAGAGAGAAGACGGGATGAATGTGTCCTGTCGATTTGGGCTGGATACAAGGAATAAGTGTGCGTTCGTTTGGAGGGGGAAGCTGCCTCCGGTACATGACCCGATAAAACTCCGTCACCGGCTTCTTCTCTCCCCATGGCACCCCTGGCGTGCGGTCGCGGTATTCGGGCGGCGACACATTCGGTCGGTAATTGGTTCGGGGCAGGTAGTCGTCCGGAAGGGTGGTGAGATCGACACAGTCGTAATGACCCTTTTCTGTGCAGATGGTGCGTGGCGTTTTGTAAAGCGGTGAACCTACATAGAAGTGGGGGCCAGAAAGCACCAGCTCTGTGGGCTCAGCTGGAAAACTGGTATCCCGGCGAATAGTGCCGTCTTTCTGGGCGTTGGTTTCGTGCCACATCTCCAGAGCGATGTACTCATCCCGCAAATCACCCAGCCGCTTCGGTGCGGCCGCAAACTTCTCCAGAACGTTTTGCAGTTGCTGGGAATGGAGTGCTGGCAAGCGGGCCTGGCGGGCTGGGGTGCCGGATTCGTCGTACAGCTGGGCAAACAAGCCAAGGGCTTTCTCGCCGACGGCAATCAGGCGCTGGCGATGGCCGGCCATATCCCACTGGTTTTCGGCGGTCTTGATGCCACCAACCGCACCATTGCCATCATGACCAAAGCAGGCATCCACCGTTTTGGGATGGAATAAATTGGCCAGATGAAAGAAGCTCGGTTGACGCTCTGGGCCGTAGGTGTTGAGGCTGTATTTCACCCGGTCACCAATCGGGAACAGAATCAGCTGATTCTGGAACTGGAAGTGGTTGCGCAGCCGCCCATACAGCACCTCCCGCAGCTTCCCGCCCTTCGGATCGTCATACACGCCTTCAGGATGGAGGAATCCCTGAACCCCTTGCTCTGACGCGATCCGCCAGGCCTGCGGCAGAAAGCACTTGAACAGATTCGTCTGACTTCCCTTCAACAACGGATAATTCACCACCGCATTCAGAAACGCCTGGCTGCCGTTCTGCCCCTCAAACTCCTCCAGGTAAGCCGCCCTCAGATCTGGATGGGCGTCAAATGCCTCCTTGCGTCGATTCGCCAGCTCGCTGGCGCTCACCTTGCGGATCAGCACCATCGGGTCGGCGTCGCCGATCACGCCCTTCTCCTCCCACTCCACCTTCAGCCAGGGCGGATTGCCCACGATCAGATCGAAGCCTCCTCCTGCCAGCAGATCGGCAAATTCCAGATCCCAGTGCAGTGGCCGGATGCGTTCACTCACCGACTGCACCTTGCGCAGGCGTTCGAAATCCTCCAGCAGCTTGTTCACATTTACGAAGCCGTGTTGGTCGCTGAAGTCCACCGCCAGCTGCTTCGGTTGCGTATCGGCAAACATGTTCATCTGGCCCGGTTCAGCCGTGATCCCCTGCTCCAGATCGCCCAGGATCATGCTGAGCTCAAACAGCCATTCGTCTCTGTCCGGGAGCAGCCCCGCCTGGCGGATCGGCCAGAACCACAGCGCCACCCAGTAGTCCATCGCCCATTTCAGGCGCAGGCGGGCGTTGGTGTTGAGCACACCCTTGCCCAGCACCTCCTGGTCGTGAATGCGGTCCTTCAGGCGCAAGGGCGTCCAGTCGCCATCCTTGGTTCCGCTCGGGTCCTCCCACACGGGCAGCGGGTCGGTGGTGCGCTGGCGCAGGGCGTTCATCTCCTGTACCCACTCCTTCCACAGCTCATCCACCAACTGGCTGAGCCGCAGCAGGTGGTCGATCTGGGCCTCGGTGAACGCTTCGCCCACAAAGGCCTTGTTCCAGCGCTTGCAGCGCTCGATCGCTTCGGGTTCCAGCTCCTTGATCACCTTGTCGGAATAGGCGGCCATGCCCGGATCGGGCAGCAGGAAGTGGAAGATCCCATCGGCCGGCAGCGCCGCATCCCAGGCCAGCTCCTCCGGGGCGTGTTCATGCCAGAGGCGCGTGGGTTTGGCTTTGCGGCCGGTGCCCGTGGGCAGCTGGCTCACGCGGACGATCTGCCGCCTGGCCCCGATCAACGAATTGCCGTTCACCAGTTGCTGGCTGAACCAGGGCACAAAGGCCCGCCCCTGCTCCGGCGCAAAGATGCTGTTGAGCCACAGGCTCACTTCCGCCAGCTCCACCGCCACCGGGTTGAGGTCCACGCCGAACACGTTCTGATCGGCCAGGCGCATCTTCACCTTCTGCAGTTCGGTGTGATAGCGCTCATGCGGAATCGTTTTGCCCGTTTCCTGCTGGCGCCGCTCCAGATAGGCCTGGGCCAGCTGACTCACCAGCTCATTGAGATAGGCGGCCGATCCCATCGCCATCTCCAGCAACTTCAGCTCCAGGATCTCGGCGGCACTCCTGCCCACCAGCGCCTCCTTGAGCGTGTACTTGATCTGGCAACTGGTGAGCACCTCCGGCGTGTAATAGCTGGCGCTCTTCTGGCGGTTGCGGCCGGCCAGGCGATAGAGGAAGCTGCCCCGCTCGTATTTTTTCGCCTTGCCGGTGAGCGGATCGGGCACGATCTCCTCGGCCTTGTAGGCCTTGAGCTGCTCGGCGGTCACGAAGTGGCCCACATCCAGCTCGTCGTGGGCCTGGCCGGTGGCATGGCCACTGGCCTTGTCGCCGCCTGGGGTGTCGTCGTCGGGGTTGTCGCCGGGGTCGTCGCCATCGCTTAGAGCCCCGTCTAGGTCGTCGTCGTCTTCGCTGGCGGCAGCTTTGGCTTTCTTCGGGGCGGGTTGCACCTCGTAGAGATCCACCTCGGCGAAGAAGCCGGTGAAGCTCAGCAACGCCTCATAAACCGCCCCCAACTGATTGATGCCCAGCTGCGAATAGCTCACCCGGCCGCGCCGCTTGCCCTTGCCCTCCTTAGTGAGCGACATCATCTCGATCACCAGCCGCAGCACAGCGTTGCGGAAGCGCACCTTTGGCCAGCGCTTGTCGCCCTTGTCATCCTTGAGCAGGCCATTGATGATCGGCAGCCGCTCCGGATCAAACAGGTGCGAGCGCAGCGGCACGATCTGGAAGGTGTCGAACTCAGGCTTGGCCTCCGTGAGATCGGCCTGCACGGCCTCCTGGTCGCCGCGCTTCGGGTAGCCCTCCCAGATCATCTGGAACAGCCGATCCAGGGATTCGCTGATGTAGGTGCTCTCGCGGTCTTCCTCGCTGGCCAGCTCGGCGGTGTCGAGATCGCGCAGGCTCTCCAGGCTGTAGCCGAGGCGGTATACGTCGTTGCCCATCGGCGCGTAGCCCAGCTCCTTCGGCCGGCTCTCGATGAAGAACAGAAACAGCAGCCGGTACATGAAGCGAAGCAACTCCAGCGTCAGCTGCTCCGGATCCAGCCGCTCCTCGTAGACGCCCTTTTTCTGGGCCTTGATGAACGCCACCACCTCATTGCCCAGCAGCTCGATCGAGCGGCGCAGGGCGTACTTGAGGTCGCTGCTCACCTCATAGGCGTGCTTGTGGCTGTTCTCATCGAGCTCATCAAGCAGGGGCGTGCCGCCGCCCGTGGGGCAGGTGTGCTCGCGGTGCAGCAGGGTGGCCGCCGCCAGCAAGGCATCGGGGTTGTTCTCGCCCAGGAGCGTGCCCAGCTCAAAGCGCAGCAAGCGAGAGGCCGCCCACTTCTGGCGGTCGATCAGCAGCAGCTGGTCGCGGCTCACCGCCAACACCCAGCGCGGCGGGATCGCCTGGCCGAACACCCGCTCGGAGATCAGCTCCTCCCAGGTTTCGCTGCCCTGGCCGTCGCCATCGGTATGCACCGTGCCAAGGGAAGGGTCGTCGATCTGGCAGCCCCAGCGGGTGGCGATCGTGAGCTCCAGCGGGTCGGCCGGCTCATCGCTGGGGTTAAAGCACTCCACCACCCACAGCCAGGGCTCGCCCTTGGCGTTGCTCACCTCCCCCAGCAGCGGAACCTGATAGGCCTCGCCGCCGATCAGCACGGGTTCAGCATGGGGGGCAAACGGATAGCCCAGGGCTTCCAGGAGGGGCTGGAAGAACAGCTCCCGTTGCAGCCGCAGCCGCTCGGCTGGATCATCGGTGATGCCGATCTCGGCTTCTCGGAGCTTCTGCCACGGCTTTCGGAGTGCCTTGAACAGTGCCTCCGGCGTGGACACATCCCCCATGGGATCCGCCTCCAGCTGCGCCTTGGCCTGCTCCCCCCAGCGCTCGCGCACCTTCTTGATATCCCCCGCCAGCACACTCTCGAGGTAGTGGGCGGAATAGAACTCGTTGGCGTTGCTGATGCCGGGGAGGGCCATGGGTCAGGGCTTGCGCAGCGTGAGCAGGGAAGTGATCGGTTCGGTGATGAACGCCTCGATCGCGGTGGCGTGAGCCAGCAGGATCCGCAGAATCTCCGCCGTGCTGGTGTTGCCCACCACCAGCCAGATCACCTTCGGAGGCGCACCACGCAGCAAGCTCAGCTTCACATCGCGCACATGTACACTGCCTGGAAACTGCTCTGAAAGCTCAGGGGCGAGTCGGGGGCTCAGGTTTTCATCCAGAAGCAACCGGCCTGCCATTTCGCTGCTCAGGCCACCGTGAGTTCGCCGAGGCGTTTCTCGCGCTCAGCGGCATAACGCAGCACCGCCTGGATGTGTTCGGGTCTGAGATCGGGGAAATCACTGAGGATCTCCCCCTGGCTCATGCCACTGGCCAGATACTCGAGCACATCCGATACGGTGATTCGCGTTCCCGCGACACAGGGTTTGCCGCTGCGTACGCCTGGCGTGCAGATGATCAGAGGTTCGGAGGTGGTCATGGGCTGGGTGGCGCAGTGCAGATGGTTGTCTGAACCCTATGCCGAACAGCCCTGCTGGGCTGGATCGGTTTCGGCAGCAGCCGTCAAGGAGGGCTATTCATGCAGGCAGCCACAATGATCGGCATGGACGTCCGCCTTCTCACCATCCGCCTTGACGAGGCCCTGTTGCAGCAGCTGGAAGCCGCCAGTGCCGACACCGGCCGCAGTCGTGGAGAGATCGTGCGTGAGGCCCTGCGGCGCCAGCTGTCGCTGATGTGCTTCGAGCGACTGCGGCGCGAGGCCCTGCCCTTCGGCGAGGCGGCCGGCTGGCTCAGCGACGAGGACGTGTTCCGCGCTGTGTCCTGAGCAGGCCCTGTCTCCTGAGCAGATCCTGTTTTCAGAGCCTTGAGCGTGGCGCTGGCTGATCGGCGCTGCATCTCAGGCCTCCCGGTGGAGCACCACCACCAGCTTCAGGTAGGGGATGGGGTCGATCGTCATCACCTCGCTCACGAAGCGTTCGTGATCCACGAAACGCCCATCGATGGCCTTCTGTTTCTCCTGGCGTTGCTTGTCCTTGATCTGCGACGGGCGTTGATCGGCCGCAACGCTCTGCTCCAGCTGCTCCACCTGGCGCTCCCGCAGGCGCCGCAATCGTTCGCGCTGCGCCTCCAGCTCCGGCTGCACGCGGGCGCTCCACTGCTCGCCGCAGTCGCGCAGGTAGCTGTTGGCCTGCTTCACCGCAAAGGGAAGCTGCTGGGCCAGGTGCTTCGGAGGGTCCTCACCGCTGATGTTGGCGAGCTCCCTGCTGCCCAGCTGCAGGCGCTTGGCCACCGCCTCAAAGGGCTCCACCGCCACCACCTTCAGCCCCGTACCGGCAAAGCGCACCGCCACCCATTCCTGCACCACAGGCACCCCTTTTTGATTGGGGATCGTGCCCTGAAACACCATCACCACCGCGCCGGGATCAAGGCCATCGCTGAGCTGCAGCACCGGCGCCTGATGGCGCGGGAAGGTGATCTGGCCCCGATCCGCCAGCCAATCCACCAGCGGGTGCAGATCCCAGAGGTATTCCAGCTCCGGCCGGCTGTTGTCCTGCTTGCGGCTCTGCTCCAGGGCCCGCTCCAGGGCCGCCGGCTCGGTGGAGAGCGCCAGCCGCTGGCCGCGGGGTGGCTGCAGCTCGCGGGGATAGCGGTCGTAGCGGCGCTGCAGATCCGCCGGCGGTGTGATCTCCAGCTGCTGCTGCTCGGGGAAGACGCGCAGGTCGAGCTTGTCGCCGCGCTGCTCCATCTGCTGCGCCACCGCTTCCAGGGCCGTGTCCACGTAGCCCCAGAGGCTGGGGAACAGGCTGAAGGGCTGGCGGGTTTCGACCACCACCGGCGTCGCTGCAGCGGTGGCATCGCCCGTGGCTGCGGCCCCAGCATCTGCTACATCAGCGCTGATGCCGAACAGCTCCTCGAACAACTGATCACCGTGGCTCGCCTGGCGCTGGGGTTCGGCGTTCACCTCCATCAGCCGGTTCAGATCCTCCAAGCGGCCGTCCTCAAAGGCCCTGCTGATCAGCTCCTCTTCCGCCGCCGCGTCGTAGACGCCAAGGAACACGGCCGGATCGCCGATGTTCAACTGGGCCTGCCGGTCTTTCTCCCGCAGCAGCCGCACCACCTTTTCGGCATCGCCCATGCCCTCACTGCGGGAGGCATTGAGCAGGTAGCGGATCAGGGGCTGCCGGGCCTGGCGGTAGCGATCGATGCGGCCATTGCGCTGCTGCAGCGTCATCAACGACCAGGGGATGTCGACATGCACCAACCGATGGCTCAGGTAATGCAGGTTCAGGCCCTCGGAGGCCACCTCGGTGGCCACCAGGATCCGCACCGCTTCCTTCTCCTGGGCGAACTGCTCCACCACCCGCGTCTGCTCCACATCGGGCAAGGCGCCATCCAGACCCACCACCGCCGCTTGGGGCAGGCCCAGATCGGCGGCGAGATGCTCCTTCAGGAAGCGCTGGGTTTCACGCCGGCCCGTGAACAGCACGATCCGATCGCTGGGGTCCTTGCCGTTCCAGGCCCAGTCGGTGCGGATCAGCTGGAGCAGCCGCTGATATTTGGAGAAATCCGCCGGGGTGATCGCGGCCAGCAGCGGCTCCAGGCCCTGAAGAGCGGCGCGGTCGGCGCTGGCCAGGGGGTCCGAAGCCGAGTCACTCGCCTCCAGGCGTTTGAGGCGATTGCGCACCGTTTCCAGCGCCGCCATCGGGCTCGAGAGCAGGCTCTTGGCCAGCGTGGTCTTGAACAGCTGGCCCGCCTTGGCCTTGCCATCACTGCCTGGCAATCTGAGCTCCTTGAGCAGGGCAAACACCCGCTCCTCCGGCTCACTCGCCTCGCACTCCACATCGGCGCTGTCGCGCTCCTTCACGCTGTTGCGCAGATCGGCGATCACGTCCTTGCGGAAGCGCCGCACATAGAGATCACGGATGTCGTCCTTGCTGTAACGGCTCGGATCGGCAATCGCCGTGGGGTCGAGCATCGTCATCAGGCTCGCGAAGCTCTCCGGCTTGCCGTCGTGCGGGGTGGCGGACAGCAGGATCAACGTTTCCGAGCGGGTGGCCAGCCGCTCGGCGAGGCGGGAGCGCTGGCTCCGCATGGCGCCGCGGGCCCGTTCGGCCACGTTCTGGCATTCATCGATCACGATGATGTCCCAGCTGGCGTTTTCGAGATTGGTGCGATAGTCGCGGTCGTTCTTGAGCGTATCGACGGAGACGATCGTCTTGTCGAAATAGTGGAACGGGTTCTGGTTGCCTGGGATCTGCTCACGGATCCGCTGAATCCCTGACGTGGACCCCAAAAACTGACCCAGTCCTTATGAGAGCTTCCGTATCGGCCAGACTTGGCCAGGAGAAGCCCCATGAAACGCAAACGCCACAGCCCCGAGCAGATCATCCGCAAGCTGCGAACTGCTGATCAACTTCTTAACCAGGGTCAGAGCGTCGCCGACGTCTGCC
>Ga0208864_1000709_pt1 | contig 11021 bp, 11 predicted proteins | sample CryBogmetaGMA05M_FD_184542 | JGI IMG/M metagenome (GOLD analysis project Ga0208864, IMG submission 184542) | Freshwater microbial communities from Crystal Bog, Wisconsin, USA - MA0.5M (SPAdes) | ecosystem: Environmental > Aquatic > Freshwater > Lake | place: Crystal Bog, Wisconsin, USA...
CACCCCAGGACACCCGCCCCTTGGTGGTACTGATTGGCAGTGCCCCCACGGCCCTCGAGACCCTGCTGGATCTGGTGGCCGCCCGCACCTGCCCCGCGCCGGCCTTGGTGATTGGCATGCCCGTGGGCTTTGTGGGGGTGGCCGAGAGCAAGCGGCATTTGGCGGAGAGTGGCCTGGTGCACCTGCGGCTTGAGGGCCCCAAGGGCGGGGCCGGCCTGGTGGCGGCCGCCTGCAATGCCCTGTTGCGCAGGGCCTGGCTTGAAGCTGCCTAGGCGGCACCCCGGCTGAGGCCCACGGCCACATGGCTGTTGGCCTCAATGCGGCCCAGCACCTGGCGGGCCCGCAGCACCACGGAAGGCGGCACCCCGGCCAAGCGGGCGGCTTCGATGCCATAGCTGCGGTTGGCCCCTCCGGGGGCGACCCGGTGCAGGAACACCAGGCTTTCGCCGGATTCCTCCACAAGTACCTGGGCATTGGCCACGTTGGGTAGGAGCTCGGCGAGCTCGTTGAGCTCGTGGTAGTGGGTGGCAAACACGCTGCGGGCCCGGATGCCCTGGCCATCGGCGGCCGCTAGATGTTCGGCCACGGCCCAGGCGATCGAGAGCCCATCGAAGGTGGCGGTACCTCGGCCAATCTCATCGAGCAGTACCAGGGAGCGGTCCGTGGCGTGGTGCAGGATGTTGGCGGTTTCGGCCATCTCCACCATGAAGGTGGATTGGCCCGAGCTGAGGTCGTCGCCGGCGCCGACCCGGGTGAAGATCCGATCGGCAATGCTAAGTCGGGCCGATTGGGCGGGGATCCAGCTGCCCATTTGGGCCATCAACTGCAGCAGGCCCGCCTGGCGCAAATAACAGCTTTTGCCGCTGGCGTTGGGTCCCGTGAGCACGAGTAGGTCTGGGGTGGCTTTGCCGCCGAGGGCCAGATTGTTGGGGGTGAAGGCTTCCTCCACCAGCAACTGCTCCACCACCGGGTGGCGGCCCGCCTCAATCACCAGCTCGCGGCTGTCCGTGATTTCTGGGCAGCAGTAGCCCCCGGTGGCGGCCACCTCGGCGAGGGAGGCCACCGCATCCAGCTCGGCCACCAGCCGGGCGGCCACCCGGATCGGTGCGGCCTGGGCTCCCACTTCCGCGCGCAGCTGGCAAAACAGCTCGTATTCCCGTTGGGCGGTCCGGGCCTTGAGCTGCAGGATCTTGCCTTCCCTGGCCTTGAGCTCGGGGGTCACAAAGCGCTCCTCATTGGCCAGGGTCTGGCGGCGGATCCAGTGGTCGGGCACGGCTGCCGATTTGGCCCTGCTCACCGCCAAGAAGTAGCCAAAGGTGCGGTGGTACTGGAGTTTGAGGGTTGGGATGCCGCTGGTTTGGCGCTCGAGCGCCTCCTGGCCCCGCAGCCAAGCCTCTTGGTCGTCGAGTTGGTTGCGCAGGCCATCGAGCTGGGGATCGACACCGTCGTGGATCAGGCCCCCTTCACTGATGGTGAGGGGGGGGGTGTCGAGCAGGTTGTGGCGCAGGAGGGCCGCGATTGTTTCCAGTTCGGGCCAGGGCTGGGCCAGGGCTTGGAGGGGGTGGCTGGTGCTTTTGGTGAGCAGGGCTGCCAATTGGGGCAGGCGCTCGAGGCCATCGGCCAGGGCCACCAGATCCCGGGCCGAGGCGCTGCCGGCTCCAGCCCGCCCGGCGAGGCGTTCGAGATCCCCCATGGGCCGCAGCAAACGCCGCACCCCAAGCCGCAGGGGCCGGTGGGCCACCAGCTCCCCCACACCGGCCTGGCGCTCGAGGATGGAGCTGCGTTTTACCAGGGGTGCTTCCACCCAGCGCCGCAGGCAGCGGCCCCCCATGGCGGTGTGGGTGCGATCCAGGGCCCAGAGCAACGAGCCCTGGCTTGCTCCCGCTGTTTGGGTTTTGGTGAGCTCCAGGTTGCGACGGGTTTGGGCATCGAGGATCAACAGATCCCCCGCGTGCCATGTGGTGGGCAAATCCAGGGGCACTTGGCCCTCCTGGGTGGCATCGAGGTAGGCCACCAGGCCTCCGGCCGCCCGCATCGCCAAGGGAACAGCCTGGAGCCCAAGCCCATCGAGGCTGGCTAGGCCAAAGCGGCTTTTGAGGGTGGCGCTGGCTTCTGGGGCCTCAAACGGGGTGCGGGGCAGCCCCGTGAGGTGCAGGCCATCCGGGCACCAGGCCGGCTTGGACCCTTGTCCTTGGAAGCCTGGACCTCCTTCCGCAGAGGGCCAGAGCACTTCGGCGGCGTCCACCTGCAGCAGCTCCTGGTGCAGCAGATCACTGCCCTGGCGCTCGGTGACCTGAAATTCGCCTGTGCTCACGTCCGCCACGGCCAAGCCCCAGCGGGTCCCGTCGCCCTCGGCGCTCAACACCACGGCGCAGAGCCAGTTGTTGCGCCGGGCTGAGAGCATCTCGTCTTCCAGCACCGTGCCGGGGGTGAGCACCCGGGTGATGCCTCGCTTGAGCAGCTCCCCCTTGGCGGGCCCCTTCGCCGAGGCTGTCTCGAGTTGGTCGCAGAGGGCCACGCTCAGGCCTCGGCGCACCAGCTCGGCGCAATAGCGCTCGGCGGCGTGGTGGGGAATGCCCGCCATTGGCACCCGGCCCATGGCCTTGCCCGCTTCCTTGCCGGTGAGGGTGAGCTCGAGCAGCCGGGAGAGGGAAAGGGCGTCTTCAAAGAAGCATTCGAAAAAGTCGCCCAGGCGATAGAGCAGCACCCGCTCGGGATGGGCGGCCTTGAGCTCCACGTAGTGGCGCAGCATTGGCGTGAGCTGGTCCGGATCCACCAGGCCGTGGTGGTGCCAGGGGGGTAGATCGGAGCTGGCGTCTTGGCCTGCAGCGTCTTGCTCTGCAGCTGGGCTCGGCCCAGGGGCTGGCTCGCTTAGACTAGGTTCGATCGCTGCCCTGGCTTGGCGCTGTCTTGGCCGGCTGCTGGCATCGGCTTCAAGGAAGGCAGCGGCAAGGGTTGCTTCATAGAGGGAAGCTGCATTGAGATCGCCCGGGCCCCCAAGCTTTTGGCCGTTGGTTTGGGCTGGGGACTTGGGTTGGGCCGCTTCCGGCTCGCCAAACAGACTCCCCTGCAAGGCCAGCTCAGGCTGCTGCTCGGCTGGCGCGGCCACGGCTGGGGGGCATCAAGGGGCTGATCGTAAGGGCATTGGTGGGCGGGTCATTGGCTGGAACCCCCACAACTTGTGAAGGAACCCCACGCCAGTGGCCAACAGAGCCGGGCTGTCGTGTGAGAATCCGCAAACTGCCTGAATTGGCCCCTGGCCACTCGCCGCACCCACCATGCAGATCCTCAACACCCTCACCGTTTTGGCCCTGGTGGTGATGTCGTTTGCGTTGATCGTGGCGGTGCCGGTGCTCTACGCCAGCAGCGAAGATTCCGGCCGCTCCAACCGCCTGATCCTGTTGGGCGGGATCGCCTGGGTAGCCCTGGTGCTGCTCAACTGGGGCGTCAGCTTTTTTGTGGTTTAGGCCGCGCTCAAAGGGTTGGCCGCCAGCCTGCGTAGGCTGATCCCCAACGATGCAGCCAAGACGTGGCGACCTTTGAAGGACGGTTTACCGAGGCAGCAAGTCTGCGTATAGGCGTTGTGGTGGCTCGCTTCAACGATTTGGTGACAGCCAAGCTCCTGAGTGGCTGCCTTGATTGCCTATCGCGTCATGGCATCGACACCAGTGAAGCAAGTAGTCAGTTGGATGTGGCCTGGGTGCCAGGTAGCTTTGAAATTCCCCTGGTGGCCCAGCGGCTGGCAGCCAGCGACCAATATCAAGTGGTGATCACCCTGGGCGCCGTGATCCGCGGCGATACCCCCCATTTCGATGTGGTGGTGGCCGAAGTGAGCAAGGGGGTGGCCGCCGTATCCCGCGAGAGTGGCGTGCCCGTGATTTTTGGGGTGCTCACCACCGACACCATGCAGCAGGCTCTCGAGCGGGCGGGCATCAAGAGCAACCTGGGCTGGAGCTACGGCATGCAGGCCCTGGAGATGGGCAGCCTGATGAAGGCCTTGCCCTGAGGCTGGCTGCCGCGATGGGTTTGTCTTGGCTATCCGCGCGCCGGAAGCTGTTTTTGGCTCTGCTGCTCGACCTGGTCGGGGTGATGTTGATTGCGGTGCTTTTCGACCGTTGGGCCGCCACCCACTTGTTGCTGCATCCCGAGTGGCTTGGGTTTTATGGGCTGACCTATGCCGCGATGAGCTGGCTGTTTGGTAGCTACACGCTGCTTCGCTTGCCCCGGGTGACGGGCGTTCATGTTTTGGCACGACTGGGTTGGGCCGCGTTGGCCACCACTGTGGTGCTGGTGCTGGTGAGTTGGATCTTGCGCGTGCCCCCCAGCCTCACCCTCGGGTACCGGCGCACCCAGGTGCTGCTGCTGGTTGGACTGACGCTCTGGGCCCTGATGGTGCGCCTGCTGTTGCGCCGGCTCCCATCCCACCCGGGCGCTCGGGAGATGACGGCTCTCGAGCTAGCGGAATGGAGTCAGCAGCGCTTGTTGCCAAGTCAGTTGCCAGTTGAAGCCTTCACGCTTGAGGAGATCACCTGGGCCAACAGCCTCAGCCTGCAGCGCCAGCTCAAGCGGGCAGCGGATATCGCGCTGGCCATTGGCCTGTTGCTTCTCACCCTGCCGCTCACCCTGCTTGCTGCGCTGTTGATCTGGCTTGAGGATCGGGGTCCGATTTTCTTTCGGCAGGAGCGCAGCGGCCTGATGGGCGCCCGGTTTTCGGTCTACAAATTGCGCACCATGGTCCAGGCCGATCCTGCCGCCCCAGCCCTCTGGACCCAGCGGGGTGACAAGCGCCTAACTCGGGTGGGATCCCTCCTGCGGCGGGTGCGGCTCGATGAGCTCCCCCAGCTCTTGAATGTGGTGCTGGGGGAGATGAGCCTGATTGGGCCCAGGCCCGAAAGGCCGGAGCTGGAGGGTGAGCTCGCAGCCCGAATTCCCCACTACCGCAAACGCCACTGGATGCCGCCGGGTCTGAGCGGCTGGGCCCAAGTGTGTGCGCCCTATGCGGCCAGCATTGAGGAGACGGAGCTCAAGCTGAGCTACGACCTCTACTACCTGCGCCATTGGAGTACCGCCTTGGACCTGCTGATTTTTCTCAAGACCATCAAGACGGTGCTCAAGGCCAAAGGTCGCTGAGGCCTGTTGCGATTTGACCGAGGGCACCCCTGTGGTGCAAGCTCGATGGGTCGGCAGAGAACGTCAGTTCAGCCCGACGTGCGGATGTAGCTCAGTGGTAGAGCATCTCCTTGCCAAGGAGAGGGTCGAGAGTTCGAATCTCTTCATCCGCTTGGTTCAGTTGTTCTCACCAAGAGCTTCTGGGATGCAGCTCGCCCAAAGCCCATTTGGGTATAGAAGCCCTCGCTGTTGGTGGTCATCAGATACACCCGCTCCACATTCCGCAAGCTGGGAGCGTTGAGCAGGGCTTCCACCAGCTGGCGGCCCAGGCCTTGACCCTGCAGGTCTTCGGGGATCACCACATCCCAGAGCACGGCTCGAAAGGCCCCATCACTGCTGGCCCGCCCAAAGCCCACTAGCCGCTTGCCTTGCCAGAGGCTCGCCACCGCTGCGCTGCCAGCCAGCATGCGGCCCAACTGGCCCAGGGAGCGGCCCTGGGCCCAGAAGGCATGTTGATCCAGCAGCCGTTGCAGCTTCCAAAGGCCCCGGGTGGGCCGAAAGCCCGGGCCGAGGCCAAGCCAGCGCAGGCCCGGTGCGCCAGGGGCATGGATCAGGAGCAGGGTGCGTTCTGCCATGGCAGCATCCTCCCAGCGAAGGGGCAACCTTGGGTCAGCAGCGCAAAGGCATCATCCTGGCTGGGGGCAGTGGCACTCGGCTGCATCCCATCACCCAGGCAGTGAGCAAGCAGCTGCTGCCGGTGTACGACAAGCCGATGATTTATTACCCCCTCAGCACCTTGATGCTGGCGGGGATTCGGGAGGTGCTGATCATCACCACCCCGGTGGATCAACCGGCTTTTGAGCGGCTGCTTGGCGATGGATCGACCTGGGGCATGGCGATTTCCTATGCGGTGCAGCCCAGCCCCGATGGCCTGGCCCAGGCCTTTTTGATTGGCGCCGATTTTCTTTCCGGTGCGCCGGCGGCCCTGGTGCTGGGCGACAACCTCTTCCATGGCCACGACCTCTCGCCCCAGCTTCAGGGCCTGAATGGCAAGCAGGCTGGGGCCACGGTGTTCGCCTATGGCGTGCGGGATCCCCAGCGCTATGGGGTGGTGGAGTTCGATGGCGATGGCCGGGTGCTGAGCTTGGAGGAAAAGCCAGCCAAGCCCAAGAGTCGCTATGCCGTGACGGGCCTGTATTTCTATGACGCCTCGGTGGTGGAGCGAGCCAGGCAGGTGTTGCCTTCTGATCGGGGAGAGCTGGAGATCACCGATCTCAACCGCCAGTATCTGGAGGAGGGTTTGCTGCAGGTGGAGCTGATGGGTCGGGGCATGGCCTGGCTGGATACGGGCACCTGCGATTCCCTGCACGAGGCCGGCAGCTACATCCGCACCCTTGAGCACCGCCAGGGCCTCAAGGTGGGCTGCCCGGAGGAGGTGGCCTGGCGTCTGGGCTGGATTGCCGGATCCGAGCTGGAAGCCCTAGCTGCACCGCTGCGCAAAAGCGGTTACGGCGATTATTTGCTGCAATTGCTGGAGAGCCCCGATGCAGGCTGAAACCCTCACCCCGGCCGCGGGTGCGCCCCTGCAGGGCCCTTTGCTGCTCACCCCAAGGGTGTTTGGTGATGATCGGGGCTTCTTCTTTGAGAGCTGGAACCAGCAAGTTTTTGCGGCAGCTTGCGAGGCCCAAGGCCAAATCGCCCCGGCATTTGTGCAAGACAACCACTCCCGCTCCAGCCGCGGGGTGCTGCGGGGCCTTCACTACCAGCTACCGCCCCATCCCCAGGGAAAGCTCGTGCGCTGCGTTGTGGGGGAGATCTTTGATGTGGCGGTGGACATCCGCCGCAGTTCGCCCACCTTTGGCCAGTGGGTGGGGGCGGTGCTCAGCGGCGAAAACCACCAGCAGCTGTGGGTGCCAGAGGGTTTTGCCCATGGCTTTCTCACCCTGAGCGCCCACGCTGAGGTGCTCTACAAGACCACCGATTTTTGGAGCAAGGATTGCGAGGGTGCGATTCGCTGGGATGACCCCCAGCTGGCCATTCGTTGGCCCCTGGATCCCATCGGGGGGATGGAGCCGCTGCTGGCGGAAAAGGATGCACAGGCGCCCTTGCTGGCGGAAACCTTGGCGGCTGCCGGATTGTTTGCGTGACGGCAGGGCACCCCGCTAAACAACAACCGTGGCGACGCTGGAGCGCACAGGCGGTTGGGGCTGGGCATCAGCCGCCAGCCCTTCCAGATGAAAGGCAATGGCGTCATGAATCTCTGCCAGCACCTGCTCTCGGGAAGGACCTGTGGCTACACATCCCGGCAGATCAGGCACGTAGGCCGAATAGTTGTGCTCGGTTTTTTCGATCACAACGGCAAAGGCTTGGCTCATGGCAGGGGCACTCCGGATTGCCTTGCAATGCTTTTGATGGTGCCGGGAGCGAGGTCTTCGCTTGGCTTTCCGGCAACCGTAACGCGACCAGACCGGCGTGGATGTTTGAACTGCCTGTGGCTGCCGCGGGTGACCACCAGCACCCAGCCCGCCAGCTCCAGCTGCTTGATGACCTCGCGGATCTTCACAGCACAAGCTTTGCTTGTTCAAAGATTCAGTGTCTTCTGATGGGGGTTCGAGTGGCATCCGTGCGACCACGGAACTCTGAAAAGGAGGCCAGCCGATGAAGGTGCTGCTCACCGGCGCCGCCGGCCAGCTGGGCCAGGCCCTCATGGCTTCCAGACCCAAGGGGGTGGAGCTGATTGCTTGCACTAGGGCTGAGCTGGACTTGGCGAATCCGGTGGCCTGCCGCGCTGCCGTGGCGAGCCAGCGGCCGGATTGGGTGCTGAATGCGGGCGCTTACACAGCGGTGGACAAGGCGGAACGTGAGCCGGAGCTGGCCCAGGCCGTGAATGCGGGTGCTCCGGCGGCCTTCGCGGAAGCCCTGGCAGATATGGGCGGCCGGCTGCTGCAAGTGAGTACCGATTTTGTGTTCAATGGATCCCAAGGTTCGCCCTACCGACCTGACCAGCCGGTGGACCCCCTCGGCGTGTATGGAGCCACCAAGGCTGCCGGAGAGAGGGCCGCCCTTGCCCTGCCGGGCGGGCGGGTGCTACGCACTAGCTGGGTATACGGCCCGGTGGGCAAAAACTTTTGCCTCACGATGCTGCGACTCCATGCACTCAAGGCTGCTGCTGGTGAACCGCTTGGCGTGGTGGCCGATCAAGTGGGTTGCCCCTCAGCTACTTACACCCTGGCGGCTGCCTGTTGGCGGGCGATCGGAGCGGGCACAAAACTTTCCGACGCCGAGCCCGAAGAGCAGCCGCAGATCCTGCATTGGAGCGATGCCGGTGCTGCGAGTTGGTACGACTTCGCCGTGGCCATTGGTGAGCTGGGGGTGGCGGCGGGCTTGATTGGCCAGGCTGCAGTGGTGCGGCCCCTCACCACGGCGGAATACCCCACGCCGGCCCAGCGGCCCAGCTATTCCCTGCTGGATTGCACCGCTAGCCGGGCGGCCTTGGGGCTGGAGCCGGTGCACTGGCGGGCGGCGTTGGCCCGGGTGCTTGCCGCTCTTACCCCAGGATCAGGCTGAGGGCAGTGTCTCCTAGAGCCCCAAGTAGTCTCATTGGAGTCTTGACGACCTGATGGGCCTCCAGCTCCCCCCGGCCATCAACCGCGTTCTGGTGACCGGTGGAGCGGGCTTCATTGGTGGGGCGGTGGTGCGGCGGCTGTTGGCAGAGACCAGGTCCACCATCTTTAACCTCGACAAGTGCGGCTACGCCAGCGACCTCACCGGCATTGAGCAGGTGCTTTCTGAGCTGGGCCCTGCAGCCCAAACGCCCCAGGGGGAGAGCCGACACACGCTCCTGCGGGTGGACCTCACCGATGCCGATGCCACAGCGACAGCGGTGCGCCAGGCCGATCCCGATCTAGTGCTGCACCTGGCGGCTGAAAGCCATGTGGACCGCTCCATCGATGGGCCTGGTGCCTTCATCGAGAGCAACGTGACGGGTACCTTCCATCTGCTGCAGGCGGTGCGGGCCCATTGGGAAGGTTTGGCATCCGAGCGCCAGCAAGGCTTCCGCTTGCACCACATCAGCACCGATGAGGTGTTCGGCTCTTTGGGCGCAACCGGCCGCTTCTCGGAAACGACCCCCTACGACCCCCGCTCCCCCTATTCGGCCAGCAAGGCCGCCAGCGACCACCTAGTGAGCGCTTGGCACCACACCTACGGCCTGCCGGTGGTGCTCACCAACTGCTCCAACAACTACGGCCCCTGGCAATTCCCGGAAAAGTTGATTCCGGTGGTGATCCTTAAGGCGGTGGCGGGTGAGCCGATACCGCTGTACGGCGATGGGGCCAACGTGCGCGATTGGCTCTATGTGGAAGACCACGTGGATGCCCTGCTGCTGGCGGCCACCCAGGGCCAAGTGGGCCGCAGCTACTGCGTGGGCGGCCATGGGGAACGATCAAATAAGCAGGTGGTGGAGGCGATCTGCGCCCTGCTGGATCAGCGGTTACCCAGTGGGGCTCCCCACGCCCGTTTGATTACGCCGGTGACCGATCGGCCTGGCCACGACCGGCGCTATGCCATTGATCCCAGCCGCATCAGCACGGAGCTGGGTTGGCAGCCGCGCCACAAGTTCGATGAGGGCCTGGCGGCCACTGTGGATTGGTATCTGGCCAATCGGGATTGGTGCGCCGCCGTGAGGGTTCGGGCGGGGTATAGCGGTGAGCGCATCGGCGTTGCTCCTGCTGCGGTGTGATTGTTCAACTGGTGCGGGAATGCCCCCCCGGCCATGGGGGTGTGGAGCGGGTAGCCCATGAGCTGGCTTCGGCCTGGCAGGCCAAAGGTGAACTGAGCGCAACGATTTCGCTGCAGCCCTGTGCCCCATCGGCCGATGACCCATCGCTGCCGGTGCCTTACCGGCGTAGCAGCCTGCCCAGATTCAAAGTTGGTCAGTTCTTGTTTCCTTGGCCATCGCGGCGCCTATGGGCTGTGCTCACAGGTTCAGAGGTGCTGCATGTGCATCTTCCATGTCCTGGTTTGCTGGCGGTGAGTGTGCTCGCCAGGCTGTTGCAACCCAGCAGGACAATCCGTCTGCATTGGCATGCGTTTCTACAACCCCCTACCGGACCCCAAGGGTGGATGATTCGTTTCTACCAGTGGCTTGCCCTGCGTTGGGCAAGTTTTGGTGTTCAGGCTGTGGTGACAACCTCACCGGTGCTGGCTGAGCTTCTTGCTCAAGAGGGCGTAAAGCCTCAAAAAGTGTTCGTGTTGCCCTGCTGCCTTGGGGAGTTGCAAGAGAAGTTGTATGGCCAGATTGCTGAGGAACGCCGCCAGCGGCCTCTTCGGCATCAACAGCAGCCCCTGCGGCTTTTGTTTATCGGTCGGCTGGACAGCTATAAGCGGGTGGACTGGCTGATTGAGGCCTGTGCAGCCTCGGGGGCTGCTGATCTCCATGTGGTTGGAGATGGGCCCCTGCGCCGGCAGCTCGCAGAGAAGGCCCTGGCAGCGGGGATCGATCAAGCCGTTGTGTTTCATGGCCGCATCAGCGAGCAGGAGAAATTGGTCGTGCTGCGTGATTCGGATCTGCTTGTGCTTCCTGCAGATTGCAGCAATGAGGCCTTTGGGATTGTGCAGCTGGAGGCGATGGCCTGTGGAGTGCCAGCGCTGGCCTTTGACCACCCTCAATCAGGGATGGCCTGGGTGGGTGGGCTCAAGACGGTGTTGGGGTTTCGTCAGTTATGCCGGCAGGATCTAGTTCGGGTGATCGATCGCTTATCCCAAGATCCGCTGCTGTTGGTCGATGTATCGCTTGACGCTGAACAACGCTATTGGAATGAATTTTCCAGGCAGATTTGGCAGAGGCGGTTGGATTCTTTAAGCCCTTGACGATTCTTACCAACCTGCTTCCCTATGTTCCTGGTTATACG
>Ga0208864_1000711_pt1 | contig 11017 bp, 6 predicted proteins | sample CryBogmetaGMA05M_FD_184542 | JGI IMG/M metagenome (GOLD analysis project Ga0208864, IMG submission 184542) | Freshwater microbial communities from Crystal Bog, Wisconsin, USA - MA0.5M (SPAdes) | ecosystem: Environmental > Aquatic > Freshwater > Lake | place: Crystal Bog, Wisconsin, USA...
GTCATCCTGACTTGTTCGCGTGAGCAGGAGATCCAAGTAGAGACATAGCGGACTGCGCACGGAGAAGGCTTGAGGGAATGCCGTAGGACCCGGGTTCGATTCCCGGCAGCTCCACCGATATAGCAGCAGGCCAGGGTCACAAACCCTGGCCTGTTTTGTGTCCCGTCAACATTCCCGTCAACATCCGGGCTAGCACCCCGTAAATATTCCCCGTCAGCAGCTGGTTGGCGAAGATACCGATATTCTGCGGGAGCGCGAGAGCCGCCCAGTTCAACGCGCGTACCGCGCCCGGGAGCCCTTCGGTTGGTTGCGGCGCGGGCGGCGGCAGCGGCGGCACGTTCGGGTCGAAATCGGCGAACAGGTAATTGCCGACCTGGTTGATGTAGTCGGAGGCGTTCAGGGCGTACTGGGTTGCGATGGGGAACCCGGCCGCTAGGAAGTCAGGAAAGATCCCGTAATAGGTGAACGGCGCCGGCGCCGGTACCGGCGGCGGTACCGGCGGCGGGAAGTCAAGAATCGAGAAGAGGTAGAGGTTGGCCTTCTGCAGGGTGTTCATCACCTCGTCGAGGGGGTCGAAGGTATACGGGTAGGCCGCCAATGCGACATCGGCGACCGTAGGAACCTTGACCGCGGGCTGGCTCAAGGCTGCAATGGTCCCAGCGCTCACCGTGACAGCTCCCACGGTAATGACTGAAGCCGTGCTGGTCAGAAGCTGTGATCGCAGGCATGCCCGCATATGTTCTCCACATCTCGATGTTTGATCTTGTACAAATCACCACCTTGGTTGCTCAGCTCAAATACCAACAGGCCCCTCGGTGTTCAACGTGGATTCAGTACCTCGCGTGCAAGCGGCGTGGCGGTGCCTTAGCCGAAGGTCCGGCTGATCAGTGTCCACTGGTTGTGGTTCTCGCGGCGCAGGTACGACAGCTCGTCGAGTACCGCTGTGGCCAAGGCCAATCCGCGCCCCCGCTTGGCCAGTGCGTCGGGTGTGCTCACCGCCTCGAGGTCAACCGCGGCCGGTTCGCCGTCATCGGTGAACACAACCTTTACCTGATGCTGCATAACCTCAATGTCCATCCGAATGGGCACGGGCCGCCGGCCTCCGGCGTACTGGACGATGTTCGCAGCGATCTCGGCGACGCCAGTCGCTACGGTCATCCGGATGGAGGCGGGAACGTCCCGGTGTTGTGCCCAGCAACGGTCAAGTGCCCGGTGAATCTTGTCCAGCAGGTCCGGGCCGGTCACCGTCTCAAGCACTCTTCGTTGCGGTGCAGTCATACTTGTCCAAGAATCACTTCTGGTCGTCGAAAGCCGTTTCCGGGGACGTGACGGTACGCAAAACACGATTTACGTTCGTCAGTTCCATGACCAGAGTCGCCTGCTCGGTGGGGGACATAATTTTGAGGTCCCCGCCATTGTCTCTGGCGGCCTCGAAGCCGGCCACAAGTGAGCCCAGGCCGGAGGAGTCGATTAACTCCACGGCAGACAGATCGACCACGACGCGGGTATGCCCCGCGTCCACCAAGCCGATCAGCTGTTTGCTCAGACCGGCCGCCACTGGCAAATCAAGACGGCCACGAGGAGCAACAACTACCACGCCGTCGCCAGTGATGCGGGTCGGGAATTCGGCGGGTTCTCGGCCTCGGCCCCTCATCGGTGGCTCCCTTCCTTGTCCTTTCGGTAGGTGCTGAAAGCCTAACTAAGGCATCCGGGTTTGCGATTTCGCTTCGCGGCTTTTTCGTGTTTTCGCCGTTTGGTTGGTTCCTGTGACCCAAGGTCCGGTCCGGATGCAGTTACCCGTATTTCGGCGCGTCGCACTCTCCGCTGTGATGGAATGCGGGCGAGATTTTTCCTGTTTGGAGGGGCGGGATTACTGGTGTCGAAACCGGCTTTGGAGGGCTCTGAGCTGCCAATTCGGGGCGCTGCGGCCGTCGGTGCCGTCGTCATCGCTCTCTACGCACTGCTTGTCTTCGCGCGGTGGCCGAATGCCGAGTTCGTCAGGAGTCTGACTGACTTCACATTTCCAGTGGCTAGTTTGGTTTACGTACCCCTGGCAGCACTGACCGCGGGGTCGGCCCGGGGACGGTTACGAGCCGCCTGGCTTGCGTTGACCGTCGGCTTCGCCTTCTGGGCAGTGGCCGAGTGGCTATGGACGTACTACGAAAACATCGTCGGCGAGGTGCCGTATCCGTCGTGGGCCGACCTTTTTTATATGCTGTACGTTCCTGGCGTCGCGGCGGCACTGCTCCTCTTTCCCAGTGTCGACACCTGGCGTTACCGGAGCCGGCTGATCGTCGATGGTGTGATCGTGACGACGTCGCTCTTCCTGATCTCGTGGCTCACAGTTATGGGTCCGATCTGGACAGCGGGTGCCGACGATCGGTTGGAATTCGCCCTGTCGTTGGCGTATCCGGCTGGTGATGTTCTGCTCCTGGCCATTGGCCTGATGGTTCTGGTGCGGGCGCCTGCAGAGTTGCGTCTGACCTTGAGCCTATTGGTTGCCGCGCTGGCCTTTTCGGCGTTGGGCAACGGAGTGTGGTCCTACTTCAGCGACCCTCAGGCCTATCGGGTTGGGGGGTTGGCTGACGTCTTCTATTTCGCGAACATCGTGTTCTTCGTTCTGGCATTGATCGCAGGCCGACGTGTCCGACAGATTGACGACGTTGGGCAGGACGACTCACCGGGCCGACTCTCCCTCTGGCTGCCCTTGCTGCCCGTGGCGATCGCTGCGGTGTTCGTAGCCGTATCGAGCCAAGAGGCGATTATCGAACCACCGGTGTTGGCAGCCGGTTCGGTACTGATTACTGGCAGTTTGGTGCGACAACTGATCCAGGGGGACGATCTTATCGGTCGCGAACGAAGGAATCGTGTTCTTGCGGAACGCCTCAACGAGGAACTGGACAACGCTGCCCGCTACGTTGCCTCGATTCTGCCCGACGACCTGCACGGCCCGGTTTCGGCGACCTCACGTTATCTGCCATCCCGATCGGTCGGAGGGGACTCCTTCGGCTACGCCTGGGTCGACGACGACCACCTGATCGTCTACATCATCGACGTCTCCGGCCATGGAGTGAAACCGGCTCTGCTGTCGGTCTCGATCCACAACCTGCTGAGATCGGGGACGCTGCCGGCGGAGATGCTCCTGGCGCCGGATCGGCTGCTGACTGAACTCAACAGACGCTTCAGCATGAAGAAACAGGACGGTCACTACTTCACCATGTGGTACGGCGTCTACCTGCGGTCAACGGGTGAATTGCGGTACGCGAATGCGGGTCACCCGCCGCCGTTGTTCATGCCCGGCGAGGAGTCGGGCGCGGTCGTTCTTCACCAAGCCGGCGGGATGCCGGTGGGGATGCTCGCCGACAGCGAGTTCATGGCGGAGACTTGCGTTGTTGCGCCGGGATCCCAGATCCTGCTGTATAGCGACGGCGTGATGGGTGAACCGCCGCGACTGGCTGAATTCGCAGCCCGATGTGCCACGTTGGCCGCGACGTCCGAGGATTGGCTGGACTCACTCGTGCCGATGTTGCCCACCGATGCCGAGGGCCACTACAGCGACGACTGTTCACTGGTTTTGCTGACATTTCCCGGAGAAATGGCTAGCCCAAACGGCTCACTGGCTCAGCGGGTGTCGGGGGACCGGTCCTGAGTAGTTTCCCGTGTTGCTTGGCGCGGTAGACGGTAACCGCTTCGGCCCGCGACGCGACCTCCATCTTGCTAAGTACGCGATGGACGTGGTTTTTTATCGTCGGCAGAGTCAGCATGAGTCGTGATGCAATCTGCTGATTGGACAGGCCCTCCGCTATCAGTCCCAGAATCTGGAGTTCCCGCTCGGTCAGCCGTTCGATGCCGGCATCCGGATTGATGTCCTGGGAGAACGAGTACACCCGCCGCAACAGCATCGCTGACACCTCGGTGGAACACAGCGCATGGCCGCTTGCGGCGGCCCGAAGGGTTTCCAGCATCCTGTCGAAGGACTCCGTGCGGAGTAGCAGTCCAGAAACTCCCGCTTCGGCGGCAGAGATTATCTCCGCCTCGCGCTCCAGCGACAGGTCGAAAACCACCACCGCGCTCGAGGAGCCGAGACGGCGACCTACCTTGATCACCATGGAGGCGTCGGGGAGACCGGTCTTGACCACGACGATCGTGGCTTGGTCGCTATCGGCGACCGCTAGCAGGGACGGCAGGTCCCATGCCCCGTCGGCCGCGATGCCGTGGGCACTCAGTTGCGCAACGAGACACTCACGTTGTGGCCGCCCGTCATCGACGACGATCACCCGGTGCTCGATTCCCGATGATGCAGTGATGAAGGGACTTTAGCCCCGAGCCAATCGCTTCGTCATCGATAGCGGATTGGTACTGAACCCAAGTTGAACCCTGGTGTTTATATGCATGTCAGCCCGCGTCAGAGAGGTTTAAGGGCCGGACTAATAGCCGATCGGCCAAGAAGGCCGGTTGCCGCGATTGAGGGGTGTTGGATGTCTGTTCACGACGAGCATGGCCGACAGAAAGTCGCACGGGCCGGTGCGGCCATGTTCGCGTTGGGCCTGATGATCGCAGGTCCGCATGCTGCCGGGGTGGCCGCCGCTGACACCGGCGAGGACGCTTCCCCGGTGTCGGCCAGTACGGCCGACTCCAACCCGGCGGCGCAGGCGGGGCCGGCTGGGCGGGGAGTGGCCCGGTCGACGACGGCGGCTGAACGGTCCACCCGATCGGCACGTAGTGAGCGCGCCGGTGCCGCGAATGCACCGCGGGCTGCTGCGGCGGGATCGGCGCCCGCGCGCCGCGGCTCGTCGAAAGGGGTCGGCCGCGTGGCTGCTGCGCCCTCCGCCGCCAGTGACTCACCTGCCGCAGAGACTGCGGCCTCGGCACCAGTTCGCGAACCGGTTGTGGGCGGCGGCAGTATGACGCTGCCCTCCACCGACACGGTGCCCACGGTCTCGACAGCTTCGACTCTCCCGGACTGGGCGGCCGAGGCTGCCATCCTCAACCCTCAACGGCCCATCGCCCCCAGCGCGAAGACAGTCGGCGTGAACACGCCTGTGCTGACGGCACTGGCCAATGGGATCAACGGAGCCCTCGACGGCTTGGCAAATCTGCTGTCCAACTTCCCCGCCGGCCCGGTCAATGATCTCCTCGCCGGAGCGCTGCTGCTGACCCGCCGCGCCCTGTCGCTCATCGAGCCCGTTCCGGCCAGTGCCCCGGTGGCCACGTCGGTGTGGCTGCCCAACGCCGGCACCTATGGCACCAACTCCGCCATGAATTTCGTGGTCAACTTCGACCAGCCCGTCGTCGTGGCCGACACCAATGTGGCTCTGCCCGTCGAGATCAACTACGTCCTGTCCAACGCCAAGTACGTCAGCGGTTCGGGAACGGGCAGCCTCCTGTTCAGTTTGGACACCCCCGCCGGGGAGTTGGCCCCCACCGGCATCAGCCTCGGCACGGTGAGCACGCAGACCGCTCTCCGGGTTTTCGACTTCGGCACCCGCATCGTTGCAAAGTCGAATCAGGCAGTGGCTAGCAATGCCATCCCAACGGTCAACACCAGCCGCATCACAGTCGACTCGATGGGACCGCAGATCACCGGTCGCAGCGACATTCAGATCAGCGGCAGTAACGTCACCCTGACCGTCACCTTCGACCGTCCAGTCAATGTGACCGGCACGCCGACCGTGCCGGTAACCGTCAACGGCTCGGACACCGAACTCAATTACGTGAGCGGCAACCGCACCAACACCCTCACGTTCCGCCTCAGCAACCCCTCCGGTTCGGCGATCAGCTCGGCGGCCTTCCGTGACTACGTCGGTGACGTGATCTACCTGTCTTCGACCGCCGGAATCAGCGACCGGACCGGCAGTCAGATCTACATCCTCGAGGGCGATATCGACACGCCGCTGATCGAGAACGGCAATCACGTCGTGGTGATCGGCCAGCACTTCGAAAGCCTGGGAACCAAGACCGCGAGCCAACTCAACGCAATCCTGGCCGGAGAGTTCGAGTTCTACAACGGCTTGGAAGGCGGCACCTACGGCCCGCCCCTGTACAATTTGACGACACCGGAACAATGGCCGTTCAACAGTGGCTACGTATACCCCACACCCACGCCGGCTGTCGACGCTGTAGACCTCTTCCGGGTGGCCTTCCGCTCATTTATTCCCGAGCAAGGCCGGTACACCACGGCCTACGGCATCGCCGCACTCCCGGTAACCGATGACGGACAAGGAAACCTCACTCCGATCACCGGCCCCGTCAGCGTTGTCGAGTGGCAACAGCCGACTGTGTTCAACCTGTTGGATTCGGCTCCATCCCAAGCCTTCTCCGAAAAGAATCAGGGCGAGAACGACTTCCCACGGTTCGACATCGCTCAATTCGCTGGGCAGGGCTACGTGGTGATCATGCCGGATCCGTTCGGTCTGGGTAATTCCCCCAACCATTACGCGTATCAACTTGTCGATAGCGCCGCGCAGTGGAGCAACGACATGCTGAATGCCAGTCAGGCACTCCTGGCAGCTCGGGATCTCCAGCAGAGCAACCTGTTCCTCGCGGGCTGGTCGGCGGGCGGCACCCAGACTGGGGCCTTCCTGCAGAGTCTGGAGAGCCAGGGGCAGACGGTGGCGGGAGCGATGATGGCCTCGGCGCCGTTGGACATCGCGTTGACCGTGCAGAACGGCATTTTCCATCCGCGGACTTGGACTGCTGAGCACACCGGCGAGGCTGTATGGCTCAATGCAGCATTGGCTTACACGGCCTTCTCCCAGGGCGGTTTCATGGGACAGCCGACTAACGCACTCGACCTCCTCGGCAAGTACTACGACGTCGCGCGGCGTATCTACACCCAGCAGTACATCGCCGTCGACTTCGGCAAAGACATTCCGGGCTTGCCGGCTACCCAGGGCGTGAAGGTTACCTACCTCGACGTTGACGGCAACGAGCAGACCGAGTTCATGCCTTACGACCTGAGGGAACTCATCGTCCCGAAGTACTCGTCGAACGAATTGGCGTACTACGCGAGTCCCTACGCACAGCTGATGCGCATCAACACAACCGGGAACGTCGAGTGGACAAGCCCGACCATGTTGAACTACGGCGCCCAGGACGAGGTGATGCCGGTCTGGCAGGGCCGGCGGATTTACGACCTGCAGCTGGACTTCGGCAATCAGAACATCCAGTACAACGTCGTCGGCGCGGCCACTCACCGCGGGACCTACTTGCAGGCGATGGCGAATGCGCTGGCCTGGTTCGACTCCATCAGCGGGTTCATCATCACATCGCCCTCCCAAAACTGAGCGGTGATGACGACGATTCGGTGGGGTGCGCGCGCAGGGGCGGCAGCATTCGTCCTCGGGTTGACGTTGGTGGGACCGCAGGGCCTGGGAGTGGCCGCTGCTGATACCGGTGACACCGGTGATGCTGCGGTCGCAGCGGGTTCGCCAGAGGGCCGCGGGGATGCGGCGCGCACGGGCCGTGCCGGCCGGCAACTGGGCGTGGGCCGGCCCGCGCAGCGAGAGGTCACGACACAATCGCGCGGTGCTGCCGCGTTACGGCCGGCCAAGGCTCCCTCGGCCACTGCCAACCGTGCCGGAGCGCCGGCTGCCAGGCCAGTCGTTGTTGAGGTGCCCCTCGAGGCCGTCGCCGCAGCTGCGGTCAAGGCCGAGCCAAAGCTTCAGGTTACTGCCCGCATTACGCCACGACGGACTGCAGCAGTCACCGGTCGCTCGGAGTTGGGCGCGGCCGTCTTGTCCCTGACGCGCCCGGTAGCCGTCGTACCTTCCGTGCCGGGACTGACGGCGCTCCGCGATGCCGTCGGATCCGCCGAGACGACGTTGTTCAACACCTTGGAGAACGTTCTCGTCGATCTGCCGGCCACCGACGTCAATAACTTCCTCGCCGGCGCACTGCTGATGGTGCGGCAGAAATTCTTCAACCAGGCTCCGCAGGCCACCGGGGCTACCTCGTACACCTCTGCGGACGGACTCGTCAACGGGCGTGTCGGAGCGATCGACCTCGAGGGCGGAACTCTCAGCTACACCGTGGTCGCCGGCCCGAAGTTCGGGACCGTGGAAGTTGACGCCAACGGTCTCTACGTCTACACCCCGGGCGCCGACTACGCGGGATCCGACGTCTTCACGGTGGACGTCTCATCCAACACGCCGGGGCTGAATCTGCTGACTCCGTTCGCCGACAACACCTCCCGCTTGGTGAACGTCCGGTTGGGTGCGCCGCCCCCGGCGACTCCCTTCGCCGACCCTGCCGGGCAGAGCCCGCAGTTCCCCGACGATGTGGCGGTGTACCTGCCCAATGCCTCCGGCCACATCACCGTCGGCCGCACCTGGCTGGGTCCTACGGCCAGCGTCACCCTGACCGACACCACATCGGCCACCGAGGTGTCGTGGATGGACTCCACCGGCGATCTCGGCCAGATGAGCATGGCCGACGCGGCGCAGCTATGGCCGAAGTTCGAGGCCAAAGCCCTCCAGAGCGGCGGCGGCGTGGATCTGGGTGTCTCCTTCTCGGCCGATGACGGCACCAGCGTTGCGCTGATTCTGTCGCGGGCGTCGTTGAGCACAAACAGCGACGGACAATACGTGTTCACCGGGAACCTGAGTGCCGATCCGGCCTCGCGACCGGATGCTCTCGATCAGTGGGATGTGGTCGGGTCCGGGTACAAGACGCAGTACAACGCCTTCCGTACCATCTACGGACTCGCCGGTCCCGGAATCCCCAGTCCGGCACCGATCACCATCGATTTCCAGAATGCCGCTGTGTTTTCTGATACCGCCAGCGCCATCAGCTACCAGCAGTACGGGTTGTACGCGTTCGACCATCAGCAGACGGACTACACCTACAGTGCGGGTTCGCCCGTCACGTCGGTGACATCCGATGCGGTGAATACCGCTGTAACTGCTGAAAAAGCAACGAGTGCGGTGACCGCGTCGATCCCGTTGGAACAGTCCTTCGTCATCGGCCGCAAGGACGGGTCGGTCGAACTGTGGACCGGTGGAGTTAAGAGCCTTCTGCAGGCGCCGACTGTCAACGGGGCCTCGGTGGTCAGCATCGTGTCCTACGATCGCCCGCTGCAGGATGCCGACGGTGCGATGGTGGAGAGCAGTTTCACGGGCAGCATCGACGGCAATGTCCTGACGGTCAGCGCGCTGGGTGCGGGCAGCACCGTGACGGTCGGTGCGGAGATCGCCGGCACCGGCATCCAGGCGGGGACAGTCATCACGAAGTTCGTCGTTCCGGAGACGAGCCGGTGCATCGAGAAGAAGGGTGATGACTGCGTCAAGTCCACTGGGGGCCAGGGGGGCGAGATCGGCGGCCTGGGCACCTATGAAGTGAGCATCCCCCAATCCGTTGCAGCCATGGTGATCACCCAGCCATCGGTCCTGGCCAAGGCGCCCGGGTTCGTCGTCGCCCTCAGCGACGGGACCGTCCGGCTGTGGTCGCCCACTAGCGGCTGGGCCGAACTGCAAAACAGCCTCTGGGGTACGGGTTCAACGCGGACGGTCAAGGGTTTGACCACCTTCGGCGACGGTGTCGCCGTCGGCTTGGACGACGGATCGCTGCGGGTGTGGAGTGGTCCCGACGGCCAGGCCGCCGATGCATGGAAGAACAACTGGGTCAACGTGCGTGACTGCCAGGGGTCGACGGGGTGTGGAGCCGTGGAGAAGATGGCGGCCGTGAAGGGCGGCGTCGTGGTGGCCAATGGTCCGGCGCGCCTGCTCTTCTTTTCGCAATCGAACCCGGGTGTCCCGGTTTTCCTGCAAGGTGCGCCGACGGGTTGGAGGATCACCGCGATGACGGCCTTCGCTGACGGTGTGGCGGTGGGCTTACAAAACGGTGGGGTGTACTACTGGGACCTTCGGTCATCGGGCGGTCCCGCCTTCACCCGTGACGCCAAGGAATTGATTGCCGGCGGTGCCAGTGGAAGTCCGGTTAATACCCTGGCTCCCTACCTCCAGACCCCCAGCTCGACCGACCAGAATCTGATCGTCGGTTACGGGGGACTGGGGTCTGTTGATGAGATCGTCGGCTACGACAGTTCCAAGCCGTTCGTGGTCCCGCTGCACGACAAGGGGTGGGGGTCTGCGGTCACGTCCATGACGACGTTCAGTTCCGCGGCCGTCAACAACGTCGCCGGTGTGATCGTCGGCCTGGCGAACGGGTCGGTGCAGTTGTGGACCGGCAAGACCTCCAACACCGGTCAGGATTTCTGGACAGAACTGCACAACCCGGGTTGGGAGAGCAGCGTCGCGACGCTCATTCCGTTCCGCCAGAACCTCCCCGACGACAAGGGCAACGTCGTACCCCGCGACGGTGTCGTCGTCGGATTGGAAAACGGATCGGTGCAGCAGTGGTCCGGATTGATCACCGGCAAGACCGGTCAGGCCGATTGGACTCAGATCGTCTGCGGTCCCCAGGGCTGCGTTGGCCCCCCGCCGACGCCCGATCCATCACCGAGTCTGGGCAAGGACGGCACGCTGAAGGCGGCTGTCGACTTCGCCAAGGGTGCGGTGAAAGACGGAGCCACGTGGGGTACCAACATCGGCGGGGCGCACGACCCGCTGTTCTACGGGACCAACCTGCTTCCGCCGTGTTCTCAGAACAACACGTGCGATGGCCAATTCGTGCCGATCGCGGTGAGTGTCGAGAAGTCTCCGCTGGAGAGGGAGTGGCCGCAGTTGGACGCTTCGGTGAAGTTGTCCTACGACGTCAACGCGATCGCGTACGGCTACGCGTTCATGCCCAATGGTTTCTGGGCCAAGCTGAATCCTGGCAAATGGTCACTGGCCGCACTCGGCGCCGTGGAGACCGGTCCTTCACTGACCTTGAAGCTGGGTCAGGGCGGCACCATCAACGTGCCGCGACAGAATCTGGTGGACTGGGGCTTCTCCACCCCCGGTCCGCTGGGGATCGATCGTGTCGCTCTGGGTCTGGGGGTTGACGGAGAACTGACCGCCCAGTTGGCCTGCGGGGTGAGCAACTGCCCGGACAAGCTGAACGCCCACGCCTACGT
>Ga0208864_1000713_pt1 | contig 11007 bp, 9 predicted proteins | sample CryBogmetaGMA05M_FD_184542 | JGI IMG/M metagenome (GOLD analysis project Ga0208864, IMG submission 184542) | Freshwater microbial communities from Crystal Bog, Wisconsin, USA - MA0.5M (SPAdes) | ecosystem: Environmental > Aquatic > Freshwater > Lake | place: Crystal Bog, Wisconsin, USA...
CGCCAGGACGTCGTCGGCAACGATGTCACCTACGTCGTCAATCGCAATATCAACTTCACCAACATCTGCTACACCGGCTGCAGGTTCTGCGCATTCGCGCAGCGCAAGGGCGACGCAGATGCCTTTTCGCTATCGGCTCAGGAGGTTGCAGACCGGGCGTGGGAGGCACATGTCGCCGGTGCGACCGAGGTCTGCATGCAGGGCGGGATTGACCCGGAACTGCCCGTCACCGGCTATGCGGAACTGGTTCGGGCGGTTAAGGCCAAGGTGCCCTCAATGCACGTTCACGCGTTCTCTCCGATGGAGATCTCCAACGGAGTCACCAAGAGCGGCATGAGCATTCGCGACTGGCTGATCAGCCTGCGCGAGGCAGGCCTGGACACCATCCCGGGAACTGCCGCCGAGATCCTCGACGACGAGGTGCGCTGGGTTCTCACCAAGGGCAAGCTGCCCACCTCGCAGTGGGTTGAGATCGTCAGCACCGCGCACGAAGTGGGCTTGAGATCGAGTTCGACGATGATGTACGGCCACGTCGACACCCCGTCGCACTGGGTCGCCCATCTCAATGTTCTGCGCGGGATCCAGGATCGCACCGGCGGATTCACCGAGTTCGTCCCGCTGCCCTTCGTGCATCAGTCATCACCGTTGTATCTGGCCGGTGCGGCCCGTCCCGGGCCCACCCATCGCGACAATCGCGCTGTGCATGCGCTTGCCCGAATCATGCTGCACGGCCGCATTTCCCAGATCCAGACCAGCTGGGTCAAGCTCGGTGTCGAGCGCAGTCAGGTGATGTTGACCGGCGGCGCCAACGATCTCGGCGGAACACTGATGGAGGAGACCATCTCCCGGATGGCGGGTTCGCAATACGGCTCAGCCAAGAGCGTCGCCGAACTCGTCGCGATCGCCGAGGGCATCGGCCGGCCCGCCCGCCAGCGCACGACCACCTACGTCAAGCGTGCGGCCTGAGGTGGCGCAACCTCGACTCAGGCGTACGGCAGCAGGAGGGGCTGGCCGAAAAAGGTCAGCCCGCTGAACGATCCAGGGGGCGGCATCCGGCTTTGGGGCCGGCGATGAGACAGCCGACGAGTTCAACGCTTAGAATCATCATCAAGAGCGGATTTCGGGAACAACCCCGATTTAGGGCACACTGAGTCCGAAATCCGGAAGTGGGTATCGGATACTGAGGCGCTGCCCTGGCCGCAGACGGATAGACCCCGCAGACAGACAGACGAAGAGCACATCGAGGAGAACCTTCGTGACCTACGTGATCGCCGAACCCTGCGTCGACATCAAAGACAAGGCATGTATCGAGGAGTGCCCGGTCGACTGCATCTATGAGGGCGAACGCATGCTCTATATCCACCCCGATGAGTGTGTGGACTGTGGAGCATGTGAGCCGGTCTGCCCGGTGGAGTCGATCTATTACGAGGACGACGTGCCTGATCAGTGGTCGCAGTACACCCAGATCAACGTCGACTTTTTCGCGGAATTGGGCTCGCCGGGTGGCGCCTCGAAGGTGGGTTTGACCGAGAACGACCCGCAGGTGGTCAAGGACCTCCCGCCCAAGGCCGAGGAAGACTGACGGCTCATACCCCGCCGCGGGTGCGGCGCCGCGTCGTTTCGGCGTCGCTGCCGGTGTTCCCCTGGGACACCCTGGCCGACGCCGCGGCCACCGCGCGTGCCCACCCCGACGGCATCGTCGACCTGTCGGTGGGTACTCCGGTCGACCCCGTTGCCCCGCTGATCCGCAATGCCCTCGTTGCGGCCTCAGGGGCGCCCGGATACCCCTTGACTGCGGGAACCGCCGAGCTTCGGGCGTCTGCGGTCGCGTCGTTGAGTCGCCGATACGGCGTCATCGGGGTGGCTGAGCACGCCGTGCTGCCGGTGATCGGTACCAAAGAACTGATCGCCTGGTTGCCGACGCTGATGGGTCTCGGCGACGGTGACACGGTGGTGATTCCTGAACTCGCCTATCCCACCTACGAGGTCGGCGCCCGACTTGCCGGCGCACAGGTTGTAGCGGCCGACTCACTAACCCAACTGGGCCCGCTGGCACCCGCCGTGATCTATCTCAACTCGCCGAGTAACCCCACCGGCAGGGTGCTCGGCGTCGACCATCTGCGGAAGGTGGTCGAATGGGCACGCGAGCGCGGCTCGCTGGTGGTGTCCGATGAGTGTTACCTGGGCCTCGGCTGGGACCAGCAGCCGGTTTCAGTGCTGCACCCGGACGTGTGCGGCGGTGACCACAGCGGCCTGCTGGCGGTGCACTCGCTGTCGAAGAGTTCGTCCCTGGCGGGCTACCGGGCCGGGTTCGCCGCCGGCGACCCGTCTCTGGTGGCCGAATTGCTTGCCGTGCGCAAACACGCGGGGATGATGGTGCCCACGCCGGTTCAGGCCGCGATGGTTGCTGCTCTCGATGATGACGATCATGAGGCCGAGCAGCGTGCCCGATACGCGGGTCGGCGCACGGTTCTGTTGGCCGCAGTCCGTTCTGCTGGTTTCGCGGTCGAGCACTCCGAGGCGGGACTGTATCTGTGGGCGACCCGTGGCGAACCCTGCCGGGACACCGTGGACTGGCTGGCTCAGCGGGGCATTTTGGTGGCCCCGGGCGACTTCTACGGCCCTGTCGGGGCTGAGTACGTGCGGATTGGGCTGACGGCAACCGACGAACGGATCGCCGCTGCGGTGGCGCGCCTGGCGGGGTAGTAAACGGGGCTTGCTTAGTTCATGTTCCAGGGTTCGCCGTAGGTGGTGACGCTGTCACCGTTCTTGGAGATCAACCGGGCGAACGGACGCAGCAGCACACCGCCGGCCGCACCGGTCACTGTGCCGTGGGCGTTGGCCACCGCCACCGAGCCCTCCGTGCCCTCCACGTCCACCGAAAACGTCGCCACCTCCTGGATGCCGGGACCGTTGCCCAGATCGGAACTGATCGACACACCGGGGAACAGGTTCGGGGTGATCACCGAGCCCAACGGGTTGAAGCCCAGCGGGGAGAAGTTAGCGTCGTCGAGCAAGATATTGGGCGTGGTGTAGCTGAAGTTGATACCGACCCCCAGCGACCACGGGAAGCCCACCTGATAGCCCAACTCCAAGGTGCCCGCGAAATCCTCCGCACCCGGGCCGGCCACCGCATACATCGCCCGACCCGAATGGAACCACTCCCGGGTCAACCGGTTGCGGTCCAGGGGGAACACCCCGTTGAGCACGGTGTCCCACTGCTGGATCGTCATGGTGCGACCCTTGCCATCCACCAGAGACATCTGGTTGTCCATCCCCGCCTGCGAAGTCCCCGCACCGACGAACAACGCCGAGAACACGGCAACCAATGCCACCAGAACACGACCGATAGCCCTCATGGTCTCTAATTACCGCCTCACGGTGTTAGTTCCCGAACGGCTGGCGAACGGGCTCAAATGATCTGTCACTGTCCTCATCGACAGCGGCGATCACATTATTACCGCTCGGCGGCAGAAATTCTCGACAACGTTCATCGAGGTTCATTTTCGGGGCCGTTCTAGGGGCCGTTTGGTGGGCTTTCAGGCTGGAAAAGCCGCCACCGGCATGACCACGCTGCCGCGGCAGGTCCCCTCGGCGATATCGGTGTGCCACGTGCCGCGCAGGGACCCGTCCGGCTGGGGTTGGTAGTAGGTCCAGGAGGTGGCCCGAGCCCACTGTTTCTGACTTCCCTCTCCCAGGAAGCAATCCCACAGCCAGTCGTAACTGAACGACCACTCCCTGCCACTCCAGGTGTATCGCGTCGGTTGTGGGATTGTCTGATTTCCCGGCCGCGGTCCGTCGATTACGGTGGCCACGCATCGATCGAAGGAGCATTGGGTGGACAGGGTGAAGACGGCGCCGAAGTCGCTTTCCTGCTGTCTGCTCGCGGGGCTGGTACCCGCCTTCTGCGAGGCGTAGGTGACCATTTGGTAGCGCCCATTCCACGGCTGGGGTGCCGCCGAGGCGGTCGCCGGGCCCAGTGTCGCGGCACCCAGGAGAACCGCTGCCAGCAGCAACGGAACACGACGGTGGTGCCCGACGCCCATCACACCGCTGGGGTCAGCGCGGACGCCACGGTCTGACCAGGCCACATACGCCCCAGGGTAGCCGCCGTAAAACCTCACCCGTCGCATCTGCAACACGACTCGCCGGAGGGCGCGGTAGCCTCGCGTGGTGCTGCTGGCCTCCCTGAACCCGGCTGCGGTGGCGGACGGGGCCGATATCGGCGACGCGGTCCGGATTGCCGGTGTCACCCTGTCCCGCAGCGATCTGGTCGGCGCGGCGACATCGGTGGCCGAGCGGGTCGGGGGCGCGCAGCGCATCGCCGTGCTGGCCACCCCGACGCCGGCGACGGTGCTCGCGATCACCGGATGCCTGATCGCCGGTGTGCCGTTCGTCCCGGTCCCAGCCGACGTCGGCATCGCCGAGCAGACGCATATCCTCACCGACTCCGGTGCCCAGGGGTGGCTGGGTGATGTGCCGCACGACCCGGCCGGCTTACCGCACGTTCCGGTGCGAATCCACGCCCGCTCCTGGCATCGGTATCGCGAACCCGATTCGAGCGACACCGCCATGGTGATCTACACCTCCGGCACCACCGGGCCGCCTAAGGGGGCGGTGATCAGCCGCGGCGCGGTTGCCGCCGATATCGACGCGCTCGCCCGAGCGTGGCAGTGGACGCCCGAGGACACTCTGGTGCACGGCCTGCCGCTTTTCCATGTGCATGGGCTGGTGCTCGGACTGCTGGGCTCGCTGCGGGTGGGCAACCGCTTCGTACACACCGGCAAGCCCACCCCGCAGGCCTATGCGGCCGCAGCGGGGAGTCTCTACTTCGGGGTGCCGACGGTGTGGTCGCGGGTGGTCGCCGACCCGGCTTCGGCCCGCGCGCTGTCGTCGGCGCGCCTGCTGGTATCGGGTAGCGCCGCGCTACCGGTTCCGGTGTTCGACGCGGTGAAAGAGCTGACGGGTCACTCGCCGGTGGAGCGCTACGGCTGCACTGAGACGCTGATCACCGTCAGCACCCGTGCCGACGGTGAGCGCCGACCCGGCTGGGTTGGTCTTCCCCTTGATGGTATGCAGACCCGTCTGGAGGATGAGGATGGGTCACCCGCGCCGCACGACGGGGAAACCATTGGGCGCCTTCAGGTTCGGACGCCGACGGTCTTCGACGGATATCTGAACGACCCGGCTGCAACCGCCGAGGCGTTTGAGCCCGAGGGTTGGTACCGCACCGGTGACGTCGCCACCATCGACCCCGGCGGCATGCACCGCATCGTCGGCCGCGAGTCCGTGGACCTGATCAAATCGGGCGGCTACCGGATCGGCGCCGGCGAGATCGAAACAGCTCTGCTTGGCCATCCGGGAGTAGGCGAGGTCGCCGTCGTCGGACTAGCTGATGAGGATCTGGGTCAGCGGATCGTCGCCTTCGTCGTTGGTGATGCCGGAACGGAAGAACTCATCGCCTTTGTGTCGCAACAACTTTCGGTGCACAAACGGCCAAGGGAGATCCGGATTGTTGACTCTTTGCCGCGTAATGCGATGGGCAAGGTGGTTAAGAAGGAGTTGATGTGAGCGACATTTTCAGGCTGCGGCCAGCCTGCGAGTGTGCGGTTTTTCACGCGACCCCGGCGCGTCCCGCACGAAACCGCACGGTCGGCGAGTCAGAGGATGAGCCGCAAAGGCAGCCCCAGGGGCTGAGCTTGGCTCTAGTTGGCGTGCAGCGCCTCGTTGAGGGTGATGCCCTTACCGTCGCGAGCCACCACCTCCACAGCGCCGCTCATCGAATTACGACGAAACAAAAGGTTATTCGCACCGGAGAACTCGCGGGCCTTCACCGTGACTCCGTCGGACATCATGACCTTGGTCCCGGCGGTGATGTACAAGCCCGCCTCGACGACGCAGTCATCACCCAGTGCGATGCCCAGACCGGAATTGGCACCCAGCAGGCACCGCTTGCCCACCGAGATCACTTCAGTACCGCCGCCCGATAGCGTGCCCATGATCGACGCGCCACCGCCGACGTCGGAACCGTCACCGACCACCACGCCCGCGGAGATACGACCCTCCACCATTGAGGCGCCCAGCGTTCCGGCGTTGAAGTTCACGAAACCCTCATGCATGACGGTGGTTCCCTCAGCCAGGTGGGCGCCGAGGCGGACCCGATCGGCGTCGGCGATGCGCACTCCGGTCGGGACCACGTAGTCGACCATCCGCGGGAACTTATCCACGCCGTACACCGTCACCGGCCCACGGCGGCGCAACCGAAGTCGCACCTGCTCGAAGCCCTCGATGCGACAGGGCCCGTAGTTGGTCCACACCACGTTGGTCAGTGCGCCGAAAACCCCGGTGAGATTGCATCCGTGGGGTTCGACCAGCCGATGAGAGAGCAGGTGAAGGCGGAGATAGGCGTCAAAGGTATCGGCCGGGGGGGCACCGAGGTCGGCGGCGACGGTACGGATCGCGACGATCTGCACACCTCGGTCGGTGTCGGGACCGCACAGTGCGCCAAGTTCATCGGGAACTTCACCCGGACTCAACCTGGCAGTTCCCGACGGGCTGTAGGCGCCCAATTCGGGATCCGGAAACCAGGCGTCGAGCACCGTGTCGTCTTCGGTGATGGTGGCCAGTCCGAAACCTGCGGCGGAAGTCACAGTCCTACACGCTAGTCGATGGCCACGGCCCGCTAGCCTGATCAGTTGTGCTGGACCTTCATGCTGATCCGGTCGATCTGACCGCCGCGCTCGTCGACATACCCAGTGTGTCCCGGGACGAGCGGCGTATCGCCGACGAAGTCGAACGCGCACTGTGTGAGCAGACCGGTTACGAGGTGGTTCGCAACGGGGACGCGGTGCTGGCGCGTACCGACTTCGGCCGGCCGACCCGAGTGGTGCTTGCCGGTCATCTCGACACCGTGCCGATCGCCGACAATGTCCCGTCGCGCCGCGACGCAGACCATATCTACGGTTGCGGCACCTGCGATATGAAGTCCGGCGACGCGGTATTCCTTCACCTCGCGGCCACCGTCGCCGAACCCGTGCACGACATCACGCTGATCTTCTACGACTGCGAGGAGATCGAAGCATCGGCCAACGGGCTGGGCCGTATCGAGCGCGAGCTTCCCGATTGGCTGCGCGCCGATGTCGCCGTGCTGGGCGAACCATCCGGTGGCTATATCGAAGCGGGCTGCCAGGGTACGCTGCGCGCCGTTGTCTCCGCGACCGGGACCCGATCGCACTCCGCGCGATCATGGTTGGGGGACAACGCAATTCATAAGCTTGGCGACGTACTCGATCGGCTGAAGGTGTATCAGGGTCGGGTAGTCGATATCGACGGCTGCACTTACCGAGAGGGACTGTCAGCGGTGGGGATTGACGGGGGAGTGGCCGGCAATGTCATCCCCGATGCGGCCTCAGTGGCCGTCAACTTTCGGTTCGCACCGGACCGCACCCAGGAGGCCGCGCTGGCTCACGTCCGGGAGGTGTTCGCCGGTCTGGATGTCGACCTGCAGCAGACGGACTCGGCTGCCGGTGCGTTGCCGGGGTTGCATCACCCTGCAGCAGCCGCCTTGGTGGACGCGGCGGGTGGACTGGTGCGTGCCAAGTATGGCTGGACCGATGTGTCACGTTTCGCCGCGCTGGGCATACCTGCGGTGAACTTCGGCCCGGGTGACCCGAACCTGGCCCACCGCCGCGACGAGCGGGTGTCTGTCGCGCAGATCGCCGCGGTGACCGCGACGTTGCGCCGGTATCTGACGACAGCCTGACTGCCCGGGGCCTTACTGACGTTCGGCAGCCAACGCCCGCGCATGCTCAAGTGCCATCCGGGTGAACTCACAGTCGGCCGCCGCAGCGATCTTCGAGATTCCGTCGGCTGCCCGCGCATCGCCCAGCCGGGCCGCCTCGTGCCAGACCCGGACGGCGATCGCGTACTGACCCGTGCGCTCAGCCATCCGGGCGCCGTCGCGCGCCGCGTCGATCGCGCCGTGCTGGTCACCTATGGTCGCCAGCCGCCAAGCCCGCGCCACGGCGAGTTCCGGTGCGAACAGTGCGGACTTGGTGCCATGCCGGGACTCGGCGCGGCTGAGCATCTTCGCCGATTCAGCGATCTCACCCTGCTGGGCAAGTGCGGTGGCCAGATACGTCAACGACAGCGGTCCCCACGAATAACCGGTGCGCTCCAGCGTTGCCGAGGCCGGTACCAGCAGCGCGGCGGCACCGTCCGGTTCGCCGCGGGCGATCAGTACTTCAGCCAACAGTAGTTCGCCGATCGACCGGCCCGGCTGGGCAAGCTCGGCGAAGTCGGTGAAGCCGAGGGCGGTGTCGTAGGCGGCCTGGGTCTGACCCGCCATCAGCAGGGTGGTCGTCTCCGCCAGCCCGACGGTGAAGCGCAGCAGCCCGGGATACTCGGTGTGCAACGCCCGATCCACCAGCGGACCGACATCGGCGAACCGGCCCATCCGAGCCGAACTCAACGCCGCCGCACTCGATGCCCACGCCACCGCCATGTCTGGGGCATCCGCCGCCGCCAGCACCTCGGTCGCGATCTCAAGAGCCCGCGCGACGTTACCGGAGTTCATCGAGAACGTCGCCGACAGCGCGTCGAGGGTGATCCGCGCCGGCGGCCCACTGACCCGGCGGCGAACCGTCTGCAGAAACGCCGACGCCCGCTCCGGTTCCGACAGCATCCAGAACTGGTTGGCTGCCCGCGGCAAGGCCCACGCCAGCACCTGTTCCTCCGACAACGTGGCGGGGTCCACCTCCGCCAGAACGTGATCGGCCTCTCGGCCGCGCCCCTGCCAGGCCAGCGCGTAACTCAACGCGAGGCGGGCATCGAACCGCTCGTCGCGATGAAGCGCAGCCGACGCCAACCGCTCGCTCAAGCCGAGATCGCCCAGGCGCAATGCCTCCTGGGCCGCGGCCACCACATCGTCGACGGTCTCTGGGCGTTCGCTGTCCAGCGCGAGTACCGAGCGCCCCAGACGGTCGCCAAGGTGCCGCAGCGGGTGGGCTGCGAGCCGATCCACCACCGCGGTGCGTAACCGGCGCAACTGCGGTTCGGCCGCATTAGCCGCGGCGCTTTCGGCGAACAGTGGATGCCCGGCGTAGACGGACGACCCGACCAGCCGAACCGCCCCGGCTGCCCCGGCGATATCGATGGCATCGGCTGCGGTGAGCTCCACCAGGTCCCTATGGTCGAGCGGCTCCTGCACGGCCAGATAAGCCAGTACATCTCGGGCCGGTTCGGCCAGGCCCGCCACGTATCGGTCGACCAGATCGGGCAGTGACCGTTCGGGGTCGCCGGTGTGGATCATCAACCGAAGGTGCAGCGGGTTCCCGACGCTGCGGCGGTACAGCTCGGCGTTATCCAGTAGGGGGTCGAGGGCCGCGTCGCGGTCCGCTCCGAGGGCCGACAGCACGGCATCGATTTCGGTGGCGTTCATCGGTGTGATGTCAACGCGCTCCAGCAGACCGTCCTGCCACAGGGCGGCGATCGCCGCGGGAATCGGCGGTGTGGAACGGGCGGTCACGATGAGCCGGCCTCGTTTCGCCTGCGCGAGTTGGTAGACCAGCGTGGCCGACAGCGGATCGAGCAGGTGGGCGTCATCGATGATGACGAGGGCGTTATCGGTCTGTGCCAGAAGCGAATCCAATGCGGCATGGATGAGCGCTGCCGGTTTACCGACCTCGGAAATAGCGACCAGCGGACCGAACGCGCCGAACGGGACGGACCCCTGGGTTACGGTTCCGATCACCCGAACCGGATCGTGTTGTCCCAACCGCTCGGCGATTTGTTCGGCCAGGGTTGTTTTGCCCACGCCGTCGACACCGAGAAGGGCAACTCCGCCCGTTTGGCGTTGGTTGAACAACCCGAGAACGCTATCCAGAAGCGACTCGCGCGGCATCGTCGGCCATTGGATCGGCATAGCGGGACCTTATGGCCCGCGGCCTGCTTCGCACACCATTAGCCGCAAAACATGCGTGAATTCGGCCGAGGCGCACCTCTGGTCTAGGTTTCGGGTGTGCAGCAGCAAGCCGATTTCGAGACTGAGTGGGCGGTATGTGTGTACTGCTCCGCCGGCCCGCGTCACCCGAATCTCATGGACCTGGCCCATCGAGTCGGTGCGGCGATCGCGCGGCGGGGCTGGACGCTGGTGTCCGGGGGCGGAAACGTCTCGGCGATGGGAGCGGTCGCCGCCGGCGCGCGCGCGGAGGGCGGGCGTACCGTCGGCGTGATCCCCAAATCCCTGGTACACCGGGAACTGGCCGATATTGAGGCAGATGAACTCGTCGTGACCGACACGATGCGGCAGCGCAAGCAGGTGATGGAGGATCGAAGCAATGCCTTCCTGGCATTGCCCGGCGGAATCGGTACGTGCGAGGAACTCTTCGAAACCTGGACCGCAGGTTATCTGGGAATGCACGACAAGCCGGTGGTGCTACTGGATCCTGATGGCCATTATGACGGGCTTCGCGCCTGGCTCGCGGGCCTCGTCGAAACCGGGTACGTCACCCAGGTCGCGCTGGATCGGCTGTTGGTGGTCGGCGATGTTGAGTCAGCACTCACGTTGTGCGCCAAGGATTCTCCCGGAGAGGAACCCTGATCATGGGAATCGAAAAATCGAATCCGTCGCGCTCGGTGAGCCTGCTCAACTTGGCCACCCGACTTCCGGCCATTCTATTAGACGCTCCGGTGATCGTGCGGGCTGCGCTGACCGGACTGCTGGCTCAGCCGAATTCGAAGGCCTCGATCGGCAAGGTCTTCGCTGACCGTGCCGCTCGCTATGGCGACCGGATCTTCATCCGGTTCGGTGATGAGCAGATCACCTACTCCCAGGCGAACCGGACCGCCAATCGTTACGCAGCGGTGCTCGCCGAGTACGGAGTCGGCCGCGGCGATGTGGTCGGAATCATGCTGCGCAATTCGCCCGAGGCGGTGCTCACGATGCTGGCCGCGGTCAAATGCGGCGCAGTGGCCGGAATGCTCAACCACCACCAGCGCGAGGAGGTG
>Ga0208864_1000717_pt1 | contig 10994 bp, 7 predicted proteins | sample CryBogmetaGMA05M_FD_184542 | JGI IMG/M metagenome (GOLD analysis project Ga0208864, IMG submission 184542) | Freshwater microbial communities from Crystal Bog, Wisconsin, USA - MA0.5M (SPAdes) | ecosystem: Environmental > Aquatic > Freshwater > Lake | place: Crystal Bog, Wisconsin, USA...
ATCCGCCACCGTCCGCACCGCCCCATCGTGACCGCCCCGCCACCGCGTCCGCACATCCACTTCGTGACCGGCAGGCTCGCCGAGCCGTCGCTGCGGCAGGTGCTCGAGCAGCTCGCGCCGCGGGCCGGCTTCGTGCCCACCGTGCAGGTGATGAACATCACCGTGGCGGCACTCATGACCACCGAGTGGATCGCGCGGCGGCTCGCGGTGCCCGACGGCACGAGCCGTATCATCATCCCGGGGAACTGCCGCGGCCCGCTCGAGGCCCTGCGGGCGGTGACGGCGGTGCCGGTCGACCGCGGCCCGGAGGATCTCCGCGCCCTCGACCTGTTCTTCGGCCAGTCGTCGCGGGATCTCGCCGGCTACGGGGCCCACGACATCGAGATCATCGCCGAGATCAACCACGCCCCCCGGCTCGCCCCGGCCGCGATCCTCGCCGAGGCCCGCCGGCTCCGCGCCGACGGGGCCGACCGCATCGACGTCGGCTGCGACCCCGGGGAAGACTGGTCCGGCGTGGGCGACGTCGTGCGGATGCTCGTGGACGACGGACTGGCCGTGTCGATCGACAGCTTCGCCCCGGCGGAGATAGCCGCCGCCGTCCGCGCGGGCGCGAGCCTCGTGCTCTCGGTCAACTCGACGAACGTCGCCGCCGCCCCCGACTGGGGCTGCGAGGTCGTCGTCGTGCCCGACGTGCCCGCCACGCTCGGCGGCTTCGCCGACACGATCGAGGCGCTCGACCGCGCCGGCGTGCGGATGCGGCTCGACCCGGTGCTCGAGCCGATCGGGTTCGGGTTCGCGGCGAGCCTCGGCCGCTACCTCGACGTCCGCCGCCGATTCCCCGACGCTGAGATCATGATGGGGGTCGGCAACCTCACCGAGCTGACCGACGTCGATTCCGCCGGCGTCAACACGCTCCTGCTCGGCTTCTGCCAGGAGACGGGCATCCGCTCGGTGCTCACCACGCAGGTGATCCACTGGGCGCGGAGCAGCGTCCGCGAGTGCGACCTCGCGCGGGCCCTCGTGCATCACGCCGTCACGCGGCGCACGCTCCCCAAGCACGTCGAGCCGCGGCTCGTGACGCTGCGGGCCGGGCGGCCGCGGGAGCACGGCCGGGAGGTGCTCGACGGCCTGGCCCGCGCGATCCGCGACCCGAACTTCCGCATCTTCGCGGAAGGCGGCCTGATCCACCTCGTGGGCGCCGGGCTGCACCTCGAGTCCGCCGACCCCTTCGCGCTCTTCGAGCAGCTCGGCGCGGCCGGCCGCACCGACGTCGACCCCGGCCACGCCTTCTACCTCGGCTACGAGATGGCCAAGGCCGTGACGGCGCTCGCGCTCGACAAGGACTACCGCCAGGACCAGGCCCTCGACTGGGGGCACCTCACACGGCCCGAGATCGGCCACGGTCCGTCCGCCGCCGCCGCCGCCGTGGCGGCGGCGGCGACCGCCGGCCGTATCGCCGGGGCGGGCCGGAGCCGCGCCGACGATCCCCCCCGCGTCGTCCCGCAAGGAAGCGAACCGACATGACCACGCCCGCGTCCGGGCCGACCGCCGCCCCCCATGGCGATGCCACCGAATGGATCGCCCGCCGCTGGTTCACGCCGTCGGGCGCGGTCGTCGCCGAACTCTCCCCCGGCGTCCTGCCCACCGACCTCCTCGTGCGGCTGGCGGGACGTCCCCACTGCCTGCACCTCGACAGCGCCGTCGTCGACCGTGCCGTCGATCGCGTTGACGTACGTGCCGGCGACGGCGCGGCCGCGCGGCCGCGGCTCGGCCGCCATTCGTTCGTCGCCGTCGACCCGATCCATTCGCTCGTGGTGGACGAGGACGGCGCGGCCGCGGCGCCGCGGGTGGCCGAGGCCGTCGGCCAGCTGCGCGGGCTCCTGGCCGACCTGGCCTGCACGACGATCCCCGGACTGCCGTCGTTCCAGGGGGGCGTGGCGGGACTCGTCTCCTACGAGTGCGGCCTCGCGCTCGCGGGCGTGTCCTGGCCCGTGCGGCCCGACCCGCCGGTGCCGCTCCTGTCGCTGCACGTCTACGACGTCGTCTGCGGCTTCGATCACGATGCGGGCCGCGGCTGGATCGTGTCGCAGGGCGTGCCCGCCCGCGGCCCGGCGGCCCGCAGGCGGCGGGCGGAGGAGCGGCTCGAAAGCCTGCTGGCGACGCTCGGCCCGCGGGGCGTGCCGGCGGCGGCGGTCGCCCGGCCGCCGGTTCCCGATCCCGCTTTGATCCTCTCCTCGCAGTCGCCGGCGAGCCACGCGGCGCTCGTGGCCCGCGGCATCGAGCTGGTGCGGGCGGGGGACGTGTTCCAGGTGAATCTCGCCCGGCGGCTCGCGCTCGCGGGCGCCGTCGATCCGCTGGCGCTGCACCTGCGGTCGCGCGAGGTGAATCCCGCGCCGTTCGCCGGCTTCTTCGCGACCGACGCCGCGACGATCGTGAGCAACTCGCCGGAGCGGCTGCTGCGCGTCGAACGCGGCACGGTGCGGATGCACCCGATCAAGGGCACGCGGCGGGTGCTGTCGATCCCCGAGGCCGATCTCTACGCCGGCGACGACCTCGGCCTCTCGGAGAAAGACCGGGCCGAGAACGTGATGATCGTCGATCTCGTGCGGAACGACCTGGCGCGGACGTGCGTGCCGGAGAGCGTGCGGGTGGAGGCGCTCTGCCGTCTCGAGCGCTACCAGTTCGTGCAGCACCTCGTCTCGGTGGTCGCGGGGCGGCTGCGGCCCGGTCTCGGGGCGGTGGACGCGCTCGTGGCGGCGATCCCCGGCGGCAGCGTGACGGGCGCCCCGAAGCGACGGGCCTGCGAGATCATCGCCGAGCTCGAGGGCTTCGGCCGCGGTGCCTACTGTGGCTCGCTCGGCTGGATCGGCTTCGACGGCAACGCCGACTGGAACCTCCTCATCCGCACGTTCGTGGTCGGTCCGACGGCGACGACCTTCGCCGTCGGCGGCGGCATCACCGCGCGGAGCGATCCCGCCGCCGAATACGCCGAGACGGCCCACAAGGCCGAGGGGATGCTGCGCGTGCTCCGCGCGCTGGCCGACCGGCAGCCGCCGGATCAGGCCCCCTCCGCGCCGCCGGAGGCCCGGCCATGATCGTCGTCCTCGACAACCGCGACAGCTTCGTCTTCAATCTCGCCCGCCACTTCCACCTCCTCGGCGTGCCGGCGGCCGTCGTGCCGAGCGCCGACATCGACGCCGCGGGGGTGCTGCGGCTCGCGCCAAGGGGCCTGGTCGTCTCGCCGGGGCCATGCACGCCCGCCGAGGCCGGCTGCTCGGTCGAGGCCATCCGCGCCTGCCGCGGCCGCGTGCCCGTGCTCGGTGTCTGCCTCGGCCACCAGGCGATCGCCGCGGCCCTCGGCGCGGCGGTGGTGCGGGCCCGCGAGCCGGTGCACGGCCGCACGAGCGCCGTCCACCATGACGGCGTCAACCTCTTCGCGGGCATCCCCAGCCCCATGACGGCATGCCGCTACCACTCGCTGGTGGTCGACGGCGACGCGCTGCCCCGGGGGCTCGCCGTGACGGCGCGGGACGACGAGGGCACGATCATGGCGATCGCCCACGAGGCCGACGGCCTCTACGGCGTGCAGTTTCACCCGGAATCGATCCTCACCAGGCATGGCTTCCGGCTGCTCGCCAACTTCCTCGTGGCGGCGGGCATCCCCCACCGCGCCGACCTCGTCGCCGCGCTCGACGCCGACGTCGCCCGCCAGGCCGCGCCGCCCGCCGATCCGCGGGGGGCGACCCTCGGCCGCGACGACGACCGGGTGGTGACGTTCTGACGGCGGCCGGCGGGTGGCCCCGATGCCGAGGCTGCACGTGCCGTGACGACACGATGCCGTCGCCGCACGTGCCGTGACGGCGCGCTGCCGTCGCGGTCAGGCCTGGCGGAAGCCGCCGTTGACCGGCAGCACCTGTCCGGTCACGAACGCCGCCGCGGGGGAGACGAGCCAGGCCACGGCGCCGGCGATGTCCTCGGGCGTGCCCCAGCGGCCGAGCATGCTCTCGCGGACCGCGCGGGCCTGCCAGGCGTCGCTCGCCCCCGCCCCCCAGGCCGTGCGGATCCAGCCGGGCGCGACGCAATTCACCCGCACCCGCGGCGCGAGTGAGCGGGCGAGGCTGCGGCTGAACGCCATCACCGCCCCCTTCGTGGCCGCGAACAATTCGCCGCTGTCCCCCTCCATGCCCGTGGCCGCCTGATCCCAGCCGATCGTCACGATCGCCCCCCCCGCCCGCTCGGCCATCGCCCGGCCGAGCCGCCGCGCGAGCAGCATCGTGGCCACGACGTCCACCTCGAGCAGCGCCGCGAGCTTCTGCTCGAAGCTCCAGGCCGCCGCCGGCCCCGTGAGCACGTCGACCCCCGCGACGAGCACGACGGCGTCGAGCGGGGGCAGCCGCGCGATCACGTCGGCGGCGAGCCGCTCCGCCGCACCGGCGGCGGCGAGATCGGCGAGGAACGTGCCGGCGGGCCCGCCGTGCGGCGCGAGATCCGCGGCGACGGCGGCGGCACGGGCGGCCGACCGGCCGTGGATCGCGACGCGGGCGCCGGCCGCGGCGAGCGTCACCGCCACGGCCCGGCCGATGCCGCTCGTGGATCCGGTGACGAGGATCGTCATGCCGGCGAGATCCCACGGGACGGCGCCGGTCACGACGACACGGTCCGCGGCGGTGTCGGAATCGCTCACGGCCGCGTTCCCGAGACGTCCGCCAGCGGCAGCTCGTGGCAGCTCGCCTCCTCGGCGTTCCGCACGAGAAGCATGCCGCCCGAGAGGCAGGGATTGTTCCACGTCTGCCCCGACAGGGCCGCGATCCGGCCGCGCACCGAGTGCCTCTCGGGCGCCGCGTCGACGAGCACCACCTCCCCCGATTCGGCCTGCACGAGGAGCAACCCGCCGACGCGGAGCACCTGCCCCTGTCCGAAGCGGCCCCCTTTCCAGCGCCGCACGCCGTCGGCGAGCCGCACGCACTCGAGGATGCCGTCGGAGAGGCCGTAGGCGTGGCCGTCGTGCACCGCCACGTTCGTGAACTTCGTCTTCAACAGCCCCGGCGCCCGCCACACGTCACGAAACGGAGTCGGCTCACCCGCGGCGGCCGCCTCGGGCACGATCTCGAACACCGCCGCGCCCACGCCGTAGCCCTTCGAGATGAAGAACCGCCCGCCGGGCAGCGGCACCGCCTGCGAGCAGCTGGCGTCGGAGTTCGAATGGCCCGGCCAGGGAAACTCCCAGAGGGCCCGGCCGTCGGCGGGATCGTAGCCGGCCACGCTCGCCTCGTTGACCGACACCACCGTGGGCCTCCCGCCGACGTCGACGACCGCGGGAGTGGCGAAGGAGATCTGCTCGGTGCCCGCGGTCCAGCGGACCGAGCCGTCGGCGCGGTCGAACGCCACGAGCGCCAGAAACTCGGGGTCGGTGGCGGCGCGTCGCGTCCGCGGGCCGCCCGCCGGCACGATCACGAGCTCGTCGGTGACCAGCGGCGATCCAGACCGGCCCCAGGCCACCGCGAGGGCGTGCGCCGCCGCGTCGATCCCCAGCGACTCGAGCACGTTTTTCTTCCACACCACCCGCCCCGTGCCGCCGTCGATCGCGTGCAGCCATCCGGTGGCGCCGTGGGCATACACCACCCCGTCGCGGATCGTGGGGGTGGATCGCGGGCCGACGCCGCCGAGCACCGTCTGGTGGCGGCCCTCCACCGCCACCGCCCATTCGGCCTCGCCGGTGGCGATCGAGAGGCACGAGACGATCTCCTCGTCGCCCCGCTGCTCGAGCGTCACGGCGTGGCCGTCGCAGGTGGCGAAGCCGCCCCATCCGCCGCCGATCGGCCGTCGCCACACGAGCCGCGGCGGCCGCGCGGCCCAATCGGGATCGAGCACGGGCGTGTCGACGCCGCAGGAGCCCGTCGGCCCGAGGAAGCGGGGGAAGTCGCCGGGTGCGGCCACCCAGCCCGCCGCCGGCGCGGCCGCGACGTCCGCCGGTGTCGGGGCGGGCCGCGCGAGCAGCCGGTCGCGGGACGGGCTCCAGCGGAAGGCGAACTCGGGCACGAGATCCCCCGACACCCGCTCGATCCGCAGCATCGCGGCGGCGAACGCCACGGCCGCCAGCAGCCCCCCGACCACGCCCCGCTTGACCGCGGGGGAGTGACCGCTCTCGCGCAGGAACCAGACCACGACCGCCACGAGCGCGGAGAAGCAGAGGACGAGCGTGATGATGTTCCGCACCGCCTGATCGACGATGCTGCCCGCGAAGGGCTCGAGCCACTCGAACCGGATCAGGAGCGTGGCCGCCGCCAGCGACGCGACCGTGATCCACACGCGAACCGGGGGCCACAGCGGCTTGCCGCCCGCTGCCAGCGGCTTGCCGCCCGCTGCCAGCGGCTTGCCGCCCGCTGCCAGCGGCGGTGCCGGAATCGCGTCGCCGGGAGCCCGCTGGGCATCACCTTCGGCCGCGGCGGGAGTCGATGGGGAGCGTTTCGTGGACATGGCGAGCGGCAGTGTAGCAGCCTCGGCCCTTTCCTCGCCGCCCCGCCGGAAGGGCCGATTCCGTGTCATTCCCCTCGGGTTCCTTGTCGCTGGGCGCGGCCTCAACTAGACTCCCCAAAGGCTCTTTTCCCGCAGGATTTCCGCATGATCCTTCCATCCGGCCGCGGCCAGGCAGGCCCCTCCACCGCCGCCGTGCATGCCGGTGAGGCCCGCCAGAAGCCCGGCTTCTCGATCACCGACCCGATCTTCCAGTCGAGCACGTACACGTTCGCCGACACGCAGTCGATCATCGACTTCATCGAGGAGAAGCAGCCCCGCGAGGAGTACGGCCGCTACGGCAACCCCGGGGAGAAGGTCGTCGAGGAGAAACTGGCGGCCCTCGAGGGGGGCGAGTCGGCGGTGCTGTTCTCGAGCGGCATGGCGGCCTTCGTCGGCCTGCTGATGGCCCACGTCAGCGCCGGTGACGAGATCGTCTTCTTCGACGAGTGCTACCACCGCAGCCGCGAGTTCTGCCGCCGCCATCTCTCCCGCTTCGGCGTCGGCTTCCGCGAGGTGCCCACCTGCGACTACGCGGCGATGGAGGCGGCGATCACGCCGCGGACGCGGTTCATCGTCAGCGAGTCCCCCACCAATCCCCACCTGAGCGTCGTCGACATCGCCCGGTTCGCGGAGATCGGCCGTCGCCACGGCGTGCTCTCGCTCATCGACGCCACCCTCTGCACCCCCTACAACCTCCGGCCGCTCGAGTCGGGCGTCGACTTCGTGCTGCACTCGGCCACGAAGTATCTCGGCGGCCACAACGACCTGCTCGCCGGCGTGGTCATCGGCAGCCAGGAGAAGCTGGCGGCGGTGCGGGCGCTCCGCGGCATCATGGGCGGGGTGAACTCGCCCCACAACGCCTACCTGCTCGAGCGGGGCATGAAGACGCTGGCGCTGCGGATGGAGCGGCACAACGCCAACGGCCTGGCAGTGGCCCGCTTCCTCGAGGGGCATCCGCGGGTGGAGCGGGTGCTCTACCCCGGCCTCGCGAGCCACCCCTACCACGAGTTGGCCGTCCGCACGATGCGCGGCTTCGGCGGGCTGGTGACGTTCTTCGTGAGGAACGCCGACTGGCGGCGGACCGCGCAGGTCGTCGACGGGGTGCGCATCCCGCGGATCGGCCCGAGCCTCGGCGGCGTGGAGTCGCTGATCGAGCAGCCGCTCGTGATGAGCTACTGGAACTATTCCCCGGCCGAGCGGGCCGCGTTTCGCATCGGCGACAACATGATCCGCATGGCCTGCGGCATCGAAGACGCCGCCGACCTCGTCGCCGACCTGGGGCAGGCGCTCGACTCGCTGCCGGGCTGAAGTCCCGATCGCGCGCCGGCGGGCGCGGGCGACGCCCCGCGACGGCACACCCTCCGGAGGCAGCCATGCACGACGAGCCCGCGGCGCTGTCGGCCCCGATCAACCGCCGCACCTTTCAGGCCGGAATGGCGGCCGCGGTCACCGCAGCGGCGACCGATACTTTCGGCGCGGAGAACCGCGGTGCCGCAGACCGCGTGCGGGTGGGGTTCATCGGCCTCGGCAATCGGGGCGACCAGGTGCTCGACGCCTTCCTCGCCCAGCCCGACTGCGACGTCGTCGCCGTCTGCGACATCCACGAACCCTACGTCGACTTCGCCGCCACGAAGATCGGGAAGCATGGCCGCGGCGGCCCGCCGGCCCGCTACCGCGACTACCGCCGGCTGCTCGACCACGCCGGCCTCGACGCGGTGGCCGTCTGCACGCCCGATCACTGGCACTGCCTGCAGATGATCCACGCCTGCCGCGCCGGCAAGGATGTCTACGTCGAGAAGCCACTGGGACTCTGCGTGGCGGAGGGGCGGCGGATGGTGGAGGCCGCCCGCAAGCACGACCGGGTCGTGCAGGTGGGCATCCAGCGGCTCTCGAGCCCCCTGCTCGCCGAGGCGGCCGGGATCGTGCAGTCGGGGGGCATCGGCAAGGTCACCGCCGTGCGGGCCTTCCACGTGCAGAACGAGTGGCCGCGGGGGATCGGCGTCCCCGCCGACGAGGAGCCGCCGGCGGGCTTCGACTGGGACGCCTGGCAGGGCCCGGCGCCGCTGCGGAAGTTCAACCGCAATCGCCGCTTCTACCGTTTCCGCTGGTTCTACGACTACTCGGGAGGCCAGCTCACCAACTTCGGCACGCACTATCTCGCGACGATCCACCGCGTGCTCGGCGTCGACGCGCCGCTCGCCGCGACGGCCATCGGGGGCCGCTTCGCCGCCTACGACAACCGCGAGGTGCCCGACACGCTGGAGGTGCTCTGGCAGTATCCCGGCGACACGCTCGTGACGTTCTCGCAGTTCAACGCCTCCGCCGCGCCGGCCGCGGCCCGCCCCTGCGAGATCGAGTTTCGCGGCACGACGGGCACCCTCTACCTCGATCCGCGCGGCTTCGAGATCGTGCCCGAGGTGCTCGCGGTCAACGAGGTGCCGGCCCGCACGCCGCTCGACCGCGAGACCGAGCGCGGCTACCGCAGCGGCGCGACGCCGCGGATCGAGGGCCGCAAGGCCGCGGGATCGTTCGCCGACGCGGCCCACGCCCGCAACTTCCTCGACTGCGTCAGGTCGCGGGCCAGGCCCTCCTGCGACGTGGAGTTCGGCCACCGGGCCACGTCCGCCGTGCAGATCGCCGGCATCGCCCACCGCACGCGCTCGTTCGTCGAGTGGGACGCGACGCGGGAGCGGTTCACGGGCAACCAACGGGCCGACGCCATGCTCGACTACGACTACCGCAAGACCTACCGCCTCGACCCCGTCTGACGCCGCGGGCCGGGGCCGCGCGACCGGGTCGCGACGCGCCCCCGCCCCCCGCGGCACGACGCCCCCAGGAGCATCCCACGCCATGCGATTCCGCACCCGCGCCATCCACGTCGGCCAGGAGCCCGATCCCGAGAACGGCGCGATCGTGCCGCCGATCCACGTCGCCAGCACGTTCGTGCAGCCCGACGCCTCGATGACGGCCGCCTACGACTACGCCCGCACCGGCAGCCCGACGCGGAACGCGTTCGAGCAGGCGCTCGCCGCGCTCGACGGCGGCAGCCGGGCGCTGGCCTTCGCCTCGGGCATGGCGGCGACGCACTGCGTCACGCAGCTGCTCGCGCCCGGCGACCACATCGTGACGGGCACCGACATCTACGGCGGCACGTGGCGGCTCTTCAACCGCGTGCTCACGGGCCACGGCATCGCGGTGACGGCCGTCGACACGACCGACCCGCAGGCCGTGCGGCGGGCGCTGCGGCCGGCCACGAAGCTCGTCTGGATCGAGTCGCCCGGCAATCCGCTGCTCTCGATCACCGACATCGCCGCCTGTGCCGGCATCGCCCGCGCGGCGGGGGCGTTGCTCGCCTGCGACGCGACGCTGGCCACGCCGGTGCTCACCCGGCCCCTCGAGCTCGGCGCCGACATCGTGATGCACTCGGCCACGAAATACCTCGGCGGCCACAGCGACCTGCTCGGGGGCGCGCTCGTGACGGCGGATCCCGAACTCGGCCGCCGGCTGCATTGGCTGCAGAACGCCACGGGAGGCGTGATGGGCCCGTGGGAGTCGTTTCTCTGCAGCCGCGGGCTCAAGACGCTCGAGCTGCGGGTGCTCGCCCAGTCCGCCACCGCCCTGCGGATCGCGGAGTGGCTGCGGGCGCACCCGCTGGTGCGCCGGGTCTACTATCCGGGCCTCGCCGACCATCCGGGCCACGCGCTGGCCACCCGGCAGATGAACGGCGTCCACGGGGCGATGGTGAGCTTCGAGATCGGTGCCGCCACGACCGGCGTCGCGGGCGGCGGCGACGACGTGGCCAGGGCCCGTCGCGTCGTCGAGGCCACCCGGCTCTTCCGGCTGGCGGTGAGCCTGGGCGCGGTGGAATCGCTCATCGAACTGCCGGCCGTGATGTCGCACGGCTCCTACGACCCGGAGGCCAGGCGGGCCTGCGGGATCGCCGACGGGCTCGTGCGGCTGTCGGTGGGGCTCGAGGCCTTCGAGGACCTGCGGGACGACCTCGCCGCGGCGCTCGAATCGGCGATCGACCGGGCAGGATAGGCAATCCCTGACGGTCACGCCGTTTTTAACGGAAGTTTCGGGCGTGACGGTGACGATAACCCTTCCGATTGCAGAACCACTGCGGGCTTCGACGCCCGGCGGCGGCACGACGGAAGGAGCCTGTCATGAAGATTTCGTCTGGTGTGGGGTACTCGTTGGCCCTGACGCTGTCGGCCATGGTGGCGGCGGCCCAGGAGCCCGGCGGCTCCCCTGGCGCGCCGGCAGCCGGCGGTGAACTCCGCTGGACGCCCCACCGTGCCGCGGTGTCGCAGCCCGCGACGAACGTCCCGGCGGCCGCGGCGGTGACCGGCGCCACCCCGTCCGCCACACCCGCCCGCGGCTCCGCGCCGACCGCGATCGCGACCGGCGGGCAGACCGCTCCGCAGATCGCGTCGCCCGCGCCGCGGGTCGCCACAGCGGCCCCCGCGGCCCCGTCG
>Ga0208864_1000719_pt1 | contig 10990 bp, 10 predicted proteins | sample CryBogmetaGMA05M_FD_184542 | JGI IMG/M metagenome (GOLD analysis project Ga0208864, IMG submission 184542) | Freshwater microbial communities from Crystal Bog, Wisconsin, USA - MA0.5M (SPAdes) | ecosystem: Environmental > Aquatic > Freshwater > Lake | place: Crystal Bog, Wisconsin, USA...
CACGACACACGAGCAGAGGGAGCGTTGGCTGCCAAGTGCAGCAGCGGGTCGGTCGGTCCTGGCCATCGGCATGACCGAGCCCTCGGGTGGCTCGGACCTCGCCGCACTCAAGACCAAAGCCGATCGCACCGCGAACGGCTGGGTGCTCAATGGCTCCAAGACCTTCATCACGAACGGCTATGGCGCCGACCTGATCGTCGTCGCTGCCCGCACGACTCCCGGCTCACGCGCCAAGGGCATCACCCTGTTCGCCGTCGAAGCCGGCATGGAGGGATTCACGCGCGGGCAAAAGCTCGACAAGGTGGGGCAGCCGGAGTCTGACACCGCGGAGATCTTCTTCACCGACCTGGAGTTACCCGACGAGAACGTCATTGGTGAGGTGGACCTCGGCTTCATCCACATGATGGAGATGCTCCCGCAGGAGCGGCTGGCGGGTGCGGTGTCCAACCTCGCCCACGCGCGCCAGATCCTCGAGGAGACGATCGTGTACTGCAAGGAGCGGCACGCCTTCGGTCAGCCGATCGGCTCGTTCCAACACAACAAGTTCCTTCTCGCCGATCTCGTGACGCGTGCCGACGTTACCCAGGCCTACGTCGACTGGTGCGTGCTCGCTCACTCCCGTGGTGAATTGACATCGACGGATGCAGCGAAGGTCAAGTGGTGGACGGCAGATGTGCAGAACGACATCCTTGATCACTGCGTGCAGCTCTACGGCGGGTACGGCTACATGAATGAGCAGCGGGTGGCGCGCGCATGGAAGGACGCCCGGGTGACCAAGATCTGGGCAGGCTCGAACGAAATCATGAAGGAGCTCATCGGTCGCGATCTAGGCCTGTGAGCGAACCGAGAGCGAGGATGCAGACCATGGACGATGTGACGTTCGACTTCTCCGGCAAGACCGCACTTGTCACGGGCGCGGCACGTGGGATCGGTCTGGAGCTGGCTCGGTTCTTCGCGGCCGCTGGTGCGATGGTGTTCATGGCCGACCTCGATGAGGCGGAGCTCAGGTCCGCGGCAAGCGAGGTCGGTGGTCATCCGATCGTGTGCGACGTGGCGAACACTGAGTCCGTGGAGTCTGCTGTCGAGACGATCGTCGCGGAGTCCGGACGTCTCGACATCGTCATCAACAACGCCGGTGTGCTGCGCGACACCGTGTTGTGGAAGCTGACGGATGAGGACTGGCAGCTCGTGCAGGACATTCACCTAGGCGGCACGTTCCGGGTGACTCGCGCCGCGACACCGCACTTTCGTCGTCAGTCGTACGGGCGCGTCATCAACGTGACCTCGTACACCGGACTTCATGGCAACGCCGGTCAGGCGAATTACGCGGCAGCCAAGGCCGGCATCATCGGCTTCACCAAGACGGCGGCCAAGGAGCTTGCTCGGTTCGGTGTGACGGTGAACGCCATCTCGCCGAGCGCGGAGACGCGGATGATCGCCAGCATCCCCCCTGATCGCCGCCGCGAACTCGAGGCGATGATCCCGCTGGGGCGGTTCGCTGAGGCGTCGGAGATGTGTTCGGCGGTGGCCTTTCTCGCATCGCAGTCCGCGGGTTACATCACCGGTGTAGTGCTGCCCATTGACGGCGGGATTTCGATGTGACGTCCGTCGCTGACCTCGACCGCTAGGAGACGTGGATCATGCAACTGACAATTGAACAACTTGCCGACGCGCAAGGGACCGAGCTTGGTGCGAGTGCGTGGGTAGTGGTGACCCAGGAGCAGATTGACCAGTTCGCAGAGGCGACGCTGGACCAGCAGTGGATCCACACCGATCCCGAGCGAGCAGCAAGTGGTCCGTTCGGCGTGACCATCGCGCACGGCTACCTGACGCTGTCGCTCGTCTCGCACTTCATCCAGCACCTGCTCGTTGTTCCTGATGCGTCGATGGCCGTGAATTACGGCCTCAATCGCGTTCGGTTCCCCGCACCGGTTCCCGTCGGTTCGAGAGTCCGCGGTCGAGGCACGCTGCAGCAGGTGGACCGCATTGATGGCGGCGTGCAGACCCTCACACTGATGGAGGTCGAGTGTGAGGGCTCGGCGAAGCCGGTTGCGGTGGCCGAAGTGTTGAGTCGGTTTCTGTCCTGACAGCCGTCGCCGCGCGCTGCCTTATGAGTGATGTGCTGCCGAACTGCGGCGGGCTGCAAGCACGCAGCCCACGGCAGCGAGGATGTAGAACGCCCCTGTGACGCCGAAAATCATTTGCTTGGCGAATTCCGCATTGGTCATGAGGTCACCGGCCACACGCGCGACGTCCTTCACTGCCCAGGCACACGCGATGAAGATTGCGATGCCTGTTGCTGCGCCTCCCATCTGAGCGGTGAGACTGCGTCGCATGGCGATGAGCGAGATAGCGATCAGGACGACACCGCCGAACGCCACCGCGCCGAACGGGTGACTCGAGCGGTCGCTGCTGAGCTCGACGAAGCCGACTCCGTATACGAGCATTCCGGAACTAAGGAGCGAGAGCTGCGCGTACGAGGCGACGGGTCCGGTGTTGATCTCGTGGAGCGACTGCTTGTGTGCGATGACGACCAAGACGCCCATGGCGCCGATGATCCATCCGGTACCCCACAACACATAGGGCACTGCTGCCCAGCCGGTTGAGCCCACCCCGATGTTCAGCGCGAGCGGAAGAAACTCACACGCTCCTACAAACAGACCAATGACGAAGATGACATATGCGGGGGAGCCGAACTGCCTGCGAAAGGCAAAACCGTGGGTGAGCACGCCCGCCGCAAGGATCAGTGGCCCGAGGACGCACAGGCCCCATTCCCACGCACCAGTGTGAAATGGCAGGGCGATGGCCACGTAACCGATTGCCCACACGGCAAACCCAGCTGCCGCGATCATCAACGATCGCGCCGAAGAAATGTGGACATGCTCTGTCATGACGGCTCCCTGCCTGAGGTGAGTGCGGCTACGTGCCCGGCGCAACCGTAGGGGCTTTCAAAGCGATGCGCGTGCACATTGGGGCCGCGTTCTTAGTCGTGGAGCCCCGTGGAGCGCTACAGAGTCCTCGCCTCAGCCAGCAGCTTGAGTCGCACGAGCGATTTCAGAATGGCCGTTTGGTTGTGTTCGTAAGCGTTGATCAACTTCAAAGCCGGCGGGAAGATCGCCGTGCTGCCATCGAATGTCTCGGTGACAACGGTCGTGGATTCGTCGCGTGCCTCGAGCTCGTATCGCCAGCGGTGGCGACCAAGGTGACGCCAGGCGATGCGAGTGGGCTCCTCGAACTCCTCGATCGTGTTCGTGATCGTGTACGGAAACCCAACACGCATGGCCATACCGAAGGTGGCACCCATCGATAGGCGCTGCGGGCCCTTGATCTGGCGTTGCACCGTGCCGGAACCGTCGAACTGCGCGTGCATCTGCGGATCGGCGATGATGTCGAAGATGAGCGTGATGGGTGCATTGATCGTGATGCGACCGGCTCGCTTCCAGACGTTGTCCGTGGGTACTACTTCTGCACGCGGCTTCTCGGGAGACATGTGGCCACGCTAATGCCGGGGGAAACATCGCCTTTGCGGCCTCGATACTCCTGACGGTGCAGACGTCGAGGGGCGATAACGCAGGAGGCTTGGGCCGAGTTCAGTGTCTTGGATCCCACTACTCGAGGCCGTGCAGTGTCTTGTAGCCGTCGAACTCGCGTGCGCACTCATCGGCAGTGAAGAGGGCACCGTCGCGATCCAGCCACAGCCAGTCCTGAGTCAGCGAGTCACCGGCATGCCAGTAGCCATCGGAACTGTTGTGACACCTCCAGTACTTCGGTGCGATGACGAGAGGATCGCCCGCATTGGTCCATGCACCCCACCAGGCGTAGCTGGAGTTGGCGAGGATCATCATCGGAGCCTGCTGCAGCAGTGCCAGCTGCTCGCCGAGGAAGCGACGGCGCCTGGTGAGCCGATTGACGGTCAGCCGGCTGCCGGGTGGATGCGCGAACTTGAGGTCGGGCAGGAGTCGCCGCGCGTGGACAGGGTCGTCGGTGATGACCACGAATCGAGCCCCGGGCCGAAGTCGATTCATGGCCGCGATGGCATGTCTGTAGTACTGAGCCCCGAGTGCAAGGCCGAGCGTGAGGTAGTCACTTCCGCGCACCGACACGACGCAGAGATCCTCGGTGGCCTTTGCGTCATGGTCGACCGTGAACCAGTTGCTGATCTCATTCTTGCGGTGCCGGATGTAGCGCTCGGCCTGGAAGTACCCGTCGATCTTCGTGCCGTCACTGATGCGGCTGAGGTATGGATCGAAGCAGGGGATGCGCTCACCGGAGGATGGCATCCGCGTGAGGCGTTCGAGGTAGTAGTGCTCGACGCCGTCAGGAAGCCGGGAACTGAACGAACGGGACGAGCGCCCGCGCACCTTGCAGCCGTAGTCGAGCTTCATGATGTGGCGACCCTTGAAGCGGTACGCGGACTGGATGCCGAAGTCGAGACCCCTGTCCATCGCGATGGTGCGGCATACGGCGTAGGTCCACAGGTGATTACCCAGCCCCATTGCCGGATATAGTTCCGTGGTGATCACGCTGAAGTGTTTCATCAGGAGGTGAATCCGGTGGTCGCAGCCCGGGTCTTACTCTTCACGAACTCTGCGCGCCGAAACGGCGGCGCCGGCTACGAACTTGGACTGTCGGCACTCCAGGAGTCAGGCGAGATCGGGGGATTCCACGCCACCTCCGGGCGCGAACTCATGAAGGACCATGGGCGGCAGGCGCCTGAGGCGCTGGCCCGCATGATTCGCGAGTGCGCGGCGGACATCGTCGTGGTGTTCTCGCCCTTCTACTTCACGACGACAGACGCTCAGTGGGAGGACCTCCTCGCGGCCCTGACCGGTCGGACGGTCCTCTACTGGGAGGGCGATCCGTGGGGGCGGGGCAAGCCCATCACCAGGGCGATGTCCCGTTGGCTCAGTCGCGCAGACATGGTGTTCGCCGTCGCGGGGCCCCCGAGTTCAGGACTCCTGCGCCGGCACGGAGCCAGGCATGTCTGCCTGATCCCCCACGTTTATTCCCAGGTGCACTTCGCGAATGCCGAAGCAGTCTGGGAACCGATCCCTGCACCGGCGGTGGATTGCGTCATGATCGCGAGCAACAGCACCCGCACCAGGATTCCCATCCCCACCCTGACGGGACTGCCGGGTGGACTTCCCCGCTACCGGCTCGGCTGGCACCTGACCCACGATCGGGGTCGCGAGTCCCGGGTCTACGGCTTCGGGTGGCCGCGTGGGTGGCACGTCGAGCCGTGCGAGTTCGATCAGCAGACGACGGTCGTTCGCGGTGCTCGTGTCTCGGCGAATTGGGACAACTATCCCCGACTGGCGTCCTACACGAGTGATCGCCTCGCGATATCGATGCTCGCCGGGCGCCCGCATGTGTCGACGCGGCATCCGGCCATGGAGCTTTTCCCTGGCGCAGACGAGGGCGTCTACTTCGAGAGCTCGGTCGGTGACATCCTCCACCGCGTGGACGAGATGCTTGCCCGCGGTGACGAAGAGATCAACCGACTCGGCAGGGCGGCATGGTCGTGGGTGCGCTTCAGGCTCAGCGAGCGCGAGCTCATGAGGCACATGCTCGCCGCGGCATGTGAGGACGTGGCGCCGGTGCGCATGGATCCGTGGAGGTCACTGTCGACCGCCGACTCGGCCTAGGTCAGCCCCGAACGACCCGGCGCGCCATCGACCAGCCTGCGAGGAGTGGCCACGTGAAGCCCGCGTGCCTGCGCAGATAACGCACCTGGCTGCGCCATGGCAGGCCGACTATCGGATCCTGCGAGGCGCGCCATCGCCCTCGCAGTCCGCGAATCCTCACGGTGCTCTCCGGATTCCTCCGGCACTCTCCTGCGAAACCGGGTGCCTGCCAGACGTTTAACCCGGCACGTCGCGCACGAAGTCCGTAGTCGAGGTCAGCGAACTTATGGACGAATTCACCGTCGATCAACCCGACTCGGGAGTGGACGTCCTTCGAAATGAGGACGACATTGCCCTCGAAGGTGTCTGCCTGTTGTGGTTCGGCGCTTACGGGCAGTCGTGTGAACCGCAGGGGCTGCCACGGATGCACTCGTCCGCCGCCGTAGCTGACAGATCCATCGTCAGGATCACGCGTGGCGCCTACTGCAATTCCCGACTGAGAGATTCGGGACGTGCGCATGAGCAACGTGAGCGAATCGTCGTTAAGCGTCACGTCGTCGTTGAGCCACAGGAAGAAGTCAGGGTCCCACGAAAGCGCCTGAAGCTCTGCAGCCGCCATTCCCGATGCCCAGTACAGGTCCCCGCTGCCGCGGATGATCTCGATGTCGGGCCACACTGCACGCGCCTCGATCACGGTGTCATCCGTGCATCCATCGTCCGTCATGAAGACCAGGAGCTCGACCTCCGTGGCATGTTCAGCAACCGAGTGGAGAGAAACCAGACACTTCCGAGTCAGTTCGCTTCGGTTGTGAACTGACATCAGCACAGCCACTCGCTGTCGCCGATGGCTCATCTGGGATTCTCACTTACATCACGCCATAGCCCGATTAGATCGTCAGCCTGAGCGGACGGAGCGAAAAGGGGAGCCCGCTCCGACGAGGAGGTCGTCTTGACCTCGAGGAGTTTGCGATCGTCTGCGAGTCTCTGGATCACAGAAGCGAGTAACGATGAATCGCCATGCGGGAACACCATCTCGGGATCCCCCACGATGAAAGGGAGTTCCCCACTGTCACTGGCGATTACGGCTCGTCCGCACATGATCGCCTCCACGGCGATCCGACCCCACTGCTCTGAGTACCTCCGGCTCACAAGCGTGGGAACGACAACCACATGAGCCCAGCGAAATAGATCAGCAACGTCGCGCTCTGATCCCGTGCCCATGAATTCGATGGCGACGTTTTTGTCATGCGCGAGTGCCTCGAGAGAGCCCCGGAAGGGTCCGTCTCCGAGGACTCGCACGTTGACGCTGCTTGGTGAGAGTGCATCGATAGCGTCGATAAGGGTCTGCACACCTTTGACCTTGACCAGTCGGCCGCCGTACGCGACCCGCAGTGGGGTCACCTCGTCTGGAAGCGGAGAATGGGGAAAGTTTTGCGGATTCGGCGGGCGGCTTGCGCACAGGACGGCAGGGGTCGCGTCGGGCAGCCCAGCCTCTCGCATGGCAGCCAGGCCAGTCTGTCCCCAGCTCACGGCGCCGCTTGCGGCTCGTAGAACCTTGCGCATACCGATTCGCCTTATTCGGTAGGGAAGCGGCGCTGTCACCAAGATGTTCTCGGCAGAGTGAATGATGAAGCAATTCGACCAACGACTCACCTGCTGAGCTACCAGCGCCCATGGCTCAGCGACCACATGTATCAGGTCGGGGCCCATCTGCTGAAGGCGATGACGAACGCCCGACCAAACTAGCGAGGTCTCCCCGCGAGGCATCCACGCGTGGACAAGTTCGATGCGGGAACGTAGATCAGGGGCCGCTGACTCAAGTTCAAATCTTGCCTCCGACTCGTTTCGAGGCGAGACGGGAAGTAGAAGACGTGATTCTGGCAGCCGTCGCAGGACCTCAAACCACAAGGTGTTGCTCCGAGGATCGCAGTCCTGGCCGACAATCGCTACTCGCATCGTGCGCCGCTCATTCGTCCGGGAGCAGGCCGAGCAGGTCGGCCTGCCTATCGAATGAGGGCACCAATTTCCTCACGTCGTCAAAGGAACCGTACGCGCGAAGGCATCCACCCTCGAGGTAAGCCACCGCATCCACACGTCGGACGGTGGCAAGGCGATGTGCAATCACTATCGCCGTAACGCTCCCACTGAGGGAAGCGATGCTCGCCGCGATCGCATGCTCTGTCTCGGCATCCAAGGCACTGGTGGCCTCGTCCAGCACGAGGACTGATGGACTGGCGAGTAAGCCGCGGGCCAGGCCAATGCGTTGGCGCTGCCCGCCGCTCAGCCGAATTCCCTGTGCTCCGATCTCCGTGTGGAGGCCCTCGGGAAGTGAGCGCACGAATTCGGTGGCCTGCGCTCGGGTGAGCGCCTCCCAGATCTGCTCATCCGTCACCGACTCGGGCTCGAGCGCAAGCGCTACGTTCTCCCGGACCGTCGCATCGAAGAGTGCCACTTGCTGAGGAAGATAGGCGATCTGCCCCGGCCAGGTGACGATTGCCTCCCAGGTGGGCAGTCCTCCGATCCGCACGCGGCCCTCGTCTGGTGGCAGGACGCCGATGATGACATCGGCAAGTGTGGACTTTCCTGCGCCAGTCTGTCCGACGATGGCCAAGGACGTGCCTGCGGGTATGCGGAGCGAGACGTCTCGGAGTGCGGGGGTATGCCGCCCGGGATATGTCACGGACACACGATCTATCTCAACGTCACCACGGAAGAACGACGTGGGGGTTCCAGAAACGGTTCGTGAGTCGCCTTGCCGCCATGTTGTGTGCACGGGCACCTTGAGGGCGTTGGCTAGGCGGTGGGTCTTGGCGGATTGAGCTGACAAGGCTCGAATGTTCACGAGCTGCCCGCTGAGTCTCAGCATTGACGGGACCAGTCTCGATCCCGCGGCCAGGAAGAGAATGAGAGTGCCAACCACGCGGGACACGTCCCCCGAGCGAAAGTCCCATGATGCGAGCAGGACGGCGCCCACCACAAGGGCACAGTCGTAGACAAGTTTTGGAACTTGATTGATGAGCTGACTGGTTGCTTGGGCGCGCGCGGACACTTCCATGTTCGAGCCAACCGAGTCCATGTACTCATCTCGCCGGTTCATAGTCCACAGTTCTCGAAAGGCTTGGATGCCCTCCTGAACCTGCGCCATTACCCGGACATCGCTGTCCTCGAGTTTCGATCGCGTCCGCGCGGCCCATCGTGACAGTGTGAGGTGCATGATCCAGCCGACCAGTGCGAAGTACGCGGCCATGGCCAGTGCCGCTCCAGGACGAAATACGAACATGGTTCCGGCCAAAAGGATCAGCAGGAAGAAGTCAGCGACGACGATCGCGACCGAGCCGAGAAGCCCGGTGATCGTTGCGAGCGCACCCGCGGTGACGGCGTAGACGGTCTCATGTGGGGTCATCGCGTGCACATCGGTGATGGGTCGGGCCAGCAGGCTGCTGAGGAGTCGACGGGACACCGAGCTCTGCACCTTGGCCAGATAGGAGTAGTTCTTAGCGATCAGGAATCCGTAGAGTAGAGACTTGGTCAGGAAGAATGCCGCCGCCGCCAAGGCCATCCAGACGGCTACCTCGGCTGCGGGAAACCGGTCGAGCCCCAAAGCCTGTATCACTTGAGTCCCACGGCCCTGTGGACCCGACGAGCCGACAGCGTCGACTGCGACGACCCCGACGCATCCAATGAGCAGCACGCCAACGAGGTCCAGCAGATCTGTGGCCATCTGAGCTGCAACAACAAGCCAAAAGCGAAGGCGCTCCGTGGGTGTCAGGAGGGAGAGAGCTGCACGAACACCGCTCAATGCCGAGCTGAACGATCGCCCGGGCTCCATGCGACGTCCTCTCTGTCCGGAGTGTGTTCGTGATCATGAGATTGTCGACACATACTGCATTGCGAGCCAGACCGCTTGGTCTTCAAGACTAGCGGCCGTTCGCACCTCACCCCGGACTCGAGTGCGGGCGTGAACTGCCGCCGCAGTGCTGCTCTGCATGAAAGGGTGAGATCGTTCGCCGATAAGAGTACCCGTGAGTGCGAGCAGACGCCCGTCGCCGGGTACGACCCGACTAGGTCCCCTTTCGGATGTCGTCTTCGCGGCCTGCCTTGTCGCGGTCGCGGTCAAGTACCAGTTCGCCTTCAGCATCCCAAGCTCCCTGTATCTGGGCTCGGTGAGGATCGACGCGCAGGATGCGGTTGCCATAGCGATGGTGGCACTCGCCCTGTTCGGCCGCTTCTGGCAGAACGTCACAGGGGTAAGGCGAGTCCTCGTGGCGGTCATCCTCGTGATCGCGGTCGTCGGAGCCGCCTGCTGGGTGCGTGACGCCGGGCTGCAGGAGGGAATGAATCGCGAGCGCCCATGGATCTATGCGTTCGCGGCACTCGCCTTCGGGATCGCCTTCGCTCGTGCCCGATGGCAGACATGGCGGGTGATCGTGGTCTGGATCTCAGTGGGCATCGCGTTCATCCAGGCATTCGCGCTTCTGTTCCTCGGCTGGGCTCACGGTTACGCGGACCCCACTCTGGCTGGCGGTAATTTCTACGGCACCAGACCGCTCGGAGCTGAGGCAGCTCTGATGATGGTTCTGGGCATGCTCGTGGCTCTCACCTCCATCACATGGAACACCTGGTGGCGCTACGGCATTGCGCTCGTGCTCGGCCTGTCCTGCAGCTGGTCACAGAATCGCAGCGTGTGGCTCTCGATCGTGGTGGCACTCGTCGTGTACCTGATCATGTCGGTCCGGAATCGCTCGTCACGAGGCAGCGTGGTCGTTGCCGCGGCAGTGCTCGGAGCGCTCGCCGTTGTCTCGCTCGTTCCCGTCGCGACCGGCTTCTCCATACTTCCGGTCAACAGCAATGCGATTTCGGCTGTCCGTGCAGGGTCTGACGGAATATCGACGACCAAGCCCATCCCCTCCGCCCCCGTTTACGGCAATGTCAAGGTGCGCACGGTGCTTGATGGGTCGTCCGGCTCCCCGCTGCTGGCCACGGGGACACTGTCTTTCAGACTCGCCCTGTGGAGGTCTCGCCTCCTGGCAGAACGCTCCCCGCAGGAGTGGATGGTGGGGGAGGCGCTCGGTCCCAACTCGCTCAACTCCCCTGATTCAGGTGTGGTCCGAGCTGACATCACAAGTCACAGCGAGCCAGTGGAGGACCTTGTGCGGGGCGGCCTCGTCGGGGTGGCCTGCATTCTGATCCTGTTCGTGCTTGCTCTCACTCGCCGGAGGTCCACCCCTGTCGATGCCTGGAGCTTCGCGGTCGCCCTCGTCCCCTTCGGGCTGGTCTACGTGTGGCCCGAATGGACGTGGGTCATCCTGGGCCTGTGCCTCGCGCGGCCACTCACTCAGAGGTCATGAGGTCATAAGGTCATGGAA
>Ga0208864_1000723_pt1 | contig 10974 bp, 4 predicted proteins | sample CryBogmetaGMA05M_FD_184542 | JGI IMG/M metagenome (GOLD analysis project Ga0208864, IMG submission 184542) | Freshwater microbial communities from Crystal Bog, Wisconsin, USA - MA0.5M (SPAdes) | ecosystem: Environmental > Aquatic > Freshwater > Lake | place: Crystal Bog, Wisconsin, USA...
CCAGTGAGCAGGCTGTGGACAAACAGCCTGCTGGATCGCAGGGATGCGATCCCGGGAGCGAAGCTCCCGTGAAAACCGGAGGTTTTCATGCCTTGAAAAAGTCCCGGAGGACTTTTTCAAGGCCAGTGAGCAGGCTGTGGACAAACAGCCTGCTGGATCGCAGGGATGCGATCCCGGGAGCGAAGCTCCCGTGAAAACCGGAGGTTTTCATGCCTTGAAAAAGTCCCGGAGGACTTTTTCAAGGCCAGTTAGAATCCCGGCGTGACCGCCACAACGGTTCCAGGGCCGGCCGACCGGATTTCCGGCCTCGCCGCCACGCTGCACGCGCATGCGGGATTCGCCGACGTGGTCGCCAGTCTCCGGGAGGGACATGGCGGCACCGTCGGCGGAGCCTGGGGATCGGCGTCTGCGCTGACGGCCGCGGCGCTCGCCGCCGCGCTCGAGGCCACGCCCGGCGCCGGCCCGGCGGGAACGCTGGTCGTGGTGCTTCCCCACGCCGCCGACGCCGAGGGCTTCGTCGACGATCTGGCCCTGTTCACCGCGACCCCGATCGCCTCCCTGCCAGCCCTCGAGGCCTTCGGCTCGGACGATGCGGCGGCCGATCCGGCCGAGGCGGAGCGATTGGCCCTGGTGAAGCGGCTCACCGCGGATCCCGCCCGTCGCCCCCGGATCATCGTCACGTCGATCCAGGCCCTCCTCGTGCCGCTGGACGATCCCCGCGAGATCGAGGCGAGCACGCGCCGCCTCGAGGTCGGGGGACGGCTCGACCCGGCCGAACTGGCCGACTGGCTCGTGGCGCGGGGCTGGGAGGCGGCCGACTCGATCGAGTCTCCGGGCCAATTCGCCCGCCGGGGCGGCATCCTCGACCTCTTCGCCACCGACTGGGACCGGCCGATCCGTCTCGAGCTCTTCGGCGACGAGATCGAATCGCTGCGCACGTTCGACACCGTCAGCCAGCGGAGCGTCGAGGCCGTTCCCGCGATCGACCTCACGGCATTGGTCCGCGGCGGCGAACCGTCGGCGCGGCCCGGCCGCCGCACCCACCTCGCCGACATCGTGCCGCCGGGGTCGTGGTGGGCGCTGGTGGAGCCGGGTGAACTCGCCGAGCAGGCGCGGCTCTACCGCGAGCGGCTCGGCGCCGACGCCGGGCTCTCCGACCCCGACGACGTCTTCACGCGGATCTACCGCTTCCCGTCGGTGACGCTGTCGGCGATCGCGCCGTCGAGCATGGAGGCCACCGCGAGCCTGGCGGTGGAGAGCGTGGAGCGGTTCACCGGCGCACTCGACCGCGTGCGGGAGGAATTGGAGACGGTGGGCCGCGACCAGGAGGTGTGGGTGATCGCCCCCTCCGACGCGGAGATGCAGCGGCTGGGTGAACTGCTCGCCGACAGCGGTCCCGGCCGGTCGGGGCGGCTGCACTTCGCCCGCGGCCGGCTCTCGGCGGGCTTCCGGCTGGTGCCGGAGAAGCTCGTGCTCGTGTCGAGCGCCGAGCTCTTCCAGCGGTCGGATGCCGCGACGGCGCGGCCCGCGCGGCAGCGGCTGACGCGGGCGATCGACACCTTCCTCGACCTCCACGAGGGCGACCACGTCGTCCACGTCGCCCACGGCATCGGCCGCTACCGGGGCCTGCGGCTCCTGGAGAAGCACGGCCGCACGGAGGAGTTTCTCGAGATCGAGTTCGCCGAATCGACCCGCATCTTCGTGCCCGCCTCCTGCATCGAGCTGGTGCAGAAGTACGTCGGCGGCACGAAGCTCTCCCCGAAGCTGGCCAAGGTGGGGGGCACGCTGTGGGAACGGCAGAAGGAGGCCGTGGAACGGGCCGTGGCCGACATGGCGGCCGACATGATCCAGCTCCAGGCCCGGCGGGAGAGCCGGCCGGGCGTGGCCTTCCCCCCCGACACGCCCTGGCAGCGGAGCTTCGAGGAGGCGTTTCCCTTCGACGAGACGCCCGACCAGCTCACGGCGTCGGCGGCGATCCGCGCCGACCTCGAGCGGCCGCGGCCCATGGACCGGCTGCTCTGCGGCGACGTCGGCTTCGGCAAGACGGAGATGGCGATGCGGGCCGCCTTCAAGGTGGCGGAGGCCGGCGCGCAGGTGGCCGTCCTCGTGCCCACGACCGTGCTCGCGGAGCAGCATCGCCGCACGTTCGTCGCCCGCTTCGCGGAGTTTCCCTTCACGATCCGCGCGCTCTCCCGGATGACGGGGGCGCGGGAGGAGCGGGAGACGCTCGAGGGGATCGCCCGCGGCAGCGTGGACATCGTGATCGGCACGCACCGGCTCGCGCAGGCCGACATCCACTTCGCGAACCTCGGCCTCGTGGTGGTGGACGAGGAGCAGCGGTTCGGCGTGGACGTCAAGGAGAAGCTCAAGGCCCTTCGCGCGAGCGTGGATGTGCTGACGATGACGGCCACGCCGATCCCGCGCACGCTCCACATGGCGATGCTCGGCATCCGCGACATCTCCAACCTGACGACGCCCCCGGCCAATCGCGTGCCGGTGGAGACGCGGGTGGCCCGCTGGGACGAGCGGCTGATCCGCCACGCGATCGACCGCGAGCTCGCCCGGGGGGGGCAGGTGTTCTTCGTCCACAACCGCATCCACGACATCCACAAGGTGGCGCACCGCCTGACGGCGATCGTGCCCGAGGCCACGATCGGCATCGCCCACGGCCGGCTCTCGGAGACGGAGCTCGAGGACGTGATGCTGGCCTTCGTCGCCGGCCGCGCCGACATCCTGCTGGCCACGACGATCATCGAGAGCGGCCTCGACATCCCGCGCGCCAACACCATCTTCATCGACGAGGCCGACACCTACGGGCTCGCCGACCTGCACCAGCTCCGCGGCCGCGTCGGCCGGTCGCACCACCGGGCCTACTGCCATCTGCTCGTCGACGAGACGGCCACGCTCACCGCCACCGCCGCCAAGCGCCTCCGCGCGATCCAGGAGTTTTCGAGCATGGGGGCGGGGTTTTCGCTGGCGATGCGCGACCTCGAGATCCGGGGGGCGGGCAATCTCCTCGGCACCCAGCAGAGCGGCCACATCGCCACCGTGGGCTACGAGCTCTACTGCCGCCTCCTCGAGCGGGCCGTGCGCGGTCTCAAGGCGATGCCCCCGGCGGAGCCGCCCCCCGTGACGCTCGACCTGCCGGGGGAGGCGTGGCTGCCCCGCGAGTTCGTTCCCGAACTGCGGGCCAAGATCGACGTCTACCGGCGGCTCTCGCGGGTGACGTCGGTGGAGCAGGTGGACGATCTGGCCGCGGAGCTCGCCGACCGGTTCGGGCCGCCGCCGGCGGCGGCGGCACGGATGCTCGACTTCGCGCGGGTGCGGGTGGGGGCGGCCGCCCACGGCATCGACTCGATCGGCCTGCAGCCGGGCCTGCTCGTCATCGGCCACCACGATCTCCGGGCGGTCGAGAGGCTGCGGAAGGCCTGCCAGGCCGCCGGCGGCACCCTGCGGATCGTGGGGGAGCGGACGGCCGTGATGCCGCTCGACCCCGCGGTGGCCGTCGATCCCGACCGGGTTTTGCAGGCGGTCAGGACGCTCTTGCGACCACCGCGTGGCCATCCCTATAGTCCCCGCCCCTCGGCCGCCTCGCGCAGGTGACGCGGCTGACGGGCCCGCCGACGTCGCGCGGGCGGACGACGCCCGAACATGGGACGGCGATGAGGGATCACGGTCGCACGTCGCGGTTTCCCCATCCTCTCCGGCACGCGCCGGACCGCCGGTGCCCGCGCGCCGATATCGTCCGGCTCTCCGCCGGCATCCTCCTCGCACTGGCGTGCACCGCCGCGCCGGCGTGGTCGCAGCAGATCGCCAACCAGTTCGACGACGCGATGAACGCCGCGAGCGCCGCGTCCATGCCCGGGCCGGGCGCCGGCGGCGGCAACGCCGTGGCCATCGGCCAGGCGCCGACCGTGCCGAGGCCCGCCTCGCGGCCCAAGGGCTGGCCGGGAGGCGACGGCCCCGGCGCGAGAAACACGGGCGCCATCGACAACCACGTGCTCTCGAGCATCCTGCCCAATCCCGGCGCCCCACTCGAGTTCATCGACGCCGGCCTGACACCGGCCGACGTGGCGGGCACCGGGAAGTCGGGCAAGGCCGCCGTCGGGAAGTCGGGCGTGGTGCAGGCCGGCTTCGAGGAGGTGGTGCCCACCGGGCCGGCCGGCGAGGGCCGTCCGCTGGTCGCCCAGTCGCTCGACAACGCCAAGGTGATCGCCCGCGTCGGCCCCGAGGTGGTGCTGCAGGGCGACCTGCTCACGCCGTCGGCGCTGGCCTGGCTCGACAAGGTGTCGGGCGGCCTGACGCCGGAGCAGATCGCCGAACTCAAGCTGCAGATCTGCAAGCAGGTGATGAGCCAGCACGTCGAGTCGCTGCTCGTGTACATCGACGCCTGCCGCACGATCCCGGAGGACCGGCTGCCCGAGATCGAGAAGAAGGTCAACGAGGCCTTCGACCAGCAGCAGCTTCCCCGGATGGTCAAGGACGCCGGTGTCGGCTCGGCGGCGGAGTTCGAGCAGCTGCTGCGGTCGCGCGGGCAGTCGCTCGACCGGATTCGCAAGATGTTCTTCGAGCGGGCGCTGGCCCAGCAGTGGATCCAGCAGAAGGTGATGAACGACGGCGAGATACCGCACGCGGAGATGATCGCCTGGTATCAGAATCATCTCGCCGACTACGACTACCCGGCGCGGGCCCGCTTCGAGCAGATCACCGTGAAGATCACGCCGCAGCGGCCGCGGCCGCCGGCTTGGAACACGCTGGCGGGCCTGGGCAACGAGGTGCTCAAGGGGAGGCCCTTCGCCGAGATCGCCAAGGCCCATTCCGAGGGCCCGACCGCCGCCACCGGCGGAGCCTACGACTGGACGACCCGCGGCAGCCTCGTCTCCAAGGTGGTCGACGAGGCGGTCTTCACGCTCCCGGTGGGGCAGCTGAGCACGATCCTCGAGGACGGCTCGGCGCTGCACATCGTGCGGGTGACCGAACGGGTGGACGCCGGGAGGACCCCCTTCATCGAGGCGCAGGTGGCCATCCGCGAACGGCTCCGCGACGAGCGCCGCAAGAAGGTGATGGACGAGTATCTGGCCACGGTGCGCGACCGGACTCCCGTCTGGACGGTCTTCGACGACCAACCCGGCGGCGGACCGATCGCCACGGCGAAGCCCTCGTCGGCCCAGCCCCGCACCACCCGCTGACCGTCGCCCGCATCCGCCCCGCGCCGCGGCGGGCGGATGTCGGACCGGCTCCTGCACCGGCTATTGCACCGACGGCGCGAGCGTCGGCGAGGCGGGCAGAGAAAACGGCGGCAGCGGCGGCGACTGCGGTCGCGGCTCCGGGGACGGCACCGACGCTGCCGGCGGCTGCGGCGTGGCCGGAACCGCCGGAACGCCCGCGGCCTCTTCCGCACGGGCCTTCGCGAGCCCCTCGACCGCATCCTTGAGGCCCGGGTTGATCGCCACCGCCCGCTCGAAGGCCTGGATCGCGTCCAATCTACGGCCGAGTTTGTAGGAGGCCACGCCCATGTTGTTCCATAGCACCGGGTTGCCGCCGTCGACCGTCAGGAGCCGCTGGTAGCCGTTGACCGCGTCGGCGAACCGTCCGGCGCCCACCTGTGCGTCGGCGATCTTCTGCTCGACGAACAGCCGCTTCAGCAGGGGCAGCACGCGCCCGAATCGCTGCAGCACGTCCTGCAGCGTGGCGATCGAGGCGTCGAACTGCCCGGCCGATTGCTGGGCGCCGGCGAGTTGCAGCAGCGGGTCCACCGCTCCCGGCTGGAGTCTGGCCGCCTGGGCAAACTCGGCCGCAGCCTCGGCATGGCGGCCCACGGTCGCGAGCAACGTCGCCCGCTTCATGTGCCCGCCGGGGTCGCCCCGGCTCTCCGGCTTCTTCGCCTCATCGGCGAAAAAGGCGAGCGACTCCGCGAGCGCGACTTCCGCCTCGTCCTTCCTCCCCGATGCCATGAGGGCGTTATAGAGGTTGATGTTCATCTGGGGCACGTGCGGCGTGAGGCGGCGGGCCTCGGTGAACTCCTTGATCGCCTCGTCGAGCCGCCCCTTCCGCGAGAGCGTGGTGCCGAGGTTGTTGTGCGTCTCGCCGAGGTCGGGCCGCAGCGCCGTGGAACGGGTGAAGTGGTGGTGGGCCGCCTCGACGTCGTTGCGGGCGAACTTCTTCGCGCCGAGCCGGTTGTGGGCCTGCCACGCCTGCTCGTTGATCGCCAGCGTGTGGGTCCAGAGGGCGTCCTCGCTGCTCCAGGCGCCCGCGTAGACGAACGCGGAGAGCGCGAGCACCGCGAGGATCGTGCACGCACCGGCGAGGAAGAGCGGCCGGACCTGCGCCGCGGCCGACTCGTACCACCGCGCCGCCGCGGCGGCGAGCAGGGCGATCACGCCGATCATCGGCAGGTAGACGAAGTGGTCGGCCACCCACGTGATCCGCATGTAGGAGATCGTCACGAAGCCGAGCACCGGGGCGACCATGAGCAGGAAGAAGCCCAGCCCGAAGGCGACGTGGCGGCCCCAGCCCGGCCGCTCCGCGGTGCCGCGATGTTGCCAGATCCAGGCCGCCGCGCCGCCGATCACGGGCCAGGCGAGAAACTGCCAGGCCTGCGGCACCTCCCAGCGCGGGTAGATGGGGAGCAGGTTGATCGGCGCGATCATCTTCCAGAGGTAGAAGAGGATCGCCATGCCCGCCACCGCGGTCCGCTGGAGGAAACCGTTCACGGAGAAGAGGGAATCGACGAGGATCTTCTCCGAGCCGATGGCCCGCCCGTGCTGGTACTTGATCGTGATGAGACCGAGCGCCAGCGAGACGAGGAAGAAGGGGGCCGTCCGCATCACGTCCCGCTGCGTGATCACCCCCCGCTTCCACCAGGCGTGCAGCAGGAGGACCACCGGCAGGGCCACCATCGAGGTCTTGGCGAACATCGCCAGCAGGAAGAAGGCGATCGAGAGCCAGTAGCACCACGTCCGGCGCCACCCCGCCCGCTCCTCGTCCTGCTCCACCCAGAAGATGCAGGAGAGCAGGAAGAGGGGGAGGGAGAGCGTGTTCTTGGTTTCGGAGACCCAGGCCACCGACTCGACGCACAGGGGATGGATGGCGAACAGCATCCCGCCGAGCCATGCGCCCGGGATCCGCATTCGCGCAAACAGCCGCCAGACGAGCAGCGACGCGAGCGCGTGCAGGAGGATGCTCGTGACGTGGTAGCCCGTGGGCCGCTGGCCGAAGAGCGGCCACTGGGCCCACAGCGCCGTGTAGCTCAAGGGAAAATAGTCGGCCCCGTCAGGGTCGAACCAGAGCTTGGCGAGCCCCTGCAGCGACCGCGACTGCACGGTCGGATTCGCGGTGAGCAGCTGGTCGTCGTCCCAGAGCCAGTCGCCGTGGTAGGCCGGGGAGTAGATCCAAAACACGGCCAGCACGATCACGGCGGCCCGCAGGAGCGTGACGATCAACGCGGCGTCGGCCCCCGTGCCGGATCCGCCGCCGTCGGTTGCGGCCCGCGTGGGGCCTGACGGCTCCGTCCCCCTGTCGGTGAAGGTGGCTTCGGGGCCGCGGGGCGGCTGGCGGGCGGCGGGGTGATTCGTGCGGGAGCGGCTCATGCGAGCAGTATTGCCGTTCACCCGCCGCGAAACCAGCGGGGGCGGCCGATCGCGGGCGGCAGCGGGGCGTCGTCGTCAGCGGGGCGGACCGTTCGCAGGGCGTCGGACACGGCGCAGCAGTTCGTCGAGCGCCTCGGCGACGGGCCGCTCCATCGCCAGCGCGGCGACCCGGGATGCGGGGTCGGCGAGGCGGGGGTCTGCAGTGATCGCGCGCCCGAGCGACTCCGCGGCTTCCGCGGGCCGGCCCTGCCGGTCGAGCACGAGCGCCAGCGTCGCCAGCCGATCGCCTTGCGGTTCGCCCGACAGCGCGATGGCCCGGCGGATCGACGCCTCCGCCTCGGTCAAACGTCCCGCCTCGAGGAGTGCGTCGGCCAGTCCGCCGGCGGCCAGAGACGACGCGGGATTCTTCTCCGCCGTGTCCCGCCACAGCGCGATCGCCCCGCACCACACCCGCTGTCTCGCCACGCACGCCGCAGCGAGCGCGACGATCGCCACCAGGCCGACGACGGCCGCCACGTCGCGGCCCGATCGGCCGGTTGCGGAGCCCGGCTTCCACCAGGGTGCGTCGAGCAGGCAGGCCACCGCCATCCCGACGCCCGCCATCGGCAGGTAGAGGTAGCGGTCGGCCGCGGCGTGGTAGATCGGCACCACGTTGCAGACCGGCAGCAGCGGCAGCAGGATCGTGGCGGCGGCGAAAGCCATGCGCCGATCGTGCCGGATGGCGAGGCCGCCCGCCAGCGCGACGCCGGCGAGCACGGCGAGGGAGAGCCATGACGGCAGGTGGGCGATCGACGCTCCGCCGTAGTCGGCGCAGAGGTTGCATGGCAGCGCCACGAGCTGCGCGTAGAGCGCGAGAATCCGCGGCTGGATCTGCATGGCGGCGGCGAGCGACCCGCCGGGGTGCTGCGGCTTCGTCTCGAAGATCGCCGACGCGGCCGGCTCGAGCAGGAACCGCGCGGCGAGGAAGCCCAGCACGACGGCCGTCGCCGACAGGACGACGGTCGCCCAGAAGCGGCCGGGCTCGCCGCGGCGGAAGAGCCACCACCACGCGGCCAGGAGCGCCGGGGCTGCGATGCCCGTCTCCTTGCTCCCGATGGCCAGCAGGCAGGCGGCCGTGCAGGCGGCGGCCCGGATGGCGTCGACGCCCCGCGTGGCCGCCGCGTGTCCCTGTGCGACGAGGATCGCGGCGAGCGTGAAGGTGGCGACGAGGATGTCCTCACGGAACGTCGGCTCGCAGACGGCCTCGACGACGACGGGGTGGACGGCGAAGACGAGCGCGGCCTCCACCGCGGCGATCCCGGCCGCGGAAGGCCCGCGAACACCGCCGGCGTGCGCCGGCGGCGAAAAGGCCGAAGCGGTTCTTTCACGCTGCCGCAGCAGCGCCCCGATCACGAGCCACAGCAGCACGGCGTTGACCGCGTGCAGGAGGACGCTCGTGAGGTGGTAGCCGAAGGGATGCCTGCCCCACACGGCGGCGTCGAGCATGAGCGACGCCAGATGCACCGGCCGGTTGAAGTCGAGGACGTCCCGCGCGAGCACGCGGAAGGTCAGCACGTCGAACCAGTTGCGCGGGTCGTGGAGGAACGGGTCGGTGAGGATCTGCAGCCGGGCGTCGTAGACGAAATCCGCCCCGAGCGCGGCCGAAAAGACGGCGCCGGTGATGCCGGCGATCGCGACCGCCGTCCGCCACGGCACGTCACGCATCGCGTCAGCCCTTCGCCAGCGGGATGCAGACGAGGTCGCCCAGATCGCTCTCGATGGCCGGCTGCGTGTAGCCCATCTCGCGGAGCTTCGCCACGATCTGCTGCCCCTTGTCGGGAAACCCGTTGCGGTTGATGTAGATCGCCGCGAAGCCGCGGGCCTCGATCTCGGCCACGGCCTTGTCGAGCGGCACGCGGCCGAGGTCGAGCTGCCACTGTTCGCGCGGCCGCCCCTTCGTCGAGCCGAAGGAGTAGCGGAGTCCGCCCCCCTGGACATACGGACGGAAGTGGTCGTAGGAGGGCACGCCCGGCGCCGGCGCCTCCGGGAAGGGCATGATCGGCAGCTGGAACACCATCGCCCCGGGGGGCAGGGCCGATTCCATCCGGGCGACGAACGCCCTGTCGGACTCGACCTGCCGGGCGATGGTGGCCGTCTGCTCCGCGGCGGGCGCCCGCGGCACCTGGTCGAAGAACACCACGAGCCCGAGCAGGGCGGCCATGGCGAGCGACGCCGTGGCGTCGCGGCCCGCGGCGGCGGACGCCCGGTCGCGGGCGGTGAGCCGCCGGGCGGCGTAGAGCAGGGCGACGGCGAGGATGACGACGCTGTAGCGGCAGCCGGTGCGGAAGAGCGTGAAGCCGGCGGCGCCGACGATGGCGTTGAAGCCGCCGGTGGAGAAGCAGAGCACGATCCAGAGCACGAGCCACGCCTCCATCGGGATCTCGTCGGCGCGGCCGCGCACGGCCGCCAGCACCGCCGTGCCGACGAGCAGCGCGACCGCCGCCAGTCCGACCAGCCCGAGGTAGGAGCCCTCGTCCTGCAGCGGGGCGGCGGCCCGATGCGCCGCCGCCAGCCCGGCGAGGAGGCCGGAGCGATGGCTCACCGGCGGCATGACGAGATCGACGAGCTTGAGCCCGTAGATCTCCAGCCACTTGTACTCGCGGACCACGGCGCCGGCGTTGGCGCCGTTGACGGCGCGGAACGTCCAGGTGTCGACGTTCATCAGCGCGAACGCGGCGGCCGCCGCGGCGACCACGGCGAGCGCCGGACGCAGCGGCGCGAAGGATCGTCGTCGCAGCGCGACCGCCGCCGCCCCGAGGAGCGTCAGCTGGCAGAAGACGTTGGTGTAGTAGACGTTCTGCAGGCCGGTGAGCACCGCGATGCCCACGGCCCAGGCGAAGCGGGGCGTGCCGAACTCGAGCCCGTCGTCCGTCGCGGCCCACCGCCAGACCAGCAGGAAGAGCGGCACGTGCCAGGCCCAGGCGACGGTGATGTGGTGGGGCGACTGCGCGAAGATGAACGGGGCCAGCCCGTAGGCGAGCCCGCCCACGAAGGCCCACGGCCGCGAGCAGTCGAACGCGCGGGCCACCACGAAGAAGGTCGCCGCCGCGAGCAGGTGGCCGATCAGGAGGCCGAGGTTCAAGCCGGCGTAAGGGCCGAAGAGCCGGCCGAGCAGCCCGAGGAACAGGTAGGGGAGCTCCTCGATCGAGGGCCAGTCGTTCCAGTTGCCGTCGAACGGCGCGCCCAATTCGGGCACGGTCTTCCAGGCGAGGGGCGGCAGGTGGCCGTCCGCGGCGGCCCGCATCGTGGCGAAGGTGCCGATGACGTCGGCGTAGTAGCCGTCGAGGTAGGCCGTCGGCGTCGCCCAGGCGGCGGCCGTCCAGCGGCCGGTGCCGGCGCACCAGGC
>Ga0208864_1000727_pt1 | contig 10930 bp, 9 predicted proteins | sample CryBogmetaGMA05M_FD_184542 | JGI IMG/M metagenome (GOLD analysis project Ga0208864, IMG submission 184542) | Freshwater microbial communities from Crystal Bog, Wisconsin, USA - MA0.5M (SPAdes) | ecosystem: Environmental > Aquatic > Freshwater > Lake | place: Crystal Bog, Wisconsin, USA...
CGGCGCGAGCTCACGGGCGACGTTTTGCGTGTAGTTGACGACGGCCGCCTTCGAGGCCGAATAGGCGAAGACCTTCGAGAGCGGCTTGTCGGCCGAGACGCTGCCGATGTTGAGGATCGCCCCGCCCCCCGCCTCGGCCATCGCCTTGCCGAACAGCTGGCAGCCGAGGTGGGTGCTCTTGAGATTCGTGTCGAGGACGCGATCCCAGTCGTCGTCGGCGATCTCGAAGTAGGGCACCGACGAGTTGACGCCGGCGCAGTTGACGAGGATCTCGACCCGGCCGCGGGTCGCGAGTGTCGCCGCGAGGAGCCCCGCGACACTCCCCCGGTCGGTGGCATCGACGGGGAGAAACATTCCCTCGCCGCCGGCCGCCCGGATCCTTTCCACGCACGCTTCTCCCCGGTCCTCACCACGGCCGGCGATGACCGTGAAGGCACCGGCCGCAGCGAGCCCTTCGGCGAGCGCTCCGCCGAGCACCCCGGTGCCGCCGACGACGACGGCCGTCCGACCGGCGAGGCCGAAGAGTCTTTCCAGGTATGCCCCCTGCGGAGCTGCTGAAGCGTGGCCGCTCATCGGGAGGCCTGCGAGCTAGCGACGGTGCGGCGAAGCTGGATCCATTCGGTGTGGAAGGTGCCCGGCTTGTCGGTGCGGGCGTAGGTGTGAGCGCCGAAGTAATCCCGCTGCGCCTGGAGGAGATTGGCGGGGAGGCGGGCCTGACGGTAGCCGTCGTAATAGGAGAGCGCCGCCATCAGGGCCGGCACCGGTTGGCCGATCGCCACCGCGGTCGCGATCGCTTGCCGCCAGGCGGCCTGGGCGTCGGCGAGGGCTTTGGTGAAGTAGGGGGCGAGCATGAGGTTTTCGAGGTCGGGGTGGGCGTCGTAGGCCTCCGCGATCCGCTCGAGGAACTGGGCCCGGATGATGCAGCCGCCGCGCCACAGCATGGCAATCGAACGGTAGTCGAGCTTCCAGTCGTTCTCCTTCGCGGCCGCGGCCAACTGCACAAATCCCTGGGCATAGCTGGCGATCTTCGAAGCGTAGAGCGCCTGGCGGACTTGCTCCGTAAACACCTTCGGATCGACCTTCACGGCCGACGCATCGGGGCCGGCAAGAACCTTGCTTGCGCGGACACGCTCGGCCTGGATCGCCGACAGGCAGCGGGCGTAGACCGCCTCGGTGACGAGCGTGCTCGGCACGCCGAGATCGAGGGCGAGCTGGCTCATCCACTTGCCGGTCCCCTTGGCGCCGGCGGTGTCGAGGATCCGATCGACCATGAAGTCGCCGCTGTCGAGATCCTTCACCGTGAAGATGTCGCGGGTGATCTCGATCAGATAGCTGTCGAGCTCTCCTTTGTTCCATTCGTCGAAGACGCCCGCGAGCTGGTCGTTGGTAAGCCCGGCGGCGTGCTTGAGCAGCGAATAGGCCTCGCAGATCAGTTGCATGTCGCCATATTCGATCCCGTTGTGGACCATCTTCACGTAGTTGCCGGCGCCGCGCGGGCCGACCCAGTCGCAGCAGGGGATGTCACCCTTGGGGCCAACCTTGGCGGCGATCGCCTGGAAGATCTCCTTGACAAGCGGCCATGCAGCGGGCGATCCGCCGGGCATCATGCTCGGTCCCTTCAGGGCCCCTTCCTCGCCCCCCGACACGCCGGTGCCGACATACAGCAGCCCCTGCGCTTCGACTTCGCGGGTGCGGCGGTCGGTGTCGGCAGGGAAAGTGTTACCGCCGTCGATGAGGACGTCCCCCTTGGAGAGCATCGGCGCGAGCTTGGCGATGAGGTCGTCGACGGCCGGGCCGGCCTTGACCATCATGAGGATCTTCCGCGGGCTCTTGAGGTTGGCGACGAGGTCTTCGAGCGTGTGGCAGCCGACGACATTCGGCTGCTTTCCGCGGCTGGCGACGAAGGCATCGGTGACGCTCGCGGTGCGGTTGTAGACGGCGATCTTGTAGCCGCGGCTGGCGATGTTGAGGGCGAGGTTTTCCCCCATCACGGCCAACCCGATCAAGGCGATATCACACGTACCCTTCTGGCTCATGCGCGGGCTCCTCTGGGGGCGTCGGGATGCTCCCGTCGCCGGGGCGTCTGGGATAAATGGGATGGTTGGGTGAACCTGTCCTGGTCCCCCGTCGAATCTTGCGGAAGGGGCCGGGCCGGTCCGGCGGGGCCGATCAGGCAGTCCCTGCGGCGTGGCGAGACTATATCGGTTCTTCCGGCCCCTCGGCAAAAGCCACCGATTTCCTCCGCGGACGGGATTTTCATTCCCCCCGCCGCGGGCTTTCCCCGGGGGATTTCAGGGAAATCGCGTCCGGCGGCGGCCGGGGTCAAGGAACGGGGGCCGGTTGGTCGATGGATTGGGCACAGTCGTCACGATCGTTTTGTCCGGCAGACATGGCACGCCCGTTAAGGCTTGACCATTCTGCCTGGATTCCCGTAGCGTGGCGCCTGTGTCAATTACGGCTCCGTAGCCAAGTGGCTAAGGCAGCGGATTGCAAATCCGCCATCGTCGGTTCGACTCCGACCGGAGCCTCTCCGCTTTAGACCCCTGCGATTCCCGGTTTTCCCCGGGTTTCGCGGGGGTTTTTTGTTGCGCGGAGGGAGCGGGGCAGGGCTTGGGGATCACCGGCAAAGTTGCCGTAAAGCGCCGATCTGTGCCCTCCTGGGCCGGGTGTTTGGGGTCAACGGCGGGGTCAATTTTCGATCCTCCGGGAAGCCGACCTGCCGGCCTTCCATCAGTGCCCGTGGCCTTCGCTGATTGCACCTGTCGGGCAGCCTTGTCGGGGGCGACGAGGCCCCCCAACCCGTCCACTGCTCCGGCGACATCCATGAGGGTGGCCCGGGAGTAGACGTTCATCGTCAGGACTGGGGTCGAGTGTCGGGCAAGGGTCTGCGCCTCCCGCACGCTCGCTCCTCCTGCGACGACCCTGGAGATGAAGAGCACCCGGAGGCTGTGGAAGTCGGCAACTCGATCGTCAGCATCCCGGTAGGCAAGGAAGTGTGACTGCTTTCGACGCTCCGTCTCTGGTTCGTCGTCCTTCGCCTCCTCGATCCAGGCCCTGCGGGCTGCCGCGAGATCTGCACGGAGCATCCTGGCTGTGTCTTGGGCGATCCCGATGAACACAGGCTGGCGTTGGGGCAACTCCTCCAGCCACGACCTCAACAGCGGCACCAGCGCCAGGGGCAGGGGCTGCACGTCCCGCTTCCGCCGCTTCGAAGAGGCTGCCTCGACCGTGCAGGTCGGGGGGACTCCATCGAGGTCGAAGCTCTCCGGGGTGAGGCTCCGCAGTTCGTTGGCCCGGAACCCGGTCGCAGCGGCGAGCCGGTAGCACATCGCCCTGACCGGCCCCGGGGCCCCATGTTCAGGGATCGTGCGGACCTCGGTGACTTCGAGCAACCTCTGGACCTCTTCGGCTGACATCTCCCGGCGGACATGCCTCCGGTCGGTGGCGGAGTTGAAGAGCCTCACGTCGAGAAGCAGGTCCTCGGGGGTGAGCCGCTGTTTGTAGAGCCAACGAGAGAAGCCCTTGGCACTCCGCAGATGGGAATTGCAGGTCGAGAGAGAGACGGGCTTTTGGTCTTTGCCGAGGTGGGCCACGCCGGTCCTCAAATCAGACACCGCCGACATGATCGACCTCGACCCGAAGTCCTTGAGGCGGACGACCCCGGCCCGAGAGAAGAGCACCGCCAGGTGTCGTTCCACACTCCGGACGTGCTTGTCGGTGTTGCCTGAATCTCGGAGATGTCGGACGTGGGCTGCGGCATGGTCGGCAATCGCCTGCCGGGCCGCATCGGCAAACCGTTCGACGGCTGGATCGAGGATCCCCTCCCGTCGTTGCATGGCCTTGCGTTCGAGATCCAAGCCCATCTGAAGGGCGGCATCCCGATCCCGGCAACGGGTCGCCACCCTCCGCTCTTGCCCGGCCTCATCAACATACTTGACCCAGTACGGGCCCCCGTGGACACGGATGCTGGCTCCGTCGGCAGTGAGGGGGGCGATTCGCTGTCGGCCCCTGCCATCCCGCCAGGCTGCGTGCGGCACCCCCTTTCGGATGACCACCGTCGATCCTGGGGGGAGAGGTTCCCGACGGACTCGTTTGAAGACGCTTGCCAAGGGTGAGAACTCCTCGTAACAGCCGGCCGTCGCTGCCGGTGTCGTTCGTTGGTCGGTGGAGGGCAGGGGATAGGGACGGGAACGGGGCTCTATGGGTTCATCGGGCAGGATCGGGCCGCTCGGGGAGGGAACTGTCGAGGTCCTGGTCTGGTCTCTGCCTCCAACTGCCAGCCGGTGTTGCAGGACCTGTCACCGCTTGCCGGGAGCCTGGGATGGGCAACCTGCCTCGATCCACTCCATCAGTTCGGCTCGCCTCCAACGGACTGCACCAGCGAGCCTGATCGGGCGAGGGGCTTTCCCGGAGGAGACATACCGCCACCAGGTTCGCTTGCCAACGCTGATCAAAGACGAGGCTTGTTGAGCGGTCAAGAGTTCGGCAGCAATGTCACAAGGGCGGGGGGGCATCGAGCTGTCCTCGGGGGATTGTCGATCGGGGAGAGAAGTTGTCGCTCTCTGCCCCCATTTATGTACGAACTTTCCCGGAACGGGTCATGTTGGCATCGGTGAGTCTGGTAAGGCCGATCACCCGAGGACTTTCACCGATAGGTCGAGGCAAGACCACATCTGCAAGCGGTTTACTAGAGGTTCTTCTAGGATGATAAGACTGATGACAAAATAAGAGGTATTCGCTAGGGTCTAAATGGCGACAAGATCAGAGACCGAAAGCCTAGACCAAATGCCTAGACCGCAAGCCTAGACCACCACCAGAGGAACCCTCCTGTAACAAGTAACTAGCCTGTCTTCTCTACTCCTTGTCCTGCCCCCGGTGCGCGGATCAGCCCCTACCGGCGAGTGCCCTGGGCCTGCTTGTCAGATGCTGACAAAAAGCAGGGGAGGGGCTCATTTCCGGGGGGCCCACGCACCGGCCACGCCTGCCCACAGATGGCTGCGGGGGCGTGCGTGTGCAACTCTCCAGATGGAACGACGGCTGGAGAGTCTGGGTCGGCTGCTGTTAGGTGACCGTCTTCAATCCCTCACCCGTCCCCGCCCCTCCGACCAATGGTCTGGGCTGGCGCTTGGGGACCCCCATGGTAACGCCTTCGGTATTGCACCGAACGATCCCGAGCCCGCCACCGTCTAAGCTCTAACCGACCGGGCGAAGGGCCTGAGCCCCTTGTGGATCGTCGCTGTCCCCATGGTAAGCGGTTGGTAAACCTCGGGCAAGCATTTTTTCACATCGTGGAAAAAGCCTGTGATACCGTGATGGAGTGCACAACGACGGCGGCTTGAGACGCTCCAGGGGCGGTGAAATAGCTGGGATTGAGTCGTCTGACCACGGTGGCTTCCCGCTGGTGGCTGTGGGGTGACTGGGATGGGCCCAAAGTAGCTGTTAGGACGGCGTTTCCGTCTTTGTTGAGGCGAGATCTTTTTCACCTTGGAGGCTGGTCCCCGATGGAATCGACGTCTCTTTCCCTTGCCTCTACCCGGGTCTGCCAGGGATGCCTCCAGCCCAGGCCGCTCTCCGAGTTCCGCCTGGAGACCCGGCAGCCGGCAAAGCGGTCTGCCCGCTGCCGCATCTGCCACAACCAAGCCGAACGGATCCGCCGGGCCCGCCTCCGTGGCCGGCTCACCCGGAAGGACATGGCCGGCCTCCTCTCCAAGCTCCGAGCAGAGTCTGGCAACGCCCGGGTGGTGGCCCTCTGCGACCAGATGACCCGCCGGTTCGGTGGCGTGAACGGCTTCGTCCGGGCCTGGGAGGCGTGCCTCGCCCGGGATCTTCAGAAGGGGGGCAATGCCGCCTTCAGGCATCTGGCGGCCGTGATCCGGCTGGCCCAGTACTGCGAGCAGACCAAGCCTTCCCCGCAGTCGATGACCGAGGAGGAGCTGGAGCTGGCGATCCAGTCGCTGGGGGGCGAGGTCCCGATCGGGTAGTTAGCAACCGCTCCCGGGGTGAAGCCGCCACGGCAGACTCCTCGAAGTCCGTGCATCTCTCTTGGCCGTTGCCGAGGCGTCCGTCCTCCGAGATTCGGCCCACCTCAGGAAGGGGTGGTTGCCCGCGTCAGGACACCGAACCTCTGATCGATACGTCCCCGAAAAACAGGCCCGCCGATCTGCGGACCAAAGTTGGCACCTGTTCCGTTACTCTCTCGGGGTTTCCCTCGGCGGCGTCGAACGCTTATCCCGCTCCCTGAGGCCCAGGAGTACACGATCCGGATCCGAGAGAAGCAGCAGCAGGAACGCCGCAGCCGGTCAGCCCGGTTCTCCGAGGAGTCCCAGCAGGCCTGCGTTGACTACTGGCAGGGGGTGCTCAACGAGCTGGCGCCATCCGGCATCCTGGAGCCGGGCATAAAGCCGCCCCGCAAGGAAGACATCCGCTTCAAGGTCGGCTGGCCCGACTTCCACCTCAAGGCCTACTTCAGCCGAGCCTCACCCGAAGCAGGCGTCTGGCTCAGTTGCCGTGGGGACAACGGCTTCGCCAACTACGAGGCCCTGGAGGCACACCGAGCAGAGATCGAACGGGCCATGGGCGGGCCCCTGAAGTGGACTGCGGACGAGGATCGAGAGCAGGGATCTTTGTTCTCCCCGCTTCCCAGCTTTGACGCCAACGACAAGAACGACTGGCCCCGGCAGCAGAAGCTGATCGCCGAGGGGGTGCTGCGGGTCTACCGGGCCGTGAAGCCGTTCGTGGAGCCCCTGATCAGTGCCAAGAACCAGGAACCACGGGGGGATTGATCGCCAGTCCGAGAGCCGGCCAACGGACCTGCCAGGAACCGTAGGCCGGCAGGGAAGCGGTGGCTGGTGTGTCGCTGCGGCTGAGGCATGCCGGAGTGGTGGTGGAGGCTCAGCCCCGGAATGTCGTGCCCGTAGCTGTCACTGCGGGCGACGAGATCGAGAAGCTTCGTCACTGGGCCTCGGCCGGTGCCCCTCGGCTGCTGGGGCTCAGATTGACTCGCAGGATCGGGCGGGCTGGCACCACCCTCTGAGCATCGTCAAGGCCAAGGGTACGTTGCGTTGCTCGTGGTGCGGGCACCAAAAGACACCGGGCCTGAGCACCTTGCGATGCTCAGGCCCGGTTGTGAATCAGCGATCAGCGGCCGGTCGATCAAGCGACGAGCGTGGCCCGCCGCCGGCGCTGCTCGATCATCGCCAGCACGCCAGCGACGAGGGAAAGGGCGCTACCGCCAGTGGCGGGATCAATCTCAGGGACGCCGGAGGGGACCGGACTTGCGAGCCGAAAACCGAGGCCGCTGCTCTCGAACGACGGGCTGTCCGAGACGCTGAAGGAGGACGACACATTGAACGCAAGGCCGGTCCAATCGCCGCCCCGCACCCCACGAGACGAGCCGGCAGCACCCGTGTGGTCGTTCCATTCATTCAGGTTACCGCTCATGTCAAACGCCCCGTAGACACTCGGGCCGCCGTTGGTGCCCACGGTCGTCACGTTACCATTGAGGCTGTTCCAGTCAGCGGCATAGTCGAAGTTCGCGAAGTTGCCGCTGCTACCAGCAGAGCCGATGCCTGTCGAACCCGCCGTCACCGCCGTCGGGTCCGAATCACTCTGCGTGGCGTAATTCCAGTAGCCTGCGCTCGTGCCTCCGCCCTTGTAGTAGGCCGCCTTGTACCACTGGTCTTCCGTTGGGACGTAGAACGTCGCGCCTGAGTTGACCGCCGGGGCCGTGCCGCTGGTCTGGCCGCTGACGAGCGTATACGCCCCTGTCTCTGTGCTCGACGAGCTCGTGGCGCCGTTCATCAGCCAGTTGGACACTCGTGCTGCATCGAACCAACTCACGAAGTTCACCGGCTTGTCGCCCATGTCGGTCTTGGCCGAATAGGAGTACGAACCAGACGACCCGGATCGCGTGATGCCGCCACGGGCGTCGCTGCCCATGTGCGTGTTGTAGAGCGAGTAGGTGTCGGTCGCAGCCACGGAGTTCAGGAAGTCCGTGTACTGCTGATTCGTGAACTCGTACTTCATGATCTGGAATGAAGTCGCCACGGCACCTTGGCCAGCAGGAGCGGTATCAGCCGTGTTTCCCGGGTCGCCGACCGTCACCCACTCGATGATTCCGGCGTTGGCGACAGAGCCCAACGGGAGACAGGGCAACGCAGCCCCGGCGAGGGCGAAGACCGCAAGGGCCGCGATCGCCCATGATCGAACTTGGCGTGTCATGTGGGTACGGATTCCTGGTGTTCGTGAGTGAACCCAAAGGGGGCGTCCGAAGTCAACGATCGTCCCGGCGTCGCAGCCTATTCCCCGCCCCACTTTCCCCAAAGGCCCCGGCACCAAAAAGTGACGAAATCGGAAATCCATGCACGAATCGGGTATTGGGCCCTACGGATTGCGCAATCGACCGAGCGCAAAGCGCAAGACGGTTTGCGCACCTCTGACTCGGGATCGCCTCACCATCCGCTCGGGTTTGAGGTGCGGCTGCAAGCCAAGAGCGTCACCCAAGGCCCGGCAGTCGTCCGCATCGTCCGTCGTCCTCACCCGCCCGAGGCCCGCACCCTGGCCACGATCCCAGCCCGGACGGCATCGGGCAGGCGGTGCCAGACGGACTGCTGGTTCAGCCATCTCAGGCGGGATCTTTTGGCCACCATCAGCCCCCCAATCGCTCGGCGAGGCTGGGGGGCCATCAGTGGGGCTGCTTGGCCCTCCCCGGTTGGTGCGTGTCAGGGCGGGGCAAGATCCCGATTCCAAATCCGGAAAAAAATCCGGAGCCGACCGTTGATTCCGGTTCGACTCGGCTGGGGGCCCTCCGGGGGTGGGCGACACCGACGGCGGCACCATGCCACTGGCTAGAGCACGGGCTTCATAAGCCGGGTGTCGCTCGACCCGTGGTCTTCCCTGGGGAAAGGCCGTCCCTGCCGTCGTTGGGCTGACGATGGCAAGGGTGTCCTCGGCTCCTTCACGCCGGCGGGGATGGTCCCACGGCCTTTCAAGTGCGGGACGATCGCACCATGGCCAAGATCCCGGCTCGGATCGCCGGTGGGAGTGTCTCCCAGGCAGCGGCGACCTCCGTCAGTTCCGGGTCTGCCTCAGCCGTGGGGTCAACTATGGGGTCAACCACCTGGAAACCAGCGTTTTCCTCGGGATTCACTGGCACCGCAGCCTGATTGCAAATCCGCCATCGTCGGTTCGACTCCGACCGGAGCCTCTCTCGCTCTGACCCCTGCGATTCCCGGTTTTCCCCGGGTTTCGCGGGGGTTTTTGCGTTTCTGGGGCCTGCTGCTCCGAAGAGCCGACAACCCGCAAAGTTGCCCCAGGCGATCCTTCGGGAGGCCGCATGAAGGGCCACCACCTCCATGGAATATGATTCACAGTTCCAGGCCGGCGGCCGCACCGTCGAAACCCGCATCCGTGCGAGGAACCGTCCATGAATTGGCGTGACCACATCGACCGTAATGCCCTCGTCATCGGTGGCAAGCCGAAGATCAAGGGGACGCGCATCGGCGTCGAAGTCGTTCTCGAACGGCTCGGCGATGGCTGGTCGATCGAACAGTTAATCGAGGCCTACCCCCGGATCACTGCCGACCAGATCCATGCCTGCCAGGCCTACGCCGCCGCCATGCTCTCAATCGACGAGGTCGTCGATGTCCCCCAGTCGGCTGCTTGAAGAGGCTATTCCTCACCGATGAGAACATCGATCGCCCCATCGCCACGTGGCTCCTGGAACGGGGACACGACGTGATCGAGGCCTCCGTCATCGCCAGCGAGGCGACCGACGAGGATCTGATCGCCATGAGCCGGCTCCAGGGCCGGATCTTGATCACCTTCGATCGCGACATCGGCCGACTCGTCCAGTCAGACTCCCGGCCGCATCCCGGTGTGGTCTACCTCCGGCTGCGTGGGGCCGGGCCACAACTCTGGGACACTTTCAAACGCATCTGGTCGAGCATCGAACCGCACGTCGTTGGCCATTTCGTCACGGTCAAGAACGATCAGGTGCGCCGCAGGCCCTTGCCCGTTGAGCCGTCCTGACCACAGGCTGGCGAGGCATCCATGGCCGTCCACCAGGAACGCGCCTTCGAGCAGGAGATCTGCACCTTGGCCCAAGCGGCATGAGCTCGGTCGCGGGGCTCGGTCCGGTCCGCCGGCATACTGGACATCGCTCACGGTGTCGCGCCCGAAGCCCCGGGCTGCTGCGAGGAGGTCGCAGCGGGCATCGCGGAGCAGACGGACCCGGTGATTGGGTCGAGGTCCGCGAGGTCCCTCCCCCGCGGAGCCCGCGTTTCACCCGAGGATTCCGGGGCTCGCGGTCCGATTGAAAATCCGCCATCGTCGGTTCGACTCCGACCGGAGCCTCTCTCGCTTTGACCCCTCTCGACTCGTCGGGGTCTCTCTGCCGCGTTTTCCTGGTGACCGGCTTGGGTTTCTTGTACCGGGCGATAGGACGGGCCAGGATTGAGTCTGACCTAGGTAAACAGCCGCGGGGAAGAGACGCGCGAGCAGGGCTGGTCGACCTCATCAGGGCCAGGCAGCGGGAGCGTCATCCGGGATGTGAACAGCGACCATCACGACCTCGTCGCCGCCGATGATCGTCGTCAGATGGCCTTTGCCGCGCGTGTCTTCGAGGAGGCAGATACTCCCCGCTTTGAGGTCGCACTGGCTGCCGTCGCTCGTGCGGACGGTCGCCGCGCCTGCCATCACGAACATCCATTGCCTGCAGGGACTGCAATGCCACCCACCCGCCCACTCTGGCGCGAAGCGGAGGAGTCTCCACTCCGTGGCCCGGGTCGTCGGGGAGACATCGAGGGGGGGGCCGGCGGGGCGAACTGCTCGGCCGCCACCGTCATGGTCGCCGTTTCGAGGTGCGACTCGCCGGCGTCGTCCGAAAACACGCGGATGTATTCCACCGGTCGTCGCATGGCTTGGTGTGGAG
>Ga0208864_1000730_pt1 | contig 10908 bp, 3 predicted proteins | sample CryBogmetaGMA05M_FD_184542 | JGI IMG/M metagenome (GOLD analysis project Ga0208864, IMG submission 184542) | Freshwater microbial communities from Crystal Bog, Wisconsin, USA - MA0.5M (SPAdes) | ecosystem: Environmental > Aquatic > Freshwater > Lake | place: Crystal Bog, Wisconsin, USA...
CTTCTGCCCTTCCGCCACCGGCCCCTGCCCGCTACCGTCCCCGCCCGCCGAGGGCTGCGCTGGGGAGCGGTGCGCACCGATCTCCCCACGGGCGACCCGGCCGCCTCTCTCCTCCGCCGGAGCCGTGCCATGCTGCGTCGCGCGTTCCTCGTCCATGCTGGCGCCCCAGCGATCCTCGCCCTGGCTGGCTGCCGCGGGCAGCGGCAGTTCGCGCGGATCGTCAATCCGGGCGACAAGGCCCTGATGGGGAGCCATCAGGCAGGCGCCGAGACGTTCGGGCCGCTCGTCGACGAGGCGGTCGCCAAGCTCCTTGCCCGGAATGCCGAGATGCCGGTGCAGCAAGTGTCGTATGACGATGCCGGCGAGCCCCTCCCCTGTGAACCGAAGCGGATCTGCTTCGTCGGCGTCGAGAACAAGAGCGCCGAGGACATCGGCGATTTCAAGGACGAGCTCTATCAGGTGATCGACACCCGGCTCCTCCAGACCCCCATCTTCCAGCCGCTCAACCGGCGCGTCGTCGATGCCGGCCTCCTCGAGACGCGCCTCCGCCCCGATCAGCTCTGCATCCCGGAACACATGCGGCAGTTCGCCGCGCATCTCGAGCGCGAAGGGGAACCGATCGACTACCTCCTCTACGCCACGCTCACCTCCGGGACGACGCGCGAGAACCGCGACTACGAGCGGAGCTACCGGCTGACGATGGAGCTCATCGATGTCCGCACCGGCAACTATGACAAGCAGTCGGCCGATCTCGTCAAGGGCTACCACCACAGCCGCCTGAGCCGGTGGCGGGCGACCAATCCGCTGTCGCGATAGGCCGTCTGGTGCTGCCATGCCACGCCCCGGCCTGCTTGCCATCATCGTGTCCTGCCTCGCGCTCCTCTGCGGCTGCGCCACGCACATCACGCGGCTCGAGCCGGTGCGGGCGGCGTTCCATCGGGGCGATCTCGACGAGGCCGAGCGGCTGATTGCGGCCGATCTCGACAAGCATCCGGGGGATTGCGAAGTTCTCACGCTCGACCGGGCGCTCGTGGCCCTGGCCGACGGCCGACCGATGGAAGCCGAGGATCTCCTCAAGGAGGTTCGCGATCGCTTCGATCACCTCGAGCAGGAGAGCCCGGCCGAAGATGCCTGGTCGATGCTCTCCGACGATCAGCAGCGATCGTACGCCGGCGAGGATCACGAAAAGGTGCTCGTCCGGGCGATGCTCGCGATCACGAATCTGACCAGCGACGGCGGCGATGCCGAGGCCTTCAGCTATCAGGCCGCCGAGAAGCAAGCGGAGATCATCGCCGCGGCCACGGAAGAGGATGGCACCAATCCCAAGGCGTCGTACCGGCAGATCGCGCTGGCCCCCTACCTTCGCGGCGTCCTCCGCGAGGAGACCCACCGCGACTACGACGACGCCGCCCGCCACTTCGCCACGGTCGTCAACTGGCAGCCGGAGTTCGCGGCGGGGCAGGCCGATGTCGTCCGCGCGTCAGGCGGCGTCCACTCGCCGCGCGGGCATGGGGTCGTCCATGTCTTCGCGCTCGTCGGCCACGGCCCCTGTAAGGTTGTCGTCGAGGAGATCCCGTCGAGCGCGGCGCTCCTCGTCGCCGATCAGATCCTTTCGGCCACGCTCGCGCAGTCGCTCCCGCCGACCGTCGCGCCGATCAAGGTGCCACGCGTCGTGGCAGCGCCGGGGCTTGTCAGCGCCGTGGCGGTGGGGCGGGCGAGCGCTGGCGGAGGCGTGGCCTGGCAGGGGCGAACGACGACGATCACCGACATCTCGCGGATGGCCGTCGAGCAGGAGGCGGCCGTCCACGACCAGACAGTGGCCCGCGCCGTCGCGCGGCGGGCGCTCAAGAAGGGAACGGTATTCGGCGTCAAGGAGGGGCTCGGCGTCGAGCGCTTCGGGCCGGCGGCGCTCCTCTTCGACGTGGCTGGCGTCGCCTGGGAAGCGGCGGAGAACGCCGACACTCGCTGCTGGGGGCTCCTCCCCGATTCGATCCAGGTGGTGCGGATGGAATTGCCGGCGGGGCAACACACGCTCGCCCTCCAGGCGGTCGACCGGCAAGGGATGGCAGTCGGAAAGGCCGTGCCCCGAAGCGTGACCGTGGCCGATGGGCGCAACACCTACGTTGTCATTCAGGCCCCCGATGCGGGCATCATCGGTGAGGTCCTGGCAAGCAGTCCGTGAGCGGGGCTCTGTGGCCACCGCGGGGCCGTTGGCGGCCACGCCAGCCCGCAAGGTAGACACCCCTGTCTCTCAGCGGGGTGGCTGGCCATGGCTCCAAACTTCTCTTCTCTCGGCGATGCCCTCCGCCTCGTCGCGGGACTGTTCATCGCCGGCCGCGATCACCGCCTTACCGACGTTTCCGGGAACGTCGTCCGCGAGATCCTCGCCCGAAAACCCCTCTCGCGAGGGGATTGCCACGGTCCTGGCGCGGCGGAAGCCGTTTCCTGCCCTCTCTGGGGCCAACTCGGGGTCCCGCAGGCACCAAAACCTGGATTACCCAGGAGCCCTGAATTACCCCGCCTTCCTGACCGGAAGAGTCTCCGGCCGGTCGTTTTCATTCAAGCTTCACTGTTTGCCAGGGATCCACGATGGCCACGCCTGCTCGCGCTGCCCTTTCCCGCACGAAGTTCACCAGGACGGCGCCGCGCCGCGTGCGTCCCGCGCTTGCCGGCGTCGAGTCGCTCGAGACTCGCCTCGCCCTGGCCCAGACGGTCGGACTGTTTGTTAACGCCCCTGGGGCCCAGGAGGGATACACCCTCTTCAATGCTTCGCTGAGCCCCAAGACGCACCTCATCGACACCAACGGCCAGGAGGTTCACACATGGACCGGCACGGGAGGTGCGACGGCGGTCTATCTCCAGGACGACGGCTCGATCCTCCGCAACACGATCCTCGCGCCGCCGCAGCGGGCCTTCGGCAACAACGGCGCGACAGGGAAAATCGAGATCATCAATTGGGACAACACCCCCACCTGGTCCTACACGCTCGCTGACGCCAAGTACCAACTCCACCACGACTCGATCCGCCTCCCCAACGGCAACATCCTGGCGATCGCCTGGGAGCGGTTGTCGCGGGCCGAGGCGATCGCCCTGGGGCGCGATCCTGCCAAGCTCAATCCGGCGACCAATAGCGAACTTTGGCCAGAATCGATCCTCGAGATACAGCCCGATCTCACCAAGGGCTCAGGTGGCACGATCGTGTGGGAATGGCACATGAAGGACCACCTCGTGCAGTCGTACGACGCCGGAAAGCCGAACTACGTCAAGGCGCAGGACATCGCCAAGAATCCACAGCGGATCAACCTCAACTTCGTTCCCACAAGCCTCGGTGCCGACACCCACATCGCCGACTGGGCCCACTTCAACGCCATCGCCTACAACGCCAAGACCGACCAGATCCTCGTCTCGAGCCGGGAGTTCAGCGAAGTCTGGATGATCGATCACAGCACCACCACGGCGCAAGCCGCGGGCAAGACCGGCGGCAAGTCGGGCAAGGGTGGGGATCTCGTCTGGCGGTACGGCAATCCGCAGACGTGGAACGCCGGCGCTGCGGCCAATCAGCAATTGCAGTGGCAGCACAACATCCAGTGGATCGCCGACGGCCTCCCCGGGGCCGGGAATCTCCTCCTCTTCAACAACGGCTGGGGGCGGCCCGACGGCAGCAGCTGGTCGTCGGTCATGGAGATCAAGCCGACCACCTATGGCAAGGCAACGACGGTGTGGAGCTACGGCAGCCCGCAGGCCGGGTTCTTCTCGCCGATCATCTCCGGCGCACAGCGGCAGCCCAACGGCAACACGCTGATCTGCGAGGGGGTGAAGGGGAACGTCTTCGAGGTCACGCCAGCCGGCAAGACCGTCTGGCGCTATGTCGATCCCGACATCGCCGGCGGCAACACCCTCACCCAGGGGGCAACCGCCCCACCGCTCAACATCAGTGGCACGCCGGGGGTGTTCACGAACCTCACCTTCAGGGCGCTGAAATACTCCGCCACGTCACCGGCCCTCGCCAGCCGGACGCTCACCCCCGGCAAGCTCATCGAGAAGTATCCGGCGTTCTTCAGCACCGTCGGCTTCTACGATCCATCGAGCCGTTCGTGGAGCCTCAACCACCACGCCGATGGCACATCGACGGCCGTCACGCAGGTCAAGCCGGGAATTGCTCCCCAGGTGGCGGTGAGCGCCGCCTCGCTGCCGCTGGCAGGCGACTTCGACGGTGACGGCGTGACCTCGACCGGAGTCTACGACGGCGCTGCCGGTTCGTTCCGCCTCGATTTCGACAACGATGGCGTTGCCGATTCGATCGTGCCGATCACCGGTGCGAAGGCCTGGTGGCAGCCGATCGCCGGCAACTGGGACGGCATCGCCGGGGACGACCTCGGCCTCTACGATCCCGTCGGCCACACCTTCCGCTTCTACACCCTTCAGGGGACGCAGGCCTCGGCACCATTCGTCACCCCCGCGCTCCCCGCGACCTGGCGCCCGCTCGCCGGCGATTGGAACGGCGACGGCAAGGACGGCGTCGGCCTCTACGATCCCGTCGGCAACACCTTCTACCTCAACGACAAGATCGACGGATCGACCTCGGCGCTGACCGTGTTCAAGACGCCGAGGCTTCCCGCCACATGGGTGCCGTTGGCCGGCGACTGGAACGGCGACAAGAAGGACACCGTCGGCCTCTACGATCCGGTCGCCCGCACCGTCTACCTCAACAACAAGATCGACGGCTCGATCACGAATCTCATCGTCTACTCCCTGCCGGCGAGCGTCACCGCCACGCCGGTGGCGGGCAACTGGGGCTCGTTCCCGCAGCCGAAGTCGACGGTCAACCCGACGCTTCTGGCCGCGGCGGTCATCTTCGATCCGACCAAGCCGAAGACGAACTTCACCGTCCGGCCCTGATCAGGCCCCTGACTGGATTCCTGATCGGGACTGACGTCGGGAACGCGCTGCCCCGATTGGCCTCCGACGCATCCCGCTCAAGGCGCGGTGGCCACGGGCGCGGTGGCCCTGGGGGCCGAGGGGCCGGCCATGGCGGCCGGTCGTCTCCGCGCGAATCGACGCGTCAGCGCGTCGAGGTAGAGATAGACGACCGGCGTCGTGAACAGCGTCAGCATCTGGCTGACGATCAGGCCGCCGACGATGGCGATCCCCAGCGGCCAGCGGAGCTCGGCCCCGGGGCCCGTGCCCAGTGCCAGCGGCAAGCCTCCCAGGAGCGCCGCGAGCGTCGTCATCGTGATCGGCCGAAACCGGAGCACGCAGGCCTCGAAGATCGCCTCGCGCGGCGCAAGGCCCCTCGTCCGCTCCGCCTCGAGGGCGAAGTCGATCATCATGATCGCGTTCTTCTTGACGATCCCGATGAGGAGGATGATGCCGATCATCGCCATCACGTCGAGCTGGCTCCCGGTCCACTGAAGCGCCAGCAGCGCCCCCAGGCCGGCGCTCGGCAAGGTGGAGATGATCGTGAGCGGATGGATGAGGCTCTCGTAGAGCATGCCGAGGACGAGATAGACGGTGACCACGGCCGCGAGGATGAGGAGCGGCTGATTGGCAAGCGCCTCGCGGAACACCTGCGCCGTGCCTGCGAAACTCCCGCGGACGGTGGCTGGCATCCCCAGCTCTGCCGTCTTCGCCTCGACTGCCTCGACCGCCGTCCCGAGCGAGACGCCGGGGGCGAGGTTGAAAGACACGGTTGCGGAGGGGAACTGCGCGGTGTGGTTGACCATCAGCGGCGCGTTGCCGGTGGTCTGTGTCGCCAACGACTCGAGCGGCACCTGGAGGCCGTTGGAGCCGGTGACGTGGAGGCTTCGCAGCGCGTCCGGCCCCTGGAGAAAACCAGATTCGAGCCCCATCACCACGCGATACTGACCGAGCGGCCTGTACATCACCGACACCTGCCGCTGGCCGAAGGCGTCGTAGAGGGCGTCGTCGATCTGCCGGGGGGAGATGCCGAATCGGGCCGCGGCGTCGCGGTCGATCGTCAGCCCGGCCTGGAGCCCGCGGTTTTGCTGGTCGGAGCGGATGTCGGTAAGTTCCGGCATCGCGCGCATCGCCCGCACGAGCTTCGGCCCCCATTCATTGAGATCGACGAGATTGTCGCCGCGGAGTGTGAACTGATACTGCGAGCTGCTCGGTCGCCCACCGATCCGCAAGTCCTGCACCGGCTGCATGATCATCGTCGCGCCGGTGAGCTGCGAGAGCTTCCCCCGCAGCCGACCGATCACCTGATCGGCCCCCATTCCGTCACGCTCGTCTTTGGGGACGAGACTGATGAACATCCTCGCTGCGTTCGGGCTCCCCCCCGCGGCCCCGCCTGTCGACCCGGTGATCCCGGCGACCGCCGGATCCTCCTTCACCGCAAGCGAGAACTTCGTCAACAGCGCGCTCATCGTCTGAAAGGAGGTGTCCTGATCGGCATCGAGGGTGCCGGTGATCCGGCCGGTGTCCTGCTGCGGAAAAAACCCCTTCGGCACGGCGACATACATCCACACCGTCAGCGCAATCGTCGCCAGGTTCACCGCCATCGTGATCCGCGGATGACGCATGACGACCGCGAGGAGCCTTCCATACGCCCGGGTGACGCCGTCGAGGAACCGCTCGGTCAACCGGCTGAGGAGCCCCTGCCGCGCATCCCCAGCGGGACGCAGCAGCCAGGCGCACATCATCGGCGTGAGAGTCAGCGACACGACCATCGAGACGAGGATCGCCACCGACAGGGTGACCGCAAACTCGCGGAACAACCTCCCCACGATCCCACCCATGAGGAGGATCGGGATGAACACCGCGACGAGCGAGACGCTGATCGAAAGCACCGTGAAGCCGATCTCCCGCGCCCCAAGGAACGCCGCCGCCATCGGGCTCATCCCGTCCTCGCGGTGCCGGGCGATGTTCTCGAGAACGACGATCGCGTCGTCGACGACGAATCCCGTGGCGATCGTGAGCGCCATCAGGGAGAGGTTGTCGAGGCTGTAGCCGAGGGCATACATCGCCGAGAACGTGCTCACCAGCGACACCGGCACGACGACACTCGGAATGAGCGTCGCCCGCCAGTCGCGGAGAAACACGAACACCACCCCGACGACGAGCATCACCGAGAGGACGAGCGTGTGCTGGACATCGACGATGCTCGCTCGGATCGTCGCCGTCCGGTCCATGGCGACGTTGAGACGCATCCCGGCCGGCATCTGCGCCTTGAGCTGCGGGAGGATGGAGAGGACGTTGTCGACGGCGCGAATGATGTTGGCATTGGGCTGCCGGTAGACGATCAGCATGATCGTCGGCTGCCCGTTGTAGACCCCGGCGACGCGGACATCCTCGACCGAATCCACGACCGTCGCCACGTCACCGAGCCGGATCGGTGCGCCACGCCTCCAGGCGACGATCAACTGCCGGTATTCCGCCGCGGTGAACAACTGGTCGGTGGTCGCGATCGACCAGGTGGTGATCCCATCATCGACGGCGCCCTTGGGCCGGTTGGTGTTCGCCTGCTGCAGGCAGCTACGAATGTCGTCGAGGCCGAGATCGAAGCGTTCGAGCACCATCGGGTTGACGGCAACGCGGACGGCCGGCGGCGAGCCACCACTGACGACCACCTGCCCAACACCCTGGACCTGCGAGAGTTTTTGCTGGAGGAGCGTGCTCGCCACATCCTGAAGACGGGGCTTGTCATGGAGATCCGAGGTCATCGCCAGGATGAGAATCGGGGCATCGGCGGGATTGACCTTGCGGAGGTCGGGATTGCGGGGAAGGTTTGCGGGGAGACGCCCGCGGGCAGCGTTGATCGCCGCCTGAACGTCGCGCGTGGCGGCGTCGATGTTCCGGTCGAGCTCGAACTGGAGCGTGATCGAGGTCTGACCGAGGGTGCTTTGCGACGTCATCTCCGTGACGCCAGCGATGAGGCCGAATTGACGCTCGAGCGGCGTGGCGACGGCCGAGGCCATCGTCTCCGAGCTCGCCCCCGGAAGCCCCGCACCGACGTTGATCGTCGGATACTCCACCTGCGGCAGCGGCGACACCGGAAGGAGGAAGTAGCAGATAGCCCCCACGAGCGTGATCGCCACCGCCAACAGCGACGTCCCCACTGGCCGGCGGATGAACCATGCCGAGATGTTCATGACACGCGCTCCGCCACGGCTGTCGTGCCCTCCGCCCGCCCCTCACCGTCCCGGTCGCCTGGACCGCGTACCCATCGCCCCACGGCATCGAACCACAGATAGATGACGGGCGTCGTGTAGAGCGTGAGGAGCTGGCTGACGAGGAGCCCGCCGATGATCGTGACTCCCAACGGCCGCCGCAACTCCGATCCGACACCGGTGCCCATCGACAGCGGCACCGCCCCGAGGAGCGCGGCCAACGTCGTCATCATGATCGGCCGGAAGCGGAGGAGGCAGGCCTGCTCAATCGCCTCGCGGGGCGTCACCCGGCGCCCCTCGATTCCGCGCCTCTCCGCCTCCATGGCGAAGTCGATCATCATGATCGCGTTCTTTTTGACGATCCCGATCAGCAGAATGATCCCGATCAGCGCGATGACGCTGAGATCCGTCCGGCAGACGAGCAGGGCGACGAGCGCTCCCACCCCGGCGCTGGGAAGCGTGGAGAGGATCGTGATCGGATGGACGATGCTCTCGTAGAGAACCCCGAGGACGATGTAGACCGTGACGATCGCGGCGAGGATCAGCCACCCCTGGTTGGCCAGTGACGCCCGGAAGGCCGCAGCCGTTCCCTGGAAGGCGGTCTGGATCCCGGCCGGCATCCCCAGGTCGCGGCGAGCCGCATCAATCACATCGACCGCTCCGCCAAGGGCCACCCCTGGCGCCAGATTGAACGACACCGTCACCACCGGGAACTGCCCCTGGTGATTCACCGCGAGCGGCGCACTTGTTTCCTCGAGTCTGGTCACCGCCCCGAGCGGCACGCGCGTCTCCCCGGGCCTCCCCGCCCCAGGGCCGGCCCGGACGTACATCTGCGCCATGTCCTGCGGCGCGTCGCGGAAGCGGGGAGCCACTTCGAGCACGACACGGTATTGATTGAGTTGCGTGAAGAGCATCGAGATCTGCCGCTGCCCGAAGGCGTCGTAGAGCGCGTCATCGATCATCTGCGGCGTGATGCCCAGCCGCGAAGCGCTGTCGCGGTCGATCACGAGCCGGGCCTGGCGGCCGTCGGTCTGCTGATCGCTGGCGACATCGGCCAGCTCCGGGAGTTGTTGGAGACGGGCAACGAACCGGGGAGCCCACGCGGCCAGCTCCGCGGCATCGGGTGACTCGAGGCTCACCTGGTACTGCGTCCGGCTGACACGGGTCTCCACGGAGAGATCCTGAACCGGCTGCATGAACAGGCCGATCCCCTCCACCACGGCCAGCTCCCCTTGGAGACGGCGGATGACCTCGACGGCACTGATGCGGCGCTCCTCGAGGGGCTTGAGATTGATCTGGATCCGGCCGCTGTTGAGGGTGACGTTCGTGCCGTCGATGCCGATGAAGCTCGACAGGCTCTCCACCGCCGGGTCGGCGAGGATCACCCGGTTGAGCGCCAGTTGCCGGTCACGCATCGCTTCAAACGAGATGCTTTGCGGTCCTTCGGAGATGCCGAGAATGACGCCGGTGTCCTGGACCGGGAAGAACCCCTTCGGGACGATCTGCGCGAGGTACCAGGTGGCCACGAGCGTCGCCACGAACGTCGCCATCGTCGCCACCTGGTGGGCGAGCACGAACCTGAGCGTCGCGGCGTACAGCCGGGTGACAATTCCCAACTCACCCGCGCCATGCCCCCCGCCGCCATGGCCGGAGCCGGAAGGACGCTGCGAGAGGAGCACGGCACACATCATCGGGGTCAGCGTCAGTGACACCGCCGCCGACACGAGGATCGTCACCGACAGCGTGACGGCGAACTCACGGAACAACCGGCCGACGATATCGCCCATGAAGAGGAGCGGAATGAGGACCGCAATCAGCGATACCGAAAGGCTGACGATCGTGAAGCCGATCTCGGCCGAGCCCTTCAGTGCCGCCGCGAGGGGCGTCTCCCCCTCCTCCACGTAGCGGACGATGTTCTCGATCATCACGATCGCGTCGTCGACGACGAATCCCGTGGAGATCGTCAGCGCCATGAGGGTGAGATTGTTGAGGCTGTACCCGAGGATAACCATCACGGCAAACGTGCCGACGAGCGACAGCGGCACCGCGACGCTGGGGATGATCGTGGCGGTGACGTTGCGGAGGAAGAGAAAGATGATGAACACCACCAGGGCGATCGTGAGGAGAAGTTCGTGCTGCACCCCCTCGATGCTCGCCCGAATCGTGAGCGTGCGGTCGGTGAGGACATGCACCTCCACCGCCGCCGGCAGTGAGGCCTCGAGTTGCGGGAGGAGGGCCTTCACCGAGTCGACAACCTCGATGATGTTCGCCCCCGGCTGCCGTTGGATGTTGACGATCACCGCCGGGATGTCGTTCATCCAGGCCGCCTGCCGGACGTTCTCCGCGCCATCCACCACCTCGGCGACGTCCACGAGCCGAACGGCCGAGCCGTTGCGGTAGCCGATGATGAGCTCGCGGAACTGGTCACTGGTGAGGAGCTGATCGTTGGCAGCGATCGTAAACGCCTGCCGCCGGCCGTCGAAGCTCCCCTTCGCCTGGTTGACGCTCGCCTGGACGAGCGCTCCGCGGAGATCCTCGAGATTCATGCCGAGGCTGGAGAGGGCCGTGGGATTGACCTCGATGCGGATCGCCGGCTTCTGCCCCCCGGATAGGCTCACCATCCCCACGCCCGAGAGCTGCGAGATCTTCTGCGCGAGCCTCGTGTCGGCGAGATCCTGGACCTTCGTCAGCGGGAGCGTGTCGCTGGTCAGGGCGAGCGTGAGGATGGGGGCGTCGGCGGGGTTGGTCTTCGTGTAGATCGGCGGGTTGGGGAGGTCAC
>Ga0208864_1000733_pt1 | contig 10891 bp, 11 predicted proteins | sample CryBogmetaGMA05M_FD_184542 | JGI IMG/M metagenome (GOLD analysis project Ga0208864, IMG submission 184542) | Freshwater microbial communities from Crystal Bog, Wisconsin, USA - MA0.5M (SPAdes) | ecosystem: Environmental > Aquatic > Freshwater > Lake | place: Crystal Bog, Wisconsin, USA...
GGTGCCGCCGACGTCACCCAGGACCTGATGTCACAGGGTTTCGACCACGCGTTGTTCACTGGTGGTACCGAGATCGGCCGCAAGATCATGGCCGCGGCAGCGCCGACGCTGACGCCCGTGACGCTGGAACTTGGCGGTAAGAGCCCGGTGCTGGTGCTGGCCGATGCCGACCTGGATGTGACGGCCCGCCGCATCGCGTGGACCAAGCTACTCAACTCGGGACAGACGTGCATCGCGCCGGACTACATCCTGGCCGACCGCTCAATCGCCAAGGAACTGACCGACAAGATCGTGGCAACCATCGCCAAATTCCGCGCGGATCAGAAGGATCCGTCATTGCGGATTGTCAATGAGCGCCAGTTCGACCGGCTGGTCTCAATCATCAGCGCGACCGGTGGGAAGGTCGTCACCGGTGGTGGCTCCGATCGATCGACGTTGTCGATCGAGCCCACCGTGATCATCGATCCGGCGCCAGATGACTCGGTGATGGCCGACGAAATCTTCGGCCCGATTCTGCCGATCATCACCGTCGGATCGACAGACGAGGCGGTGGCGTTCGTCAACTCGCGACCCAAGCCCCTGGCGCTGTATGTGTTCACTTCGTCCCAGCAGAAGGGACGCGACCTGGTCGACCGGATGCCGTCCGGTGGAGCCGTCATCAACCACATCGCCATGCACTGCCTGGTGCCGCAGTTGCCTTTCGGTGGCGTCGGCGCCAGCGGAATGGGCGCGTACCACGGGCAGTGGGGCTTCGAGGCACTCAGTCACCGCCGGGCCGTCCTGTCCAAGCCGGCCAAGCCGGATCCGAGCCTGCTGTACCCGCCCTACACCGACCGGGCAATGAAGATATTGCGCCGACTGCTCTAGGGTCAGCCCCATGAGCAACTTGCGCAGTCACGACGACACCTGGGATATCGCGACCAGTGTGGGATCGACGGCGGTGATGGTTGCCGCGGCCCGGGCCCGGGAGACTGAGAGCAACGCCCCGCTGATCATTGATCCCTACGCGCGCCTTCTGGTCGACGGTGCGGGGACCGGTATGTGGGAGACCTTCATCGACGAGTCCGTCGCCGAGCGGATCAAGACCGCTGATCCCGAAGCCGCCGCTGTTTTCGAGAACATGCTTGCCTACCAGGCGGTGCGCACGCATTTCTTCGATGCGTTCTTCACTGACGCCGCCGCCGCCGGCATTCGACAGGTTGTCATCCTGGCTTCCGGACTTGATGCGCGGGCCTACCGTCTGCAGTGGCCGGCCGGAACGGTCGTCTTCGAGATCGACCAACCCAAAGTGCTCGAGTACAAGTCGCAAACCCTTACCAACCACGGCGCCAAGCCGACGGCCGCGCGTCACGAGGTGGGTATCGACCTCCGTCAGAACTGGCCTGCGGCACTGGCGGCCGCGGGCTTCGATCGCGCATCCCCCACGGCATGGCTTGCCGAGGGCCTATTGATGTATCTGCCCGCTGAGGCCCAAGACCGCCTCTTCGCTGAGATCACCGAACTGAGCGCGCCCGGTAGCCGGGTATCAGCCGAAGCGATCGGTCACCGCGATGAGGAACGACGCGAGCAGATGCGTATGCGCTGGGAGAAAATGGCCGATGAGATCGGTCTGGAGCGGCCGGTCGATATCTCCGATCTGACCTACAACGACCCGCACCGGGCCGACGTTGTCGAGTGGCTCAATGCCCACCGGTGGAGTGCATCGGGCGTGAAGTCCACCGATGAGATGCGCCGCCTAAATCGGTGGGTCGAGGTTCCTGGTAACCAGGACCAGGAGGCCTTCTCGACCTTCGTCGTCGCCGAGCGATTGCCTTAGCTCGGCTCGATCGTCGTCCCGGTATCGACGATTCCCATGGCATCCGTCAGTACTCCCTGATCACTTTCGGGAGCCGTCCCGTTCAGGCGCACGATGTAGGTGGTCGACGGATCAGCGTCGGGGATCACGATGAATCTGGATGCGGTTACAAAGTTCTGGCCATCCTGAGGCAGTGTTCCGCTGAATGCGACGCCGTCAAAGCCGCCCAGGGTTATTGCGCCGGGTTGCGTGACGAATGTGAAACCGGGCGCGTTCTGTGCGTCGGCCGGGGCCAAGTCCAGAAGCTGCTGGAAGTCCGCATTCCCGGTCAGTTTGGCGAGCCGGAGCTGAATGACGGGTCGCTCGCTCCCTGTTGGGGAGTCATAGCCCTTTGCCGCGTACGGGGGAACTCCGCCCGCCACGGTGGTCTGCTCCGCAGAGAGATCGGACCAGCCGGGTAATGCCGGCAGCGTGATGACGGGCGCACCGGGTTCGCCGGGTTGGATCGGCGTCTGAACGATTTGGTTCTCGGCCAGGTAATCCTTGATCGTCCTATTGGCGGCCGCGGCCGGACTCGACGGCGCGGCCGTTGATGGCGACGCTGATGAGGTCGTCGAGGTTGAGCTTGTCGACTCAGTCTTGGTGGCCGAGCTACAGCTGGTTAGTGCGACGGTGAGTGTCAATGCCATTCCTGCTGTGCTGAGCGCGACGAATCTGTTCATAGCGGATCAGGCTAGTAGGCACGGCGGCCCCACGGAAAGAGTTGGGTACGGCTGGTTACGATGACGGGCAATTGACCTAGAAAGAGGAGCCCATGCCAGGAGTGCAGGATCGCGTCATCGTCGTCACCGGTGCCGGAGGTGGGCTGGGCCGCGAATATGCCCTGACCCTGGCCCGCGAGGGCGCCAGCGTCGTCGTCAACGATCTTGGCGGTGCCCGCGACGGTACCGGTGCCGGCTCGGCGATGGCGGACCAGGTGGTCGCCGAAATCAAGCAGGCCGGCGGCCGAGCGGTAGCCAACTACGATTCCGTCGCCGACGCCGCGGGAGCGGAGAACATCATCAAGACCGCGCTCGATGAGTTCGGTGCGATCCACGGCTTAGTGAGCAATGCCGGGATCCTGCGCGACGGAACGTTCCACAAGATGACGTTCGAAGCTTGGGATGCGGTGCTGCAGGTGCACCTCTACGGCGGTTACAACGTGATCCGAGCGGCCTGGCCGCACTTCCGTGAGCAGAGTTACGGCCGGATCGTCGTCGCCACGTCCACCAGTGGACTGTTCGGTAACTTCGGCCAGGCCAATTACAGCGCCGCGAAGTTAGGCCTGGTCGGCCTGATCAACACACTCGCCAAGGAGGGCGCCAAGTTCAACATCAAGGCCAACGCGCTGGCGCCGGTCGCGGCCACCCGGATGACCGAGGACATCATGCCTCCGGAGATCCTCGAGAGGCTGACGCCGGAGTACGTCGCGCCGGTCGTGGCCTACCTCTGCACTGAAGAGGTCCCCGACAACGCGTCGATCTTTATCGTCGGCGGCGGCAAAGTTCAGCGTGCGGCGTTGTTCCAGAACGACGGTGTCGTCTTTGATCACGTACCGACCGTCGACGATGTGGCCGCCAACTGGTCCCAAATCGACGACCTCTCGGCACCCAAGCCCGCAGCGTTCAAGCTGTAACGCGTGAAAGCTCTTGTCGCCCAGGAGCTCTGTGGGCCCTCGGGCTTGATCTACACGCAAGTTCCGGATCCGGCGCCCTCGCCGGACTCGGTGCTCATCGACGTTCGCGCGGCGGGCGTGTGTTTTCCGGATCTGCTGCTGATCGGCGGGCAGTACCAGCTGAAAATTGATCCGCCGTTCATCCCGGGCACCGAGGTCGCTGGTGTCGTGCGCTTCGCGCCGGAGGGGTCGACGTTGGTACCCGGCGACCGGGTGTTCGGTCCGGTGATGCTCGGCGGCTACGCCGAGCAGGCCGCCATTCCGCTCACCAGCGTCATGCCCACGCCACCGGAACTCGATGACGGACAGGCGGTTTCGCTGCTGGTCAATTACCTCACCATGTACTTCGCACTCCAACGCCGCGCGGCACTGCGGCCCGGAGAGACGGTGCTGGTGCTCGGTTCGGGTGGAGGCGTCGGGACGGCGGCGATCCAGGTCGCCAAGGCGATGGGCGCACATGTGGTCGCGGTCGTGCACCGGGCCACGGCGCGCACCTTTGTCGCCAGCCTGGGTGCAGACATCGTGCTGCCGATGGCCGACGGATGGTCGAAGGCGGTACGCGAGCACACCGGCGGTCGCGGCGCAGACGTAGTGGTCGACCCGGTCGGTGGCGAACCGTTCGACGAGGCCGTCCGCGCACTGGCCATCGAGGGCCGCCTGCTGGTTCTGGGCTTCGCCGCGGGTGCCATCCCCAGTGTCAAGGTCAACCGCTTGCTGCTGCGCAACGCCGGGGTGCTCGGTGTGGGCTGGCGCGAGTTCATCATGGCCAACCCTGATGCGCAGGCGGAGTATGGGCGCGGCGTAGGCGAATTGGTCGCAAAAGGGCTCAGACCTCCTGCGCCACAACGCTATCCGCTGGCCGACGGCCGTGCCGCGCTCGAGGCGCTCGCGGCCGGCGAGGTGTACGGCAAGGTTATTCTGGAGCCGTGACCACCGGCGGGCTGATCCTGATTGCGGTGGCCATCGCCATCGGACTGGCGGGCATCATCGTCCCAATCCTTCCCGGCACGCTGCTGATCTACGCCGCGATCGCGGTGTGGGCGTTCGTGGTGCGCGGCACCGTCGCCTGGGTGGTGCTGGGTGTGGTCACCGCGGTGCTCGGCGCAAGCCTGCTGGTGAAGTATCTATGGCCGGTGCGCCGCATGCGCGAGGCCGATATCAATGGCCGGACCCTTGCCGCCGGCGCGGTGGCATCGGTGATCGGTTTCTTTGTCATCCCGGTGCTGGGCATGATCATCGGTTTCGTCCTAGGTGTCTACCTCGCCGAACTACTCCAACGGCGCGATCAGCGGCGGGCATGGGCATCCACGGTCCACGCGGTCAAAGGTGTGGCGCTGTCGACGGGGGTGGAACTGGCCGGCGGTCTCATCGCCACCGGGGCATGGGCCGTCGGATTACTGCTAACCCACTAACTGAGTGCGCAGCCGGGCCACATCGGCTTCGGTCACCTCGACAGCCCGCAGGTAGGCGGCCAACCCGCCGTAGTTCTCCTCGACAACCCGTCGTGCGGTGCTCAGATACTGCTCTCGCACCCCGAGCACCTCGTCGGTAAGCCGTGATTCCATGAACGACACCACCTCATCGGTCACGCCCTCGCGATTGCGCGTCGTCTGCAGGATCCGGTCGCGCAATTGTGCGGTCGCCGAGTTGCTGTGCAGGTAATCGCCGAGAATCTCGTCCTGGTCGATCCCGGCCGCCTCGAGTGCGATCGCGACGGCGAACCCGGTCCGGTCCTTGCCCGCGAAACAGTGCACCAGTGTCGGTCTGCCGTCGGCCAACAGTGTGATGATCTTTTTCACCGCCCGCTGCGCCCCGCCCAACGTGGGGAACCGCTCGTACTCGCCTGTCATCCACCGCTGACCCGCCTCGGCGGGATCCTCGTCGGAGTATTCCGTCATCATCTTCTGCCAGGCACTCTCGTGCGGCGCTTCGGCGCCATCGGCATCCGGGTGCGTGTGCGACACCTCCGGAAACGGAAGATGGTGGATGACAACATCATCGGGCACCGCGCCGACACCGCGGCGCTGCAACTCGGCCGGGGATCGCAGATCAGCCACATCGGTCACGCCGAGCTCAGTGAGAGCGGCGCGGCCAGACTCATCGAGCTTGCTCAGCTCGCTGGACCGGAACAGTAGTCCGGGAAACACACCGGCCGTCTGCGCGACATCACGGAAATTCCAGGCCCCGGATAGCTTTTCGTGTCCGGTCTGGTTTGACGAGTTCACCCGCCGGTCGCCGCAGCAGCCAGCAGGCTCTTCTCCCGGCCGAGTTCGTTGCGGGCCACGGTGCGCATGTGCACCTCGTCGGGACCGTCGAAGAGGCGCATGGCCCGATGCCAGCCGTACATGCGTGCCAGCGGGAAGTCATCGGTGACGCCGGCGCCGCCGTGCACCTGGATGGCCCGGTCGATGACGTTGCAGGCCATCTGCGGGGCGACCGCCTTGATCTGTGCCACCAGGGAGAACGCCGCCCGGTTGCCGTGCTGGTCGATGGTCCATGCGGCCTTCTCGCACAGCAGCCGCGCCTGGTCGATCTCGTTGCGGGACAACGCGATCTGCTGCTGCACCATGCCCTGCTCGGCCAGCGGCTTACCGAACGCAATCCGGGTGCGGGCCCGCTCCGACATCAAAGCCAGCGCACGCTCCGCCACCCCGATCGCACGCATGCAGTGGTGGATGCGGCCCGGGCCCAGGCGGGCCTGGGCGATGGCGAAGCCCATGCCCTCCTCGGCCAGCAGGTTGGTGGCCGGGACCCGGACGTTGTCGTAGACGATCTCGGCGTGCCCGTGCTGGTCATGCCAGCCGAACACCTTGGTGGAACGCAGGATGTTCACCCCGGGGGTGTCAAGCGGAACCAGGATCATCGACTGCTGCTGATGCGAGGCGGCATCGGGGTTGGTGCGGCCCATCACGATAAGCACCTTGCAGCGCGGGTCATTGGCACCTGAGGTCCACCACTTGCGGCCATTGATGATGTAGTCATCGCCGTCGCGGATGATCGCGGTCTGGATGTTTCGGGCGTCGCTGGAAGCCACCGCGGGCTCGGTCATCGAGAATGCGCTGCGGATCTCACCGGCCAGCAGTGGCTCGAGCCACTGCTTCTTTTGGTCGGGCGTGCCGAACATGTGCAGCACTTCCATGTTGCCGGTGTCCGGGGCGGCGCAGTTGATGGCCTCCGGACCGATCTCCGGACTCCAACCGGACAGCTCCGCCAGCGGGGAGTACTCCAGGTTCGTCAGTCCGGACTCTGCAGGCAGGAACAGGTTCCACAGCCCGCGTTCGCGGGCCATCTTCTTGAGATCCTCGACAACCGGCGGGAGGGTGAAGTCTCCCGCTCCGACTGCAGCGCGGTACTCGTCGTAGGACTTCTCGGCCGGTATCACATGGTCGGCCATGAATTCGGTGAGGCGCTTGTGGTAGTCAGCCGCCTTGGCGGACAGAGCGAAATCCACGGTGATTCCCTTCGCTGGGGTCCCTTCCGATGGGGTCCGGTTTCACCATATGTCACGGTGTCACGTACCCCATCGGGGGTCACCGGCCTCAGCTGTGGCCGACGGCCTGGCAGTCCATCGCTCCGCTGCCGCTAGGTGCCGGAGCATTTCCAGCGGCGCCGATCTGTCCGGCGCGGGTGAGCGGGTTGGTAGCGGCGGCGTCCGCCTGGCCGGCTGGCATCGACATGCTGCTGCACTGCGTGTCGTTCGCCGGCTGCGCACCGGCCTCGGTGGCGCCCAGCACGAGGCTGCCGGCGAAAATCCCGGCGGCGGCGATAGTGCCGGCCAGTGCGGTGGTGATGCGGCGGGTGATGTTGCGGTTCATGTTCGGCTCCTCCTGGTTTCAGGGCCGGTGATCTCGGCCTGAACCCACTATCGCGCCGAATCGGGATCGGGTTCGTCCACCGGACGGACCCTCTGCCGGAGGAACCTCATGTCCGCCGATCGGGGGACACGGTGCCAATTAGGCCAGGGCTGCGTCGACCGCCTTGGCCGTCTCCCGGCCCGACTCAATGGCGCCGTCAACCCAGCCCGACCACACCCCGGCGACGTCGGCACCGGCCAGATGAATTGCACCCCAGTGACTTTCGAGACTCCCATGCAGGCGCGGCTGTCCCGGCCGCAGCGCCACCCAGGTGCCCTTCGAGTACGGGTCGCCGATCCAGTCGTGGCCGTAGACCTCCTCGACAGTGGCATCTAACTTGAGGTCATCGAGGCCTGTCTGCACCAGGTCGGGCCGGTCGATGGCCAGATTGGGGGCCAGACCGAAGGAGGCCATGATGGCCTTCTCCCCGTCCGATTCGTTGACTTTGCCTTTCACGGTGCACTCGATGATTCCCGGCGGCCAGCCCATGGCGAACACGTGATTGGTGCCGGACACCTTGGACCAGACCTTGACGCATCGACCGGTGTGGCCTTCGCTGACCAACCGGGCCAGCGCCGGCGGCAGGCCCGGGCTGAACTCAATGTCACCGAGGGTGTTTAGCGGCGCGGCGAGGATGACCCGGCGGGCCGAGTAGCACTGCCCGGTGTCGGTGGTGACCTCTACCAGGTCGGCGAGTTCGGTCACCGCGGTGACCGGTTCGCCCAGGCGAATGTGTTCGGCGATCTCATCGGCGACGCGCTCGGCCAGGCCGCCGCTGCCGATGTCGACCCGCGCCAGCGAGGCGAAGAACGAATAATCGGGATTGTGGTCGAAGCCTGCGATCTCGCGAAGATAAACCAGAGCCGAGAACTCCTCCGGCAGGGCTCCGGTGAGGGTGTAGGACTGGGCCCGGAGCAGATCGGCGATTTCCGGTGGCGCGTCGAGCTTGGCCAGGTACTCGCTGAACGGAATATCGAGATGAGCGGTCTCGGCCTGGGTGAATCCCTTGGCAAAAACCACGGGTGCGATATCGGCCCGCAGTCGGTTGAGGACATCCTCGAGTTCGTTCATGTCGATCAGACCGTCGGGTTCGTCACCGTCGGAGTGCCGACCATCGAGGAACCAGCGGCTGGCACCGCCCTTGTCTGCTTCGACGAACTTCGCGCCGTAGCGGGCCACCTCGGCAGCCAGGAAGTGATGGCGCGCCGGGTCGAACCACTCGGCGCCCAGGTCGATCACCACGTCCGTGCCGGGAAATGTGGTGGAGTAGGTGCGTCCCCCCGGCCGGTCCCGGGCTTCCAGGACCACCACGGTGCGTCCCGCTTCGATCAGGTCGCGCGCGGCCACCAGTCCGGCGAATCCTGCCCCGATGACAACGGCGTCGTATACCTCGGTTGCGCTCATGACCCGATTGTGGCACGCGCGCGCCCACCCCAAATGGGTGAACTGTGAAGAGCGGTTAGGGTGTCACGAGCATCGGGGCAGATCCCCGGGAATCCTAGGAAGTAAACGCACAGGTCATGACAGATACCAAGACGACTGTGGGCGTCGTCGCCGAGTCGGGGCCCGACGAACGCCGGGTGGCACTGGTGCCCAAGGCGGTCACGGCGCTGGTCAACAGCGGCATCGCCGTAGTGGTCGAATCCCGCGCCGGGGAATCCGCTCTGCTGCCCGACGATCTCTATACAGCCGCCGGCGCGACGATCGGCGATGCCTGGGGCGCCGACATCGTGTTGAAGGTCGCCCCGCCGACATCCGCTGAAGTCGCCCGGCTCAGGTCCGGCCAGACGCTCGTCGGCTTCCTGGCCCCGCGGAACGCCGACAACCAGATCGGCGCGCTCAAGGCGGCCGGGGTGCAGGCGTTCGCGGTCGAGGCGATCCCGCGAATCTCCCGCGCCCAGGTGATGGACGCACTGTCGTCCCAGGCGAACGTGGCCGGGTACAAGGCCGTAATCCTTGCCGCGAGCGAATCCACCCGGTTCTTCCCGATGCTGACCACCGCGGCCGGCACGGTCAAGCCAGCCAGCGTGCTGGTACTCGGCGTAGGTGTGGCCGGGCTGCAGGCGCTGGCCACCGCCAAGCGGTTGGGCGGCAGGACCACCGGTTACGACGTCCGGCCCGAGGTAGCCGATCAGGTTCGCTCGGTCGGAGCCCAGTGGCTCAATATCGGCATCGACGCCGCGGGTGAGGGCGGGTACGCGCGTGAGCTCACCGAGGAGGAACGCGCTTCGCAGCAGAAGAAACTCGAAGAGGCCATCGGCGGTTTCGACGTGGTGATCACGACGGCGCTGGTGCCGGGCCGGCCCGCGCCACGGCTGGTGACCGCTGCCGCGGTGCGGGGTATGAAGCCCGGCAGCGTGGTCGTCGACCTCGCCGGCGAAACCGGGGGAAACTGCGAACTCACCGAACCGGGTCAGACGGTCGTCAAGCACGGTGTGACCATCGCCTCTCCGCTGAACCTGCCTGCCACCATGCCCGAGCACGCCAGCGAGCTGTACTCGAAGAACCTGACATCACTGTTGGAGTTGAAAGTCAAAGATGGTGCGCTGCAACCCGACTTTTCCGACGAGGTCATCTCGGCCTCCTGTGTTACACGCGAGGTGCAGAACTGATGTACACCCAGCTATTGGCCAACCTCGCGATCCTGGTGCTGGCCGGCTTCGTCGGCTTCGCCGTGATCTCCAAGGTGCCCAACACATTGCACACCCCGCTCATGTCGGGCACCAATGCCATTCACGGCATCGTCGTGCTGGGTGCTCTGCTGGTGCTGGGCAACCTGCCGGCCGACGCGCACTGGGGCGTACGCATCATCGGCTTCATCGCGTTGGTATTCGGCACCCTCAACGTCATCGGCGGATTCCTGGTGACCGACCGGATGCTCGGCATGTTCAAGGGAAAGAAGAAAGAACTGCCGGCGGCCGATAAGGCAAAGGAGGTCACCAAGTGACCTACCTCGTCGATGTCCTCTACATCTTCGCCTTCTCACTTTTCATCTACGGCCTATCCGGACTGACCGGCCCCAAGACCGCGGTACGCGGTAACTGGATCGCCGCCATCGGCATGGGCATCGCCGTCGTCGCGACCCTGATCAAGATCCGGGACACCGCACCCATCAACTGGATCCTGATCTTCGCCGGTTTGGCCATCGGTGTGATCCTCGGCGTGCCGCCAGCCAAGAAGACCAAGATGACGGCGATGCCGCAGTTGGTCGCATTGTTCAACGGCGTCGGCGGCGGGACGGTCGCGCTCATCGCCTGGTCTGAATTCATCGAGACCAAAGGCTTTTCGGAGTTCAAGCCGGATCAGTCACCGACAGTGGCACTGGTCGTTGGCTCGCTATTCGCGGCAATCATCGGCTCGGTGTCGTTCTGGGGATCGCTGGTTGCCTTCGCCAAACTGCAGGAAACGATCATCCCGAAGAACATCGAGAAGGCTCTCGTGAAAGGCTCGAAAGCATTCCAGGCCGCCAACATTGTGCTGCTGATCGTCGCGGTAGCCGCTGCGGTGTACATCGGCGTACACAAGGGC
>Ga0208864_1000734_pt1 | contig 10887 bp, 10 predicted proteins | sample CryBogmetaGMA05M_FD_184542 | JGI IMG/M metagenome (GOLD analysis project Ga0208864, IMG submission 184542) | Freshwater microbial communities from Crystal Bog, Wisconsin, USA - MA0.5M (SPAdes) | ecosystem: Environmental > Aquatic > Freshwater > Lake | place: Crystal Bog, Wisconsin, USA...
CACACACACACACCCAATACACACACACACACTGAAAAAATCACCGCAAGGGTTGAAATAAGGGATCATTGTCCTGATACATCCGCTTTCGATGTGTAGTGAATGTCCACGCAGCCGCAATGCCTAAAATGGTCATTATGACAGTCATGACCACAAGTCGGCGTCCCTTACGATCATGCAAGTTATTAGAGAACGTATTCCGCGTTCTGGACGAACGTGTTAGCATTGGCTCGTCGTCCAAGTGCGTGTGTTCTATTTCGTCACGTCTCCCCCGACGTAACTCTTGCAGTCGGTGTTGCAGAACGCTCACTTCGTCACTCATCAATGCTTTTGAATTTTGCGTCGTCCCGTCGAACAATACCGTCGTCTTTTCTTACTTGCACTGCAAAGAATTTTTTTCGTTACAGATTGTAAGTGAACAAACATGTGGGAAGGATTTCGGTTTGACAATGAAATTGTGGAAAACACAAGCTCGTCAGTGCCGCACTCAGTTGCAGTGCATACGCCGGTACCTGTACACAACGGCATTGCAGCAATGTATACATCGTCACTGCAACCTCAGCAAATACCATCACAAACGCAGCTGCAACGAGACACGGCATCGCAATCACAAGTGCAGTATGTGCAACAGCCGCCTCAGTCGTACGCGTCACTACATTCCAACCTTTCTCAACACCAACCTTTTCATTTCTTGCACTCAAAACGAGACACGATCCTTGTCGTATCGTCAGTGGTGTTGCTTGCCGTCATATTCAGTTTCTTCGAGCGAATCAATACTCGTCTTCGGAATCTGGAGGCGCTTCTGTCGATGATGTGAGCTTGCCACTCTCAAGAAACAAACGAATTGTCGCAGATAGTACTGTTGAGACGCTATCAAGATGAAAATGGAGCAACGTCGCCATGTAGCCCAATCGACAAATGTCTTGTGCCTTCTTGTTAGACATGTACAAGTCCAGCGTCGGCACAGACTCCATGAGTGGGTGGTACGCAATGAGCGTGTTGGGCAAGGTCATTAGGAGATCTATACGCGCACGTTGTGGCGCAACTGCGATGCGTGAGAAACAATGCATCATATCGTGCCACGAGTTGACGCACGTCTTGCCACTCAAAGGGGGCACGATCACAAAGAATGTCGACTCCACCGGAAAGACATTCGGCACAGACTCGGTCATGACGCCGTCACATAGCAGCGTGTTGCCGTACTTGAGCGGAGCGAACACGATCGGAATTGCACACGAGCAGTATACAGCGTCATACACAAACATGTGTGGAACTGAAAGTGCACTTAGGTGGACTGGCGAGCACGACATTAGATCATGAGCAATGAAGACGACTTCTACTTTCAAAAGCCGGCGCAAGTCGGCCATAGTTGTCGTCGGACTCAACCCACCGTACGTGAGAATGTCACGTACGATGCCACGAAGTGCATTTCCGTCGTCGAAACCGTAATTGGAGATCATCAAAGTCACGTCGGGACATTGGAGGATGTTCTTCATGTCCGACAAATATGTAAATATGGCGTCGCGCTTCTCGTGCGATAGCGACAATGCGAAGATGAGCGCGACAATTGCACCCGAACTCGTTCCTGCAATGCCTTTGAGAGACGCGTACCACTTGTCATACTCGGGCAAACATTCCTCAAGAGCATCAAGCACACCTTGAAACAAAAAACCGTGAGATCCTGCTGACGAGAATGCCACATGTTGCAAGTGCTCAATTGTTCGCATGTAGTACCTTATGTAGTCAGCGTGTGTGTATGTGGGTGACAGACGGAGAGGAGTTTTCTTTGTAGTTTATGAATTATGCAAGTACTCAAAACAACGTGATTGGTTTTGCTGACAAATGTGGTCATTTTTTTCGGTGGTACATTTCTAATTACACAGTCCAGCGCAAGATGCGAACGCACTTTCACGCGACTAAATTGTTGCGACTCGCAATGTTGATACACATCTTATTGCCAGTATTATCAAACGCTGCACTTCTTGCAGGTGGACATGCATGTAACTCGGAGTTCGAAGCATACAATGAATATACTTGCATTGGAGGACACAAGAACAAACTCAACTCAATTAAGACCGTGGCGTCAAAAAAGATTGCGAAATGGACTGCACCTTGCATTTGAACAAAGTCACACACACATCAGAATGACGGACACTCCAATCACCGAGTCTGAACGTTCATTTCAGAATCCAATGTGCACATGCGTAGTTCAACAGCAGGATCGTGACAATGCGGCGCGAATCATCCAACGCATTCTCCTTCGCGAACTCGATCCCATAAGTCTTCGTCCGATACGACGACGGTTTGCACTCTTGCGCAACGGAGTGCTCATTGCGTACGACGCACACACACTTGCAGAGTACATTGCCGCAACAGGCGACATTCGCGACCCCATCGCTCGACAAGAACTTGCGACACACGAGCAAATGCGACTCCAGAGAGTCGGACGCGTGAATTTGCAACCCATCGACGACTTGAGAAGACTGCATCACAACATGATCAGTGCACGCTCACTACTCATTTTCATCGAGCAAGATGTGCTCCGCGAAGCAGACCAAGTACTTCCAACTGGAACTTCGAACAACGTAGTAGTGAACGGTAGTCACGGTCGGTGGCATTTCATGCGATTCATTTACTCCGACATGTTGCCAAATGTGAATGGCAGTGGCGGATCACTTCCAGATGTCAATGGCGATCCGCCACGTTCCATAATGAATGACCTCACTTCCCCGACGAACAATTCTCCAATGCACAACCCACATTTTGCACAACTGCACACTCCTCCTCCCATCGTCCGCTCGAGTGCATTCACACTCACCAGAGAAGTCTCTGATACCTTATCACCCCTTCCTCGATCTTCTGCGTGGGCACGTCGTCGTCGCGCGTGGGTGCGTGAGCACACGCGACCTATGTTGACATCCAATCCGCACTGAAATGAGCTCACAAGTTCAATTGAAGCTTCTTTTTTTTAGAGTATGCACTAATAGTCATGAGTACATCACAATGGAGTATCAACATTCTTCATTTTCGGTTCACGATATAGATCAGTACGGCATGGGAGGCGGAGTCCTACCCTTCAGCATAGATAATGAAGGGTGTGTTCGCATATTGCTTGGTCGTGAGAGATTCATTCCGTCATGGAAGGGCAGTTGTAGGTGGTCCGGATTCGAAGGCACACGAAAAGACATTGATGCCAGTCTGGAGCAAACTGCAATTCGCGAATTCAAGGAAGAAAGTTTAGGTGTCATTGCAGACGATGTGGAATTAAGTATTTCACAACGCCAATTTTACATGCGTATTGTGCTGCGTATATGCACAGAGAAGTACCCCGAACGGTACCACTCAACATATGTAGTGCGTGTAATGTGGGACGAGTCTCTACCTAAGAAATTTCAAGTGAGGAGAAATTCGATCGAGTACATTGATCGACTTGCACAGCAAATGCGAATAAGCAAACAGTTGCTCTTTGAAAATGCGAGCGAGATATATCATATTCATCGTATGCCGTGCACTTCGGATAACGACGACGACCGCCAAGAACAAAACGAACGTGTCGAAGTGTTCGTGTCGGCCGAACGTCGTAGAAATACAAGTGTGTCGTCCGAGTCCACGTCAGAACACACTGAAACTGTCTCGTCGTCGATGTCGGCCAGCGAAGTACGGCACGTGTTCTCGGGACGAAGCGCTAACCAAGTCCTCGAGTGGAAACAACTCCGTGACAAGTTGACTCGCGTCACCACAGAACACGAATATCCATGCATTCGCGTCCTCCGTGATTCGAATTACAACTTGCTGCAGGAAATCGATATCTCAAATGACTACATGGAAAAAGATCAGATCAGGTGGTGGTATGTGCATGAATTAGAACAAGTGCTCCTGCACCACGGTCAGTGGCGTGAAGAGCGTTTTCGACCGTACTTCCTTGCTGTGCTACAAGTATTCATGAATGAGAGTCGGAGTGGCGAGGCTTTTGTGAACTCTGACGACACACGTCGGTTCGCGCCTCGCGAATCTTCCGTTTCACGTCAAGAAGAGCGAGGCGCACCGTCGATTCAGACGGAGCATCAACTTCCACAAAATTGTCCAACGGATGAGGAATAGTGCACGACACAAACTCGGACGTCGAGTAACATATTTTCTCCAGTGACGGACGCAGTGCACTTGCAAGTGTATGCGTCTCACCCAAGAAGTAAAAGAGCGGCATACTGTCGTGAATTCTCAAGTTTTTTACTGTGGTCGAGCTTACGATATGTTTCAAAAATAATAGCAGACCCCCCAGCCCCAATCTGACCCCGCAATCAACTCGTTACGTTCGCACGAGTTGATCGGTGTTAAATTCGAGCTTACTCCTTGACCTTTATTTTTGAAACAGACCCTTAGTATTTAAGTCTTTTTTGTTTGTTTAATGAGGAGAGGGGGAGAGGGAAATGTGCTATACTCAAAGGCTCACTCTTTTTTTTTTTAAGTAAATTGCGTTGTATTGTTGCACATCAAGATGTGCAAAGCATGCGTCGTTCATCGTCAACTGTTCGCACAAGTCGATTCTTTGGAATGTAGACTCGTTGACGTTGTGAAGTTCGAAGATGGACATATTTAGACCTTGATCCCTTGGATCCACGATTACGAAGTTTGCCAGTCCGATCGCACAACTTGTTTAGCACGTCGATTGGGAGTCGGTGAGGAGCGTATTGATGAAGCCGACTGAACCTGCGAAACGTGTCGCCATTGCCAACATGACGCGCGTCCTGCTCGTACTTTCCCATCCACCGCGCAGTGTACCCTCGTTCCTTCATGTAGTGGAATAGGACGAGGCGGAGTGCTTTCTTCACAATCGGGTCGGTGACGCGTTCTACAGTCAAGTGATAAAATGCCTCAATCAGTTGCTTTGACTGCCGCTTATCCAGTGCGCAACTCACAAGTCGTTTGGACGGAATGTGCTTCTCGAGCGAACGTCGAGTGTCGCACGGACGGTACCACACTCCGTCGACATTCGCAAGCGTGTTGAGATCGACGCGAGCACTGACGTCCCACTCGTCTCTCGCTACTTTGATAGTATCGCCAGGCGACAGCGTGATAATACGACGCAGTGGATGCGGCGGCGCAACTGTTTCAACGTTATTGCAGTTCGCGGCATTCCACTGCAACTCTTCGATCGTCGGGATCGTAAGAGCACGAGTCCACTTCGAACCAATTGGAGGAAAGTCGCCTCGCTCGAGGCGGAATCGCGCGACGTGTTGGCGCAACGGTTGAGGAATGTCGTGAATTGGGTACCGATCGCTGACGTTGCGCACCATGTGATCCCATGTGATTGGAGGCTCCCATCCACGAGGAAGCCACGAGAAGCACCAATTGTCGCTGCCGCGCCGTAGTCCGTAAGTGTCATCTATTTTAGATTGGTCGTCCCTTTTCCTCGATGTCAAAGAAGAAAACGAGGAAGCGTTGGACACTAATGTTGGCTGAGGTGGCGGCGGCGGCGACGGCTTAGGTAAATGCGCGTCACAATTTGTGATATGAGACTCAATTCGATCGAGTCGCTCGACTCCCAAACCGCGCTTGGCGTCAACGCTGCCATCTTCGAGCATTGGCGTGCCTCCAGATCGAGCGATTCGTGCGGCGACGTGCGCGACATCGCGTGCGTCGTGAACCACAATCTCCGTCACGTAGCCGTACTCGTCATCGAATTCCGTGATCCCGACTGTAACTGCGGCATCAAACGACTGTGGAACGGGAGCTCGGAGTGCAAATATAGTCACGGGCTGACGAATGCATGATCGCAAGATTCCCACACGACGAACTGTAGAGCTGATCCCGCCTATCGACGCGTAAGCCCACGTGCCGTAAGAATGAGGCATTTGTGGCAACGCGACTTGCGGCAGCGTCGTGTGCTTTTGAATACGACTGGATGTGACGTCAGTCTCGATCCACACACGCTGCATCGTCTCGTCAATGACGCCAAGTCGTGGTAGACCCTCATCATCAACTCCGTCCAGCATCACAACAGTGAGTGGATTGCCATTATTAAATGGCCCGAGTGAACATGTGTGTTGCACAATTGGCATTGCCCTACTGGATAGATCGGTCGATTGTGAGTTACTTGACGTCGAGAATACCTTTTTAACGAGATGTGGAGTTCGCAAACGAAAGAAGAGATGTAGTTCGCTTCTCAAGTTTCAAAATAAGACAGTGTAGAATTATGTCTTGTGCTGCATCATACCTTCATTTTTGATGTCGTTCCTGGTTGGAGTGATTGATTGCGTTGATGTATATGTCGTTTTTATTTTATTTATTATTTTTTGTTCCGGAAGAGAGGAAAAAGTTCTATAGTTTGAAATTGATTCATAATGGTCTCCATTGCCTACTTGCACTCCCCCCTACTACTTCTCAATCCCGAGTCCGCAAACTATGTGTCCAAAGATCATGTTCTGCCACACTTCGATTCAAATCAAGCTCACATTTCACGACGAGCGCGCTTGGGACTGTGGCACACCACATCTGCCTCAGCATCGTCTGCATCTGACTCCGACTCGTCTATATCTGACCTAAGCTCCTCTTCATCTGACTCCGACTCCGACTCATCTCCTTCGGCATGCAGGTGTCCATATTCAATCTTGGTTTCGTCGATATCATCATAGTAGTAGACGATCTTGCTCGCATCAGCGCACTCCTCTCTGACTTTGTAACAGCCAAAGTATGGACGGAACTCACGACTGTAGAACTTGTCGAGTTCTTGAGTCGGATAGCATGAGGGGTAGTAGGACATCAAGTCGTTATGCCATTCACAATTGTGCTTGGTGTATGGCACGCTGAAATTGAAGTGGACGTCTCCAATCGTGCCACAAATTTGCTTCTTGTCATACACACTTTTCAGGAACTCCAGCTCATCATGTCCGCCCCATACGTCATGATCACAAGTCTTGAACCCCATCAGTTCATCAAGATGCTTGATCTGTGTGAGAGGTGACTTCTCATCGAAGCGGAAGCTGAACCTCACGTTTGGTACGACCTTTGCTTTGGTCGCACTCTCAGATTCTTTTGCCTGCACTTGCTCGAGGACCATCTTCATTGCGGGGGGAATCTGTGTTGGCATTGAGCTCAGTGAGATCACGTGCACTTGTTTAAATTCATCCATATTGAAACTTGGCATGTATGTATCTTGATCCTTCTCGAAAATGATAATCTGCAACCACGGATCGCCTCCCTGGATCCCGAAGATCTTACCCCTGCGCATGAATGATTGGTCCCAGAATTCATCCAGAAGGTACTCCATGTGTGATATGTGTTTTCCTTGTTTGTCTCGATTTCAGCTTGTTTTTTTTTCTCATTTCAAAAGAATGAGGAATACAAATACAAGCACTTTACTACTCTAACTGCTACAATCTGCTTCAAAAATAGTAGCCTCTACTTACCCACTTAAGGGTCTGTTTCAAAAATAAAGGTCAAGGAGTAAGCTTCTGATTGTAGCACGTCTCACTTCCCGAGAGCAAGTAGAACTCGAATACCATACTCGCGCGACTCTAACCCTTTGAATTTGTCGAGTCAAGTTGTGCCTGTCATGTGTACAAAAAAAAAACTTCACTTTTTTGTTTGTCTCCATCGACACCTCTAAAAATAAAATGTCGGGTTACTTCTCAACTACTCCACTCAAAGCATGATGATGTCCACTCCTCCGCAGACAATGTCAACTGCTCCGTCAGTTAATGCAATGACGACGACACCCACATCCAACGTACAAACACAAAGTACTGTGCAAGTTCATGATCGTGGGTGCTTCAGTGAGATGCCCTACGCTACTACGACAGACATGCGTAATCTTACATTCAAACGATCATTCGCATTGCAAGCGTCAGGAAGCAATCATACGTTTGAAACGTGTCGTGATTTTGTTGTGACCCAATTTGGTGGACCTCCGTGGATTGGAAATGGTCATACATTCGCAATACAGAATGGCAAGTGTTTTGTCAAGGGAAAGAATGACATATATAATGACATGCCTATCACTTGCCCCGCACAGCAAACAGATGGAGTGAATCACGTGTATACAATCAAAGGCAATGTATTCTCATCCTGACGCAGCTCGATTGTTGTGAATGCGTTCGTGTGTGTTGAACGACTGAAGTGTGGTCAGTGTGAGAATTACATGCGCCATACGAAACGACAACGACAATGACGTAACTCGTTTTCACACGTGTACGGCGTCACAACTCTGCAAGTTGCTCACTAACAATGTGATCTTTGTTGAAAATGTCGCCAAGGGATTGCATGTATGTACACATACACTGCAAGTCGTTCGAATAGTACACCACGTTTATTCGATGCACATTCTGGTACAAGAGGTGTGTGAGAAGAACGTGCACAAAAAATACGTCACTGACAAAAAGTTGACTCGCCAAGGCAGTATCTGCAGCTACACGGATGTCGAATGGAAATTGTTTGAAGTATTCTGCATTCATTACATTCACAAGTATACAGAGTGAGAATAGCGTTCGAACGGTGTCGTTGCGCAAGTTCCGCTGCATGCTCACTTTCAATGGTAAATTACCTTCAGTGTTTTCATTACGAAATCTTTGATACTTGGTTTCGTATTCACAAATAATGCCATCCACCAACTTAAAAGTAGGATTTAGCAAATGTATCAGTTTAGTTTGCAAGTCGTTTCTCAATAGCTTAATTTTATGCAATAGGTCATCTATATTCACAATCTTTGAGTTACAAAGCGAATCAACATATCTAATAAATGACTCGATAGGCGCATTGTTAATATTTTGACCAATGTATGTGTCGTATGCTTTGAACATTTCAAATTGTTGAATGATGCATGTAATGTCGTTATCCCCTTGTGTATTATTGCACGGTCTTGTTTTAGAAATGTACTTGTCGTCGTCGTCATTGTTATTATCATATCGTGTAGTTTCACTCACCCTTTTTTTTGAAGCGTGCTCCTCGTCATCGGTTAAGGATAACGAACGCTTCTTTGACACTGGTATTTCAATCTTTGGAGTTTGGACGACTTGTTTTTTAATCGCAGATCTTTGAATAATTGGCTTTTCAACTTCTTGCATGAATTTGTACAGGGCAGCAGCTCCACAGACTTCGGGGTTATGTCTTTTGATTCCGGTGTTGCGCATTGGATGTAGTGCTTGACATACGACATTTTAAAAATATGCATGTTTCTTACGTGAAGGGCACTTGATGTATACGGTTACACGAAGAATGGTGTCTTGAATTGATCCATTTTTTTTAGCGTGTGTCTTCTTAAAAGAGTAAGCACAATGCATTCAAAGCAATCAAGTCATCGTGCATTGAAGAAATCAAAGAAGAAACATAAGAAGAAATCAAAAAATAAGAGCGCAACAAAAAATAAGGTGTCGTTCAATAATAAGCGAGCAAAGAAGGCATCAAAAAGAACATCAAGGTATGAGTCTCGTATGCGAGGAATAAAATATGATCATTATAGAGGACTTAGAAAACAGTGTCACATACACTCCCCTGTTCTCATTGCGAGCATCGGGAATGAATCACACATTTGAGACTTGTCGTGATGCTGTCCTCGAGCAGTACGGACGTCCACTGTTCGGTGACGGACAGACTTTCGCAGTCCAGAACGGCAAGTGTTTCATACAGGGAGTAAAGGATACATACAAGAACTCGCCATGGATCTGCGGTCCTAATGAATCTGACGGAGTGAATCACGTATATACTATCAAAGGACAATTTTACTTTTGATGTGTAATCATGTATCTTCTTTTTAATTGAACTTTCTCCTCCTTCCGACGAAAACATCAACCCAAAAAAAAATAATAAGGAAAACGTACTGTCAAAAGAATGTCTACTTTCAAGTAAGAAACAAGCAATCACATTTGTCCAAGTATGTGCAAACAGTTCACGCAACGACTAAGCGAGCACGCTTCGCAGCAACTTCGACGTCACAGCTCTGTTCACACACAGGAGCATCTGCAAGTCGGTTTCCACATCGGTCAAAAATTCCCTTGACTCCGTACTTGTCGTACATGACGTGATCGCAGTCACGAAACAGAAGTGTGATGTATGGACACTTGTCGTACACCTCGTCAACGAAATCCTTGCTGAAATTGGAGTAGTCGATGACCAGCACACACATATCGGATGCGTGGTCGAGAACGTGGACGACGTTAGCCCAGCAAATTGACGAATTGTAGACGTGCAGTATCTCCGGGCTGAGGTCGTTCTTGAGCATGTGAATCAGCGTGCGCTCCGAGAAGAACGTGCAATTGTCCAGCTTCAGCGTCTTCACATTCCCGACATTCAAGAACGACTGCCATGATAGTTCGTTCATGCAACTGTTCACAAACTCGTAGTCCCCGACGTGAGTGAGTAATGCACACAACAGGACTCCGGAACCGAAGAAGAAGTTGTCGCGCACACATATCTTGTGGATGTTGCGGATGTACTTGAGCGAAGTCGTCGTGTCTGCATCAGTTAAATTGTATGGCCGCGGTCCACAGAACTCGATCTCCTTCAGGTATGCACAGTCGAGTGCCGCGCACAACTCGATCGCGTGCTCAAATGTAGAGGAGCTCATACCCCACGTTCCTTTGATCACAAGCTTGTGCGGCAGCACGTCGAGAACTTCAATGGTGTCGACATCGACGACGTCGTGGTCTTCCTTGTCGGTGTATGTGAGACGGTACACCGTCTTGCCGATGTCGGAGGCGCTCTTGTGAAAGTAGTACGGCATCGTGCTCACAAGTCCTTCTTTGTGTCTTGGTGGCTTGGTTCTCTCTCCAATTCCAAGAAATACTGGCTAAAAATACGAGCACTTCTCAATTCTAACAGTTACAAATTCGGTACACAAGCATATCATGAAAAAAAATGTGCGAGTCGTTACAATGTTCTTAAGCTCGGCAACTC
>Ga0208864_1000736_pt1 | contig 10872 bp, 10 predicted proteins | sample CryBogmetaGMA05M_FD_184542 | JGI IMG/M metagenome (GOLD analysis project Ga0208864, IMG submission 184542) | Freshwater microbial communities from Crystal Bog, Wisconsin, USA - MA0.5M (SPAdes) | ecosystem: Environmental > Aquatic > Freshwater > Lake | place: Crystal Bog, Wisconsin, USA...
CCTGCATCGGCCACGCTGCGTGGCGGCATGCGGTCGGCGGGTGATCCGCCCGTCGGCATGCATGGGATCGCACCGAAGTGCGAACCGCAGCAGTGGGTTGAGGCGACGGCGGCCGCGGTTCCTGCTGACCGTGGGCCGCCGCGAGTGGGCTTTTCGCCCATGCGGCAGGCCAACGGACCACCCTGCGAAAAGTGGGTGGCGCAGTCATCGCAGACGTCCGGGGCCATGGCCGCGGCGGCGGGGAACGGGAGCGTGTGGGTCACGCGCACGGTGAGTCGTCCGGTCGTCGCCTCCGGCCGGCCCGACCCCGTACGTGCCACAGTCGCCGACATGGGACCCTCACTCCCGTTGGCCGAGGCCACCCTGCGTGGGAGGCCCAGGCTCGTCATCCGCCCGACCATGCAAACCGGATGAGCGACCGGCGAACCGGCCGTCCCCGTCTGCACGATGCTACGACCGGGCTCGCTCTGTCGGCCGGGGACTACCGCGAACGGCGAAAACGCCGAGCACGGGAACACGGACACGTGGTCGCCGTTCGCCGTCAGCCGACGAGGATCACGATGAGTTCTTTCGGCCCGTGGGCGCCGAGCACCAGGATTCGCTCGATGTCACCGGTCCGGCTGGGGCCGGTGATGAACGAGAGCATGCTCGGCAGCCTGCCGGCGTAGCGGCTCCGCACGAGGTCGAGGGCGTCGCCGAGCGTGGCCACGATCTGGTCGAGCGACACGATCACCACGTGCACGTGCGGCAGGATCGACAGTGCCCGGCCGCCGCAGTGACCGCTCGACACCAGGATCGAGCCGGTCTGGGCGACCGCCGCGTCGCAGGCGGTGATCCCAGCGTCGCAGGCCTCGAGGGCGTTTTTGTCGAACGCGGTGCCGTCAACGCGGTGCGCCTCGCAGCCGACGGCCGCCGCCAAGGGCTCGATGGCGGGATGGCCGTGCCAGGCGACCGTCCGCCAGCCGCGGTCGTGGGCGATTCCGGCTAGGAGGGCCGCCGCCGCAGCAGTGTCGGCCACGCGATGCACCTCCGCCCGCAGTTTCCCAAGGTTCTCTGTGAGCAGCGCCAGCCGCTCCTCCGGCGTGTCGCCGCCATCGGGGAGCCAGGGGCGGGCGACGTCGGCCGGCAGGATCGTGAGCCCTTTAGGGCCGCCAGTGGCCGACTCCTCCGCCGCGTGCGACTTCATGTGCGGGAGCGGGGCAGGCATGCGGAGGGCCTCGCGGATCCTGCCGAGGATCGTGTCGCGGGCCGACGAGGTGGTGCTCGTGCTCACGCTCACGACCTGGCCCTCCACTGGCTACGGAAGCTCGCCCGCGGTGCGGCGGGGAGATCGCGGGTGGCGAGCCAGTCGCGGAGCAGCGGCGGCCGGAGTTTTTTCATGAGCCAAAGCGTGTGACGGAAGGCCGCGCCGCCGGCTGCGAAGAGCCACGGCCGGCTCGCCACCATCACGAACAGCCGGTGGCCGAGCTTTTCCCAGCGGTTGGGGGCAGTCTTGGCCGCGTTGCGGCGGTTGTGGAGCAGGTGATGGTGGATGTCGATTCGCACCGGGCAGGCGTCGGTGCAGGCCCCGCAGAGCGAACTCGCCCCGGAGAGATGGTTCCAGTCGGCCAGTCCCCGGAGATGGGGCGTGATCACCGAGCCGATCGGGCCCTGGTAGGTCGTCCCGTAGGTGAAGCCCCCGACGTTCTTGAAGATCGGGCAGACGTTGAGGCAGGCGCCGCAGCGGATGCAGTGGAGGCTGTCCCGCTGCTCGGGGTCGGCGAGGATCGCCGTCCGCTGGTTGTCGATGAGGACGAGGTGCATCTCCTCCGGGCCGTCGCACTCCCCCGGCTTCCGCGGGCCCGCGTAGAGCGTGTTGTAGCAGGTCATCGGCTGGCCAGCCCCGGCCGTGGCGAGCATCGGCAGGAGCACGGCAAGGTCGTCGAGGTTCGCCACCACCTTCTCGATGCCCGAGATCGAGATGTGCATGCGGGGCAGCGCGGCGGTCAGCCGGGCGTTACCCTCGTTTTCCGTGATCGAGATCTGGCCTGTCTCGGCGACGAGGAAGTTGGCGCCGGTGATTCCCACGTCGGCGTCGATGTAGAGCCGCCGCATGTGCCGGCGGGCGATCATCGTCAGCTCCTCGGGGCTGTCGGTCGGCGCGGTGCCGAGGTGCTTGCCAAAGAGGTCGCTGATCTCCTCGCGGCGGACGTGCATGCACGGGAAGACGAAGTGATACGGCGGCTCGCCGCGGAGCTGCTGGATGAACTCGCCGAGGTCGCTCTCCACCACACCGTAGCCATCGGCTTCCATGGCGGCGTTGAGGTGGATCTCCTCGCTGGTCATGCACTTGCTCTTGATGACCGCTTTCGCCTTTGCGGCCCGGAGCAGGCCGAGGATGATGTCGCGGGCCTCCTCGGCGGTTCGCGCCCAGTGCACCTTCCCGCCGTTGGCCTCGAAGTTGACCACGAACTGCGGCAGGAGTTCGTCGAGCCGGTTCACGGCCGACCACTTGGCGAGGCTGGCGGCGTCACGGGCCTGCTCCCAGTCGCGGTAGCGGGCTTTTTGCGTGTCGCGGCTGGCGTAGTAGCCGCCGAGCGCCTTGCGGACAAACGCCCGGTGACCGGTGTCGCGGACGTGCTCGGCCGCGTCGTGAAGAAACTTCTTCTTGGCGAGGTGCGGGTCCTCGGCCTCGTGAATCGGATGCGGATCGGCGGTGGATGAGCCGGGCGTCATGCGTCGGCTCCCGCGAGCACTTCCGCGAGGTGGATCGTTCGCGGCTGCTTGCCGTTCCGCGACAGCCAGCCGTCGAGCTGCAGCTGGCAGCTGGGGTCACTCGACACGATGTAGTCGCACTCGGTGCGGGCCAGCGACCCGGCCTTCACTTCGGCCATCGCGGTGGAGATCATCGGATACTTCACGCTGAACAGGCCGCCGAAGCCGCAGCAACTCTCCGGCTCGTCGCACTCGACGAGTTCCAGATCCTTGACCGCCTGCAATAGTTTCCGGGGCGCCTCCTTGATCCGCAGTTCGCGGAGCCCGTGGCAGCCGTCGTGGTAGGTGACCTTGTGCGGGAAGCGGGCGCCGACGTCGGTCACGCCGAGCTTCTCGACGAGAAACTCGCCAAACTCGAACGTCCGCGAGGCGAGGTCGAGGGCGGCGGTCTCATGCGACGTGCCGGTGAGCAGTTGGGGATAAAAGACCCGCATCATGGCCACGCAGGAACCGCTGGGGCCGACGACCGCCTCGGCACCGGCAAACACCTCCACGGCGCGGATCGCCACGGCCCGGGCCTCGTCCCAGTAGCCGGCATTGAAGCTCGGCTGGCCGCAGCAAGTCTGGGCCGGCCGAAACTCGCAGTTGTGGCCGAGCCGCTCGAGCACCCTGGCCACGGCCAGGCCGACCCGGGGGGTCATCTGGTCGACGAAGCAGGGAATGAAGAGGCTGATTCGCATGGTATGTGCAGTGTAGACCGGCCTGGAGGCCTCACTACCTTGGTGAGCCATTTCGCAGTTTTTGCGAAATGTCATTCGCAGAAATGGCGAAAAAGCGCCGCGCTCACCCCCCGACCCGTTGTAGTCCAGGGCTATTTTGTGGCGATTTTGGACGTTTTTCCCCAGGACAGCGTTATTTCGTGGAACGGACAACGATTTGGCACGGCGTTCGCTTATGGGTTTAGGCAACGCGAAGTCAATCGCGTCAGATTCGCCCAATCCAAGGTTAGGAACCGATCCATGCACCGCTCGCTCGCCGCCACCGTCTGCCTCGCCATTGCCGCCGTCGTATTCACTGTCGCCACGGCCGATGCCGCACCAGTGTCGCCCATCAACATTTACGGCAACCTCGGCACCGTAAACGCCAGCACCACGAGCAACACCGTGGGCTACCTGAACTTGGCTCAGCAAAACCAGTTCCAGTCCCAGGGATTCTCGGTCGGAAACCAGGTGGGCTCGTCCGCCTGGGATATCCAGCAGATCCAACTCGGACTGGGCTCCACTGGCAACCCCAGCCCTGTGGTCGGGATCTACAGTGATTTTGCCTCGATCAACGGTGCGGTTCCAGGAAACCTCCTGGCCACCTTCACGGGCTCGACGTCCGTCAGTTCGAAGGCAATCTACACGTTCACGGGTTCCTTCACGGCCCTTGAGAACACCAGCTACTGGGTCGTGCTCGCGAACGCCAACTCGGCCTCGCAAGAGTCATATGAATGGTATTCGAACGACGCCTTCACGCAGCCGACGCAGCAGAATGCCTCGAACGTCACCTACCTTGGCACGAAGGAGCGTGATGGCGTGTCCGGCACCTGGAACGGCACGCTGCCCTCGCTGAGCATCGGCATCAATGCGGTTGCTGTCCCCGAGCCCCCGACCTACGCCCTGGCCATGGTGGCTGGCGTGCTGGGAGCGGGTGCAGCCGCCCGGCGGCGGTCGAAGAAGGCCTAAGGCTTGGCTGGCAAGGCAGTCAGTCGCTCGAACAACGAGCCCCCGCTGGAGACGTCCGGCGGGGGCTTTGTTGTTTTCGGAGGGACTGGCCGTTCGTCTCAGGCGCGTCACACTTGATCCTCGCGCGTCGTGGCGGCACCGCAGCCGGCCGGCGACATGCTCGAAGCCGGCGGGACGTGTGAGTTCTCGGCTCAAACGCTTTGGAGCGACCGCCGTGGGGCACACGTCGCACCGGCTTCTGCGCGTGCCTCCGATCCGGCTACTCCCCCTTTCGGAATCACACCAGAGCCCAATGTGACCCGGGAAGACACACAGGTTGAAAACCTGTGCTACGGAGGGCACGAAGGTTGTACGGGGGAGCGAGGGGCTGCCCGTGCCAATCGAGCGGCGTAGGAAACCGAGCGCAGCCTGGAGGGCGAAGCGAGGTTTCCTTCGAGTGAGCGTAGGGCAGGATGCCCGTAGCGAACGTCCGGCGAGATGGCACGGGCAGCCCCGAGCCTCTCGAACAGCTCAAGATCACGTGTGACCCGTCTTAGGCCCGTCGCTTCTCGATGGCCCGCACCATCGCGGTCCCCATGTCGGCAGGGCTTTCGGCGACCTCGATGCCGGCATCCCTCAGGGCGGCCAGTTTGGCCTCGGCAGTCCCCTTGCCCCCGGAGATGATGGCCCCGGCGTGGCCCATTCGCTTGCCCGGCGGGGCGGTGCGGCCGGCGATGAACGCGGCCACGGGCTTCGTGACGTGGTGCTTTACAAACTCGGCCGCCTCTTCCTCCGCACTGCCGCCGATCTCACCCATCATCAGGATCGAGTGGGTGTCGGGGTCGGCTTGGAAGACGGCGAGAATGTCGATGAACGAGGAGCCTACGAGCGGATCGCCACCGAGGCCCACGCAGGTGCTCTGGCCGTGGCCGAGCTGCGTGAGCTGCCAGACCGCCTCGTAGGTGAGCGTGCCCGAGCGGCTCATCACGCCCACGTGGCCAGGGGTATGGATGTAGCCCGGCATGATCCCGATTTTGCACTGGCCCGGCGTGATCACGCCCGGGCAGTTGGGGCCGATCAGCCGGCTCTTTGAGGCCTTCACGACCGGCATCACGCGGGCCATGTCGATCACGGGGATCCCCTCGGTGATCGCGATCACCAGTTCGATGCCGGCATCGACCGCCTCGAGGATCGCGTCGGCGGCGAAGGCCGGCGGCACGAAGATCATCGTGGCGTTGGCGCCGGTGGCGTCGCGGGCCTCGGCCACCGTGTTGAACACGGGCAGGCCGGCGACCTCCTCGCCCCCCTTGCCTGGCGTCACGCCGCCCACCATCCGGGTGCCGTAGTCGAGGCAGCCCCGGGTGTGGAACTCGCCGACCTTGCCGGTGATGCCCTGGCAGATGACCCGCGTGTCGCGATTGACGAGGATGCTCATGGGATTTGTATGTCCGGGTGGTGTGTGTCCGGGTGCAGGGTGGGATGTGCGATTCAGGCCTTGGCCGCGGCCACGACCTTCTTGGCGGCGTCGGTGAGGCCGTCGGCGGTGATGATCTTCGCGCCGCTCGAGGCGAGGATCTTCTTGCCCTCCTCGACCTCGGTGCCCTCGAGGCGGACGACGAGCGGCACGGTGAAGCCGATCGTCTTCGACGCCTCGACGAGGGCGGTGGCGATCGTGGTGCACCGCATGATGCCGCCGAAGATGTTGACGAGGATCGCCTTCACGTGCGGGTCGGAGAGGATGATCCGGAAGGCCTCGGTCACCTGCTTGACGTCGGCGCCGCCGCCCACGTCGAGGAAGTTGGCCGGCTCGCCGCCGTGATACTTCACGAGGTCCATCGTGCTCATCGCGAGGCCGGCGCCGTTGACGAGGCAGCCGATCGTGCCGTGGAGCTTCACGTAGGAGAGCCCCGCGGCCGCGGCCCGCGTCTCGGCCGGCTCCTCCTCGGCCTCGTCGCGGAGGGCCGCCACGTCTTTGTGGCGGAAGAGCGCGTTGTCGTCGAACGTCATCTTCGCGTCGAGCGCCACCAGCGCGCCGTCCTTCGTGAGGACGAGCGGGTTGATCTCGACGAGCGAGGCGTCGAGGTCGACGAAGGCGGCGCAGAGCTTCCGGAAGAAGGACTCGGCGTGCCGCCAGGAGGCGGTCGGGAGGCCGAGCTTCGAGGCGAGCACGCGGGCCTGGTAGGCGCCGAGGCCGCGGTCGGCGTCGAAGGGCTCGGTGAGGATCAGCTCCGGCGTCTTCGCCGCCACCTCCTCGATGTCCATGCCGCCGGCGGTGCTCGCGATGAGGACGGGCGAGCCGACGCGGCGGTCGACGAGGACCGCGCAGTAGAGCTCGCGGTCGATCGCGCAGCCGCTCTCCACGAACACCTGCCGCACGAGTTGCCCCTCGGGGCCGGTCTGGATCGTGACGAGCGTGTTGCCGAGGAGGCCGGCGGCGATCCGCTTCGCGTCGGCCGCGCTCTTCGCGAGCTCCACGCCCCGCTGCTCCGAGCCCTGCACCTTCCCCTTGCCGCGGCCGCCCGCGTGGATCTGCGCCTTGACGGCGCAGACCGGCGTGCCGAGCGCGGTGAACGCCGCGGCGGCCTCGTCGGGCGTGCGGGCGACCTTCCCGGCGAGCACCGGCACGCCGGCGGCCCGCAGAAGGTCCTTGGCCTGGAACTCGTGGATCTTCATGGCGGGAAGCGCCTGCGGGAACGGGTCGAGGGCGGTGCCGGAGAGCCGCAACTATGGCAGGAAACGCCCCGGCCGCAACCCGCCGGGACGCGAAGCCGGAGGGAAGGCCGGTTTGTTCGCCGGGCGGTGGTTCGCTACCTCGGCAGCGCCGCGGCCGCGACGGCGGCCCGCCAGCGTTCGGGATCGGCGGCGGCGAGCCGCTCGCGGTGCGCGCGGGCGGCGGGGAGCGGACAGGCCGAGAGATAGCCGGCGACGGCGCGGCGGACGAGCGGGTCGTCGCGGCCGAGCGACGCCCAGAGAGCGGCCACGCGATCGAGCTCGTCGAAGCGGCCGTAGCGGGCGAGATCGACGACGCACTCCGCGGCGACGGCGGGGTTCGTCGCGAGGCGGGCCGCGGCCGCGGCCGTGCGTTCGCGGGGCAACTCGTCGGGGAGGTTCTCCCAGGCGAACCGGAGCGCGGAAAGCGCGTGCCTGGCGTCGCCGGCCCGCGTGTCGGCGGCGAGGAGGCCGCGGTCGCGAAGGGCGTCGAGGCCACGCTCGCCCTCCGCGACGAGGAGCCCCGCGAGCAGGCCGTCGAAGCCCGCGCGGAGGTCGTCGGCCGGCGCGTCGATCGCCGCCTCGAGGGCCCGCACGCAGAGGGCGCGCTCGGCGGGGTCGGCCACGGCCGCGGCGGCCAGGCCGAGCGCGAGGCCGTAGAAGCCCACACGCCGCGGGTCGGTGGCGGCGCCCGCGAGCCAGGCCCGCACCCGCCCGGTCTCGAAGGTGCCGGCCACGGCACGGACCGCGGCGAAGGGGGCGAGGCCGAACTCGGCGAAGGCGTCGGCCGCGATCGCGGGCTCGGGGTGCTCGAGCCGCGGCACGTACCAGCGGAGCCGCTCGGCCGCGGGCGCCTCCGTGGACGGGGCCGCGGCGACGTGGGCCATCAACGGCTCGTCGGCGGGGATCGCCTCGTAGCGGAGGCCGGCAGCGGCGGCCGTGCCGAAGAGGATCGCGGTGCCCTCGATCGGCGCCTCGACGCGGGCCACCGGCCGCGCGTCGGCGTCGGGCCGGCGGCCGGCGAGCGTGCCGGCTGCGGCGAACGGCTGCACGAGGAGGCCGCCGGCGGCGCGGGCGGCGGGTCCGTCGGCCACGGCCACGATCACGACGTCGGCCGCGTCGCGCCGCAGGGCGAGCGGGCGGCCCACCACGCCGCAGAACGGGCAGGCGGCGAGCGGGCCGGCGTTGCCGAGCCCCGCGAGGATCACGAGCGCCGCGGCGACATGGCGCGGGCCGGGCATCGGGTCAGGCCGTCGCTGCGGCGGAGGGTTCGGCCTTCATCCGCGCCCGCCAATAGGGCGTGGTGCAGAGGAGCAGTTTGCCGGTGCCGCGATAGCAGAAGGCGAGCTTCTGTCCCGAGAGCCAGGAGGCGAACAGCGACCGCGCGGGGCGGCGGACCGAGAGCCGGATGCCGGCCGTGCGGGCGACCACGAACGGCCCGTCGACAATCATCTGGTCGTTCACGAGATCGACCTCCTCGACCGGGCCGGCGACCGAGAGCACCGCCTGCCCGTCGCCGTGGAGCGCGGTCTTGTACCAGAGGAGCCCTTGGTCGGCCCAGTACGCCGTCCAGACGCGCTCGCGGTGGATCGCGAGTTTCACCTCGCCGTCGCTCGCCCAGAAGCACTTCGTGTCGAGGATCCAGCGCTCGCCGGGCGCGACCTGCAGCACGTGGAAGCCGCCGAGGGTCGAGTCGAGGTAGACGGTGCCCGTGCCGCGGTAGCGGGGTCGCATCACCGACTCGTCGGAGAAGAGCGACACCCACCAGCCGCGCAGCGACGGCAGCGGCACGTCCATCGAGATCGCGCCCTTGAAGTGGTTGAGCGCGCCACGCTCGGCGCGCATGTCGTCGTCGTCGAGGCCGACCTTGACCCAGCGCATCCCCTCGGTCGTCTCGATCTCAAACGTCGCCATAGACGTCGACCTCCGCGCCGCGGGTGATGCCCCCCTGCGTCCAGTCGACGCTCCAACCCGGGAACGCGAACTGCGGGTAGGGATCGGGGTCGATCGGCTCCCGGGACGCGTGCACGATGTCGAACTGCCGGTCGGCGCGGATCCGCCCGACGCGGAAGAACTTCGTGGTGTGCTGGGTCTTCGGGTCGAGGCGGACCGGGCCGCCGGGGCCCGCGAAGTCGAGGCCGTCGCGGAACGCCTGCCGCACCGCGTCGGTCGCGAACGACCCGGCCTTCTCGACCGCCTTCTTCCAGAGGTGCACGAGGCACCAGGCGGGCTCCATCGGATCGCCCGTGATGCGGTCGTGGCCGAACTCGGCACGGAAGCCCTCGATCCACGCCCGGTTGGCGGGGGTGTCGAGGTTCTGGAAGTAGCAGGCGGCGGCGTAGTGCCCCTGCACCTGCCGGGGAAGGAGGCTGCGGAGCTCGTCCTCCGAGACGCTCGTGGTCATCACCGGCAGCCGCGCGGCGTCGACCCCGGCCTCGGCAAGCGCGGCGAACAGACCGAGGTTCGAGTCGCCGCTCACCGTGCTCAGCACGCAGTCGGCTTCCGAGGCGAGGATCTCCTTCACCGCGCCGGAAAAGTCGCGGTCGCCCTGGGGCACATAGGCCTCGCCCGCCACATTCATGGTCTTGTCGGCGAGGTACTTCTTCACGATGAAGTTGGCCGTCCGCGGGAAGATGGAGTCGGAGCCGAGGAGGAAGACCTGCTTCTTCAGGCGGCCCGCGGGGGTCGCGAGCCAGTCGAGGGCCGGGATGATCTGCTGATTGGGGAGCGTGCCGCCGTAGACGCAGTGCTTCGCCGACTCGTATCCCTCGTACTGCACGGCGTAGAAGAGGAGCCTGTTCGCCGCCTCGAAGATGGGCAGCACCGCCTTGCGGGCGGCGCTCGTCCAGCAGCCGAACACCGCGACCGCGCCACGGTCGACGAGATCGCGGGCGCGCTTCGGGAAGAGATCGACCCGCGACTGCGGGTCGGGAGCAAGCATCTCGATCTGGCGGCCGAGCAGGCCGCCGGCCGCGTTGATCTGTTCGAAGGCGTGCATCTGGATGTCGCGGAGGCCGGTGGCGCCGATCGCGAGCGAGCCGGTCTGCGAGTGGAGGAGGCCGACCGTCACCGTCGGCGCCCGCGGCTGGATGCCGAGCGAGCAGCCGGCGAAGAGGGCCGGCGACAGCGCCCGGGCGGCGGCCAGCGTGGCCGCCGCGGAGCGGCGGAGGGCCTCGCGGCGGGTGGGGCGGGCGGCGGAGGCGTCGGTCATTGGTTCTCCATCCGCGCGTAGAGCACCTCGAAGGGCTCGGCCGAGATGCTCACGTCGCCCCGGAACGGCTGGTTCATGTCGAAGATCAGGTGCATCATGATCCCGAGGTAGGCGGCGAGGATGCCGCCGAGCATGAGCTGGGTGAGGAACCGCATGTCGAAGAGCCAGCAGATGGCGATGTTGAGGATCGCCCCCACGATCATCACGAACCACATCGACCCGGGCAGCGACGACTTCACCGACAAGAGCCGCATCTGCCGGGCCTCGAGGAAGTTGTTGAGCTGCCTGAGGGCCTCGGCATGGAGGATCTGCTCGCCCGGCGTGGACGGCTGGAAGTCGACGAGCCGCTCGTGGAACGCCCGGGCCCGGATCGTGCCCTCCTGCGGGACGATTCCTCGCCGCTGGAGCGGCCAGGCGTATTTGATCACGTAGCGGGCGTAGTCGCGGAGGAGCCAGCGGAGGTTCTGGGCGTGGGGCTCCGGGTAGCGGGAGACATCCTCGTAGAGCGCCGAGAGCGCCGCCGCCTCGCGGGTGACGTTCGTCCCCGCCTCC
>Ga0208864_1000738_pt1 | contig 10861 bp, 8 predicted proteins | sample CryBogmetaGMA05M_FD_184542 | JGI IMG/M metagenome (GOLD analysis project Ga0208864, IMG submission 184542) | Freshwater microbial communities from Crystal Bog, Wisconsin, USA - MA0.5M (SPAdes) | ecosystem: Environmental > Aquatic > Freshwater > Lake | place: Crystal Bog, Wisconsin, USA...
GTCCAGGAGCTGTCGCTTCCACTGGCTCACCTGGATCGGATGGACGGCGTGGTCGGCAGCGATCTCCTGGATCGTCTTTCGGCCACTGATCGCCTCCATGGCGACCCTGGCCTTGAACTCGGGACTGTGGGTGCGGCGCTTGCTCATCGATGGGAGCCCCTTTCAGGGGCGGTACCCCGCCTCAGAGGTTAACGATGGGGGCTGTCCAGAAAAACCAGACCACCTCAGTAATCCGCGCCGAGCCGGAGATCATGGATCTGGCGGGTGATCACATCCACCCGCTCGAACGCAGGATGGGCCGCCAGGCTGCGCACCAAATCCAGCACATAGGCAGTCTGACCACCCGTATCGCCATCGTGGCCGAGGGGCAGATCATGGCCGCGGAACAGGCCATGCAGATGCAGGTGCAGCACCCGCAGGCCCATCGAATCCGATCACCAGCTGGCATCGCGCTAGGCAGATTTCGGCCTCGCATCGGCCAGACCCGTGGAAACGGCGCACATCGGCCACGCTTGTGCCTCCCCACCAACGCGTCAGAACGTGATCGGCAGTGAAGGGAGCAGCGTCAGCGCTGGGGCAATGAAAACGAAGTGAGGACGAGAAAGGACTAGAAAAATGGGCGTTTCGTTTTGTTAAGCAAGATAGACAAGTCGGAGGATCTTGGCTATGAAGGCTAGTAAAATACAGAAAAGCTCTACCTACGAACCAAACGATGAAACAATCCTGATAGAAAAATGACGATCCTTGCGACAACAAGCCGCGAAGATCATCTACTGCCAAAGAATCCAGTTCCATTGGTGGTCCGCAGCGCTGTAGCCCGCCATCAACCCCGCTCCCAAAGATTCGCAAATAGGCTGCACAAACAATGAAAAAACTTTTTAAGAGCTTCTGCACAACGCTGCTCTCCATCGTGCTTGCTTTGGGGCTTGTCTTCAATGGAATTCCATTGGCTCCCACCTGGGCCGTGGTGGTCGACGAGGCCAAACTGGCTGGCAGAACGGCCAAGAGCCTGCCGAGTTCTGAAGACGACTACTTGCAAGATATGGATAATGGTATAACCAAGGATCCGGAGAAAGTAAGGCTTGCATTAGATCCCTATGTGCCAGGTATCAGTGCCGAGGAAGCAGTCAAGGCAGTGGTACGCGGTCGCAACAACTGGACGATCTGGACCGCAGGCAACGACAGGCTGTGGGACAAGCTGGCGAAGTCAAGTGTCGGCAGCCTGGATCTGCTCAAAACTCTGTCCAGCCACGAAACACTGCCCAACAAACGCTCTAATCGCTGGAAGTATCTTGGACTCGTCAACGAGCCCTGCTTCAAAGAAGCAAAAGGCCCAAGAGCTGATCGCTATGGATTGTGGCTCGATGAGCGCATAGAAAGCAAAGAATGTCCCGCCGATCCCTTTGAAGATGAAACGAAGTATCCGGGCGTCAAGGTAGGAGCCAGAGGCAAGGATGGCCTGCCGGTAGGCTCTTACTACGGCTATGCCTCTGGCATCGTGGGACTAAGGGTGTTTCCGAATCCAGACTTTGACGCTGATGCTCAAAAGAAGTGGGATCCTGAGCGCTACTACACAGATGCATCCTATTACAACAACAAAGATCTGGTAAAACCCTATCGAGTTGGCATGTCTTGCGCCTTCTGTCATGTTGGGCCCAATCCCACGAAACCACCCATCAACTTCAACGAGCCTCAGTGGCAGAATCTAAGTTCCAACGTTGGCGCCCAATACTTCTGGGTCGATCGCATCATCCAACACAAACCTGATGAGGCGAGTTTTGCCTATCAATTGATGCATACATCGAGGCCTGGGGCACTTGACACTTCCCTTGTCTCCTCCGACCAGATCAATAACCCTCGCACGATGAACGCCGTGTACCAACTTGGTGCAAGGCTTAAAATGGCCCAGAAATGGGGGCAAGAAAAACTAACCGGTGGCGAGCTGAACAACAAACAGTTCAATGATTATGTTAAACCAGACGGACCATTGCCCACCAACTCACCTCTAAAGGAGTTATACAACAAGCCAAACGTGATCACGCCACGGGTGCTTAAAGATGGTGCCGACTCAGTTGGCGCTCTCGGAGCATTGAATAGGGTGTATGTCAACATAGGATTGTTTAGCGAAGAATGGCTCAGGCATTTCATCCCGTTGCTTGGTGGACCAAAAATGTCACCATTCAGCATTGCCACGGCAGAAAAGAACTCGGTCTACTGGCAAGCCAATACCAACCAGACCCCAGATCTCGGCCTATTCTTCCTGGCAGCAACCCCACCTGACCACCTCAAGGATGCACCAGAGGGCAAGAGCTATCTCAGTCAAGACTCTAAAGTTCTGGAGAAAGGAAAAGTAGTCTTTGCTAATAACTGCGCCCGTTGCCACTCAAGCAAGCTTCCTGAAAAAGCTTTTGCAAACTTCTTCCCCAACAAGGGTGCTGTTGATGCCAACTATCTGGAGGCCTGGAACGCATATTGGCAATGGACAAAAACCGACGAATTCAAACAGGAGATGCGTAAGATAGTTCTCGAGCCTGATTTCCTTGATGATAACTTTCTCTCTACAGACCTGCGCATTCCAGTCACCCTTCTAGAAACCAACGCAAACAGCACGTTGGCGACCAACGGCATAGCTGGCAACATCTGGAATGACTTCACCTCTAGCTCCTACAAGAGCCTACCGTCAGTCGGCAGCATTACAGTACACGACCCTTATACTTTTGAGCCAAGGGAATACAAAATGCCCGCAGGTGGCAGGGGTTACACCAGACCGCCATCACTGGTAAGCCTTTGGTCAACAGCGCCTTATTTGTTGAACAACACCCTTGGCAATTTTGAGTGGGAAGGGACAACGGAAGCACGCATGAAGTCTTTCTCTACTGGCATAACAGAATTACTTTGGCCGGAAAAGAGAAAAGGGAATGGTGAATTCATCACCGCATCAGGGAAAAAAGCACCGGGCTGGATCGATCGAACAACGGCTACAAGCTACTTGAAGATACCGTCTGGTTTCTTGCCTGATTTCCTGCAACCCAAGCTATATTTCCTTCGCATACTGTTTCCCAACCTGATCAGTGACGAAGGTCTTACACTCGGACCTATACCGAAGGGTACTCCAATAAATCTGCTTTCCAACATTGACCTTTCCCAAAAGGACAAGCTGGCAAGATTGGCACCTCGCTTGATTGCTGATCTCAAGAAGCTGCCCGCCAATGCCACCGATGCCGATGCCCAAAAAGTTTTCGCAAATGTGGCACAACCATTGCTGGCAGCCAACAAGAGTCCAGACTTTGTAGTTAACAGAGGTCATTATTTTGGCACCGATTTTCTGCCCGAATCAGAGGGCGAAAAACCGCTAACAGATGAAGAGAAAGCGTCACTAATCGAATTTCTGAAAACACTCTAACCTTCAATTATTCACTACCATGGATCACGAATTTGAGTACGTTGTTGTTGGCTCTGGTGCGGGGGGCGGAACTGTTGCCGCCAGATTGGCGGAGTTGGGGCATCGCGTGATTCTCCTGGAAGCGGGAGGGGATCCACTCAAGATGAGCGGAGGTTCGCTCGCCTCGCCGCAAGCGAACCGGCTGCCAGCAGATTATGAAGTACCAGTGTTTCATGCCTTCGCATCCGAGAACACTGCGATGAAATGGGATTTCTTTGTTCGGCACTACAGCTCAGATGAACGCCAAAAACGAGATCCCAAATATCGATCCACAATCAACGATAATCAAAAGGTTGACGGCGTTCTATATCCTCGTGCCGGCACCCTTGGGGGCTGTACCTCACATAATGCACAGATCACCGTCTATCCGCACAACGAAGATTGGAACTACATAGCAAAACTGACCGGAGACCCCAGCTGGTCAGCAACCAATATGCGCAAGTACTTCGAGCGAATGGAAAAATGCGAATATAGGCCCCGCAAAAAATTTCTTTCCAACTTCGGCTGGAATCCCACCCGACATGGCTTTCGTGGCTGGTTCCAGACTGAAATAGCACTCCCAATTGAGGCTCTCAAAGAGGACAATTCCTTACTCGCCACTGTGGCAAAATCAGCGGAAGCTGCCGCCATTGAAAATGAACAACTTTTCGAACGACTAGAATGGGGAATCCAGGGCAAAGGTGATCCGAATGACTGGCGTTTAGTAGAAGAGAACGCCGTTGGTCTGCACTACACCCCCTTGGCCACGCGCAACCACGCCCGTCATGGATCTCGGGAAAGGGTTCTGGAGGTGGCCCAACGCCATCCCGACAAACTGCATATTGAGCTGAATGCCCTGGCGACACGGGTGCTTCTGGACGAAAACAACAAAGCCATCGGCGTGGAGTATCTAAAGGGAGAAAGACTTTATCAGGCTCACCACCAACCCAATCTGGATCAAGGAGAGTTGAAAACCATCCTGGTCTCCAGGGAAGTGATCCTCGCTGGCGGGGCCTTTAATACACCGCAGTTACTAAAACTCTCAGGCATAGGGCCAAAAGATGAACTAGAGCGCTTCAAAATTCCCGTAAAAGTTGATCTGCCTGGCGTCGGTACCAACCTGCAGGATCGCTACGAGGTTGGTGTCGTTTATCGCATGAACTTCGAATGCTGGAAATCACTTGAAGGTGCCCGCTACGACACGGAAGATCGACAGTACAAGATGTGGAAAGATCAGCGCCAAGGCGTCTACACCACCAATGGAGCCGTGGTTGGCGTGATCAAACGCTCGCTTGAGGAACGCCCACTTCCCGATCTATTTATCTTTGCGGTATTGGGCCTATTCAAAGGTTACTTTCCCAACTACTCCAGTCTGCTCTCAGAAAAACTAAATTACCTCACCTGGGCCATTCTCAAGGCTCATACCAACAACAGCGCCGGAACCGTGAAACTACGTTCAGCTGATCCACGCGAGGTTCCTCAAATCGACTTTCATTACTTTGATGAAGGAAATGATGATCAGGGCGATGACTTAAAATCGGTGATTGAGGGAATCAAATTTGTGCGCAAATTGGCCCAACCACTGCTAAATGATGGCTTGATCGCTGAAGAAGAGTTGCCAGGCCAATCCATCCAATCTGACGAAGAACTTGGCCGATTCATCAAAGATCAAGCCTGGGGTCACCACGCTTCCTGCTCCTGCCCGATCGGCAAAAAGGAACTAGGAGGTGTTGTAAATGGTGACTTCCAAGTGCATGGAACCGAGAACCTACGGATCGTGGATGCATCGATATTTCCAAAGATTCCAGGCTTCTTTATTGTCACATCTGTCTATATGATTGCAGAGAAGGCAGCAGATGTAATTTCAGCAGCTGCTAAATCCAACCGCACTGGAAACCACAAAAGGCACTAGCCGTTAACCCCACAGCACACAACTCCATGACAGATGATGGATTCCCGATCTGGCTCGAGTACCTGAACAATCCAGACGCTTGGGGTGAAAACCATGAACCGATCAATCCAGAGGATATTCGTCCCGGTTGTCATCCTTTTTATCTGATTCATCCGGCAGGAGAAGAACGGGATGCGATTGTGCTGCTGCATGGCCTCTCTGACTCGCCCTGGTTCATGCGCGCAGTTGGCTGGCGCCTGCATCATCAAGCTGGCCTCAATGTATATGCGCCCCTACTTCAGGGCCATGGTCTGAAAAAGCCCAACAGCATGCAGGGCGTGAGCGAGCTGGTCTGGTTGCGCAATTCGGCCTGGGCTGTGCACCATGCCCGTACGTCTTCACCCAAGGTGTCCGTGGGGGGGCTCTCCACTGGTGGGGCGATCGCCACCCTGATGGCTTTCCGTGATCAAGATTGCGAAGACCTGGCTGATGGCAGCCCACGAGAGCTCCATTTCAGCTCCAACACTGAATCTGCTGGCGGAAATGGGGGCGATGGCGCCACGGAACAGGTGATCAATGGTGGTGTAATGCTCTATTCGGCAGCGCTTCGTTTACAAAAAAAACTCCTGATAAGAGGTCGCACCTTGGAGAGCCTGCTGCGCTCTCCCGTCGGCAGCATTCTCGACATGGTGAATGAACTCATGGAACAACCGGAAGATGGTGTTGATCCACTAATTGGCGACCATCCCTATCGCTATGCCAGGGTTGATATTGGAGCGGCGAGGGAACTGGCAAAAGTGATCAATCGTCTGGATCAAAAACGCCGCAATGGCTTAGGTGGAAAACTGCGAGGTCTGCAAAAAAGATTGTTTGTATCCCATTCTGATGCAGACACTACGGCCGACATCCGTGCCCTAGAAAACCTTTGCCGAGCAACAAGAAACAATGGCTTCGGAGAGGTTAAGTTCTTTCGCTTTGGCAAAGGCTTTCAGATACCCCACGCCAGTACGGTTCTGGCAGAGGTGGCCTTTGGCCAAAGCGGCTCTCCTCTTGAGCCTGCCAATCCCTTCTTCACAGCGATGATGGCAGCTGCCATGGCCAGCGATGTTGTCTGCCCACAACAGTCCAGCAGCAAATAATCCATGAAGCAATCACGCAAACAAGGCGGCCTCTGGCGTGGCTGGGAGCAAATCAATCTATCGATCCCCGAGCTTGAACTGGATGAGCGAGACACGCATTTGGCAAAAGCGAAACAAGCAAAGACCCGCAAACAGCAGCCAATCAAGAGGCTGCGGCTGCTGCGTAACAGCCAACGGCTGACCAACTCATCCAGCCCAGCTTTAAAGGTTCAGCCAAGAAACAGCACATCGGAGGACCAGCAGAATCTGCTGGTGTTTCTGCATGGAATTGACATACTCCCGTCCATTCCAGGATTGCCGTGGGGCAGCATCGACTGTGATCGCTACGAAGGAATCATCAATCTTCTTCTGGAGAAAAGCCCATACAGCGACCACTCTCAACATAAACCACCTGATATCTTGCTTGTTGATTACGTTAATAGCCTCTGGGGAGTGGGACCACAACTAGCAACTGCCCTTTCTCCGGCCATCGGCAAAGCAATTGAATTAGCGGAAAAAACACGCAGACGAGTCAACCTAAATGGTTACAAAAATATTGTCTTAATGGGACACAGTTTTGGCTCCTTGCTGATGAGGAGGGTACTTGTTGATGCCGTGGACAAAAGTGAACCAGTGCAATCAAAAGAATTAGCTGACCAGCCATGGTATCAAAAAGTGAATGGCCTGATCGTTCTGTCAGGCTCAAACCTCGGCTTCAAGATCGCCAAGCCGAAGGGAATCATCGAGAAGTCTGGAGCTGTAGCGTTAAATCTATCAGAGATAATACTTCCTCAATTTGGTAGCATCCTGGTGGCGTTGGGTATCGGAAGGCTCGTGGGCATGGCTAGGCGGAACTCGGCCTGGATTGTGGATACCAGAATCCTCTGGCTACGAAACTATGAGGGCGACAATAAAAAACTTGGCTGCCAACAGAACATTCGAACTCTCTATATCAATGGCGCCCAAGATCAACTCGTTGGAGACGATGACCTGGCCATGGTATATCAGCTTGGCAATTCCTTTAGAAGCTATTCAATTGCCAAGGTAAGGCATGCGGACTTCATGGATATTGATTCCAATCGATCCAGATCCATGAAACTAAATACCTCTACAGAAGAACTACCTGAAATCAGATTCGATCTACAAGACTTATTATCTGTAAACCCGAATAAAGCAACCAACGGTAACACGGACTCTAAACAGATAGCGTCCGAAACCAATCGTTGGACTGAGATCACCCGCGTCTCAGCCCTTCATGAAAACAACACAGATCAGGGCAACGATAGAACCGTGGTATTCCTGATTCATGGCATCCGTGACTTCGCCGCATGGCAAGAAGATATCGACTACAATATACGACTCAGGTACAGGGAAAAAAAGCAAACCGAACTGAAGTCATCAGGCAATGACCATTCCTTCGATAATTCAATTAGCAAAACAGAGCCTGCGACTTCCACCAAAAACTCCGACAAGCAATTGCAGGTCATTCATGTTAAATATGGCTATTTCAACGCGCTTCAATTTATCTTCCCCTCAGAGCGGGCTCGTGCCATCCGCTCTTTTAGCGATGACTTTTATCAATTAATGGCAAGATTTCCAGATCTGAAACAGGAAAACATCCACGTATATGCTCATTCAAATGGTACCTTTGTTTTCGGTGAAGCTCTGCGGCGCTATTCAGAGATTCGCGTCAATCGAGTCTTGATTGCCGGCTCGGTTCTGCCATGCAGCTTTGACTGGAAACAACTGATAAAACACTCTTCAAGTAGAGACCACAACAACAAAGCTCAGATCTGGCAGATTCTTAATTACGCCGCCAACAAGGATTGGCCAACAGGACTGCTCTGCCGAGGCCTTGGCTTCATCCCAGGCTGGCGAACGGGGCAGAAGGGCTTGTTCTCAGGCAAGCCAGCTCCGTTGTTAGGAGTGGGACCTGGCGGCACAGATGGATTCAAGGATTTCAAGAACTTTCCCAACTCAGACAAGCCAACTGAACTGCTTGGCTGGAATTTCTATCTTGAGGGAGATCACGGAGCCAGCCTGCGACCGGGTTACGATTCAGCCAGCCGAATCGCGCGCTACTTGATCGGCTTCAAGCCAGCTAGTGACATAAGAATCGACCATAGAAACACAGCCTATACATCACAAGATCTAAACAATAATATTCATCCTTTAAGCCTGAATCAAGACCAAGTCAATCAAGAAGGCCATAAAAACGTAAATAAAAACAAAGCAATTGGACAAGTACCGTATCCATCCCTCTTTCGCGGTTTGCATGGGCATTTGCTCGCAGCTGCACTATTGGCCGCTGTCATTCTCTTGATTCTGTGGCTTTTTAGTATCGCTTTCCTAGCCATTAATCCATTCGCGATCACCTTACTAAAGCCAAATCTCATCCTGCTACACACAGGTCTATTGGCTGTCGCGCTCTACATAGTCAGTCGCTTTTGAAACGACGAAGAACCAGCGAAGGCCGATTCAAGGCGAAACAAGAGCCGATTTCGGCTTGTCCAGATACTGTTCCAGCGCCTGCTTCAGAGAACAGCCAGTGTGTCAGATGTCAATCAGGTTGACCGGCAGCGTCAATCTGGTTGACCGGTGAGCGGGCTTGGTTTTGGCCTTGCTTCCGGCCTGAACTCCAGATTGGAACCCGATCGTGCCCATGCCTGTCGCGTCGCGCCAATCTGACGTGACCCCCTTTATCGGTCCAGGGCTTATAAGAGTGGGTGGGTGTGGTCATGCGGCAGCTCCCTGTTGAGCTGCCTCCAGGGGCGTACGCCCCTGGAGGGCTGAATGTGGCCTGAGCGTGTTGTACTCCCAGCGCCAGCGATCGGCCAGGATCTGAGCCTCTGGAGCGGTAGTGAATAGCTCGGTATTCAGGAACTCATCCCGGAAGCGCCCGTTGAAGGATTCCGCAAAACCGTTCTCCCACGGGGATCCAGGCTCGATGTACGCCGTGCTGGTGGTGTCGCTGGCATCGCACCAGTCCCGTAGTGCCTGGGCGATGAATTCCGGTCCGTTGTCGGACCGGATCAACGACGGCGCCGGATAGACGCTCGTCAGCTCCTCCAGCACGGCCACCACGTCCTTGGCCTTGCAGCGCCTACCCACCCGGATGGCCAGGCAGAGGCGGCTGTGCTCGTCGATCACGTTCTGGAACTTGAGTCTGCGGCCATCGGCGGTGGCGTCGAACTGGAAGTCCATGGCCCACACTTGGTGGGGATGCTCGGCCCGGTGACGCCTCACCGACCCGTCGGCGGGCCGGGCCCGCTTGCGCTTCCTGGGAGTGGGCCGTTGCAGGCCTTCCTCCCGCCAGAGCCGTTGCACCCGCTTGTGGTTCACCGTCCAGCCCTCGCGGCGCAGGAGGCGGTAGGCCATCCGGCGGCCCCAGCGGATGTGGTCCGCGGCGATCTCTCGGAGACGATGCCGGAGCTTGGCCTCCTCCAGATCGATGACCTTGCCGCCATGGCGCTGGGTGCTGCGGTGCTGCCCCGCGACCCGGCAGACAAAGCGTTCAGAAGCCCGGTAACGATCCTGCAGAACCTTGACGGCCCGCCGGCGGCGTTCCGGGCTCAGAAGTTTCCCTCTGCAAGGTCCTTGAGCATCGCCTTCTCCAGCTCGGCCTCCGCCAGAAGCTTCTTGAGCCGGGCATTTTCCTTCTCCAGTTGCGTCAGGCGCCTGGCTTCCTCGGCCTGCATCCCCCCGTACTGCTGCCGCCAGCGGTGATACGTCGGCTGCGTCACCTCGATCAGGCGGCATACCTCGACGACGGTCTTGCCCTGAGCAATCAGCTGCTCGGCAGTCTTGAGCTTGCGGATGATCTGCTCCGCGGTGTGCCTCGTGCGTTTCATGGTGAAGTCCCCGGCCCAGTCTGGCCGGTTGAGGACTCTCATTCACCCTGGACCGGTTTCCGGGGTCCATGTCACCGGAGATTCGCTCGATCGAGCGTTCCACCTCAGATGCACTCGTGCGGGCCTATCACGAAATCGCGGTCGCCGCACGCAAGGTCGATTGGAAAGCCCTCGGTCAGGCGATCGACAAGCAGCACCGCCACCAGTTGGAGGCCCAGAGGCTTGAACTCCGGCGCCTGCGGGAGGAGCGGCTGAGCAGAGCTCTAGACGAAGCCCAGAAGCGCCGCGAGTTTCACCAGAGCCAGATCCTGAAGCGAGAGCAAGCGCTCCGCCAGACCAGGGCCGAGCAGCGCAACAAGCAGTTCTGGGACGATGTCGGCAAGTGGCTGGGACGAGCGGTTTCAGATTCCGTCACGTCCAGATCAGCGGCCTCCCCCAAACAAGGCAAAACCTCGGTCAGCTCCTACACCCGCAAGGACGGCACCCGGGTTAAGTCGCATAAGAGAGGGTAGCCATGGCCTTCTTGTTCACCCCTCTGACCCAGCAGGTGATCTCTGCCCTCTCGGGCACGGCCAGCAAC
>Ga0208864_1000751_pt1 | contig 10756 bp, 8 predicted proteins | sample CryBogmetaGMA05M_FD_184542 | JGI IMG/M metagenome (GOLD analysis project Ga0208864, IMG submission 184542) | Freshwater microbial communities from Crystal Bog, Wisconsin, USA - MA0.5M (SPAdes) | ecosystem: Environmental > Aquatic > Freshwater > Lake | place: Crystal Bog, Wisconsin, USA...
GGCTTCTCAGATGAACTGTTTACGCTGATTTCAGAGATTGCTGGATCTCTTTAGAGGATGCCGAAGAGCTTGCGCGAACGGCGGCGACGGCCAGCCATCGGGGCCACCGGCGCGGGCGCGGCCGCGGGCGCGACCATCCCCTCATCATCACCACCGCGGCGGCTGCGGCGACGTCCACCGAGAGGCAGCGGCGACAGGGCGCCACCGAGCTTGATGTGCGCCTTCTTGGCGCGCTTCAGGAGCGTCGCCTTGCGACCCGTGGTCTTCACGCCCGCGGCGCGCAGCTTGCGCTTGAGTGTCTTAACCTTCATTGTGTGACGACGTCCGCCCATGGCAGGAGCACCAGTAGTCATTGATTCCGACATATTGCTATGTTCATTCTCAAGAAAAAACGCGAACTCACGCAGAGCAAGAAAGACAGTTCGTCGGCTCAATCGTAAATTGCTGCGCCTTGGCGGCTGCCTTCGTTCGCAGGTAGTAGCACCCCGTCTTCAATCCCTTCTTCCACGCATAGAAGTGCATAGATGACACCTTGGACACAGTAGGCTCAGCGAGGAAGAGGTTGAGCGACTGTGACTGGCAGATGAAGGGTCCACGGTCGGCTGCCATGTTAATCAAGGTCTTCATCGGAATCTCCCACACAGTCCTGTACAGGTCACGCAGCTCGCTCGGCAACTCCAGCATATTCTGGATGGAGCCGTTGTTTGCGATGATGGCTGTGCGAATCTCAGGCGTCCACAACCCACGCGACACCAAGTCCTCCACGAGATACTTGTTCACGACAATGAACTCTCCTGATAGGACCCTGCGCGAATAGAGGTTGGACGTAACCGGCTCAAAGCACTCATTGTTGCCCAGAATCTGTGAGGTAGACGCAGTCGGCATCGGAGCCACGAGCAGAGAGTTGCGCATACCGCCCGAACAGAGTTTGCGTAGGTTGTCCCAGTTCAGGTACGTTGACTTTGGCTTCTCATCCCAGAGGTCAAACTGCATCTTCCCCTCGCTCATCGGAGACCCCTTGAAGGTGAGATAGGACGCATGACCATTCAACGGAAGGCCGCGCCACTCATCATGTGTCGAACCTAACATACTGGTCGTAGCCGCAGCATAATAGATGTTCTCAAAGATCTCGCGGTTCAGGTCTGCGGCCTCCTGTGAGGTCCATGCTAGACGCATCAGCGCAAATGTGTCGGCCAACCCTTGGACGCCAATTCCGATGGGGCGATGACGGAGGTTCGACCGCTTACACTTCTCGGTCGGGTAGTAGGTCTTGTCAATAACGATGTCCAGGTTGCGAGCCAAGACACAGGTATACATCCTGAGCTTTTCAAAGTTGAATCGTCCATTCTCGACAAATCGTGGGAGAGCCAGTGACCCAAGGTTGCAGACCGCCGTCTCCTCCGGGCTGGTGTACTCGATGATTTCGGTACAGTTTCCTGTGAGAATACCGTTGAAGATACCGGCATGATTGATCGGTTCGTTGAAGCAATACGTGTCGTCGCGCCGCCCATTGCGAACTACTTGTACAACCGTGACAAACTGTTCCGCATTACGCTGGGGCATACGGGTCACCCACTTGAGACGATACGTCTTGAATCCAAGTGTAGATAGATGATAAAGTCCATTTGAAGAGATGAGAAGCCGCCAAAGAGGCTTGCATTCAAACTCTGCGTACCCCCCGCGTCCATCGGGTAGCATCGTCTTTCGTTCGGGGAAAGCTTGGGTGATCTTCGATTGAACACCAAGCGTCACCAGCATAGACTGAACATCCTTCAGAAAGCTGTATTCAATAGATGCGACTTGGATGCTCTCGTTGGTTCCGTTGCGAGATACCGATCCATCGGCGTCAAGATATCCGGCAAGCCACTCGAGACGGCACCGGATGGATGTATTCGTAGGAACTTTGAACTTCGGTTCAAGACCAGTAGGAAGCTGGGTATTCAGACGGCCAGACGCATCCTCAACGCCAGTCATAGTGCGAACGGAGAGGTGTTTCACCAGGTTCTTCTTCTCTCCATACAGCGACATCGAAGGGCGTCCGTTTGAGTATGTACCATCGCCACAGAAGAACCCATGTGTGTAGGCATATTCGAAATCAGGATTGACGTACTCGGTGACTGTAGGCAACCCGGACTTCTTAAGCTTCATTCCGGTCTTGAGGTCAGATGCGTCAATACGGAGAGCATTGGCAATTGAACGCTTGTCATCGTATCCCTCTGAAACGAGAAACTTGTGATACGGTGTGCATGTAAGTACACGGCCATCACTCAGTTCCACATCAACTAACTCTTGATCCACACCGGTCTTGGCGACCGTGACTTCTGAGAATGCGTTGCCGTTCCACACCCTGACTGGCTTTCCACGGGCATGGATATCCTCAATCGGGAACTGGCCCTCATCTGTGAGAACCAGTGTCTCCGGGGCAACACAAAGGTTGCTTGACTTGATGGTTCCGAGGTTCTGCTGGTTGGACTTGGCATTACACGCGTCCTTGTAAAGCAGATAAGGCGTACCAGTTTGGATTTGAGCATCTACTATCATGGCCCAAAGTTTCTTAGCAGGCATCTGCCTCATGAACTTACCCTCTGCCTCGTACTTGTCGTAGAGTTCACAGAAGTTAGAACCCCATGTATCAGACAGACCGGGACACTGATCAGGAGACATCAACGACCACATTTCATCCTTCTCTACGCGCTCCATAAAGAGATCAGGAATCCAAAGACCGTAAAACAGGTCACGGGCTCGCTCGTCCTCCGCACCAGTATTGAGCTTCAACTTAAGAAAGTCCTCGATGTCCGCATGCCATGGCTCAAGATAGATCGCGAAAGATCCATTACGCTTACCTCCCTGATTGACATACTTTGCAGTATCATTGAACACCTTCAACATCGGTGTCAGACCAGTGGACTTACCATTCGTTCCCTTGATAAACGAGTCACGGGCACGAATGTTGTGAACCGAAAGACCGATGCCACCAGCCCACTTGGAAATCTGCGCACACTCGCCGAGCGTATCGTAGATCCCCTTGATCGAGTCATCCTGCATATGAACCAAAAAACAAGAGCTCAGCTGCGGGTGGTTCGTGCCAGCATTATAGAGGGTAGGCGTGGCATGAATGAAATAACCCTGCGAGAGTGCGTCGTAGGTCTCCTTCACAAGAGAGAAGTTCTTTTTGTGGAGCTGAATCGCAACACGCATCCACATGTGCTGAGGGCGCTCCCATACACGGCCATCACGACGGCGCAGAAGATAGCCCTTCTCCAGCGTCTTGTACCCAAAGTAGTCAAACATGAAATCGCGAGAATAGTCAATCATCTTCTCAAACGTAAGATCCTGTGCAACCTTGTAATAGTCCTCTGCAACCACACCCTCGTCAAAAAGAACCTGAGCCGAATCAATCAGACGAGATGGAGTATTCTTCTGATGGTTATCAATCAGAATACGGGCAGCCAGCTTTCCATAATTTGGGTGATACCTAGCCTGCATCATCGCACAGGTCTCTGCTGCGAACTCATCTAACTCAGATGTCTTGATTCCATCTTGAATCTGATTACAAACCTTTTGTGCTACCAAGTCGGGATTGACATGCGAAAGTCCCTCTGCAAGACGCTGAATACGGCTCAAGACCTCATTGAAAGAAACAGGCTCTCGGGTTCCATTACGCTTGATGACGTAAATATGGTCAGACATCTTCAATACTCTATCATCCATTCTTACCTTTAAGCGGGTATGTTTTTACCGACTAAAAGATGCGATGCGTGGGAATCGAACCCACGACCCTGGGCTCATAAGGACCATGCTCTACCAACTGAGCTAGCATCGCATGGAAAAATAAATTATTGGCTTTCGCCGGTTGTTTATAGATTTTTGTGTTTAAGTTAGAACCTCGAACCGATATCAAACAGAGATCCATTGTGCTCGTAGTTGGTCGTATTGACGTAGGTAGATGCGCCATAATGTTCCACATCCTCCCAGTTGTTGATGTCAGCCTCCTCGTCAAGCTGACGCTGAGTCTTGACACGCTTCACGCGAGAGCGGCGATTTACGACCTGCCAGCCCTTTGCATCGTCGTCCATGAAAGGCTCACAGACACAGGGGTAGAGGTCACCGCCAGGTAGCTGGATGTGGTAAGCGGGCTGTAGCTTGCACTCGCGAAGTCCCTCGGCATACTTGAGACGAAGGCGGTGAGTCTCGGACAGGTCACGAGAGTTGGTTGTGTGGTAGCGGGCAGCGGCAAGAGCGAGGAAATTGGAAGTAGACATTTTAGCAGTGGGTGAGGTCTATTGTCTTTGCAGAACCTAGTTCCATTTTATAGGACTAACGACGGAGGAAAGGAAGGAGACTTTTAACATGTCTCGGAAGTTCGGTTGGTTTTTCTATCCTGTTTCTACTATCTGTGGTGATATATGCGTCAAAATTATACTTACAGACAATTACATCAATAAAGCTCTCAGTTTTTACCAGTGGAAGCGCACGTTCAACCCAATCCCCATCTTCACCCCACATGGTGTTGAATGCTATTGACTTGAATTTTTGATTCCATGCACATACAATCCATGGAGGGCGACGGCAGTCGGCATATGACCCCGGAACAGGACCGGCGTTATGCTCAATTGGATTTCCAAGACCAAATGTAACAACATACGGTGTTTTCTGAGGATTTGGACTATCGCAGAGTTGCTTGAATGTAATTACATCAACATCCTTAAATGTTTCCTGATACACTTCATCCAACCTAAGAATATCATCGTCATCATGACAAAACATAAAGTACTTCCCATTTGCGATATTCTTAAGTGCCTCCTGTTTATCTCCACATCCCCTCTTTCGGTTATCCATAAAAAGAAGAACTTCAATATCCTTACCTTCTGCCATCTTTGTTACTCTTGTAAAAAGTCCCTTTGCCATATCCCAACGTTCAGGAATAGCCGGAATCAAAACACTTAACTGCATTTATTTTGTAATCAACTTTATGTCTATATGGGACGACTCAAGCTCTTTGACAAATAAGCTCATTGCATAAGGCATCTTCATTGTTTCACGACTTGTATCTAGAATTCCTGTCTCCCGATTGATCTGAATATCGGCAACATCTGACCTATCCATAAAACTCTCGTGAAGAAACTTGGACATTCCATGAGAGTTCATACAATCCTTCTCCATCTCTCCAATCGCTAGACCACCACCCCGAGATCGTCCGTGAACGGGTTGGTGTGTCATCAATGTCTTGGGCCCCGTAGAACGGTAGTTGATCTTGTCCTCTACCATGTGCTTGAGTCGCTGATAGTACACAGGTCCCATGAAGATATCAGCTTCCATCATTTCACCCGTAAGTCCATTGTACAAAATCTCAGAACTGTATGGCTCATATCCCTTGAGAATCATCAGTTCGCGAAGATCTGAAACACGCCTTGATGTTGTAAAAGGAGTCGCATCTACAAATGACCCAAGCTGAAGACCAATCCGATTGCAGGAGCTCTCAAGGAACTGACCAACTGTCATACGAGTAGGCAGAGCGTGTGGATTGAAGATGATATCGGGCCGAACACCACTAGCCGTAAAAGGCATGTCTTGCTCAGGCATTAACATACCGCATGTTCCCTTCTGTGAATGGCGAGATGCCATCTTGTCGCCTGGAACCGGCGATCGCTCTTCTACAATACGGATCTTGACTCCCGATACATAGATATCCTTTCGCTGTTGTTCGACAACTTCTGATCCAATCTTGACCTTGTATGTATAGACTGCATCCACTCGTCCATGCTGACCACGCTTTGGAAGTTCGGAGACATCCCTGAATCCCTCGGTATTGACCGGGCTGAGAATTCCAACCAGCACCGTCTTGTCAGTCACATGTGACCCAACCTTGATATATCCATTTGCATCAAGCTGTGAATAGTCTGCATCTTCCTTTCGCTTTACGGATTCCTTGTACTTGGCATTGGTCAGCGGATTTCCGAAGACTGTTTGGAGATGAGAAGACTGATCAATCATCGTTTCCTGAATATCGTAGGAGTGGAAGTACATTGTGCGGAACATTCCCCGTTTGAGAGAGTTACTATTCAGAATTACAGAGTCCTCTTGGTTATGTCCTCCATACGTTGTGATTGCAACCAGTGCGTTTTCACCATACGGCATACAACCACCTGCACCCATGATTTCGCGGTACATCCATGTTTGTGAGATAGGCTTCTGAGGGTTCACTGTCATTGCACAGATTGTGTCAAACCGCTTCGTATAGTTTGTGTGATACCAAGAACATGCCTGCTTCTGCTGAGCAATCGCAAAGTTATTACGTGTTCCAGGATTGTGATCGGAAAAGGGAACAAGATTGGTAATGGGTGACATACAAAATGTCATGTGAATCTCTGAACGATGTTCAGAATGGAACGGTGTAATGGAGAACATAGACACATCTGATTCTTGGGCATCTACATAGTCCATAAGTTTTTGAACTGTATCCCAAGAAGGGGCAGCAAGAACCTGATTTGAAACAATGCCCTCACGATACACTGGGCGAACAGGACGTCCTTCATCTGAAGCGATTGTATATACATTTTCAAGGCGGTTCCACCCAAGGGAAACATCTGTCTTAAATTCTCCTGCACGACGAGCATCTATCAGAATCTTGTGAAGCGTTTCTGTTTTACCAGGACATACCGCAAAGAGATCTGAATTGATAAAGATCTTTGTCCAATGAGGCATCCATGTAGAAGGAAGAACATCTGAAATTTCAAGAACCAACTTGGTATCAAGAATCCTCTGCTTGATCAAGTTAGACGGATAGGATGTTGAAACCTTTGCAAGAACGGCCAGTGATTTGAGGTGGCCAACGCTGCTTCCATCGGGAGAATCAATCGGGCACATAAGCCCAAACTGTGATGCATACAGACGGCGTGGCGGAGCAGTATTCATAGAAGGATCAATCTGCAATGAAGTTCTACGGAGCTGTGACAGGTAGCCAATATACGAAATACGGTTCAGCTCCTGCGAGATTCCATTGCGACCACCCCACTGACCCTTGAATGACCGGCTGAACTCGCTGATCATCCTCCATTCGCGCCAGTAGTTACGGACAGTCTCACGCTCAATCAGACCAGTAATTCCACGTCCCTTGTAGGTTTCCCTCTCATACTGAATACGGCTATCCATACGGAGCTGCATATCCTTCGCCATCTCGCGATACACACGTCTGAACTCTTGAAAGCAGAGGTCACCCGAGGTAACAAACCGCTTGAACTGGATATTGTCACGATCTGACACTGGCTTGCGTTTCAATGTGACATCAAATGCCATGCGCGTCATATGTCCAATCAGATAGGCCTTCCTGCGAAACAGAACACCGATGTCACCACCTTCTACATGAGGAAGCAGTAATTCGTGAATATTTTCAATGACTTCCGTTCGCGACTTGCGCTTCGTGTTTGCAGCAAGAAGTTCAGTATCATTCTTTCCCGAAATTTTGAGATGAGTTTCATGGCTCAGAACAATCTGTTGAAAAAGGTCATCATATGCCAACCGGTCACGATCGGGAACACCTGCAAGGATTGTGTCGTAGATTTCGCGGTCAGTTGAAACGCCAAGGGCACGGAACAAGGAAATCAGTGGCACGGGATCACGGAATCCAGGCAGAGTGATTACAGCCAACCTGCGGTCACGGCCAAGTGAATCATAGTCATCATTGTATGTATTCTCAGGAGGCAGAACCAAAAAGTGTGAGTAGGGTCCCTTTGTTGCATCCTCTGATATGGAGCGAATGCCAACATAGACTTCTTTGAGATCACCAAACTTAGCATTGTATGTGGTTCCCTCCTCTTCTGCTTTCTTCTTTTCAACATCGATGACGCTAGGCTCCTTCTCTCCACCGGATGCCCTACGCTCCCTCTCTCCAACATAAATCATATTGTTACCTAGCAGCTCCTGAGTCAACAGAACCTTCTCAGCACCGTCAATGACAAAGTAGCCGCCGAGTTCGTAGATGCACTCACCAATGTCATATCCGTTCAAGCCGGTCAGGTAGCAGTTCTTGCTGCGAAGCATCAGGGGGATACTTCCAAGATCGATATTCTCAAACTTCTTCACCTCCGAAGGACCGTCAGAGAATGCATACTCAACTTCGATATCTCCGACCAATGTCATAGCATAGGTCATGTTATCAAGACGGCATTCCTGAGGAACAATAGGTCGGCCCTGGTCATTCACAGGAGGTTTGAACGAGACAACCCCATTCTTTCCGCCAATGTAGACACGAATATACCGAGTACCGGGCTGCTTATCTGTTCCAGGTAATTCCAACTGAATCGGATTACTTGCACGAATAAACGTAGGTATCTTTGTTTCGGTCATCGCATTGTACGAGTCAAGATGATGTTGAACAAGTGGAAAGGACGAATCCCTAAAAAAAGTTCGTAATACATGCCTAGGGGCTTCCATTGTTTTGTCACCAGTAAGCATTTTCTCTAGAAAGACGAAGGATAGACATGTGGAGTGAAACACGCCGTCCTGAGTTTCTCCATCAAGTATTCGGACACGGTGAAATAAAGACTAGTCTGAATCGGTATTTGACAACAAAGCCTTATACAGATGTGTTTCTCCTACATGGACCTCCTGGAATTGGAAAGACAACGATGGCACTTGCTTCAATTCGATCAAATGGAATGGAGCCACTTGAGATTAATGCAAGTCAGTCCATGCGCAGTCACGATGATGTATCAAACTTGATCAACTCGTGTAGACATACACGGAGTATTTCATCCCTCATTCGAGGCGATCAAAAATCCATGTGTTTAGTGTTAGATGAGATAGATGGTTCTGACCCACATGCTCAGAGAAAGTTAGCCACATGGATGACGTCTGATGAACGTAAAATCCCAGTGTTGATGACATGTAACGAAGTTCCAAGAATTCTTAAAGACAACCCTCGTGTACAGGTACATCGGTGTTATCCACCAAAACCATCTGATTTGCAGGATCTATTTCCAACTCACGATGTTACAGCATTAACAAAAAGGTTCAAACATGATGTTCGCAGAATCATGCAATTCCTTCAATACGGAGAATCAGATCAACTGCCATCGGCTACATTACCTACTGATTGCTCCCCGGAAGTGTCCCATATTTTGAGACAACGAATGTGGATTGAAAAAGATCCCATGGTACGTTCCATCGAGTCTGAAATACCCTGCGACCGTTCACAGAATTCAAAATCTCAGCACGATAAGTTGAAGGTCTAGCAAGAAGATCTGACTTGTCAACTGTATTCGCTGAATGGCCCATCACAACGATCGTATCCTCTGCAGGAACCTGAACCATCTTAGCAGCCCACTTGTTTGTAAAACTGAGCTCCTCGCCACGAGTCTTAGTTTCATCAAACCGGTTCTTCTCTGCGTATTCAGCTCTAACCGTATAGGTAGCCGCAGTACCATGGTTATCATGAAAAGGCCCTGTTGACATCAGCACATTCTCACGTGTCAACAATAGATACATCTTGGAACTCGCAGCAATGTCCTTTGTCTTATCTGCTTCAAGAGCAGCTACTCCCGCTGAAACACGAGTAGAGGGATAAAAATCATCGTCGTCCCAAAACACAATATAGTCACACCGTGGCTGCGATAATGCGATGTCAAGGCATCGGTTCCGCATCCATGCGACAGTCTTCTCACCTTCAACATGCTCGTAAATATGTCCATCTGAATCCCAAGACTGGCCATGAACCGTAGAATTATCTACAACGACCCAAGCCATACAATCCTTCGGATACAGTTGTGAATCAAAGCAATGACGCGAGAATTTCTGTGACCACCTTCTGTTTCGTGTTGGAGTACAAACAATGACAAAGGGTTGCATGTTTAATTTGTAGCCGTAGTTCTTATATCATTACGACAAACGGGACAATAGCAACTGTGAGAGAACCACTGTTGAATACAACCTGTATGGAATGAGTGGCTGCAGTTACGAAGCTTGGTTCCCTCTCTAAGTTCTTCCTGACAAATTGCACAGGTCTCGTCTTCAACCACTACGTCCTCGGTTCCTACTGCTATCTGTTCTTGACTCGGTGTAACTGTCACAGGTTCACTCCAATTCTCAGGTAGATTGATTGGCATTGTAAGTCTGATCGTATTTCCACTCATGAACCTAGAGACAAGAACAAGAATGGCAGAATTCATCGCCGTGTGCTGGGCGATCAGCCGTTCACGACCATCCGGCATAAGGCGCATCGTATTGTAAAAAACTCGGTCAGCCTCCAACATTGAGTGTAATACATCTAGTACATCTGTTCTCTCTTCTGACATTACGTATTATCAACACTAATTACGTAAGTTATTTCCGTACATAAGCATCCATTGGACCGCGAACCGAAGCTTTCACTTTCTTTGATAGAACCGGGGATCCAAGAAATATCATTGAATCCAACTGGGCTTCCTTCTTCTTCAGTACAGCGAGTGTAGCCTCCTCTTCATCACCGTACTTTTCCATGGCCTTATCAAACATTGACTTGTAAGTTTCCTTTGGAGGTGAATATCCATCAAGCTGATCAATACAGAGAGCAAACAGCTGTGCGACAGGATTCTGAATTTGGTTTGTGATGTAGAACTGTGTATCCGGTGTCAACTTATTTGCCTTGACATAGTCCACGTGCTCAATTCGGTCACCTTGGCTAGTCTTGTGTTTGTTTTCGGCAACGTACACATACTGCAGGCGATCACCAACCTTTGGAGCTGTACCTGGATCACGAGCTGCCATTCGGTCTGCTAGA
>Ga0208864_1000754_pt1 | contig 10724 bp, 7 predicted proteins | sample CryBogmetaGMA05M_FD_184542 | JGI IMG/M metagenome (GOLD analysis project Ga0208864, IMG submission 184542) | Freshwater microbial communities from Crystal Bog, Wisconsin, USA - MA0.5M (SPAdes) | ecosystem: Environmental > Aquatic > Freshwater > Lake | place: Crystal Bog, Wisconsin, USA...
TCTTCGCCACGAGCGTCGCGATCTCCGACTTCAGGGCCTCGATCCGCGCCTGCATCCGCCGGTGCGCGTCCTGCTCGGCGGGCGTGGCGAGCACGTTCTCCCGCCAGCGGGCGAGCCGCTTGAGCGACTCCATCGTTTCGGTGCTCTTGAGGATCCCGGCCAGCGCGTAGTAGTCGGCCTGCGTGACGGGATCGAACTTGTGGTCGTGGCAGCGGGCGCAGCCGAGCGAGAGGCCGAGGAAGGCCCGCCCCGTCGTGTCGATCTGCTCGTCGATCACGTCCATGAGCAGCTTCGTCTGGTCCCCCTCGGCGAGAAACTTCGGACCGAGCGAGAGAAAGCCGGTCGCGACCCGCAGCTCCACCACGCGGGCGGGGTCGGCGCCGCTCCCCACGAGCAGGTCGCCGGCGATCTGCTCCCGCACGAAGTCGTCGAACGGCTTGTCGTCGTTGAACGCCTTCACGACCCAGTCGCGATAGCGCCAGGCGTTGCCGTGGGCGACGTTTTCGTCGAGGCCGTTGGAGTCGGCGTAGCGGACGACGTCGAGCCAGTGCCGTCCCCAGTGCTCGCCGTAGTGGGGCGAGGCGAGGAGCCGGTCGACGACGCGGGCGAACGCGTCGGGAGACTCGTCGGCGATGAAGGCGTCGATCTCCTCCGGCGTGGGAGGCAGGCCCGTGAGATCGAAGCTCGCGCGGCGGATGAGCGTGGGCTTGTCGGCGGCCGCCGCCGGCTCGATGCCCTGCCCGGCCATCGCGGCGTCGAGGAAGGCGTCGATCGGATGGGCCGCCGGCGCCGGCAGCGGGGGACGCACCGGGGGCGAGAGCGACCAGAACCTCCGCGCCGCGGTCAGATCGATGCCCGGCCTCACGACCACCTCGATCCCCCCTTCGGGATGCGCCGCGCCGGCGTCGATCCAGGCGGCGAGCGTCGCGATCTCATCGGCCGGAAGCCGTTCCTCCGGCGGCATGGCGAGCGTCTCCTCCACCCGCCGCACCGCCTGCAGAAGCAGGCTCGCGTCGGCGTCACCGGGGGCGACCGCGGGCCCCGACCTCCCGCCGGCGGCGATGCCCGCCCGCGTGTCGAGCCGCAGGCCCGCCTCGGCCGTGTCGGGGCCGTGGCACGCATGGCATCGCCGGGCGAGGATCGGCCGGACGGCCGCGGTGAAGAATCCGGGGTCGGCGGCCGCCAGCGCCGGGCCGTCGGCGGCGGCAGGTGGCGACACGGCGGCGGCCACGGCGAGCGCGGCGATCGCCAGCAGGCTGCCACGCGGAGATATGCCGCAGTCCACACGCACGAGCGGAAACCCCTGCACGCGTCGTTCGAAGCCACGCCGACCCGGCCGAGCCACCAGGCACCCCGCCAACCCCACACTATACATCGGCCGTCGCCACCGAAGGCCCGGGGCGGGGCCCCTCCTCGCACGGCCGACTCGGGCCTGACGCCACACGCGTCGGGCGTCAGGGACGGCCGCGCGGCTCGGCCGTGCCAGGTGTCCGCCCTCCTTCCGCCGGCGCGGAGGCGGCATACCCCTGATGCACGGTCGCGCCGCGTCGACATGGTGCAGCTTGCCCACGCTTCGCGGCCGGAGATCCGCGGACCCGCCGTCGGCGGGGCGACGGGGCCGCAGCCTCGCCGCAGACCGACCCCTTTCCCTCCCCGCCGCGGCGGCGACCACCCCCCGCGGGGGAGCGCGAGCCCTGCCGCCGACGCGACGCGCGCCCGCGACGATCGCGCGATTTGCCCGAGCCGTAGAATCCCGGCACGAACACCGCGGTATCGACGCCCACCGCCTCGCCGCGGAGCCGCGCCGGTCACACGCGGCGTGCACGGATCAACCTCGGCATGCGCGACACGTCGGCATGCGCGACACGGAGGATTCGCATGATCAGGCGGTGCTTGCCCCGGCGGCGCGTCGGAACGATCGCCGCGGCGGTCATCGCGCCGCTCGCCCTCACGACGGCGCCGCTGCAGCGGTCGGTCGCGGCCGAAACGCGTGCGTGGCCGCCGACCGCGGCGACCACCGGAGCCGCCACGAGGTCGTGGACCCCGCCGTTCGCAGACGACCGGTGTGGGGATGATGGCGCTGATGACGGCGAACGGCGGCTGTACGTGACGGGCATGGTGGGCTCGTCGCTCTCGCCCCCCGTCGGTGGCGCCGCGACCGGGCCGTTGGGCAATGCGACCGTCTCGGGGGAAGGGGCGATCGGCGTCGCGATCCCGCAGACCGTCGGGGATTGGCGGTTCGAGGTCGAGGGACGCCATCGCCCTGCCGCCCGGACGGCCGGCACTGCATCAGCCGGCATGGCGGCGCACGGCACCGCAGGCCGCCACGCCGCGGACGACGCAACGCCGGCCGCCGCCGGCTGGGCGACGACGGCCAACGCCTGGCGCGACCTCCCGCTCGTCGGCCGGGTCGCGGCGTATGCCGGCGGCGGGATCGGCTGCGGCGGCGGCGGCCCGGGGGAGCCGCGCGGCGGCACACTCGCCTGGCAGACGGGCGGCGGCCTCGCCTGGGCGTGGCACGACCGGCTGACGCTCGACGTCGGCTACCGTCTCCACGGACAGGAAGCGATCGGCGGCCGCCCGTCGGCCACGCCGGCGGGCGAGGTGCTCTTCGCGGTGCGTCTCTACGAGCCGTTTCGCCGCTGGGGGAAGGAATAGCGGGCTCCCGGCGCGTCCGTGCGGGCGGGCTGGCGCCGTCCCGTCAGCTGGCCGTGGAAAAAGTCCTCCGGGACTTTTTCCAGGTAGGAAAACCTCCGGTTTTTCGCGGGTGCTGCGCACCCGGCACGTCATCCATGACGTGCCGCAGGCTGTTGGTCCACAGCCTGTCAGCGGAGCGTCGAATAGTCGGTCGGCACGAGGAACTCCGACACGACGCCGTTCTCCTTCTCCGTCAGCGACCCGCCCGCCTTCTCCTCCGACGCCGCCTTCGCCTGGATCCAGACAGGATCCTGCCGGAACGCCCCGAACGACTTCTGCGCCGCCTCGACGCTGTCGTGCGCGAGCAGGTAGACGAGCATCCGGTCGGCGTGCGGCTGGTCGGGGAGGAAGTTCCAGTAGATCAGGTTCGTCATCCCGTGCTTCGCGAAGAGCCCCATCGTGTGCTCGCGGAAGCGGGCGTTGAGCGCCGGGAGGTTGCCCGCCGTGGTCGTGTAGGTGCGCAGCTCGATCGCCCGGCCCGCCTTCCCCGGCGTGGTCGGCAGCTGCGGCGAGTAGTCGGTCGTCCGCATCCGCCGCGACACGATCCGGTCGACGAGCTTCCCGTCCTTCTCCGACGCGGCGTGCACCTGCTTCCAGTCGGGGTCGTCGAGGAACGCCTTCCATGAGGCGTCGGCGGCCGCCGCCGAGGCGTGCCTGAGGAAGTACACGAGCTTCCCCTCGGGATTGTCCCCCGCCGGCACGAAGTAGCCGACGTTCGTCATGCCATGCTTCGCGAAGAGCTTCGTCGTGTGGTCACGGAAGCGGGCGTGGAGCGCATCGAGCTTGCCCGGCGCCGCGTAATACACCCGCATCTCCCACACGCTCGCGTCGGCGGCGGCATCGGCCGCCCGGACGGCGTTGGCGGACACAACCGCCAGCAGCATGCACCACACGGTCGCGGACAGGAATCCTCGCAGCATCGCGCATCCCCCTCACAACAGAGAAAAAACGGCGCAGGATGTCCGCGCGGGGCTACCGCGGCGGAATCGGGGCGTCCCGAAACCTGCGCTTCAACTCACTGATCTGATCCATGTCGATGCCGGGTGGCTCGTGGTCGAGGAACCAGTCGAGCGCCTCGATCGCCGCGGCGCGACGGCCCGCCTCGAACCGGGCCACGGCCAGCAATCCGCGGTCGCGGGCCTCGTCCGGCGACACGGCCACCACCGCCTCGAGATACCGCAGCGCCGCCTCGCGGTCGCGCGATTCCCGCGCGATGCCGAGCAGGTTGCGGAGCACCCGCTGCACGATCTGCCGCGGCGCGACGGGGAGCAGCTGCTCCGGCCGCAGCTCCTCACCGGCCACCGTCCGCACCTTCGCGGCCGCGTCGCCGCGGGAGAGCGGCGTGCCGCCGTCGAAGACGTCGACGAGCTGGGGCGCGCCGCCGCGCGGCCGGTGTTCGACGACGAAGTGACCCGGCAGGCCGATGCCGACGACGTCGAGCCCGATCCGCCGGGCCAGCTCCATGTAGAGGATCGAGAGCGTGATCGGCAGCCCCTCGCGGTCGTCGATCACCCGGCTCAGATGGCTGTTGGCGGCGTGATAGTAGTCGGTGCGGCTGCCGTGGAAGCCGTTCTCGGCGAAGAGGTAGCGATCGAGCGCCCGGCGCCGGGCCACGTCATCGGCATCGGCCGGCAGCGACGCCGCGATCTCCGCCGCCATCCGCTCGACCTGCTCGACGTAGGCGTCGATGTCGAGATCCTCGTCGTCGACGAGGGCCACCAGGAGCGCCGCCCGCAGGAGGTCGCACGCCTCACCCTTGTCGACCTCGGCCGCCAGCCGCGCCACCGCGTCGGCCGTGCGCAGGTCGGCGGCGAGGAGCCGCAGCTCGTCCCCCCGGCGCTCGAGCTCGGCGGCCCGCGCGCGGAGCGCCTCGGCGGCCGGCACGGCGTCGGCGGCGAGCGGGGCGAGGCTCCCCGGCGTGGACTGCTCGAGCGGCGGCAGCGCCTCGATCGCCGCCCCGAGCCGCACGGCCGCCGCCGCGTCGGACCGCGGCCCCGTGCCCGGCGGACCGACGTGAAAATGCTTGAACAGCGCCTCGGTGTCGCGGAACTTCGCCAGCCCCACCTTCCCGGCGGGGAGACGCTCGTCGTCGACCGCCGCAACCTCCTCGTCGTTGACGTGGCAGGTGAACCCGCCGGGGACCATCCGCACGAGCAGCCGGTTCCACTCGCCGGGCCGGTAGCGCGGGCTCGTGACCTCGCGCAGCACCTGCCACTCGAAGACGGTCGGCCCGTCGAATCGCACCACCCGCAGCTTCCCGCCGGTGGGATAGAAGCCGTAGTGACGGTCGCCGCCGTCGGCGTGGAAGACGAGACCGGCCGCCCCCGCCTCGTCGTCGAGCTTCACGCTCACGGCGAGGTCGAACGGCGTCTCGGGGGGCTTTCGCTCGGCGAGGCAGAGCGACCGGCCGCCGAAGCCGGAGCCCGCGCCGCTCACGGCGATCAGCCCGCCCCGCTGCTGCCAGCGGGCGCCGGCGAGCGTCGTCCAGCGGGCGGGATCGAGCCGGCCCATCGTCAGCCACCGCGACATCGGCACCGGATTCGGCTTCTCGAGCAGTGGCTTGAGCGCCGCCACCCGCACCGCGAAGCCGAGATTCTTGGTGACGAGCGACTTGATCGTCACGACGCCGATGACGCGGCCCTCGCCGTCGACCACCGGTCCGCCGCTGTTGCCCGGCTCGATCGGCATCGCCAGCTGGATCATCGGCCGCCCCTCCACCTCCCGCACGCCCGACACGACGCCCCCCACCACGCTGAAGGTGAGCCCGTGGGGATTGCCGACCGTGACGACCGGCAGCCCGTCGGGCGGGTCGGCGTCGTCACCCAGCGGGAGCGGCACGAGCGGCTTCGCGGGCTTCGCGATCCGTAGGACCGCGAGGTCGTTCGCCCGGTCGGAGGCCGTGATCTCCGTCACCGCGTGCCGCGAGCCGTCGGCCAATTGCACGGAGAGCGGCCGCCCCTCCCCGACGACGTGGAGGTTCGTGGCCACGAGCCCCTCGGCGTCGACGACGAACCCCGTGCCGAGCCCCTGCTGTCTGCCGTCGCGGCCCGTGAAGGTGACGACGGCGATCGCCGGCCGCACCTGCCGCGCGAGTTTCTCCACCGCGCCCGTCACCTCGATGGCGCCGGCCACCGGGGCGGGCTTCGCCTCCACCGCGACGCCCTCCTGGGCGCGGCCGGGGATCGACGCGACCGCCAGCGTCACAAACGCCCCGAACAGCGGCAGCGACACGGCCGGGAGACCACGGGGATTCCGTCGGCAACCCGAGGCTGCGGAAACCAGCAGCTTCGCGGGCGTCGCTCGTGATCGGCGGCCGTGGATCATCATTCCAGTGTACCCGGGTTGAAGGGTTGTCCACAGCGTGATCGCTCGGCCGAGGCACCGCAGCGACACGACCGTCACGCATCCCGTCGGCGGCGGTGAATCGTTGACCGCCGAACAGGTCTCTGATGTACTTCCGTTCGCTGTCCCGGGTCGTTGGATCATGGAATCAAGGGCCGAGCGATGCCAAGCCTGTCCGGCGTGCCGGCTGCCCGAGACAACAACTTCAACCTCATCCGCCAGCTCGCGGCGATCGGCGTCCTCGTCTCACACAGCTTCCCGCTCGCCCTCGGACGCGGCTCTCCGGAGCCGCAAGCGCCGCTGACAGGCGCTTCGCTCGGTGAACTCGCCGTGTGCATGTTCTTCGCCATTTCCGGCTTCTTCATCACGGGCAGTTTCGAACGCCGCAAGGACTTCGCGGGCTTCGTCGCCGCGAGACTTGCCCGCGTGTTCCCCGGCCTCATCGTCATGCTCGTGCTCACCGTGGCCGTGCTCGGCCCGGCGTTCACCGCGCTGCCGATCGATCGGTATCTGACCAGCCCGAGAACCCTGACCTACGTGCCGCGAAATCTCACCCTGCAGTTGCTGCAGTGGGATCTACCGGGTGTCTTCACCGCCAACCCCTATCCGAATGTGGTGAACGGCTCGCTCTGGACGCTCATCTACGAGGTCGCCGGCTACGCGTTGGTCGCGGTCGTCGGGCTGGCGGGGGGGCTGCGGCGTGATCGCTTCGCGGGGCTGCTCGCGGTCTACCTGGCGACGGTCCTCGTCGCGCGGGCATTCGGTCACCACTCCGCGATGATCGGGTTGTCGCTGCCGTTCGTCATCGGCATGGCGTTCTACGTCTTCCGCGACGTCATCCCGCTCCGCTTCGGGATCACGCTGGGGCTGGCAGGCCTGTCTTGGGCGTCGATCGGCACCGTTGTCGCCGAGTTCTCCCGGTCGCTGTTCGTCGGATACACAGCCTTGTGGCTCGGGCATCTCCGTGTGCCGGGGCTGCGCGGATACAACCGGCTCGGGGACTACAGTTACGGGACCTACATCTACGCGTTCCCCGTCCAACAGGCGGTCACGGCCCTGCTGCCGGGGTCGAGCCCGTGGCTCCTCACCGCTCTGGCGTTGCCGGTGACGGCGTTGCTGTCCGTGCTTTCCTGGCATCTCGTGGAGAGCCCGGCCTTGGAGCGACGCGACCAGCTCGCGCGATTCCTGCGGTTCGCGTCCGTTCGCCCGGCCGTGCCGCACTGAGCGTTCGCGTCGTCCGCACGCCCGCGGCGATCCCGCCGTCGAGGCCGCACGGCGCGTGGTCGGCCGCCCCGCCCGTCAGGCCAGCTCGAAGAGCGCCTCGATCTCCACGGCGATGTCTCCCGGCAGCGAGCCCATGCCGACGGCGCTGCGCACGCCGACGCCGTGATCCGGCCCCCAGATGTCGGCGAACAGCTCGCTGCAGCCGTTGACGACGTGCGGGTGCTTCTCGAAGTCGGCCGTGCAGTTGACCATCCCGAGCACCTTGATCACCCGCCGGACGCGGTCGAGGCTGCCGAGCGACGCGATCAGCGTGGCGAGGATCGTGAGCCCCACCTGGCGGGCCGCCTGCTTGCCCGCGTCGGCGTCGTGCTCCCGCCCCACGCGCCCCTTCACGAGCGATCCGTCGGGGAGCACCGGACCATGCCCGGAGACGTAGACCTGCGAGCCGACGACGAGGCAGGGCTTGTAGACGCCCGCGGGCTTCGGCGCGGCGGGCAGCACGAGCCCGAGCGACTCGAGCCGGGCCTGGGGAGACGCGTGCGACAAGGAAGAGGCTCCTCGGAGAAACGACGGGCGGAAACCGGCCACGGGACGCGGGGCCGCCGGTCGAGGCGGTCGCAACTGTACGCCAACCATGCAAAGCGAGCCAGCGCGTCGGGCGAACCAGCGCGTCGGACGGCCCTCGTTCCGTCAGCGGCCCGGCCGCGCGGCGCGCCGCGACCAGGCCTCCTCGATCGCGTCGCCGGCCTGCACGAGGCCGTCGGCGGGCTCGAGCCGGCGGGCCGCGTCGCGGCAGCGGTCCCTCACGGCCGCGTCGCCGAGCAGGCCCGCGACGAGCCGCCCGAGCCGCGGCGCGGCGAACCGGCGCCGCGGGATCGCCCGCCCCACGCCGAGCCGCTCCACCCGCGATGCGTTGTCGAACTGGTCGAACCCCATCGGCATGATCACCTGCGGGATCCCCGCGTGGAGTGCCTGCGACGTCGAGCCGATCCCGCCGTGGTGCACGAGCAGGGCGGCCCGCGGCAGGAGCCAGCGGAACGGCACGAACGGCACGTGCCGCACCCCCGGCGGCAGGCGGGCGGGAATCTGCTCGGGGAACCGGGTGAGCAGGAGCCCGCGCATCCCCAGCCGGGCGCAGGTCGCGGCCGCCGCGCGGAAGAATCCGTGGGCGAAGCGGTGCGCCGACCCCGGCGTGAACACGAGCGGCGGCGGCCCGGCGGCGAGGAACGCGGCGACGTCGTCGCCCGGCTCGCTCACCCCCTCCTCGCTGTAGAGCGGAAACCCCACGAGCCGCGTCTGCGGCGGCCAGTCCGGCTGCGGCGGCGCGAACCACTCGGGAAACATCGCGAGCACCGCGAGCGGCGAGTGCATCCACTCCCCCGCCACGCCGCGGACGGGCGGCAGGCCGAACCGTCCGCGGAAGGCGTCGAGCCAGGGGCCGATGCTGCGATCGATCACCAGCGAATCCACCAGCCGCCACTGCAGCCGCCGAAACCAGCCGGGGCCGCGATGCACGAGGAGCCCGGGCACGCGCGGCCCGGCGAAGTCGCTGCGGAAGAGCGCCGGCGAGAGGTGCACGCTCACGAGCGGGATGCCGTGCGACTCCTGCGCCACGCGGGCGCCGAAGGAGAGGCTCGATCCCACGACGAGCGTCTCCCCCGGCACCGCCCGCTCGACGATCGTGCGGTGCACCGGCTCGAGCAGCGGGCGGATCGCGAGGTCGATGATCCGGCCCGGCCCGCGGAGCGCGTGCCAGATCGCCGGATCGCGGATCGTGTCGCGGAAGTCGACCTCGGGGAGCGGATCGACGAAGTCGAGTCCGGCGGCCTCGACGAGGCCGCGGTAGTAGCCCGCCGCCACCACGGTGACCCGACAGCCGCGCCGGTGCAGCTCGCGGCCGAGGCCCACGAAGGGATGCACGTCGCCGGAGCTGCCCAGCGCGCAGAGGATCACCTGCCGCGGCCGTCCGTGGGTGTTCACACGAGCGGCCGGATCACCCGACCGGTCTCCACGAGGGGATGCGGCCGGCCCGACGGGTCGGCGAGCAGCGACGCGGCGGGGTCGAGCCCGAGCAGGTGGTAGAGCGTCGCGCACACGTCCTGGAACGACACCGCGCCGCCGGTGACCTCGCCGGCCCAGCGGTCGGTGCTGCCGAGCACCTGCCCGCCGCGGATGCCGCCGCCGAAGAGCATGGCGGGCGTGACGGCCGGCCAGTGGTCGCGGCCGCCACGGCCGTTGATCCGCGGCGTGCGGCCGAACTCACCCCACACGACCACCACCACCCGCTCGAGCAGCCCCCGCTCCTCGAGGTCGCGCACGAGCCCGTGCAGGCCCGCGTCGAGGATCGGCAGCAGCTGCCGCATCCGCGGGAAATTGGCGTCGTGCGTGTCGAAGTCGCTCAACGAGAGGCTCACGCACCGCACCCCCGCCTCCACCAGCCGCCGCGCGAGGAGAAACTTCCTCGTCGCCTCGGGGCCGTCGCTCGTCTCGCCGCGGGCCGCGGCGGGGCCGCGGAGGGCGTAGCGGTCGAGCACGGCGGGCGACTCGCGCGACAGGTCGAGCGCCTCGGCCACGCGGCCCGACGTGAGGATGCCGACGGCCTGCTCGTTGAACCGGTCGATCGCGGCCACGCCGCCGTCGTCGGCGACCGACCGCTTCCAGGTGTCGAGCGACTCGAGCAGCGTGCGCCGCTCGCCGAGCCGGCGCACCGACAGGCCAGGCGCGAGTGACAGCGACGTGGAGTAGCCCGTGCCGCGGGCCGCCAGCTCCCGCTGCATCCCCTCCTCGAGCTTCCGCTCGAACATTCCGCCCAAGTCGGGGCGGAACGGTGCGTGGGCCGCGCCAAGGAAGCCCGGGCGGGCGCTGTTGCGGGCGAGCCCCCGGCCCTGCATGCAGTCGACGAACGTGGGCGCATGATCCCCCGGCCGCCCCCAGAGCCGCGACAGCACACAGCCCATCGCGGGCCAGCCCCCGAGCGACCGCAGGCTCGCGGCGTCGAATCCCGACTGGCATTGAAAGGCGTCGTGCTGCCCCGTGGAGCCCACCACCGACCGGACGAAGGCGATCCGGTCGGCCACGGCGGCGATCCCCGGCAGCAGTTCGCAGACCTGGATGCCGGGCACCGCGGTCGAGATCGGCGCGAACTCGCCGCGGACCTCCGCGGGGGCGTCGGGCTTCATGTCGATCGTGTCCATCTGCGGCGGACCGCCGTCGAGATGGACGTGGATCACCGAACGGCCCGCGTCGCCGCCGGCGCGGTCGGCGGCCCGCAGCATGTCGGCGAGCGTGAGGCCGGCGAGGCCGGTCACGCCGGCGCGGATGAGGGAGCGGCGGGAGCAGGGCCCGGACATCGCGCGATTTCCCACGTTCAGGCGGCGGTCGGCGGAAGCCCGCCCTCGAGCGGCTTCCGCACCAATCTCCATAGGCTACCTCACCCGCGGGGGCCGCAGGAAGCCGCTCGA
>Ga0208864_1000756_pt1 | contig 10712 bp, 9 predicted proteins | sample CryBogmetaGMA05M_FD_184542 | JGI IMG/M metagenome (GOLD analysis project Ga0208864, IMG submission 184542) | Freshwater microbial communities from Crystal Bog, Wisconsin, USA - MA0.5M (SPAdes) | ecosystem: Environmental > Aquatic > Freshwater > Lake | place: Crystal Bog, Wisconsin, USA...
GCACTGGTGAGCCGCAGCACCCGGCGACGCGGTTAGCCGGCGCGGGTATCGGCGGTTGCAGGGATGGCGGGGCACGTTCGCGCCGGGCGGTTCGGCGGCCCCGTGCCCGAGAGGACGACGCCGTGGCGACCATCACGACGCAGACGCGGCCGCCGCGGGACACCGTCCTCTACGACGGCCAGTGCCGGTTCTGTCGCGGCCAGATCGCGATCCTGCGGCGGCTCGATCTCACCGGCCGGCTCGCCTTCACGTCGCTGCACGACCCGAGCGTGGCCCGCGACTTCCCGGAGATTCCGCGGGACGACCTCCTCGCCGAGATGTTCGTCGTGGATCGGCAGGGTACGACGTGGCGGGGTGCGGGTGCCGTCCGCTACCTGTCGCGGCACCTCGTGGCGCTCTGGCCACTCGCCCTGCCGCTGCACATCCCGGGAACGATGCCGCTGTGGCAGGGACTGTACCGATTCATCGCCCGGAACCGCTACCGCATCGCCGGAACGTGCGACGAGGGAACGTGCCGGCTGCCGTGAGGCGGTCGGCTATTCGCCGACACCCTCGCCATCGACTGCGAGATCGCCGTCGATCTCCTTCAGGAGGCGGGTCATCGTGTTGGCGTGCACGCCGAGCAGTTTGGCGGCATTGGCCTTGTGACCCCGGGTGACGTCGAGCGCCTCCCGAATCGCCCGCTCGCGAAGCTTGGCGAGATCGAGGCACGGCAGCCGACCCGAGCCAGCGGCCACGGCCGCCGTCTTGGCGCCACCCTTCACCGGGACGGCGGGCTCCGTTTGGAGCACGTAGGCCTGCTCGATGGCGTGTTCGAGTTGCCGCACGTTGCCCGGCCACGGGTACGCACAGAACTCGGCGAGCGCCTCGGGCGAGGGCCGCCACACCGGGAGCCGATACCGCTGGGCGAATCGCTCGGAAAAGAACTCGATGAACGAGGGGATGTCCTCGATCCGCTCCCGAAGGGGCGGCACGCGGAGCTCGATCATGTTGAGACGGTAGTAGAGATCCTCGCGGAAGGTCCCCTTCTCGACCTCGGCCTCGAGGTCGCGGTTGGTCGCCGCCACGATCTGCACGTCGATCGGCTCGGGCTCCGTGGCACCCACGGGGAGCACCTCGCGCTGCTGCAGCACGCGGAGCAGCTTGGGCTGCAACTCCGGAGGCATCTCGCCGATCTCGTCGAGGAAGACGACGCCCCCCTCGGCGGCGCGGAAGATACCGAGCGATCGACCGTTGGCGCCGGTGAACGCACCCTTCTCGTGACCGAACAACTGGCTCTCGGCGAGCGAGGGCGTGAGGGCGGCGCAGTTCACGGGAACGAACGCCTTGCCGCGCCGCGGGCCACTGCGGTGCAGGAGCCGCGCCCACAGTTCCTTGCCCGTGCCGGTCTCACCGCACACCAGCACCGTGCACTCGACCTCGGCGGCCCGCTCGATCGACTTGGCGATCCGCCGCATCGCGGCGTTCGAGCCGAGCACCCAGTTCGATCCGTTCCGCGGCACCGCCGCCTGAACCGCGGCATCATCGACGATCGTCGGATCGAGCGATCCGCCGCGCGGATCACGAACCGCGGTGCCCGTCGACGCAAAACTCGAGGGTCGCATGGCCATGGTCGTTCGGCTTCGGTGCCGATCCCGAGTGAGGCGACCGTCCCTGAAACGGGTCGCCGGCGAATACGAAGTAAGTATCGCGATCCGGCGGGGGCGATGCAACACGGCGGCTGGAAAAATCGGCGGTCCGGGCGGCCCGGGCGAAGATGGTGGTTTTTACGGCGTTTCGTCGGGTTTCGCCGGTTCCCTCGGCCGGCCGGCCGAGAGGAAGACGAGGTGCTGCCAGGGGAGCCGGTCGAACTCCGAGACGACCGCGTATCCGGCCGGCTCCAGTTCGGCGCGGATCTGCTCCTTCGTCATCTTGTGCAGCGGCTTGATCGGGACCGCCGCGTCCTCGCCGCGGAACTCGACCAGCGCGATGCGGCCCGACGTGGCCAGGCACTCCTTCAGCCGATCGAGCATCGCGTCGGGATGCGAGAACTCGTGGTACACGTCGACGCACAGCACGAGGTCGACCGTGCCGGGCGGCAGCCGCGGATCGATCGGCGTGCCGAGGATCGGCCGGATGTTCGCAAGCCCCTCCGCGCCGGCCCGCTCGGCGAGCATCCGCAGCATCTCGAGCTGGATGTCGACGGCGTAGACGGTGCCCGTGGGGCCGACGCGGCGGGCGAGCTCGAGCGTGTAGAAGCCGTTGCCGCAGCCCATGTCGCAGACGGTCTGCCCCGGACGCACGTCGAGCGCCTCGAGCATGAGGCGGCAGTCCTCCTCGCGCTGCCGGCTCTCGCGCATCAGCCACGGCGCGCCCGTGAAGTGCATCGCCTGCGCGATCTCGCGGCCGCGGTGATGCGTGGCGGCGGGCGGGATCGCGACGGACCGATCGACGTCGGTGTCGATGGGGAGCGGACGCCCGCGCTCGCCTCGCGGCACCTCCGGGCGGGCTCGCGCGGAGGGCGGTGCCTCGCTCGTGGCTGCCGGCTGCGCGACGGTCACCCGCGCCGCGCCGAGGCACAGCGCGATGACCAGGTGACGGCCGAGTGGGGAGAGGACCATGCGACCGCGAGTATAGGGCCGCGGTCCGTCAGGCCGCGCGGGCGTCGAGGACCGGCGTGCCCGCGTCGTCGAAGCAGCTCACGACGGAGACCCGCAGCCTGACCGCCGCCGCCGCGAGCAGGGGGGCGTCGACGACGATCGTCCGGCCCGCCTCGACCGCGAGCACGGCGGCCCCCGCCGCCGCCAGCGACTCGATCGTGCCCACGCCGATCGTCGGCATGTCGAACCGCAGATCCTGCTGCGGCTTCGCGACCTTCACCACCACCATGCGGCCCGCCGTGCAGAGGCGGCCCGCGCGGCGGATGCACTCGTCGGTGCCCTCGATCGCCTCGAGCGCGAGCGGCGCGCGGTTCTTCACCACGACGGTCTGGCCGATGTCGAGACGGCCGAGCTCCTTCGCCAGCCGCCAGCCGAAGGCCACGTCGGCCCACTGGCCGGATGCGAGGGGCGGGCCGGCGAGGAGGCCGTCCTCGGCGAGCAGCTCCGGCGCGAAGTCGGTCGCGGGGCACAGCGCCACCCCCGCCGCGTCGAACATGGCGGCGATCGCCCCCAGGAGCGAGTCGTCGCGGTTGTCGCGACGGCGGGTCACGAAGTGCGGCCAGAACGTCCTCAGGCCCGTCCAGTCGGGCAGGTGCCGCAGCCAGGCCCGCCGCGCGAAAATCTTCGCCTTGTGGATCTTGCCGGCCATCGTCACGCGGCGCACGCCGTGCCGCCGGAAGAACGCCAGCGCCCGGCCGATCTCGGCGACCCCGACCTCGCCATGCAGGTCGGCGAGCGGCTCGAGGGCCGCGTCGGCATGGTCGCGGATCGCGAGGATCGCCGTGCGGCCACCGTGGCGACGGACGGCCTCGGCGACCGCGACCGGAAAGCGGCCCCAGCCGGCGAGGATGCCGATCGTTTCCCCGCGGAGCGGCTGCGGATCGTGGAGCGAAGTCGCGGTCATGGGAGTGGCCGGATCAGGCGGCGTCGGCGGCGGGGCGGGAGCCGCCCCCCTCGATCGCCGTGAGCCGGGCGGCGAACTGCTTGAGCTCGCGGCGCATCTCGGGCAGCTTCGAGATCGCGGCGAGCTGGAGCTTGCGGTCGCGCAGGTCGATCGCCGGCTCGCCGAGCACGATCCGCCCCGGCTCCACGTCGTTCGACACGCCCGACCGGGCGCCGAGCACCGCCTTGTCGCCGATGTGCACATGGTCGCGGACGCCCACCTGGCCGGCCATCACCACCCAGTCGCCCGTCGTGGTGCTGCCCGCCACGCCGACCTGCGAACAGATCATGTTGTGGCGGCCGATGCGGCAGTTGTGGGCGATCATCACGAGGTTGTCGATCTTCGTGCCGGCGCCGATCACCGTCGCGCCGTAGGTGCCGCGGTCGATCGTCGTCGCCGCGCCGATCTCGACGTCGTCGGCCACCTCGACCCGGCCGAGTTGGGCGGAGAGCGCGTAGCCCCCGGCGGTCGCCTTGTAGCCGAAGCCGTAGGCACCGATCACGGCGCCGGCGTGGACGATGCAGCGTTCGCCGACGACCGTGTCTTCGTAGAGCACGGCGTTCGAAAAGATCACGGTTCCCGCGCCGATCCGGCAGCCGGCCATGATCCGCGCGCCCGAATGGATCGTGGCGCCCGGGCCGATCTCGACATCCGCGCCGATCGTGGCCAGGGGATGCACGTCGACGCCGCCGCCGATGTGCGCCGTGGGATCGACCACGGCCTGCGGGCTGATGCCCACGCGGACCTTCTCCCGCGGCGGACGGAAGCAGGCGATCGTCTGCGCGAACGCGGCGTGCACGTCGGCGACCTCGATCGACGGGCGACCGAGTGGGCCGGCGCCCGGCGGCACGATCGCGGCCGCCGCGCGGCTCCGCGCGAGGAGGTGCAGCTTCTCGGGCGAGTCGACGAGCGTGATGTCGCGGTCGGTCGCCGTCTCGAGCGTCGCGGCACCGGCGATGGCCAGCGCGTGCCCGCCGCCGTTGAGCGTGCCGCCGACGCGGACCGCGAGATCGCCGAGCGTGATGGACATGGAAGATCCTCCCTGTGGCCGCCGCCGGAAGCCGGGCGGGGGCGGGAGGATAGGGACCCGCTGCGCGGGCCGCAAGGCGGGACGGAACCGGGTTTCCCGCGGTCGGCCCCGGCTCAGCTTCGGGCCTTGAGGTCGGCCAGGCCGCCGTCGACGCCGAGCACCTGCCCCGTGATCCAGCCCTGCGCCGGATCGAGGAGGAACACGATCGCCCGGGCCACGTCGTCGGGCTCGCCGAGACGGCCGAGCGGATGCAGGGCGATCGACGCCTTCTCCGCCGGTCCGCTGGCGATGAGCCCCGCCGTGAGCGGCGTCCGCACCAGGCCGGGGGCGACCGCGTTCACGCGGATGTTCTGCCGCGCGTAGGTCGCGGCCGCCGACAGCACGAGGCCGATCACGCCCGCCTTGGCCGCCGCGATCGCCTCGTGATTGGCGATGCCGACCCGCGCCGCCGCGCTCGACACGAGCACGACCGCGCCCCCGTCGGCCCGCAGCAGCCGGCCGGCCGCCCGCACGCAGCCGAACGCGGTGGAGAGATTCGCGGCGAGCGTGGCCTGCCACTCGGCCGTGGTCGTGAGGTGCGCGGGCTTGAGGAGCAGCGATCCGGCGGTATTGACGATGCCGTCGAGCCCGCCGAGCGTGGCGGCGGCGACGTCGGCACACGCATCGACCGCGTCGGGGTCGGCGGCATCGACGACGGCGTGCGGCGCCGCGCTCTCGGCGGCCGCGTCGGCGAGCCGCACCGGGTCACGGGCCGCGAGGAACACGCGGCCGCCGGCCGCCACCACGAGCCTGGCCACCGCCCGCCCGATCGCGCCCGAACCGCCGACAATCAGCACGCGCTGCACGTTCGCACCACCGCGCTCGCGGGTTCGCCGCGACGCCCTTTTCGAAGGTTGAGGATCGAGTCACCCGCCGCGGGCGGCGGCGGCGTCGCCCCGGGAAACGCACGGAGTTTTCCGCGGTCGACCGGGCGGATCAAGGCCATGGATCGGTTGGTGCGCGGAACGCTTCAGAGCCAGTCACCGACGGTCTGCTCGAGCCGGGCCTCCGCGGCGAGCGCCTTGAGTTTGTCCATCGCGCGGCTCTGGATCTGCCGGATCCGCTCCTTGCAGACGCCCATCTGGCTGCCGAGTTCGCGGAACGTGCGCGGCGGCCGGCCGTCGAACCCGAAGCGGGCCACCACGATCCGCCGCTCCCGGGGCTCGAGTTCCCGGAGAAATCGCGAGAACAGCCCCTTGAGAATCTCGATCTGCTCGGCCGAACGGTACTCGGTCGACGGCTCGTCGTCGGCGCGTTCGCGGAGGGCCTCGCCGTCGTGGACGAACCGCTTGCGGAGCTGGCGGCCCCGCTGGGAGAGGCGGAAGAAATGCCGCTGCACGGCGTAGGTGGCGTAGGTGCTGAAGCGGTTGCCGAGGGCGAAGTTGAACTTCTCGACCGATCGCATCAGGGCGACGTTGCCCTCGCTCACGAGTTCGTCGAACGTCCACGACGCATCGACGAACTTCTTGGCGATCGAGACGACGAGCCGGAGGTTCGACGTGATCAGGATCGCCTTGACCGTCTCGGCCTCCGTGAGCCAGCCCTCGACCGTCTCCATCTGACGCACCGTGGCGCGGCGGCGGTCGAGGCGGGCTCGGGCCTTGCCGGCCCGGAACTTCAGCCAGTTCATGCGCCGGAAGTAGAACTGCTCCTCGTCCCGCGAGAGGAGCCGGGTCTGGTACAGGCTCGCGAGGTACGGCGTGAGCCCCTTGCCGTCGGCGGCCGGTCCGCCCTTCCGCTCGAGTGGCACCGCGGTGTCGGCCGGGGCCGCCGCCGCCACGTCCGCCGCGTCGGCCTTGAGAAAGTCGCGGCACGGAATGAACTCGATCGGGCGGGCGAAGAAGGCCTCCCGACGGGCGGAGAGTTCCGAACGACGCGGGGGGGATGGCATCGATCCCCTGACCGACGACGTCTTTCGCTCATTGGCGCGACGCAGGAGGCCCGAGGCCTTCCGGGCTGGAGCAATCATGGCTGCCCTCCATTCGAACGGCACGATCCGCGAACTCGGATCGTCTCCGTTGGAGCAACCGCATCGATCGGGAAGCGATAACCGCACGGCGAAAAAGCGGCCCGCCGCCGGCCGCCGATTGTTTCACCGCAGGGTGGAGCATAGGCTCTGGAAATGCCGGTTTCGCAGCCCGCCGGCCGCGGTCCCGTGATCCCCTCGAGAGTCCGTCCGCATGACCACTTCCCGCAGGAACCCCCGGACGCGGGCCGTCGGCGTCCGCGCTGAAGTCGCCTCTTTCGCCGACTCGTCCGCGGCCGCGGAGGCGGCCCCGCCTGCCGACCACTGGCGGGATTTCATGATGCAGGTGGCGGTGATCGTCCTCGCGGGACTCTGGATCTACTCGCCCGTCTACCACCCGTTCTTTCCGGCCGACTGGCTCTGGGACGACGACCAGCTCCTCACGGCCAACGCCACGGTCCAGTCGACGACGCCGGCGGCGCTGGCGAAGCTCTGGTTCTTCCCCGACGGTGCCGACTACTTCCCGCTCTCCTACACGGCCCTCTGGCTCCAGTGGCCGTTCTTCGGCACCTGGCCCACGGGCTACCACCTCACCACGGTCTTCCTCCACATCACCGGGGCGCTGCTCCTGTGGCGGCTGTTCGCCGTGATGCGGATTCCCGGCGCCTGGCTCGGGGGCGTCCTCTTCGCCATCCACCCCGTGTGCGTGGAGAGCGTCGCCTGGGTCTCGGAGCTCAAGAACACGGTCTCGCTGCCCCTGTTCCTCCTCTCGGCGATCAGCTTCGTGAAGTTCGACGACGCCGCCGAGGACGATCCCGCGAGGTGGCGGCACTACTCGCTGGCGCTCGTGTTCTTCCTCGTCTCGATGCTCGCCAAGACGTCGGTCGTGGCGCTGCCGGTGGTGCTGCTGCTCTACGCCTGGTGGAAGCGCGGCACCGTCACGCAGCGCGACCTGGTGCTCGCCGCCCCCTTCTTCCTCATCTCCATCGTGCTCGGCCTGATCACGATCTACTACCAGCACGGCCGGGCCATCGGCCAGGAGACGATCATCGTCGGCGGCCCCGACTCGCGGATCGCGACGGCCGGGATGTGCATCCTCTTCTATCTCAAGCTCATCCTCTGGCCCGTGCATCTCCTCCCGATCTACCCGAAGTGGGAGGTCGATCCGCCGCAGGCCTGGCAGTTCCTCGCCTGGCCGGTGATCCTCGGCGCGTGCTGGTTGTTCTGGCGGAACCGCGACACCTGGGGCCGGCACGCCCTCTTCGGTTTCGGTTTCTTCCTCCTCATGGTGGCGCCGGTGCTCGGGTTCATCACGATCTCCTACATGCGGATCACGTGGGCCGCCGACCACTTCATCTACCTGCCGATGATCGGCATCATCGCCCTGATCGCCGCCGTGGTGGCGACCTGGTACGAGCGGCTGCCCGCGGTGGAGCGGCCGTTGCTCATGTCGGGGACGGCGGTCGTGCTGGCGACGCTCACCTGGATGTCGTTCACGTACGCGGGTGCCTGGGTCAACGAGGATGCGCTCTGGACGCACACGCTGACCTACAACGAGAACGCGTGGCAGGCCCACAACCGGCTCGGCGCCAAGAAGTTCGCCCGCGGTCATGTCGACGACCTGAACCCGCCCACGCGCATCCAAAACCGCGGCGCGCTCCACCACTTCACGCGGTCGACCGCCCTGCGGCCCGACCTCGGCGAGACGCACAACAACCTCGGCACGGCCCTGTCGTCGAAGGGGCGGATGGACGAGGCGATCGAGCAGTTCCGCGAGGCCTGCCGGGTGACGCCGCACGTGCCGGCGATTCACGTGAACCTCGCCAACGCGCTGGCCGCCGCCGGCCGGTTCTCCGATGCCGAGGCGAAGTACCTCGAGATCATCAAGGACATCGAGGACCGGCACGCCAAGACGGTGGCGGAGACCGGGAACCCGAACCTCCCGATCGATCCGGGCATCGGGCCCCTGATCAACAACTACGGCGTCACCCTCTTCCGGCAGAACCGCCGCGAGGAGGCGATCGCGGCCTTCCGCCGGGCGCTCGAGATCAACCCCAACCTCAAGGATGCCCGCGAGAGCCTCGCGGTGGCCACGGGGGAGAAGCCGGATCCGAAGTCGGCCGGTGCGAGCCCGCCGGCGGCCGCCCCCGCACCTCCCGCGACGCCAACGCCGCAGCTCGAGATGAAGCTGCCCACGTCGCCCACGCTCGGCCCGTTGCCGTAGGCGTCAGCCGCGGCCGAGGGCGTGGAGCCGCGCGTGGAGCGCGTCCCGGAAGGCGGGGTGGGCGATCGACGCGAGCAGCCGGCCGCGCTCGGCGAGCGACCGGCCGTGCAGGTCGACCGCCCCGTGCTCGGTCACCACCCAGTGCACGTGGCCGCGGGTCGTCACCACGCCGGCCCCGCCCTGCAGTTCGGCCACGATCCGCGACACCGTGCCCCCCGCCGCGGTCGACCTGCACGGCCGCACCGGCTTGCCGCCGCGGCTCATCGCCGCGCCGCGCACGAAGTCCATCTGGCCGCCGATCCCGGAGTAGATGCGGTGGCCGATCGAGTCGGCGCAGACCTGGCCCGTGAGGTCGACCTCGATGGCCGAGTTGATCGCCACCATGCGGTCGAGCTTGCGGATCAGGTTCGTGTCGTTCGTGCGGTCGCAGGGGTGGAACTCGACGAGCGGGTTGTCGTCGACGAAGTCGTAGAGCCGCCGGCTGCCGACCACGAAGCTGGCGATCGTGCGCCCGGGATGGATCGACTTCTGGGCGTTGGTGACCGCGCCCGACTCGATCAGCCGCACGACGCCGTCGGAGAACATCTCGGAGTGGATGCCGAGATCGCGGCGGGTCTCCAGCCGGGCGAGCACCGCGTTGGGGATGCCGCCGATGCCGAGCTGCAGGCAGGCGCCGTCCTCGACGAGCCCGGCCACGTGCGCGCCGATGCGCTCCTCGACGGCGGTCGGCGGCAGGGGGGCGTGTCCCGGCAGGTCGCGGTCGGTCGCCGTCCAGCCGGCGAGCCGTTCGAGTGGCACCGCGGTGTGGCCGTGGGTCCGCGGCATCCGCTCGTTGATCTCGGCCAGCACGATGCCCGCGGTGTCGACCGCCGCCCGCGCGGTGTCGACGCTCGTGCCGAGCGAGCAGGTGCCGTGGCGGTCCGGCGGGGAGAGCTGCACGACCGCCGCGTCGAGCCTCACGCGGCCGCTCGTGAACAGGCTCGGGATGTCGGAGAGAAAGATCGGCACGAAGTCGGCCCGACCCGCGGCGATCGGTTCGCGCAGGCCGGCCCCGGTGAAGAGCGAGACCGAGCGGATGCGGTCGGCCAGCTCGGGAGCCGTGAAGGCCAGCGGACCCTCGAGGTGCAGGTGCCAGAGCTTCACTCCCTCGAGGTCGGTCCTCCGGGCGAGGGCGTCGAGCAGGGGCGTGGGCGTGGCGGCGGCCCCGTGCACGAACACGTTCATGCCGCTGGCGATCCGTGCCACGACGGCGTCGGCCGATTCGGCCCGGGTTTTCCAGGACTGCATGCGGCGCCTCCCGCCCCCTACGATACCCCGGACCACCGGAAAGGGATTCATGCCACGCTCGCTCGTCATCGTCCTCGGCGATCAGCTCGACCGCTCAGGCGCCGCGTTCGACGGCTTCGACCGCACCCTCGACCGGGTCTGGATGGCCGAGGTGGCGGAGGAGAGCACCCACGTCTGGACCCACAAGGCGCGGATCGCCGTGTTCCTGGCGGCGATGCGACACTTCCGCGACCGCCTCGTGGAGGAAGGCCTCTCGGTCGACTACACCGAACTTGCGCCGGCAGTCCGGAAGGGTGAGCCGGCCACGCTCGCCGCGGCCCTCGCCGCGAGTCTCCGTCGGCTGGCGAAGGCGGGATGGCAGCCGGAGCGGCTCGTCGTCGTGGAGCCGGGCGAATGGCGGGTGCAGGAGGCGCTCCGTACGGCTGCGACCGAGGCCGGGATCCCGCTCGAGATCCGCACCGACCGCCACTTCTTCTCGACCCGCGAGGACTTCGCCGCCCACGCCCGTGGCCGCAAGCAGCTGCGGCTCGAGTATTTCTACCGGCCGCTCCGCGAGAAGTTCGGCGTGCTGATGGACGACGGCG